>Ga0070735_10001663_pt1 | contig 21004 bp, 11 predicted proteins | sample Coa_R1_FD_66443 | JGI IMG/M metagenome (GOLD analysis project Ga0070735, IMG submission 66443) | Surface soil microbial communities from Centralia Pennsylvania, which are recovering from an underground coalmine fire - Coalmine... | ecosystem: Environmental > Terrestrial > Soil > Unclassified ... | reverse complement strand
CGCGCCTGTTCTGTCGTACAGGTTCGCCGTTACCAACGATAGCACACGGTGTGACAACGCAATTACAGCCGCATGACACGCGCTAAAACGCGCGCTGGCACACTGCAAATCAACCAGTCCCCCCTACTTCATCGAACGTGCAATTTAAACGGAGCGTGCCATGAAGCCAGCGATGGAACGTGGAAAGAAGCGCAAAAATAAACTTGGAGTCTGGACGTGTCTCGGAATCGCGTTGATCGTACTGGTCGTGAACGGTTGCGGCGGAAACGCCTACAACATGTCCACGAGCACGCCCGCGGACAATCTGCCGCAAACATCCGCGGTGACGCTGACCGTCACCGACGCACCGCCGGCCGGCGTCACCGTTCTTTCGTTTGAGGTCACCATCAACAGCGCCGTGCTGAACCCGGGCAACGTGCAGCTCGTCACAAATCCACAGCGCATCGAAGTAAAGCAGCTCGAAACCGACTCGGCGTTCCTCTCGACGATGAACGCCCCCGCGGGGACGTATCAAAGCATTACCGTCAACGTGACGAATCCTGAGTTGACCGTGATGAACAACAGTGGCGCGGCGATCGGCAATTGCGCGAACAATTCCGTGTGCCATCTGGAGCCAGCAGCCGCTGGCAACGTCACGTTCTCGGCCTCGCCGTTTCCTGTAGTTCTCGTGGGCGGGTCGCCGACTGGATTTCAAGTCGATCTGAATGTCGCGAATCTACTTTCCAATACCCTCAGCGTCGATTTCAACGCGGCGGGCGCGATCAGCGTGGCGCAGCTTCCGCTCGCGGGACAGCCGAACGACGATCGGCTCGCCGACGTCGACGATTTGCTGGGCACCGCCGAAAATCTTGACGCAGCCGATTCGCAATTCACGCTTCGCACCATGAGCGGCGATTTTCAAATTCAAGCAAACGGGAACACGCAATTCGAAATTGAAGGTTGCGCGGCCGACAACTTCTCGTGCATTCAGACCGGGCAAGTCGTCGAGGTCGATTCGGAAGTGATGAACGGAGGCATGTTCATTGCGCGCAAAATCGAAGCCGAAGGTAGCGAAGCAGGCGACAAGGGCGGCGATAACAATCAGGGCGAGAACGAAGTGGAAGGCATCGTTTTCAAGGTCGACGACGCGACGCATTTCGAGATCCTCGTGCTCGGCGAATTGAACGCTACGAGCAACGTCGCCTTGGGCAATCCGGTCGTCGTGACGCTGTCGAGCCCGCAATTCCAGGTCGATGCAAACGGGCTCAATGTGCCGAGCGCGCTGCAAGGCGCGTTTGAACAAGCCACCGACACGTCGCAGCTGATGCCGGGGCAAGAAGTGCAGATCCGCAGCACGAGCGGCGGCAATACGATGGGCTCGCCGATCACGATAACGACGAATCGCGTTCGGCTGCACGAGACGCAATTTACCGCAACAATTTCGGGTGCGCCTGTGCCGCCGAATTTCACGGTCGGCAATCTTCCGGGATTGTTCACGTCGATGGGCGTCACGTCGATCTTGGTCCAGACGTCGAGCCAGACGAACTTCCAAGGTGGAACCGGCCTCGGTTCTCTGGCGGACCAGAATCAAGTCTCCCTGCGAGGGCTGCTGTTCGCGAACGGCGCGAATCCGCCGACCTTGATTGTGGACAAGGTTCGTAAGCGCTAGACCTTCTGCTAGCGTTTACCCGGCCGGGGAGTTTTTGTCCCCGGCCGTTTTCATTTTGGACTGGCCTCTCGCTCATTGAAACGGCCTTTCGACGGATCGGCCATTGAAATTTTGGGCAATATCCCTAGTGTTTCCAACAATCTGGAAGATCGTCGTGGGTTAAAGTCGGAGAGTCGGAGTTTCCGTCAGTTCTCGGGGTGTGCGCCGTGCCCCAGTTACGGCGCGGGGGTCTTATGAAAACGAAACTCTATACGCTGGCAGCGGTTTGCCTGGTGACCGCTTCCGCCACTGTCCTCATTCATCATCGCGCGGACTCTCGCAGATCGGTTGCGACAAAAAGCGATGACGCCGCGGCACGAATGCGCGCGCTCGAGGCTTACGGCAAGATTCCCCTTTCCTTCGAAGCAAATTTCGGCCAAACCGACGCTCGCGTGAAGTTTCTTGCGCGCGGCGCAGGCTATACCGTTTTCTTGACCGATCGCGACGCGACGCTACGGCTGCGGCGGCCGTCCGCGAAGCCGGATGCCCCGGCGTCTGGGGCTGTGGTGCGCTTCACGCTCGCTGGCGCGAATTCACAAGCTGTTACACACGCGCTCGATCCGCAAGCGGCGAAAGCCAACTACATCATCGGCAACGATCCCAAGAAATGGCATCGCGGCGTTCCAGAATATTCCCGCGTGAAATTTGACGGCGTCTATCCAGGCATCGATCTCATCTATTACGGAACCCAAGGCCAACTCGAATCCGACTACATCGTGAGCCCAGGGGCAGACCCAACGAAGATCGCACTGCGCGTCGAAGGGGCGGAGCGCGTCCGCCTGAACGCCGACGGCGATGCAATTCTCTCGACCGCAGCCGGCGACGTCTCGCTGCATCAACCGCGCGCATATCAGGAAAGCGCCACAGGCCGCATCGAAGTTGCCGCGAACTACACGGAACTCGCATCCGACACTCTCGGCATTCGCGTCGGCGCTTACGACGCGAAACTCCGGCTCGTCATCGATCCAGTCGTCGGCTACTCAACGCTCCTCAGCGGCACCGACGGCGGCGCATCAGGTACGGCGCTCACGGTGGACTCCGCCGGCAACGCTTACATCGTCGGAATAACCAGTGCGAGCGACTTTCCGACCACGGCGAGCGCGTTTCAGAAAACGAAATCCAGCACGACGGGAAATGCTTTCGTCACGAAACTCAACCCGACCGGAACGGCGCTTGTGTTTTCCACGTATCTCGGCGGTTCCGGCGTATCCGGCAAACTCGACACCGCGACTGGCGTGGCCGTCGATGCGACTGGCGACGTCTTCATCACCGGCTTGACGCCTTCGACCGACTTCCCCATCAAAACGCAAAACGCCTATCAGGTCGTCAACAACGGCACGCCTGGAAATTGCTTCCTCACCAAACTCGATCCCACCGGCTCGACGCTGCTCTATTCGAGCTATCTCGGCGGTTCGGGCAACGACGGCTGCTCCGCGATCGCGCTCGACTCCAACGGCAATGCTTACGTCACGGGCACGGCAACCTCGACGAACTTCCCGACAACGCCCGGTAAGGCGATCCAAACAGCCGGGCAAGCGAGCGGCTTGGCATTCGTCTCGCGATTCGACACCACGCTGAGTGGCACGAACTCACTCGTTTACTCGACGCTGCTCGGCGGAACCAGCGCGAACCAGGGCACCGCAATCGCGGTCGATGCCAGCTTCAATGCATATATCACAGGTCAAACGAACTCGACCGACTTCCCAGTGAAGCCGGGAGCGTTTCAGTCCGCGCTGAAGGGCACAGCCGGCAATGCATTCGTTTCACGCATCGATACGACAACCGCAAATAATCTCGTCTACTCAACCTATCTCGGGGGCACAGCCACAGGCTCCGGTGACTTAGGCAAGGCGATCGCAATCGGGCCGAGTTCGAACGTTTTCGTGGCGGGCATTACGACCTCGAGCGACTTCCCGGTTACAGTCGGCGTGCTGCAATCCACTCCCAAAAATGCGAATGAGACGGCTTTCGTCGCGCGGCTGGACACCACCAAATCGAACGCCCAATCACTGGTGTATTCGACATACCTCGGTGGCTCATCCCAGGACGCCGCGGATGCGATCGCTGTCGATGCGGGCGGAAACGCGTATATTGGCGGCAACACGCTCTCATCGGATTTTCCGACCATTCCGGGCGCGCCGCAGTTCACACGCACAACGGGAACTAGCTCGATCGGTTACGTCTCCGTGCTCAATTCGACTGGAACGGCGCTGTCTTTTTCGACGTACTTCGGCGGAAGCGGCGGCAACGCGCTGGTCGCTATTGGCCTGGATACCGCGACTCCACCCAACATTTACGTCGCCGGTGGTACGGCGTCATCGGACTTTCCGGTAACCACCGGAGCGTTCCAGACAACGTTCACGACGGACGCAGCATTCGTCGCGAAGCTTTCTCCCGCAGCGGCAACAGGCGTGATCCTCAGCCCATCCGCTGTGAACTTCGGCAAGCAGGCAGTCGGCATCGCCAGTCAGGCGCAGATCGTGACGCTGGCCAATCTGACCGGCAGCAGCATAACCATCACAAAAGTTTCGCTGAGCGGCGCAAACTCCGCCGACTTTGTCATCGGCAACACGAATTGCAGCGGCACGATCGCCGCCGGCGCGACGTGCGCGATCGCGGTCACCTTCACCCCTTCGGTCTTGGCCGCCGAGTCCGCTACTTTAAGCGTCACAGACAGCGACGCGTCGAGCCCGCAGACGGTCCCGCTCACGGGCACCGGCATTGCTCCGGCCCCGGTTTTTCTCAGTCCCGCGACTGTGAATTTCGGCAGTCAGGCCCTCAACACCACGAGTGCCGCGCAAACGGTTACGCTGAAAAATAACAGCGCCGTACTAATCAGCGGCATCGCTGTCAGCATTACAGGCGGAGGCGCGTCGTCCTTCGCGCAGACGAGCGCGTGTGCGACATCGCTCGCCGCAGGTGCGAGCTGCACCATCAGTGTGACGTTCACGCCGACGACGACAGGATCCGTTACCGCAACCCTGAGTGTCACAGACAGCGACGCGAGCAGCCCGCAGACCGCCACGCTTACCGGCACAGGTGGCGGCACAACTCCCGACTTCAGCGTCGCTGCCGCTCCGGCGGCTGTAAGCGTTGCCGCAGGCGCGACCGCAACTTCCACCGTGACGGTAACTGGCTTGAATGGTTTTACGACGGCAGTCGCCCTGACCTGCTCTGGCGCGCCAGCGGGTTCGTCGTGCTCGCTCAATCCCAATTCGGTCACGCCTACTTCGACTGGCGCCACATCGACTGCGTCCATCGTGACGACAGCGCGGAAGGCGCCCGCGATGGCATTTCGCATCCATTCAAATTGGTCGAACAGGATGCCGGGCACCTGGACCGCAGCGCTCGCGCTGATCGCATTGAGCCTCGTGTTGTTTGTGTGGATGATTCGGCGAATCGGAACAGCGCGGAAGCTGGCGTGGACGTTCGCCGCGCTGCTCACGCTTTCACTCACAAGCTGCAGCGGCCTGCCCTCGACGGGAACGCCAGCCGGGACGTACACGATCACAATCACCGGCACTTCGGGAACGCTGACGCACTCAGCGACGGTCACGCTGACCGTAAGTTAATTCGGGCGAAACCAGCCATCGAGCGGCAAGAAATTCGCCGCGACAAATTAAAACTGAGAATCGATCAGGCTGGCACCGCTCCGCCCATCGTCGCCGTCGGCGGGATCGGTGTCATCGCCGGCGCCATGCCCGTCGCCATCGGTGGCTGGAAGCGGCGATACAGCGCGAGCGAAATCGCTCCAGCTCCCCAAACCGTAACGCCAAACTTGATCCAGCCGCCGGCATGCGGAATCATCGTCGCCAGGCGCACAATCACAATCCCGACGACCATGCGGCCAATCAGCGGCCAAGTCTCACGCGTGCGGCCCAGCAGCCATTGCCCGACTAACGTACCGACGATTGTCTGCGCGTAATAAAGTCCACCGTACCAGAGAAACAGCGTGCCAATTCCAACGAACAAGCCGACCACCGTCACGCAAGCGATGAGCGCCGCGATCGGCACGCCGAAAAATACGAGCACGCCCAATCCAAACGACGCGCCGTAGTGCTCGACGCTGTCCACGGCCTCGCGCGAAAACTGCGGCATGAGCTGGAACAAAACCAGTCCGAACAAAACGTAAGCCGCGAGCCAAATCACCTGCCAGACAAAATAGCTGCCCTCTGCATACTCCGGCTTGCGCTCCATCTTCGTGTAAACAGGAGCCGACGCCAGTTTCGCATCGCTCGCGACCTCGGGCGGATTTTTCCCTTCAAACTTGATCGGCCCGCCCACCTTCGCCGAACTGTTAATGCGCAGGTGTTCACCCTTCGCGTTGATCTCGCCGTCCACCGACCCCGCCAATGTCGCATCCTGCGCAAACAACAAAATATTGCGGCCGATTCCACCGTCCAGATTGATGGTGTGCGCGAAACACGTCAGGCTCCCGCCGATCTTGCTGGAGCTATCCAAATCCACCATTTCGTCGAACGTCAAAACGTTTCGCGCGACATTCCCCGTCAGCGAAATCGTGTTCGTGGCCGATCGAATGTTTCCATCCACCGTGCCACCGACGCGCAACGTCTGGGCGAATGCGATCACATCACCCGTCACATGTCCGCCGACGCTGGCGTCGTGCGAAAACAAATAAACATCTCCGTCCACCTTGCCGTCGATCCGCGCGCGGCGCGCGAACACAAACAAATCGCCCTTCACCGTTTCGTCGCTGCGAATCTCGACGCTTTCGCCCTTGCGTATATCCTGCGCTGACGCCGACGCTGGCATCATCAGCGCCCCGACCGCGCAAAATCCGGTGAGCACCAGAGCCAGTGCCGTCGATCCTCGTCGTAAGCGTTTACGGAAGAACGCCAAAGCAAAGCCGCCTACGGTGAGCATCGCCACCACCTCGACTAAAGTGATCACGGATTGCCATCCTTTCCAGAACACACCTTGAAAAATCAGAAGATTGAGAAGGCTCGTGCTGCCGAAACCGGCCTGCTGTAGCTGGTCTTCCCATGGCACGAGGTATGTGTCGTACAACGCGTAGACGCCCGTCGCCGCCAAACCGAACAACACGCCCCAAATCCATTGCATCGACCGCCGCGCCCGCTGCTGAAATTGCATCAGCCTCGCCGGCAAGACTTCGTCCTCTTCCAGCATCGCTCGCGTCAACAATCGCGACTCGCGCTCCATCGCCCGCAACAGCGTGCGGCACTCGTTACATTCCTGGGTGTGCGCCGAGACTTCGGCCGCCTTCGCTCGATCCAGTTGCCGCTCGATGTAGAGCAGCAGGATCATTTCGTCAAAATGTTGTGTGTCGCGTACGTCGCGCGGATCGTTTTCCATATCGCTCACAAGGCCCCTCCTGCGGCCATCGCTCCCGGCTCCCCCAGCGCTTGCCGCAGTTCATGCCGCGCGCGCAGCAGCACCACGCCCACAAAGGCGCGGCGCACTCCCAGCGCATCGGCAATCTCGTCGTAACTCATGTCGGAGTAATAGCGCATCACCAGCGCCATCCGCGCCCGCGCGCCCAGCTTGCCCAACGCCTTGCGGACTTCGTCGCTCGTGCTCTGCTCGATCATTCGATCGAGTTGGTTGGGATCTGGATGCTCCAGCGGCACCGTCTCCACATCTTCGGTTTCTTTGTCTTGGCGGATTTTGCGGCGCCGCAACAAATCCCAGCAATGATTCGCCGCCACTTTATACAACCACGCGCTGAATGAGCGCGTGTCGTCGTACTGCACCAGCTTGTCTCGCAACTTCATAAAAATTTCCATGGTCGCGTCTTCCGCGTCTTCCCGCGTCGGCAGCGCCCTGCGGCAAAAACGAAACATGGCGGGAGCATACTCCCGATAAAGCTCTCCCCAGGCGTCGGCATCACCAGCCCTCGCCCGTGCGATCGCTTCCGTGGGTTCCGTCTTCCCCGGCGCGCTCATCCGATCTGGTCTCGGCGCATCCATAGACTAGTACGCAGCAGAGCTGGAAAAACTTACGCGAACCCCAAGTGAGCCGTAATCAGTAACCTGGACGGCCCTCATAAAGGATGGTTTGCAATGCCGGTCCGAGCTCCCCGCTAATCTATCGACGGTTGACGAAGCCCCAGAACGACCCTCGTGAGGCAGCACTCTATCAGAATTCACTTTTCTTACCAGAAAAAGCCCGTCTCTCAGAATGCCGCCTCATCTTATTCAATACAAACGATTTACTTCTCAGCGCCCGTATTTGTACCCCACATCCGACGAGGAGACGTCCATTGCATTGCGAACCCCCATAACATCAACAACTTGCGAAGGTTCGGTTAAGTCGTATGATTGTGCAACCCTGTGGACGCTTTACGACATTTCTGACGGTTGGAGACCAACACGAATGACCTTTACGCGGACCCTTGCCCTGACGCTTGCAACTCTGCTGTTGATCGGAACCACAAACTCTCTCGCGAACGATAAGAACGACAAGAAAAGCTCAAAACCTGCCGAAGCATCCGCCGGCTGGACCGAATCGCAAATGGATCAGCCCGCAACCGAATCGCTCGACCTCGGCATGTACAACGCAATTCGTGCCGAAGGCCTCGAGCATTCGCACGTGATGGACTACGCCGGTGGCCTGATGGACGGCATCGGCCCGCGCCTCACCGGATCGCCCAACATGGCGAAAGCCAACGCTTGGACGCGCGATCAGCTCACCAAAATGGGCTGCGTCAACGCGCACCTCGAAGACTGGGGCGAGTTTGGAATGGGCTGGCAGCAAATCAATACGTGGGTGCGCATGGTGGAACCCGACACCGCTATTTTCGTCGCGCAGGCCACGCCGTGGTCACCGTCATCCAATGGTCCGGTGAAAGCGGAAGCCGTTTCCGTCGTCATCAACGACGAAGCCGATCTCGCCAAATATAAAGGCAAGCTCGGCGGCAAAATCGTTCTGCTCGGCGCCATGCGCGAGGTTCCTTCGACCGACAAAGCATTCTTCGAACGCTACGATGAAAAAACGCTGAAGGAACTCGAAGCCTATCCGCTCGAAAACGGGAACGCCGACATGCAGGCACGCATCGAGCGCTACATGAAGCGGCTCGCTCTGAACCGCAAAATCCTGCCGTTCCTCACGGAAGAAAAACCCGCCGGCATCATCGTCCCGAGCCGCGACGGCAAAAACGGCGGCGGCACTGGCATCATCTTCGATGACAACGGCGCGGCGCTCGGTCGCACTCCATATAAACGCGACACTGCGGTTCCCTTCCCGGTCGTCGTGACCCAAATCGAAAGCTACGGCCGCGTTTTCCGCCTTCTGAAGCAACATGTCCCAGTGACGATCGAGATGAACGTCGAGACCAAATTCACCGGCGACCACGAGCACGGCTTCAACACCATCGCCGAAATCCCCGGCACCGATCCCAAGCTGAAAGACGAAATCGTCATGGTCGGCGGCCACCTCGACAGCTGGATTTCCGGCACCGGCGCCACCGACAACGGCGCAGGCTCCGTCGTCGCGCTCGAAGTGATGCGTATTCTCACCGCGCTTAAGGCCCAGCCGCGGCGCACGATTCGTATCGCGCTCTGGTCCGGCGAAGAAGAAGGACTCTTCGGCAGCAAGGGCTACGCCAATCAGCATTTCGGCAGCTATCCCCTTTCGACCGCTCCCGATCAGATGAACATGCCGGAATTTCTGCGCAAGCCCGCCGGCCCGATCGCAGTCAAACCAGAGCAAAAAATGGTCTCGGCGTATTTCAACATCGACAACGGCACCGGAAAAGTCCGCGGCATCTACACGCAGAACAACGGCGCCGTCTACAACATCTTCAAGCAATGGATGGAGCCTCTCGCCGATCTCGGCGTCACCGCGATCACAAACCAAGACACAGGCGGCACCGACCATCTTTCGTTCGATGCCGTCGGCGTTCCCGGCTTCCAGTTCATTCAGGACGACGCCGATTACGAGACGCGCACACACCATTCGAACATGGACACCTACGAGCACCTCGTGCCCGCCGACTTGAAGCAGATCGCCACCGTCGAGGCCATCTTCGTCTACAACGCCGCCATGCGAGACAAAATGATCCCGCGTAAGCCGTTCCCGCATCCGGAACTGCGCGACGAGCAGAGAGCGCCGCTGCCCGGCCTTTACCCAACGGCAACACCCGGCGACGCCAAAGACAACTAAACTCAGCAAAATAGAAATCGGCGGAGCGAATACAAAGTTTTCGCTCCGCCGATCTTCTTTCCAGCCGAACTTACCGCGCAGCCGCAACCTTCTCGACGTGCGCCTTACCCTCGGCCGACTTAAACCACTCGCCCGCCACTTGCCGCGTCGCCACATTCAATCGATTCCACACATTCACCGTGGCGATCGTCAGCAACAGCCCGCCGAGTTCTTTCTCGTTGTAGTGCTTCGCCGCCCATTCCCACACCGAATCCGGCACGGGATCTTCGCGGTCGCTCAGCCGTGTCACCGCCTCGGTCAAAGCCAAAGCAGCCCGCTCTGCATCTGTAAAGAATGGAGCATCGCGCCAGGCAGCGACTCCGAGCAGCCGTTCGATCGATTCATCTTTGTACTGCGGAAATCGCACGTGCAAATCGATGCACACCGCGCAACCATTGATCTGGCTGGCTCGCAGATGCATCAGCGCGAGCGTCTTGGATGGCACTCCACTCTGCGCCGAGACTTGCGACAGCGCCTGCAAGTGCTGCATCGCTTCTGGAAATAACATCGCTGGATTATCTATGCGTGCTTTCAACATGGCCTTGTCTCCTGTAGCAAATTTCCGGACCTGTCACAAATTGCCGGTTTGTTTCGTCACTACCATGACGAAACGAAGCGAGGGAATGTGACAAGGGAACAAGATTTTCTGGCGGAAAAATTCGAAGAAAATCGCGGCCACTTGAAAGCGGTCGCTTATCGAATGTTAGGTTCGGCCGGCGAAGCCGATGATGCGGTGCAGGAAGCCTGGCTGCGTCTCAGCCGTTCCGACGCCACCGCCATCGACAATCTCGGCGGCTGGTTGACCACCGTCGTCGCACGCGTCTGTCTCGATATGCTCCGCTCGCGCAATTCGCGCCGCGAAGAATCGCTCTCCGCTGCGACCCCCAATTCGCCGCCGGTATCCGTAGTCTCGAAAAAAATCGATCCCGAACAGGAAGCCGTCATGGCCGATTCCGTCGGCCTCGCTCTGCTCGTCGTTCTCGACCGCCTCGATCCCGCCGAGCGCCTTGCGTTCGTCCTTCACGATCTCTTCGGCTCCTCCTTCGACGAAATTGCCGAAGTCGTCGGCCGCACTGCCGAAGCCACCCGCCAACTCGCCAGCCGCGCGCGCCGCCGCGTCCAAGGCGCACCCCCAACTCCCGGCGCCGAGTTGGCGCATCAACGCAAGCTCGTTGACGCGTTCATCGCCGCATTGCGAACCGCCGATTTCGACGCTCTCGTCGCCGTTCTCGATCCCGATCTCTCCGTCCGTCTCGACGAAGCTTCCTCACTTCCCGGCGTTGCAAGAGAAACGCACGGTGCCGCGGCCTGGGCCAGGGAAGGTATCAAAGCCGCCCGCGGCGCACGTGCAGCCCGTCCGGTTCTTATCGATGGAAATGTCGGCATCGTCGTCGCCCCCGGCGGCCGCTTGTTCCGTGTTCTGCGCTTCAGCTTCGCCAACGACAAAATCGCCGCCATCGAAGTCCTCGGCGATCCAAACGTCATCAAGAATCTGGACCTGTCAGTGGCTCCGGAATAATCGCAAAGCGTTTGTCGGTGGACACTGTGAAGTTGGGTGCCGCACCCTCAGGTTTAAGAGGGTGCGGTTTTTGACTTTTTCAGATACCCGCACGGCCTAAACTACGACTTCTTCAGCGACTCCATATCGATCACAAACCGATACTTCACATCGCTCTTCAGTAACCGCTCGTACGCCGCATTGATGTAGTCGATGTTGATCTTCTCGATGTCCGCCACAATCCCCTTCTCCGCGCAAAAATCGAGCATCTCCTGCGTCTCGCGGATCCCGCCGATCGCCGAACCCGCCAGCCGCCGTCGCTTCATCAGCAAGTTAAACGCCTTCACCGACAGCGGCTTCTCCGGTGCGCCGACCAGCGTCAGCGTCCCATCGAGCTTCAACAAGTTGAGATACGCATTCATATCGTGATCGGCTGAAACCGCATCGAGAATGAAGTCGAAGCTGTTCGCATGCTTCGCCATTTCGTCCGCGTTCTTCGAGATCACAACTTCATCCGCGCCCAGTCGCACCGCATCCGCCGATTTTCCCGGTGAAGTTGTGAACAGAACCACGTTCGCGCCGAGGCCCTTTGCAAATTTCACTCCCATGTGCCCCAGCCCGCCGAGCCCCACGATGCCAACCTTCTGCCCCTTCTTCACGCCCCAATGATGCAGCGGTGAATACGTCGTGATGCCCGCGCACAAGAGCGGCGCCGCGCCCGCCGGATCGAGTCCGTTCGGAATACGCAGCACATAGTTCTGATCGACCGTAATCGCGTCCGAATAGCCGCCGTAAGTTGTGCCTCCAAGAATATGGTCGGAGCTGCCGTAAGTCAGCGTCCATTCGTTGTTGCAATATTGCTCCTCGCCCGCCTTGCAATTCACGCAAGTGCGGCATGACATCACCATGCATCCGACCGCCGCGATGTCGCCTTCCTTGAATTTCTTCACATTCTTGCCGACCGCCACCACTCGCCCGACGATTTCGTGCCCAGGCACAGCCGGATACACCGCGGGCATTCCGTCGCTCCACTCGTTGCGCGTGTAGTGCAAATCCGAGTGACACACGCCGCAATACAAAATCTCGATCTGCACATCGTCCGCAAGCGGTTTGCGCCGCTGAAAGCTGTACGGCGACAATCCTGACGTCGCGCTCCTCGCTGCATACGCCTTCGCCGCAAATGTCTCCGGCTTCTGTTTCTCTACCGCAGTTTTTGAGCTGCTTCACTCATGATCCCTTGTCCTCAATCTCTAAAATTTCGCTGTACTCAATCGAACAGCCACAGAACAACCACGCAGCACGTCAAAGGAGAGGTCGCAACGCGGCGAACCCGAGGCAACGCACACTTGGATGCCCAGCTCGCTCAGCCGGTCACATAAGAAAAAGGGCGCCCTGGCCATCACAGCCGAGCGCCCTCACTAGTTCGGTAGGGGCACGGCACGCCGTGCCCGTCGCTAAAACGTAAACTTCGCCGCCAATTGCATCGTCCTCGGCCCGCCGCTCCCCAGGAACGGATACCCGATGCCCACATCACCGGTCGTCGTCAGCGGCAACGTGCCCAAGCTCCGGCCTATCGCCAAACCGCCTGTCCCATCGCTGATCCCATTCGCCGCCGCATCCGCAATAAACGCTGGCAAATACGGATTCGCAAAGTTCGGATGGTTGAACAAGTTGTACGCTTCGACGCGCAACTCCAGCTTCAACCGTTCCGTAATCGCCGTATTTTTGAAGATCGAAAAATCAAATTGCCGGAAGTGCGGCCCCACCAGCGAGTTCCTTCCTTCATTTCCGAAGTGGAAACTCCCCGTCACGCAATTCGTCGCCGCAGTCCCGCCTACCAGCGTGCACGGAACCGCAAACGAGGTCAGATTCAAAAAGTTGAATGGATCGCTGTGATTGTATGACACCGGTCCAACCACGTCCGGCCGCCCAAAAAATTCGCCGCTGCCGTCGTAGTCGTCCTCAAAGTTGTAATTGAGCTGGAACGGCTGCCCCGACTGCACCGTCACGATGCCGTTCACGCCCCACCCGTCGGTCAGCTTCTTCCAATCTCCATGCCGATTCGGAAATTGATAGATGAAATTCCAAGTGAAGCGGTTCCTCACGTCGAAGTTCGAATTCCCGCGATTGCCGCTCGGATTCGTCGAATCGTTCGGCTGCGCCGCGTTTGGCACAAAATCTTCGCCGTCGCTCGCTGTGTCGATCGAGTGCGACCACGTGTAGTTCACCGTTGAAGTCACGCCGTGCCAATCGTTCACGCGCCAGCTCGCCTGCATCGCGTTGTAATTTGAACTCGCCGAGCTCTCCTCATAGTTGATGTAAAAATACGGGCTCGTCGCCGCAAACACACGTGGCACGCAGCATCCATTGGTCCCGTAGTCATACGCATCGATCGCCGCCTGCCCCGGCTGGTTGATGTCGCGAAAGCGAAACAGCTTGTGCCCCTGCGATCCGACATATCCAACCTGGAGCACGGTCTTCTTCCCAAGCTGCTGCTGAAAATTCAAATTGAAATTTTCCATGTACGGCGTGCGCAAGTGCGGATCGACGCCAAACGCATCGCCCATCGGCGCCGGCGCTCCGTACACAGGAACCGTCGGATCCAGCACCGCCGCCGTCACGCTGTTAAACGAAATTGGATTCGGCCCAAATCCGTTGTACGCCGGCCCCGGATCGAATCCGCTGTTGAACGGCAAATGCCCCATGAAAAAGTCCTGCGAGAACGCGTCATAGAAAATTCCGTATCCCGCGCGCACTACCGTCGTCCCCTTGCCCGACACATCCCACGCCACGCTCAAACGCGGCGCGAAATTTCTGTGGTCCGGGTTATACAAATTCTTCCCACCCAGCGTGATCAACGAACCGTCAGCCGAGTTGATATTCGTGAACAAATCATGCTTCTCCTGCATCACACCGTAATAATCCCAGCGCAATCCCAGGCTCAACGTCACATTCTTTTTCAGGCGGTAGCTGTCTTGCGCGTACAACGAATGCGAATTCTCAAACGTATTCCGATTGGTATCGCCGAAAATCTGCGTTCCGCCATCCGGAATCCCCGCCAGGAAATCGCTGAAGCTCCCGAAATCCAGCGTCCCGCGCGCCGTCCGATTGAAAATCTGCGACACCGAAGTCCGCCGGAACTCATACCCAAACTTCATGTCGTGACGCCCGCGCTTCCACGACACGTTGTCGATGAAGTGCCAGTTCGAATCCACGCGCGAACGCGGATCGCCCTTATCCGCGCCCAACTGCGCGAACGGCGACACCGTAATCGTCGGCAATCCAAAATTGAACGCCGTCGCTCCCGTATTCAACCCAATCGTGGACGGATCGAAGCTCCGATCCTCCGGAAAAAATCCCTCCGCGAACCGGTTCCATCCCAGCCGCGCCTCATTCACGATCGACGGCGTCAGCGTCGCCACTTCCGAAATCGACACGAGCTGCACGCGTGTCGGCGTAAACGTGTTGTAGTTCGGCAGCAATCCTCCGCCCGTTAGCGCCAGGGGAAAACTCTGGCTGCTGTCGCCGAAATAATATCGGCCGGTCAGCAAATTGTTCGTGTTGATCTGGTGATCCACCTTCGCAATCATGCTGTCCACGCGATTCGAAAACGGCGTCGCCAGCGACGCGTTGCTGTTCACCAATGGCTGCGCAACCGCATCGGTCGGCGACGCGATGCACGATCCCGTCAGATTCGCCGTAGGCCACCCTTTCTTCGCGATCAAATTCGCGATCACCGGATTCACACCGCCCGCAGGCGCATTATTCGTGATGTCCGCCGCAGTCGGCACGCACGCCAGGCTGCTCTCCGCGCCCGACTCGCGCGTCCCTTCATAATCCACAAAGAAAAACGTACGGTCTTTCACGATCGGCCCGCCCAGCGCCCCGCCAAATTGATTGTCGTGAAATGGATTCTCCGGAATGTGCGTTCCCGTCGCCGCATCCTGCGTGAAATTGAAAAAATTCCGCGCGTTCAGCACCGTATTCCGAAAATAATCGAAGCCCGATCCGTGAAACTCATTCGTACCGCTCTTCGTCACGATGTTGATCACGCCGCCCGCGCTGCGCCCATATTCCGCCTCAAAATTCGATAGCACGCGCAGTTCCGCCACCGCCTCCAGCGGCAAAATCGTCGCCGGAGTTCCAAACACGCCCGCCTCATTGATCGCCGGATCGTTCCGATACCCATCATTCATATCCGTGCCGTCGAGCAAAAAATTGTTCGACCGTCCGCGCGCTCCGTTCACCGAAAACACGCCGAACGATCCCGGCGAATCCGTAATCTGATCCGGTGAACCCGCCACGCCCGGCACCAAAAAGATCAGCTTCTGATAATCGCGCCCGTTCACCGGCAGATTCGTCACCACCTTCGACTCGATGATTCCGCCCAGCGTATTGTTCGTCGATTCCACCTGCGGCAGCGTGTCGCCCGACACCTGAATCGTCTGCGCCAATTCGCCCGCTTGCAGCGTCACGTCCGCGCGCCGCTCGCTCGAAACTTCCACCACAATCCCCGTCACCACCGCCTTCTTGAACCCGTTGCTCTCCACCGTCACGCTGTAATTTCCGATCGGCAACTCCGGCACCGAATACGTCCCGTCGCCGCTCGTCGTCACCACGCGGGTCAGCCCCGTATCCAAATTTTTCACCGTGACATTCGCGCCGCTCACCGACGCACCCGTGGCGTCTGTCACCGTCCCCAAAATAATTCCGCGAAAACTCTGCGCCCGCGTCGCCGCGCCCCCAACCAGCAGCGCGCCAATCACGATCACGCACGCCACCAAAATTCCCATCCACCGACACAGCTGCTCCACTCCGCGGACATCCCTCTTCATAGAGTCTCCTCGCGAACCCTCAGCTCGCATCAGCCCTCAGATCGTTTGAACGCTCAACCCACTCACGCCCAACGCAAAAGCAAAGCTCGCAACACAGCGATCCCCGCCTCAACAAAAACGCAGGCCTACACCGAGCCCACCATCAATTTGCATTACGATTCGGCCCCCAGGATTTCCCGGCGCACCCCTTGGTTCGCACACCGGTCGGGACCACTCGACACTGCCCTAAACAGTAACCGCCCAAACTCAACCCCGTCAAGCAATCGCGCTCAATTCCGTTCGATGTTTGCGGATCGCTCCGTTCGATGTTTGCGGATCGCTCCGTTCAATGTTTTCGGATCTCACCGCTCAATGTTTGTGGGTCGCCCCGTCGAGTGTTTGTGGGTCGCGGTTTCAACCGCGACATAGATCTCAGCCGGTGACGGGGCTTCAGCCCCTGAAGTACCCGCTACGCTCGTCTCCAACCCCGCCACCTCTACAAAACATTTTGGAGTGCAGTCTCTCGACGCCGCTTTTGACCAATTCCTCCAAACGCATAATTCTCCGCCGCCACGTACTGCCCCCGCATGGATGTCCACTCCCAGAATCGCTCGTGGCGTTCGCCTTCATGTAGAGCGACTTGCTGGCGACAGTAGTTCTAGTGATCATCCGCTCGCTCGTCGCGATCCGAATGCACATTCCGTAGGGTCCGCAACGCCGCGGATCTATAGCTCTGATTCTTTCTTCCCTTTCGACTTTCAACTTTCGACTGTCAACTTCTTCGCTCCTCTGATACACCCGCCAAGCAAAAATCTCGCGAATGTTTCTACTCCATTCCCCTAGGACACCAGTCCTATTGGTCCCCTCTCCCCCAACTCTTAGAATCCCCTCATCATGATCGAATCAACAGAATTCCTGAGCCGCCTCGCCGCTCAGCTCAAACTCAACAAGCAACCCGCGGAACGCCGCGCCGTAGACAAATTGCTCAACCAAGTCGCCGACAAATATGAAGACGGCCGCTACGCCAACCGCTGCGACGCCGAACGCGCCCTCCGCGACCTCGTCGACAAAATCCCCACCCCCAAACCCGTCGCCGCCTAACCGCCGATTCCGTTGTAGGGGCAGCACGCTGCGCCCCATGTCCGCAAGATCGGTCCGCACGCCGTCGCCCGCAACACCAAACATCCCTAATCACAATCTCCACCTACCCCATCCCCAAAAATCGCCGCGATTTCCGATTAATCTCTCGCCGTAACCGATTGCCCGCAATGCACTTCCCTGTTAAGGCAGAGTTTGCCCTCAATTATTTTGACGCCCCCGCCACCCTCCCCCACTGTGTCCGTGTCAGCGCAGTTCTCGAAGCCTTTCGACCCTTTAGGAGGATGCTCCATGCGTCTCAGCGCCAAAACCCCGAACCTCGCCGCCAAGCTCACGAAGCTATCTGCGGCTGCCGTTCTGGTCGCCCTGCTCAGTCCCGCAACTCGATCTCAGCAATCCGCTCCCAATCCAGGAACCGATCCCAACAATGCTCCCGTCCAGATCATCAGCAACTCCCAGTTCAATCAGATGGTCTCCAGCGGTGAGCTCAAACAAAACAATCCCGTGACCGTCCTTGAGCAATTCATCGGTCACGTTCTTCAGGACCTCAAGAACGGCGCGACCGTCCAGAATTTCATCCGGAAGAACCCAAATATTCCCGGCTATGCCCAACTCGTCGCCGCCGCTCCCAAGAATCCCAACATTCACCCCACGCTCGACGGCAACTATCGCACCGTCCTCACCTTTAACGGCGTCACCCAAACCATCGAAACCTTCGGTCCCAGCGCCAAACTCGGCGCCTTGGCAGGCAGCATCACCGCCTCCACCGATCCCCAAAAGCAACTCGCCCTCTACAACCTCGCCTATTCCCAATACGCCACCACCTACAGCCAGCTCTGCAATACCAATCTGCCTCCGCCAACTCAAACCGACATTCCGCCTGGTCAGATCGATCAGCAACCCTCCCTGTGCCAGCAGCTTGTTTCCCCAACTCAACTCGTCAGCCCAATTTCCCTGCAAGGCGCGCCAATCGATCAGATCAAATTCGCCCTTCACGCCGTCAGCGCCCTCGGCCCAATTCTCGTCCACCATGTGCCCACCGGCGTCGGCCCAGGTCCCGTGGCTTGCAGCGAAGAACTCGGCGCCAGCCTCACACCCGGCGTCAACGACACTTTCTATGGCGACCAAACCGCGAGCGCCGGCCACACTACGCCTTCCACCTCCGGCCTCGTCGCCAACTTCAACTTCCCCGCCAAAAGCATGCTCACGTGCATCAAGAACCAGGGTCAGCGCGGCATGTGCCACATTTTTGCTGCCGTCTCCGCCATCGAAGAACTCATCGCTCGCGACACTGATGTCTTCGTCAACCTCTCCGAGCAGGATTTCATCGAAAACACCAAGCTCGTCTTCGGCACCGACTACTATCGCGACAGTGGTGACCCCGCCGATGATCTACAGCGAGCACAAACCGCCGGTTACCACTTCGCCTTCGAAAACACCTGGGATTACAACCCGTCGCCGCTCCAGCCGCAGCCCCCCAAGTACGAATACATCAACAGTTGCGTCGGCTATCCCTCCTTCGAAGCCGGTTGCTCCGACACCGCTCCGCAGGCGGATCAATTCTGCACATTCCGCCAAACATTCGGAGGCGTCGTACCCGACTGCGGCCTTCACGCTTTCTTGAATCCCAACCCGTCGCCCTACTCTTCTGCCGGCGTCAACACCATTTGGGACCCAACCTCGAAAGATTTTTCCATCGGCTACATCGACTTGGCGCTCGCGTTCAACAACGCCGTCATCCTCTCCTTCAACGCCACTAACAATTTTCAAAACGCCACCAATGGCTTCATTAGCTACACCGCAGGCGCCGAAGATGACGTTCTCGGCAGCCACGTCGTCCACATCGTCGGCTACGTCAGCAACGAAGACATCGCAGCCAATCCCAACACCGCCTCTGCCACTCCCGGTTCCGGCGGCGGCTACTTCATCATCAAAAACAGCTGGGGCGCCGCCTACGGCGACGCCGGCTACTCCTACATGCCTGTCGACTACCTCAAAGCCAACGCCACCCAAGTCATCGTCATCAGCTCCTTCAACAAAAACTAACCATCACCAGAACTCGCCACCAAAAACAGCAAGGGCAACACGTCGTGATCGAACTCCTATCGTTAGTCCTCTTAAGAGTGATCGTTTGTTCGGTGTCGACGAACTCTCCGCGTTCGAACACGTCTACATCTCGTACGGACGCCGCATTCGAACAGTACCATTAAACAATCATATTGACATGGTTAACAAACCGTGCTATCATGGGTTGTGACAGCCTCAACCAGCCCTCGTGAAACCTCAATATCCGTTAGTGGACCCGCGCTCTCATCAATAAACCCCGTTGAATCACATCCTTGCACAATTTCACAGGCTAACTCCCCCAGAATCACATCCTTACGCAAAAACACCCCGGGGGGTGGGTCCATTCCCATTTTGGAACCTGCCACGCCCAAACTTTCCAACCCGCAAACATGCGCTCCAGCGACTGCTCCAACCCCTTTAAATTCCGCACTTGCAAATCTGTATGAAAACGCACAACTTCAAACCCAGCAGAATCCGCACTTACGCGAATCCTGTGGGAGGATCCCCCGCCCACGCGATCCAATCTCCCAATCGCCAATCTTGCAACCGTCCGCGCAAACATCCCCCGCGCATGCTAACTTCTCTACTCCACCAACCATGTCAGAAAAACTTCCATCTCTCGTGATCGTCGGCCGCCCTAACGTCGGCAAGTCCACGCTCTTCAATCGCTTGACCGGCACGCGCCGCTCCATCGTCACCAACGAGCCCGGCATCACCCGCGACCGCATCTACGGCAAAGCCGAATGGCTCGGCCACAACATGGAAATCGTAGACACCGGCGGAATCGTCCCCGACGACAAAGCCTTGATCCCGCAAGAAATCCTTCGCCAGGCCAACATCGCCATCAAAAAAGCTTCCCTGCTCGTCCTCGTCGTCGATAGCCAGGCCGGCCTAACTCCTCTCGACGAAGAACTCGCACGCCTCCTCCGTGCCACCGGCAAACCCTTCGTCGTCGCCGTCAACAAAGTCGATGCCAACTCCCAAGTCAACAACGCCGCCGTCTTCCACCGCCTCGGCGCCCCCATCTTTCCCATCGCCGCCGAACACGGCACCGGCGTAGACGACCTCCTCGACGCCGCCCTCGCGCAATTCAAGTCATCTCATTCGGTTTCGACCACAGAGTCGGTCAATGCGTCCTCCGCAAAACATGTAGGGGCGCAGCCCGCTGCGCCCCAGCTTGGCGAGATGTCAGATGCCGAAGCGCCCTCCGACATCGACCCTGAATACGCCGACGCCGAAAACGAACTCGCCACCGACTCCGACGCCGACCAAAACACCAACGCCAATCGCCCCGTGCAGGTCGCTATCATCGGCCGCCCCAACGTCGGCAAATCCACTCTCCTCAATCGCATGGTCGGCGAAGAACGCTCCATCGTCTCCCCAATCCCCGGCACCACCATGGATTCCGTAGACACCGAGGTCGAACACGAAGGCCGCTTCTACAATTTTGTCGACACCGCCGGCATCCGCCGCAAAGGCAAAACCACACTCGTCGCCGAAAAGCTCAGCGTCGTCATGGCGCGCCGTGGACTCGAACGCGCCGATGTCGCGCTTCTCGTCGTCGATGGCGAACAAGGCGTCACGCAAGGCGACGCGCAAATCGCCAACTACGCCGAGCAATCCGGCCGCAGCGTCATCATCGTCATGAACAAGTGGGAT
>Ga0070735_10001662_pt1 | contig 21004 bp, 18 predicted proteins | sample Coa_R1_FD_66443 | JGI IMG/M metagenome (GOLD analysis project Ga0070735, IMG submission 66443) | Surface soil microbial communities from Centralia Pennsylvania, which are recovering from an underground coalmine fire - Coalmine... | ecosystem: Environmental > Terrestrial > Soil > Unclassified ... | reverse complement strand
CTTGGCGCCGGACCAGACGGTCAGGCCGATCTGGACGTGCTGGACGATATCCTCGTGAAGGCGAACCTGGTCGGCCCGCTCGAGGTCGTCGGTGACGTCGCGGCAGGTGCCGATGAGCCCCGCGACTCGACCTCCGTCGTCCGACCGGGTTTCGCCCACCGTGTCGAGCGTGCGGACCGTTCCGTCCGGCCGCACGATGTGCTCGATCCACTGAAAACGCCCCCCCCGCTCGATGGCCGCCGCGACCTCGCCGCGCAACCGATCGCGGTCGTCGGGGTGGACGCGCGAGAGGAAGAAATCGACCGAGATGTCGCGCGACCGCGGCGGCATGCCATAGATGCGGAAAAGCTCGTCGGACCAGGTGATGTCGCCGGTTGCGAGGTCCCACTCCCAGCTTCCGATGTGGGTGATCTCCTCCGCGACTGCGAGTCGGCGCTGTACGTCTGCGACGCGATCCATCCCCGGTTGCGCCCCCTCACTGCCGAGGCACCGAGGGTAGCACGCCGGGAGATCGACCATCAGGCTTCGGCCTCCGGTCCGAGCTCACCTCTCACTTCTCGAAACGGCACTCGCGGACGCTCCCCGCGAGCACGTCGGCGAGGGGGTCGAACGCGCTGCCCGGGCGCCATCGAACCCCGACCGTGGGGGCGCGGCCGAGGACCTCGCCGGAGCAACGGAGGGACACGCGCTCCGGATCGGCCGTGCGCATGGCCTCCCTGAGCCACGCGGCCACGTGCTGCTCCTCGAAGAGGCCCGAGAGGAGCACCACCTCGCGGTAGAAGGTCACATAGGGCCGCAGCGGGAGGTCGACCTTCCGCGGCACGCCGTCCGCGCCGAACGCGCAGCGGATCCCGCCGAAGTCGGCGGACGAGGAGCAGTCCAGGCTCTGCGCGTCCGAGGCGACGACCGTCACGTCGAACGACGCACGGCTGCCCGCCGACGCCGTGCCGCCGCGCGCTCCCCAAAACGCCAGCGCCGCCGCGCTCACCGCGGCCGCCGTCACGAGCCATGCGATCGGCTCCCGCAGCGTCACCTCCAGCTCTCCAGGAACAGGCGCGCCTGCAGCGCCCGCGGCGAAACGGGGATGGCCGACCAGATTGGCGCGTAGATTCCGGCGACCACGAGGACGACGGCCGCGAAGACGAGGACGGACAGGGGACGCCTCGGCCTCGCCCAGGCGACGTATCCGGAGAGAAGGAGCACGAGCGCCGTGTAACTCGGGAGGAAGTGATAGATGTACGAGTCCCGGTGCGTGAGCACCCACGGCGCGAGGTAGCCCGTGGCGACGGCGAGCACGAGCAAGACCGACCGTCCGTTCTCGACGACGAAGTCCGCCGGGGCGACCGACGCCGACGAGACGGCCGCCGAGCGGTCGAGCGCCCATCGCACTCCCCGCCAGAGGAGCACCGCGCCGACCGAGAAGAGGACCGCCATCGCCGCCCACCAGATGGCGAGGTTGCCGAGCGAGGTCACGACGCGCGCCTTGCCCGCCTGCACGTTGTAGCTGAGCACGATGGGGCGCTTCGGCAGGACCCAGGTGATCCACCCCGACGTGGCGGGGTTCTTCATCTCGGTGAGGTCCGCGTGGTGGACGAGGAGCCGGCTGGTGTCGGCGGCGACCGCGGGGAGGCCGGCCGGATGGCCCGCGATGGAGAGCCCGTACGCGTACGACGCGACATAGACCGCGAAACCGACGACGATCACGACGGCCCCGAGGAAGACCCTGCTGCGAAGGGTGCGCGGCGACAGGGCCACGGCGAGCAGCGAGGGCAGGAAGAGGCCGACGCCGCTGAACTTGATCCCCATCGCCAGACCCGTCACCACCCCGGCGAGGAGCGCCGCGGTCGCACCCATCGGCAACGAGCACGCGACGAGGATGGCGACCGAGCTCGTGGCGAGGAAGCCGTCGAGAAGGGCCGCGCGCGAATAGCTGATGAGGAAGCCGTCGGCCGCGAAGAGGGCGGCCGCAAACCACCCGGCCTCGCGTCGCCCGAACAGCCGCGCCGCCGCGACGGCGCCGAGCACGATCGTGAGCAGCCCGGACGTGAGGGCGGCCGCCCGCCACCCCACCGGACCATCGCCGAGGCGCTCCATGAAGAACGCCATGATGAGCTTTCCGAGCGGCGGGTGGTCGTTCTGGTCGGTCTGGTGATGGATGTAGTTTCTCGCGTTTTCGACGAAGTGGTGCTCGTCGAACTGGAAGTTCGGCGGGTAGCCGAGCGCATGGAACCGCAGGTACACGCCCAGGCAGAGCATGCAGATCAGGAGAACCCCGACGGGCGACGCCAGAAATTGTGCCGTGTCGCGCCAGGCGGCCCAAGCGGCGCCCACGGCAAGGGGCCGGGGGCTCGTGCGCGTAGCGGTCGTGGGGGCCGGCTCCGACGCGGGCGATGCGTCGTTCAGCACCGCGCGACCCGTTTCGAAGGCAACATCGCGTTTCTCTACTCCGAAGGGGTCGCGCTCCGCCACCGGCATGGTGCGACGCGACCATGCAATTTTGCGGCGCGTGCGGCGCGCTGTGCCAGGAGGCACGGCCGCCCCCGCGCCCGGTCCGTTCTCTCCCTTCGGTCGAGCATGCGGACGCGTTGGGCGTTGCGTCCGTTCTCTCCCTTCGGTCGAGCATGCGGACGAACGCGACCTCAGGATCGCGGTGTGACCCAAGGTGGCACGCCGGCCCGATCACCGCGACGTGGCGAACGTCCAGCGACCCCCGCGCGGCTGCGTCGGGGGCTCGCCTTGGTGCGCGCCGCCGATCTCACCCGAAGCGACGTCGTTGCGCGCTGCGATGGCCATCCGGACCGAGTCATGCTCTTCCGCCGATTCGGCCGCTGCCGGGTCGAGGAGCAGGACGTGGCACGACGCGCACTCGAGCGCGGGGGCGTGGAGGTCCGGTCCCTTGTACTCCGAGCGGGAAAACGCTTCCCCGCCGCAGTTGTTGCAGCGCATGCCCCGGGAACGGCTCACGCGACCGGATGGATTAAGGGGTCGGCATCGGTCCCACGTAGACCGAGGTGGGGCGTATGAGCCGGCCTTTGCGGCGCTCTTCGTCGACGTGGGCGGTCCACCCGACGACGCGCGCAGCCGTGAAGGTCGCGCTGAAGAGCTCGCGCGGGATGCCGAGCGCCTCGAGGAGGACCGCCGTGTAAAACTCGACGTTGGCCCGGAGCGCGCGGTCGGCGTGACGTTCGCCGAGCAGGGCGGTCGCCTCTCGCTCGACGGCGCGCGCCAGGGCGAGACGTCCCGACGTCCTCTCGGCGTCGGACGATCCACGCAGGCCGACGGCCTCGGTAAGACGGCGCAGCGCCACCTCGAGCACGGCCGCGCGCGGATCGCGCACGCGATACACCCGGTGTCCCATTCCCATGATGCGTCGGCCGGCGGCCAGCTCGGACGAGAGCCACGCGCGCGCCCGATCGGGAACCCCAATCGCGTCCAGCATGTCGAGCACGGGGCCCGGCGCGCCGCCGTGCAGCGGTCCTTTGAGCGCGCCGATGGCGGCCGTGACGGCCGAGACGACGTCCGAGCCGGTGGAGGTGACGACGCGAGCGGCGAACGTCGACGCGCTGAGCCCGTGATCGACCACTGTGACGAAGTACGCGTCGAGGGCGTTGGCCTCTTCGGGGCCCGCCGGGCCGCCCCGCAGCATCCTCAGGTAGTCCGCGGCGTGTCCAAGGGACGGGTCGGGCGCGACGGCGGGGAGGCCGCCACGACGCCGCGCCCAGGCCGTCGCGAAGACGGCGACGGCGCCCGCGATGCGTGCGTTGCGCGCCCAGGCGGGCGATCCGGGGCGCCCTTGCGGTTCGCTCAGGTGGGCCACCGAGGCGCGGAGAGCCTCCATTGCGTCGGGGGCATCGAGTGCCTCCCCCAGCGTCCGAAGGAGCGCGTGGGCGGCGCGCCGGGCGGCGCCGAGCTCGGAACGAACGGCGTCGGGATCCACGGGGCCGTCCGCAGGCTCGACCGGAGGGAGAGAGCGGACGGCACCCCCGACGTCCTGGGCGGTCCAGAGGCGGGCGGCGACCGCCTCGAAGGGGACCGTGCTCGCGAGGTGCTCCACGTCCGTACCGGAGACGACCAGCCGCCCGGCCGCGCCGTCGACGTGACTGAGGACCGTCTCCGCGACCGCGATCCCCTCGAGGCCGATCGCGAGCGTAGCCTTCGAGCTCGGCATGACACACCCTGTCGTCTTTCCACGTAGCGTTTCTTGCGCGTGGCGAATCTCCGATTCACACCCACTAGGCTTAGGTTCGTGGATCCGATGGATCAACGTGGATTCGACAATCAACGATCGGAGGGCTCGACGGAACACGTGAGCGCGCAGGAGGCGGCGCGGCTCCTCGGCGTGAAGCTCCAGACGCTGTACGCCTACACGAGTCGTGGACTCGTGCGCAGCACGGCCGGCCCGCGCGGCCCAGCCCGCGTGTACCTGCGGGCGGACCTCGAGCGGCTCAAGGCGCGCGTCGAGGCGCGCGCGGGGCACGGACCCGTAGCGGCGGGCGCGCTGCGTTGGGGAGAGCCGGTCCTATCGACTGCGATCTCGGCGATCCGCGAGACAGGGCCCGACTATCGGGGCCTCGCGGCCGTGCAGCTGGCGACCGACGGGGTGTCGTTCGAGGCCGTGGCCGACCTGCTCTGGACCGGCACCCTCGGCGCGAAGAAGCTCACCTGGTCGGTCGACGGAGTCGCGGCGGCGCTGCGGTCGGTGCGGGCCACGTTGGCCGGCGGGGCCGGGCCGCTCGAGGCGATGCTCGCCGCGGTGCCAAGGCTGGCGCTCGGAGATCCGGACCGCTTCGCTGCGTCGAGGGAGGAGGAGTGGGCGCGCGCGCGACGTCTCGTGCGGGTGCTTGCGGCGGCCGTGGGGAGCGCCCGCGGCGAGGACGTGGCCGTCGCCGCGGCGCGGCAGCCGAGCGTCGCGTCGTCGCTCGCGGTCGCGTTCGGGTTGTCTCCGCGGGCCGCGCGGGGCGTGATCGATCGCACCCTGGTCCTCGCCGCGGATCACGAGCTGAACGCTTCGACGTTCGCGGCGAGGGTCGTTGCGTCCACGGGGGCCGATCTCTATGCGTGCTTGACGGGGGCGCTGGCGGCGCTGACCGGTCCCCTCCACGGCGCCGCGAGCGATCGGGTAGAGTCTCTGGTCGACGAAGTCGGCGTCCCCGAGCGCGCCCGCGAGGTGATTTGCGCGCGGGCGGGTCGAGGCGACGCGATCCCCGGCTTCGGACACCGGCTGTACCCGGGCGGCGATCCACGCGTGCCGCCGATGCTCCAGGCGTTGCAGGGCGCGTCGCTCGACGCTCGCGGAAGGCGGGAGCGAGCGCTGGTCATGGCCCTCTGCGAGGCGATGGCGCGTGGGCGGCGCGAGCCTCCGAACCTGGATCTCGGACTCGTCGCGGTGAGGCGCGCGCTCGGGATCCCCCGTCGGGGCGGGTCGACGCTGTTCGCGATCGGCCGGATCGCCGGATGGGTGGCGCACGCGATCGAGCAGCGCGAGGCCGGCTACCTGCTCCGACCGCGGGCAGAGTACGTCGGGCCGTAGCACTCACCATTGCGGCCGTCGCGCGGCTGTGAGCACTGTACCGCGCGCGCAGGGGGGAACCCGAGGAAGGGGGCATCTTAGATGGGCGAAGCGATCATCCTCGTGCCGGGGCTCTTCGGTTTCGCGAAGATCGGCGACATCGAATACTTCTCGGCGGCCCGCGGGCTGCTGATCCGGGCCACGGGGATCCAGGACGTCACCCCCCTGGCCACGCCACCCACGGGTCCCTTGTGGCGTCGCGTCGACGCGCTGCACCGCGCGGTGCTCGACAAGCGCGCGCACGGGGCGACGCGCGTGCACCTCGTGGGCCACTCGACGGGCGGCGTCGACGTCCGGCTTCTCACGAACTCCAAGTACGTGTGGCCGGGGGGACCGACCGGGGCGGACCGCACGAGCTTCTTCGATTCGATCGGAGCCGTCGTCCCCATCTCGGCGCCGCAGAAAGGGACGCCGATCGCCCGCCGGCTGCGCGGCACCCTGGAGAGCTTCATCCCGACGTTCTTCCTCGTGAGCTTCCTCGCCAAGTACGAATCGGGCGAGGCGGGTCGAGCCGAGGCCGTGGAGGAGCGGCTGGAGCTCATCTTGCGCGCGCTCGCTCGCTCGCTGGCGCTTCGTTCGGGGGACCTGACGTCGATAGACCCGCTCGGCGGGCTCCCGGAGGGCACGGCCGCGGCCCTCGGAGCGTTCCTTCAGGAGATCGTCGAGGATCACCCGCTCATCCACGAGCTCACCCCGTTCGCAATGAACGCGCTCAACGAGAAGATCGCGCCCGAGTCCGGCGCCCGGGCCCTCGATCTCGCGCCGTTCGTGACCGTCGCGCCGCCGCCGGCCGTCCATCTTTCGGACGTGCGTTTTCACGGCGGACTCTCGCCGGTCCAGCGCCTCTTCTACGCGGCCTCGTACGAGGAGACGCGCCTTCGGCCGCTCGAGTTCGGCCCCTTGCCCGAGGGCCCCTGGATCGGCAAGCCAAGCGACGACGTCCTGCAGTCGGCGACGACCGCGCAAGACGGCGTGGTGCCCGCCGCCTCGCAGACGATGGACGGTCGGGCGGAGGGGCTGGTGTACGGCGATCACCTCGATGTCGTGGGGCACTACCCGGGCGCGGAGCTCGGCGGGGCGACGGTGTTCGACTCGGGCGCCGACTTCGACGACGCCCGCATGACGCAGCTCTGGAATGCCGTGGCAAACGTCATCCGGCGGGGACTTGGGGCACCCTAGGGGGCGATCCGCCGTCGGCCCCCGCGCGTAGAGAGAAGCGTGCTCCTTCGCTTCGCGGGCCTCGGATCCCTGGTCGTTTGCGCGCTGGCGTCTGCGTGCGCGCCGCGAGTGGCGCCCGCGAAAGCCGAGGTCGTCGTCCCCGCCGGCGTCGACATCGCCAAGGCGCGCGCGGTGGGCCGGGAGCCGTGGTTCCGCTGGTATCCGTACGAACCGGCGACCTTCGCGAAGGCGAAGGCCGAGGGCCGGTACCTCCTGCTCGATGGCGCGGCCGAGTGGTGCCACTGGTGCCACGTCATGGACGAGACGACGTACCGAGACCCCGACGTCGGCCGGATGATCCGCGACCGCTTCGTGGCCGTGCGGATCGACATCGACGCGCGCCCCGATCTCGGCGAGCGGTACGCCGAGTGGGGATGGCCCGCGACCATTCTGCTCTCGCCCGACGCCGAGGAGGTAGGCAAGTTTCGCGGTTACATCCCGCCCGAACGCCTGCGCGTGACCCTCGAAGAGGTCCTTCGCGCACGCCCGCGCGCCGTCGAGGACCGGGGCGAGTCCGACCTCGCCGGCAAGCCGGCCGACGTGGGGTCGCTCCCGTGGGTCGGCGCGCGGGTGGCGCTCGACCTCGACGGCTGGTGGGACCCGGCCGAGGGCGGGTGGGGGACGCGTCAAAAGACGCCGCTCGGGGCGAACGTCGAGTTCGAAATCGTGCGCGCTTCGCACGGCGATGCCGCAGCCCGTACCCGCGCCGCCCTCGCGATCGAAAAGGAGCGATCGCTGCTCGACCCCGTTTGGGGCGGTCTCTACCAGTACTCGGCCGCGAGCGACTGGAACTCACCTCATTTCGAGAAGCTGATGACCGTGCAGGCCGCCGCCCTCGAGGCCCGCGCCCGCGCCGTGCGGGTCGACCACGACGCTGGCGCGCTCGCCGACGCGCGCGCCATCGAGCGCTACTTGGGCGCGTTCCTCTCCGCCCCCGATGGGGCCTTCTTCGCCAACCAGGACGCCGACGTGGGCGCCCACGACCGGGCCATCCCGTTCGTCGACGGCCACGCGTACTACGGCAAGGACGATCCGGGGCGGCGCGCGATGGGAATTCCGTGGATCGATACGCACGTCTACGCTCGCGAGAACGGCTTGGCCATCGCCGCGCTGGTGGAGCTCTCCCTCGCCACGGGCGACGCGCGGACGCTGGCGCGCGCGCGCAAGGCCGCCGACCGGGTCTACGCCTCGCACGTCCTGGCGGACGGGAGCGTCCTTCACGACGAGAGTCGCCGCGAGGGCCCGTTTCTCCTCGCCGACGCGGCGGCGCTCGGTCGGGGGCTGGCGCGGCTGGCCGAGGCGACGCGCGCGCCCGCGGACCGGGCGTCGGCCGAGAAGGTGGTTTACGCGATGGAGAGAAACTTCGCCGATCCGCGCAGCGGCGCTTTGTTCGAGACGACAGAGGACTCGAACGCGACGGGGGTCTTCGGCAGGCGCAGGGTCCCGTTCGCGCAAGACGTCCTCGCCGCGCGGTCGCTCGCGTCCCTGGCAAGGCTCGACGGCGACGCGGCGATGCGCGACCGCGCCCGGGCCATTCTGGCGGCCATCGCCACCCCGCAGGCGCTCGAGGCGCAAGGCCGCTGGCTCGGCGAGTTCTTGCTCGCGCTCGACGAGGTCAACTCGCTGCGCTGGTGATGGTCACGAGCGGGGGGGCGTCGACGGAGGCGACGCGGCCTCTTCGATCACGGCCACCCGCAACGCGACGGCGAGGCGCACCGAATCCCGTTCCTCCTCGGTGTGCGCTGCTTCCTCGTCCAGGTTCAGGACGTGGCAGTGGGCGCACTCGATCGCCGGCGCCGAGACCCCCCCCGACCGGTACTCGGCCGGCAGGAACTCCCGTTCTCCGCAGTTCTTGCACCGCATCTCGGGAGATACGGGCGCCTGCGTCCGCGAATTTAGCTCATGCGTGGCGGGGGGCACGCGCGCGCACGTACGTCAGGGCGTCCTCGAGGTCCACCTCGGCGAGCGACACGCGCGTCCGCCGCTCGTGCGGCTCGGGCACCCATTGCGCCGCCCCCCGTAGATCGGAGCAGATGTGGAGCCGGTAGGGGCCCCGCGTCAGCCAGTGCAGCCCAGTCAAGAAGCTGTGGAGCGCGCTCGCCCAGAACCCCGACCCCTCGACGACGTGGCAAAGGCAAGCGAGCTGGTTGACGTAGCGGTTCGCGACGTCGCGAAGGCGGTCGCGCGCCTGGTTGTCCGGCAGCCCGGCGCCGTTCGCGATGATGTGGACCGCCGAGAACCCCTCCGGATGGGCGCGCGCGAAGGACTCCGTGAGTCGCTCGAGCTCGTCCACGAGCTGGGGCGTCGCGCGCGTCGTCCAGACGTGCAATGCCACGTTCTTCCACGTGCCCATGACGAGGCCGTGCGCGTCGTAAGCGACGCTCGTCAGGCTGCGGGCGTCCGGGCTCGCCTCGGAGTCGGCCCGACGCTTCGGGGCGGCGCTGCTCAAGACGAAGCGCGCCCCGGTCGCGGCGCTAAAAAGGCCATCATGCCTTCCATGCTACGGGCCGCGTTGCCCCTCGCCAAGAGGCCTCTTCGGCGCCGTCGTCGGTCGAGGTAGTCTACGAGTCTTCCCATGCCTGCCGCGCTTCTTTCCCCCGAAACCCACTCGATCGAGCGGAACCCTGTCAGGTCAGGGATGGTGGGTGTGGGTGACCGCGTCTTTCTCACCGGAGCGACCGGCTTTCTCGGGGGCCATATCCTCGCGCGGATCCTTCGCCACTACGCCGGCGCGAAGGTCGTGGTCCTCGTCCGGCCGAGCGGCCAGCAATCCGCGCGCGAGCGGGTCGACCACCTGCTCGGCCGCATGCTCGGCCCCGGCGCGGCCGAGCGCTTCGCCGGCCGGGTCGAGGTCGTGCAAGGCGACATCGGCGAGGCGGGCCTCGGCGTCGAGCCGTCCGTCCACGCGGCGCTTCGCACCTCGGTCGACCAGGTCATCCACTGCGCGGCCGCGGTGCGGTGGGACCTCTCGCTCGAGGACGCGCGCCGGGACAACGTCGATGGGACGCGTCACGTGCTCGAGTTCGCGGACGCTCTTCGATCCCTCGGGCGGCTCGACTACGTCGGCACCGCCTTCGTCGCGGGCGAGCGCGAGGGACGGGTCCTCGAGGACGAGCTCGACGTCGGGCAAACGTTTCGCAACACCTACGAGCAGACCAAGATGGAGGCCGAGCAGGCCGTGCGCGCGTTCGCCGAGGCCCATGCGACGGCCATCTATCGTCCCAGCGTCGTCGTCGGCGACTCGAAGACGGGGGCCATGTCGTCGTTCCAGGGCGCGTCGCAGATATTCCTCTTTTATCGTCAGTTCTTTTCGCGCGGCCTGGCCGTGCCGGTCCCCGTCGACCTCACGTCGCGCCTCGACCTCATCCCAATCGACTACGTGATCGACGCGTTCTTCGCGCTGATGCACACGGAGCAGAGCCTCGGTCGCACGTTCCACCTTGCGTCGGGGCCGGAGAATGTCTTGACGTTCGACGAGATGTTCGACGAGATGGCCAAGCTGACGGGGCTCACGCGGCCGTCGACCATCCCGCTCGATACGTATTTCAAATCCGTTCGGCCGCTCCTGACCTCGACCCTCAAGGGGTGGGCGCTGGAGACGATGCTCAAGGCCGAGAAGTACATCCCCTACGCTTCGTCGAAGCTCCTCTTCGACAAGACGCGGACCGACTCGGGGCTGCGCGGCAGCGGGGTCGTGACGCCGCATCCGCGCAGTTACCTCGACAAGCAGGTCCAGTACCAGGAGCAAACGCTCCGGCACGGGTAGGGGGGCGAACCGGGGCGCGAAAGGCTTGCCGACTCAACCCAACATGTTCACTTGATTCGGACGCCTCGGCTGAAATACCTTGTCGAGCGCAGCCATACATGGCCGGGCAAGATTAAAGATCGGCTCGCGGTGAGGTACCGAGCCTCCGCCGCTGAGGCCCAAACTACGCACGTTTTCGACGACGGATGACGGTCGTATCGCGGTCCATCCGGATCGCGCATGTCCGCTGGCTTCGTTCGGGAGGTGCCTGCGATGGGCTGGCGAGATCGCGCCGAAGCCGGAAAGACCGGGGTGATTTGGGCGCTCGCCGCAGCCGCCCTGGCCGCCCAGGCCTGCGCCGCGGGCGCCGCTCCCACCTATTACTATTACGGGTTCGACCTCGACGCCGCGGCCCTGTTCGGCGAGGACGCGTCAACCGCGGTCGAGGGGGGCGTCGAGGCGGCGCCGGCTTCGAGCGGGAGCAGCTCGGGCGCGATGGACCCCAGCGCCTCGGGCAGCAGCAGCGCCGGCGGCGACGACAGCTCGGCCCCGAGCGGGCCGACCAGCGGCGGCAGCACCGGTCCGGACCCCGGCGGTGCGTCGTCGGGCGGCGCCGATGCAGGCGCCGGTCCCTGCAGCGCGAGCACGTGCCCGATGGGCTGCTGCGATCCGACGCAAGGGTGTCTCTCCTTCGGCCTCGACACCGCCTGCGGGAAGGGCGGCGCCGCGTGCCAGAACTGCACGATGGTCGGCGCGACCTGCAACAACGGATCGTGCGTCACCCCCGGCGGGACCGGCAGCTCGGGGATGTTCGCGACGCCCGCTTGCAACCCGATGAAGTGCCAGCCGAACATCCTGACGTGCTGGGGACCGCCCTGCTGCAAGTCGGACGGGACGTGCGGCTGTCGGCAGCTTGGCCTCGCGCCTTGTATGTAATTCGCGCAAAAAATCAGGCGGGTGAGCGGTCCGAACTCTCGCTTCGCTCGAGCCTGCGGACCTTCGGGTGTACGGTCCGAACTCTCGCTTCGCTCGAGCCTGCGGACCTCGGTATCGTCGTCGCATGGATGCCTTGCGCACCCCCGACGCGCGCTTCGCGGATCTGCCTGACTTCCCCTATCTCCCGCGCTACGCCGACGTCGGCGACGGATTGCGGATGCACTACGTCGACGAGGGACCGCGCGGCGGCCCACCGATCCTGCTCCTTCATGGCGAACCGACGTGGAGCTTCCTCTACCGGAAGATGATTCCGATCCTCGTCCGCGCGGGCCTTCGCGCCATCGCGCCGGACCTCGTCGGGTTCGGACGATCCGACAAGCCGGTGCGCCGCAGCGACTACACCTACGCGCGTCACGTCGGCTGGACCCGCGCGCTCGTCGAGTCCCTCGACCTGCGCGGCGCGACGCTCGTGGGCCAGGACTGGGGGTCGCTCGTGGGGCTGCGACTCGTGGCCGAGAACGAGGCGCGCTTTGCCCGCGTCGTCATCGCAAACGGGTTCTTGCCCACCGCCCGACAGCGGGCCCCGCGAGCCTTCCACGTGTGGCGCGCCTTCGCGCAGTATTCGCCCGTCTTCCCCGTGGGCCGCATCGTCTCGAGCGGTTGCGTCAACCGGCTGCCGGCGGCCGTGCGCCGCGCCTACGACGCGCCGTTCCCGTCGCGCGCGTACCAGGCGGGCGCGCGCGCGTTTCCGGCGCTCGTCCCCACCGACGAGGACGACCCCGCGGTGCCCGCGAACCGCGCCGCGTGGGACGCCCTCGGGCGATGGGACAAGCCGTTTCTCACGCTCTTCGGGAAGAACGACCCGATCCTCGGCCGCGCGGATGCGCCCCTTCAGCAACACATCCCGGGGACGCGCGACCAGCCGCACGAGCGGTTCTGGGGCGGTCATTTCGTGCAGGAGGATCGCGGCGACCACCTCGCCGAGGCCATCACGCGCTGGATGGAGCGCGCCCGCTAGTCGTCCGCACGCTCGAGCGAAGCGAGAGTTCGGACGACACACCCAAAGGTCCGCACGCTCGAGCGAAGCGAGAGTTCGGACGACACACCCAAAGGTCCGCACGCTCGAGCGAAGGCGAGAGTTCGGACGACACACCCAAAGGTCCGCAAACCCAAACGGGCCGCCTTCTACCAGGCGTACTTCTTCCAGAAGTCCCACTCGAGCTGCGTCGCGCTCGCGTACGTCGGCGCCCCGTACGCGACCAGGCCGTTGCCGGCCGGTCCGCCGGCCCATACGTGCATCATGCCGTTGAAGGTGCAGAGCTCGACCTGGCCGTCGGCAGGGCAACCGTCGTAGAGGTAACACTGGCCGGTGCCCCCCCCCATGCCGTTCTCGGGCGACATCGTCGATGTCGTCTTGCACCCGTTCTTGGCGGCCCATAGCGTCGCCGACGGGGGGAAGCCCGACTGCGCCGCGCTGTTCGGGTCGTCGCATCCAGGGGCGATGAGCGGATCCGCGGTGCCGTGGAAGATGATGATCGGCATGTGCCCGGTGGCGCACCCGCTCAGGTCGGCGATGGTCCCCCCCGAGTGCGGCGCGACCGCCTTGACGTCCTTCCGATCGCAGCCGACGTGGTGCGTGAAGTAGCCGCCCATCGAGAAGCCCGTCACGAACGTGTGCGCCGCGTCGAGGCACTGGTCCTGCGAGATATCGGCCTTGATGGCGTCCATGAACTCGAAGTCCACGGCGTTCGTGTTGTTGACGGCGTTGCCGTATCCGCACACGGCGGCCCCGTTGTCCGAGACGTTCCAGGGATCGAGCAGGTTCTGTCCCGCGGGGAACGCCACCGCGATGCCCTGGGCGTCCGCCAGCGTCGAATACTGCGTCACGTCGTACATGTTCTGCGGCGTCATCCCGGTACCGTGAAAGACGTAGACCAGCGGCACGGGCTTCTTTGGGTCGAGGTTCCGCGGTAGGTACGCCATGTACTGGCGCTGCTGGCCCCCCGCCGTCACCATCCGCATCGTCTGCCCCGTCATCCCCGTGCGCGCGCCGCATGGGCCGCTCGCGGCCGGACCGCTTTCCTCGCCGCCGTCGGCGCCGCCCGAGGGCGTGCCATGGTTCGTCTGGCTGCCGCCGCAGTGGCTCACGGCGAGGATGGCCGCAGCGGTCGACGCGAACCGGAGAACGCGGGAAAAGCAAGTCATGGTCAAGGCTCCGAGCGTGAAGGGGCCGACAGACTACGGCAAGGATCGTCACGCGCTCAAGGGCAGGTCGGGCCAATGTGCGGCTCGATCGCCATGACGTTCGCCGCGTAGTTGGGCGGCGCCCCGCTGACGTTGACCGCCACGACGCCGTTCGCGATGAGGGCGTCGAGCGTCGTGGCGCTCTGGTTGGACCAGGTGTCGCTCTGCTGGGACATCCCCGCGCTCTCGTCGACCAGGATCTTCTTGCCGGTGAGGCCGTGCAAGAACGCGTAGGTCGCCGTCGCTCCGTTGTAGCTTCCGCCGTCGGTCCCGGCGCTCAAGAAGCCGGCGTTGTTGCCGACCCCGGTCGTCCAGACGAGGTCGTAGTTCGCGCCGCTCATGGCCGACCAGAAGGACTTGGTCACGTCGTCCGAGTTCCAAGTCGAATGGTCGATCGCCACGACCGCGTTCGGCATGTTCGACTTGATCGCCGTCGTGATGAGGGCCGCCAGCTGGCCGAGCTGCGCGTAGGTGAGCGGGTGGGACTGGCTCGTCGCCGCGTACTGCACGAAGTCGCCCTCGAGCAGCCACACGAGCGGCTTGGTCGGCCAGGCGGCTTGCGTCTGGCGCGCATAGGTCGCGTACATCTGCACGATCTTGTTCTTGTCGCAGAGCGTCCCCGAGGGGCACGCGCCGTTGGCGGTGCCGAGGATGAGCGCGCCGCCCCCCGTCGCGAGGTTCGGGCCGTTCGGGTTCTGGTTCTGATCCTGCAACCCGTTCGCGTGGCCGTAAAAGCCGATGAAGTACGCGTAGAACACCGGGACGAGCGCCGTCGCCGCCACCGGGCCTGTCAGCCAGCCGCACGCGCTGCACGACGAGACGCTGCCGTCGGCGGCGACCTCCGAGCCGACCCAGGTCGTCACGAAGCGCAGCCAGCCGAGCGACGCGAGCGAGCTCGGGGCCGGCTCGCCCCACGCGAAGGTGCACCCGAAGGGGGAGCTCGCAGAGGCTGCGGCATCCGCCGGGGTGGGGGGCGTTCCCGCGTCCCCCGGCGCCGGAGGGGCGCTCGTCGATCCGTCGAGCAGACCGTCCGCGGCGCCGCTCGTCGTCGCGCCGGTGGAGGCGGTCGGCGATCCCGGCGCCCCCATGCCGCTCCCGGACCCCCGGTTCGATGCTTGCCCCGGGGACGCTGCCCCTGCCGGCGTGGCGCTCGGAGTCGGCTGTCCGGACGCCGCAGCCCCCGATGTCACGGCCCCGCCGGGTTCTGGCGATGCCGTCGATGCGCAAGCGGCCAGAGTAACGAGAAACGCGCCGACGGCAGCCGATCGGGCCATGGTCCCGGGGGTATGGACGTCCCCTGGGCGGCCCCCGGCTCATCCGAGTGCCGGTGCTACCTTCCACGGGCGACCGCGGTGGCCAGCACGACGACCGAAACGAAGGACCGTGGAATTGAAGTCGAGTCGCTGTACGCGGGATTGCCCGACTGAGGCGCGACATCAGGTCAGAAGGGAATGTCGCGTCCATCCTTCCAGTTCTTTCCCGTGGTCGAGAAGGGCAGGGTGACCACGTCGAGCGCGCCCGCCGCGGAATCGACTGGGCTCCCCGGCGCGTTGGGGCCGCCGAGATCCGTCTTCACCCAGCCCGGATCGAACGCGTTGACGGCGACCTTGCCCGCCAGGTGGGTCGCCAGGAGGATCGTCATGCCGTGCAGCGTCCATTTGCTGAGCCGGTAGCTCGCGATCCCCGTCAGGCGGATCCCCTCGTCCGACCCGGCGCCGGAGCCGACGTTGACGATGCGCGGCTCGAGCCCGCGCTCGAGGAGCGGAAGGAGGCTCAGGACGAGGCGATGCGGCGCGATGACGTTCGCCTCGAGCGTGCGCGCGAGCGTGTCCGGCGGCTCGTCCTCGAACGTGCGCGGGTCGCCCCGGTTCACGAGGATCGCGGCGTTGTTGAAGAGGACGTCGAGGGCCCCCCAGCGTAGGCGCACCGCCTCGGCGATCCGCCGGGGCGCCGCAGGGTCGTTCAGGTCCTCGTGAAGGGGCTTGAAGTCGCCCAGCGGTTCGAGCAAGCCCGCCGCGCGCGCCAGCCGTCGCCCGTCGCGGCTCACGCCGACGACGCTCGCTCCTTCCCGCAGAAAGACCCGCGCCGTCTCGTATCCGACTCCCCGCGACACCCCTGTGAGCAGGACGCGCCTGTCTTCGAGCCTTCGAGCCATGTCGTCCCAAGGGTCGCTCGGGAGCACGCGGACGGCTCGCCGATCGACCGGTCCCGCGTCAGCTGCCCCGTACCGAGAACCGATCCCGCACGAGCGCCTGGAACTTGGGCAGGCCGAGGCGCTCGAGCAGCGGCAGAAACGCGGGCTCGACGCCGTCCTCGCGCGCCACCTCACCGAGCGCTCGAACCCCGACGTCGTGAGACGCGAGCACGCACGGGACGACCTCCGTACGCCCCTCGTCGAAACCTCCGAAGAGCAGCGACGCCTTGAGGTAGGCGGCCCCCACGTCCGCGAACGACGGGCGCAGCCCGCGCACGAAGCGGCTGTACGGCTCGGCGATGACGCGCTTGCCGGGGTCGTCGTGGAGGCCCGCGCCGGCGAGCTGGCGCTTGAGGACCTCGCTCGCCGAGAGGCCCTCCTGCTTTCGCCGTTCCTCCTCGTAGCCTTCGGCGACGAGCACGAGCGCGTAGTCCGCACGCGCCAGCGCTCCGGCGATCTCGGCGAGCACCTCGTCGGTGAAGCGAAAGAAGGGCAGGACGACGAGGTGCGCTCGCGCGGCGACCCCGCAGTGCAGGGCGTGACGTCCGCTCCGGTTGCCCATCATCTCGAGCAGGTAGATGCGCTTGTGGGTGTACGCGTCCTCGAGCAGCCCGCGCGCGACGGCCGCCCCGGCCTCGACGCCCGACAGAAATCCGACCGCCCGGTCCCCGGCGAGATCGTCGTCGACCGACACGTTGACGAACCCAGTCGGCGGCCGGACGTCGAGCTCGGCGACGAGCGCCTTGGTCCCTTCGAGCGTCCCGTTGCCCCCCACGCAAACGAGGTGGGTGAACCCCTGGGCGCGAAACATCTCCGCGGCCTCGCGCCGTCGCTCCTCCTCGTAGAACCCGACGTAGCGCTCGCTGCGGAAGTCGCTCCCGGCGTCGAGCACGCGCCGCCCCATCGACCGGGCCGGGATCCCCTGCCCGAGCAGGGCGTAGCGCTCGCGGCGACCGACGATGAGGCGCTCGAACCGCGGCTCCGAGGTCGCGTCGCGCGTCAGCGACCGGAAGCCCTCCGCCGCCGCCCAGACCTCGTACCCGCGCCGTGTGCCCTCCTCGGTGATCGCGACGGCGACGGACGCGTACCCGGGGGCGTCCCCGCCGTCGAACACCACGAGGAGGCGACGATCCGAAGCGCCCGCCGCGCGAGGCGGCGCGAAGTGAACCACTTCGCTCATCGGTACGCCCATAGCACCTCGCGCCTCGCCGCGGCACGCCGCGGTGCCGACTCGTGCGAGGACGCTGCCGGTGCGGCGCGGTAGGTTGTCGGTGCATGTTACGAAAGTCCTGGCTCTTTCCGCCGTTTCCGACGGGTCTCAAGGGTCGTCGCACCGAGCTCGCGGTCCTCGGGAGGCTCTTGTCGTCCGCGTCGTCGTCGCGCGTCGCCCTCGTCGGCCCCGGCGGGAGCGGCAAGAGCGTGCTCGCGTGCGCGCTCGGCCACCGCGTCGGGAGCCGCTACCCGGGGGGCCGCCACTGGTTTCGTTCGGGGCCTTGGGACGTCGCGACCCTCGGCGAAATGCTCGCCGTCCGCTTCGGAACCTCGCGCGCGCGCGGCCGGCGTTTCGCGTCGCTCCGCGCGTTCTTTCGCGCACGCGGGCCCACGCTGGTGGTCCTCGACAACCATGAGAACGACCGCGCGGTCGCCTCGCTCCTCGACGCGATGAAGGACGCGCCGGTCGACTGGGTGATCACCGCGCGCCGCTGCCTGCTCGCGGGGGTCTACGTATTTCCCGTGGTGGCGCCGCTCGCGACGACCGGCGTGGGGCCCTTCCGACGGGTCGTCGCTCTCACGCGTCTTCTTCGCCACAACCCGCTGGCGCTCGACATCGCCGACGGGCTGGTGCGATCGGCCGCCGTGACGGTCCGCGCCCTGCAGCGCTGGCTGGTGGACGAAGGGGTCGACCGCGTGCGCGTCGTCGCCCACGAGGACGACCTGCCGGAGGTCGCGCTCCTCGTCGGGTGGGCGTGGCGGCGCCTCGGCGTCGACGAACGCCGAATCCTCGCGGTCCTGGCGCACTCCGGAGGCGATCACGTCGACGCTTCCTCGCTGGGTGTGCTGGCACGGGTGCCCGCGCCGTCGCTCCGCCGCGCCCTGTCTCGACTGCGCGCCTGGCGCCTGGTCCAGTGTCCGTTCACGGACCGGTACGCGCTGCACGCGGTCGTCCGCCACGCCCTCGTGGGCCGAACGCGCTTCTCGCCCCGCCGGTTGCTCCGGCACTACCTGTCGATGCTCGAGGGCGCGCCCGAGCGGCTCGACCTCGAGCAGACGCACCTTTACGCGGCCATGGACCACGCGCACGCCACCTCCGACTTGGGCGCCATGCTGCGGATCGACGCCCTCCTGGCCAGGCTGCAGCAGTGACGACGGCTGGCTGGGAAGGACGAGCCGGCGGCGCGGTCTCGGGCCACTATGCATGCGTGAGCCTCTCTCGTTGGATGCGCGTCATGGCTTCCTTGGCGCTCGGCTCGGCCGTGGGCGGCGCCGCGGCGGTCGCCGGTTGCGCTTCGACCGGGGACAGCTGCCCCCCTGGGGCGGCGTGTCACGGGGGAGGCGGGTCGGGCAGCGGCGGCGGCAGCGGCAGCTTCGGCGACGACGCGGGCGCGCAGTCGACCTGTCCGCCCGGAATCACGAAGATCTCGGTCGCGCCCGCGTCGACCAGCATCGACATCACGCTGTCTTCGACCATGGCGGCGGCGACGCAGACGCTCACGGCGACGGGCACCTTCTCCGACGGCCACACCGCGGACGTCTCCTCCTGCGCGGCGTGGCAGATCGACCCGCAAGGGGCCTACGTCTCGAACGGCATGTTCTCGACGACCTCCCCGGGCCAGTACACGGTGACCGCGGCGTCGGGCAGCGCCCAGAGCTCGGCGATGATCACGGTTCGTCTCACCGGGACGGTGAACGCCAGCAACGTCGACGCGACGAAGCTCGACGGCGCGGCGAACGGGCCGGCGCCGCGCATCGCCTATCCCCTCGACGGCGCCCTCTTCCCTGCGCAGTTCGGCGACCTGTCCTTCCAGGTTGTTCCCGGCGCCGCCGCGCAGTCGATCGCGCGGATCGCGCTCGAGGGCACCCTCATCGACGTCAAGGTGTATGCCCCCTGCGCTCCCATCGCGTCGGCCGCGATCGCGGGCGCGTGCTCCGTCGCGATTCCCGGGTCGCTCGAGGGGCCCCTGGCCGGCGCGAGCGAGGCCGGGACGTTGACCGAGACGGTGCGCCTCGCCGCCCCCGACGGCTCGAACCTCGGCGAGAGCGCGCCGATCAGCGCGGCGTGGTCGTCGGCGTCGCTGACGGGCACGATCTACTACTGGAGCGCCCCGCCCGGCGGGATGACCGGGGCGAGCGCGATCCTCCGGATGAACCTGGACATGCCCGGAACGGCCCCGGAAATCTACCTGACCAACGACGACGACACTTCGTACGCGCCGCCGCTCAGCGGGGGCTGGGCCTGCGTCGGGTGTCACGCCATCTCGCAGGACGGCACGAAGATGGGCATCACGATCGCCGGGTCGTCCGTCAACACGAACGGCGACGGGTACGGTTCCCTCTTCGCGCTGCTCGACATCGCATCCAAGAATCGGACCGCGAGCCGCATCACCGACGACGGCGGCCAGCAGCTGCTCAACTCCGGCTTCGCGACGTTCACGACCTTCTCGCCGGACGGCAACGACATGGTCCAGGAGCTCCAGGGCCAGCTCTTCGTGCGGTCGGCCGACGCGACCCTCGCCAGCCAGGGTCCGCTCTTTGCCACGATCAACGAAAAGCTGACGCAGCCGAGCTGGTCTCAGATGGGGGACCGCCTGGTCTTTGCGAGCTGGGTCCCGGATCTGTCAATCCCGCACAACTACGACTCGAAGGACCTGAACGGCAACGAGACGCCGAACGCGCAGATCTGGATCGCGTCCGCGAACGGCACGACCTTCGGGACGCCGTCGACCCTCGTGCCGCGCGTGACCAACGCTTCCGAGTACTACCCGGCGCTGTCGGACGACAGCGCGCTCGTCGTCTTCAACGAGTCGTCGTGCGCGGGCCCTCCCACGCCGACCGCGGACGGCTACGGCGGCAGCCCCTGCGACGGCTACGACGATCCGTCCGCGCGGTTGCGTCTGGTCGCCGCGACCGGCGGCGCGCCCGTCGAGCTCGACAAGGCGAGTGGCCGCACGCCTCAGTGGCCCAACGCCGCCGGCGGCACCTGGACGAACTCGTGGCCCCGGTTCTCCCCGCACCACAGCACGTTCCGGGGCAAGACGCTTTACTGGGTTGCGTTCTCGTCGCGGCGGCCGTACGGGGCCACGTTGCCCGGCTCGACGGACGGGACGACCGCGCCGCAGCTCTGGTTCGCCGGGGTGACGGTGGATCCGAGCGGGAACCTGTCGGGGGACCCCAGCTTCGCGCCGGTATGGCTCCCCCAGCAGAACTCGGCGTCGCCCGAGCCGCTGCGGGACGGCGGCACGTTCCAACCGTTCAAGTCCGGTGGGCCGACGGGGAATCACGTCCCGCAGTGGGTCGTCAAGTACGTGAAGTACATGCCGATTCAATAGGGCCCGCCGGGCGGCGCGCGATCTTGATGACATTTTTAGTGGGGGCCCGCTAAGCACCCGTGGCGACGCGACGCGCGTCGTGCCCATGGCGCCGCCGCTCCGAGTCGCTCCCGGCCAGACCGTCGACGGCCGGTTCCTCATCCTCGAAGAGATCGGACGCGGCGGAATGTCCGTCGTCTTCAAGGCGCGCGACCTCGCAGACCACGGGGGCCTCGTGGCGGTGAAGGTGCCGCTGCCGCAGTACGCGGGCGGCATGGGGAGCTGGTCCTTCTTCCAGCACGAGGTCGAGATCGGCCTGCGCCTCCGGCACCCCTACGTGCTGCGGTTCGTCCCGCCCGGCGCGAACCCGCGGGGCCTCGTCGTCACCGAGTTCGTGTCCGGTACGACGCTCGCCGATCGCATCGGCAAGGGCGATCCGATGCGGGAAGCGGAAGCCCTGAGCGTCGCGAGCCGCCTGTGCGAGGCGGTCGCCTACCTGCACGGCCAGTCGGTCGTCCACTACGACCTCAAGCCCGGCAACGTCATGCTGTGCGACGACGGCACGCTCCGAG
>Ga0070735_10001660_pt1 | contig 21008 bp, 17 predicted proteins | sample Coa_R1_FD_66443 | JGI IMG/M metagenome (GOLD analysis project Ga0070735, IMG submission 66443) | Surface soil microbial communities from Centralia Pennsylvania, which are recovering from an underground coalmine fire - Coalmine... | ecosystem: Environmental > Terrestrial > Soil > Unclassified ... | reverse complement strand
CGGGGGCCCCGGCGTCGAACGTACCCGCCGCCCCCCCCGGCGTGGCGAAGGCCTCGCGTTCTATTCGGGCGACTTTCCGCGCGCGGTCGCGCAGCGCGTCGCCGGCGAGCCGTTCGACCCACCCGCCGACCTCGGACGCCCCTGCCGAAGGCACGGCGGGGCCGATCGCCCTCGCCATTTCCCGCGCGCTGCGAAAACGGAGGGACGGGTCGCGCGCCAGCGCCTTGAGGACGATCGGGTCGAGCACCGCTGGCGAGCGGCCGTATCGGCTGGGCGGCTCGACGACGGCGAAGAGCACGCGCTCGAGTACGTTCGCCTCGTTGTCCCCCGCAAAGAGGGGACGCCCCGTCAGCATCTCCCAGAACACCACGGCGGCCGAGTAGACGTCGGCCGCACGCGTCACCGCCCCGCCCCGCACCAGCTCGGGCGCCGTGAAGGCCAGCTTGCCCTTGAGGTGGCCCTCGCGCGTCGTCTGCAGGCGGCCCGCCGCCTTGGCCACCCCGAAGTCGAGCACTCGCGCGACCCCGTCGACCCCGATCATCACGTTGTGGGGGCTGACGTCCCTGTGGACGATCCCGAGCGGCTGCCCCCCCTCGCCGGTCGCCTCGTGCGCCGCGTGCAGACCGCTGAGCACGCCCAGGGTGACCGACACCGCGACCGGCAAGGGCACGTGCTCGCCGCGCCCGCGCACCTCTTCGAGCAACCGGGCCAGCGACTCTCCCTCGACGTAGTCCATGACGAGAAACGGATCCCCGTCGGTGGTCACCACATCGAGGACCGACACCACGTTGGGGTGCCGGACGCGCGCCGCCAGGCGCGCTTCGTCGAGGAACATGGCGACCACCTGGGGCTCGGTCGCCAGATGCGCGTGGAGGCGCTTGATGGCCACAGGACGAGCGAAGTTCGCGGGGCCGAGCAGCCTCCCGAGATGGACCGAGGCCATGCCGCCCGACCCGATCGGGTCGCAGATCGCATAGCGCCCCTTGACCGTCCAGGACGCGGCGGCGGGGGCGCTCATCTCCAACAGCTTACCAGCCTAGCGGTGGCTCGGCCCGCAGGCCGCTGATATGGTCGCAAGGCCGCGTGGGCTCGATCCGCCAGAACGTGATGCCCGACGCCCCCCGCCTCTTTCCGGCGGCCGTTGGCCTCCTGCTCGCCGCGCCGATCGCGCTGTGGGCGTCCCCGGCAGGGGCGGTCGACAAGGCGTCGTGCGTGGCGGCCGCCGAGGAGGGTCAGCGGCTCCGACGGCAGGGGCTGCTCATCGCCGCGCGCAATCAACTGGAGCTCTGCGCCAGGCCGGAGTGCCCGGAGATCGTGTCGCACGATTGCACGGGCTGGCTGAAGGAGGTGAGCGGCGTCCTTGCATCCGTCGTCGTGACGGCCCACGACCGGGACGGAAACGCGGTACCCGACGTGGATCTCGTCCTGGACGGGAGTGCCACGACGCAACGGCCCCCGACGAGGGCGATCGAACTTCCGCCAGGGCAGCACGTCGTGCGATGCGAGCGACGGGGCTTCGTGCCGTGGGAGGCGCACGTCGAGCTCGGAGAAGGTGAGCGCGATCACGCGATCGATTGCGAGCTCACGGAGGTGGCGCCTGGACCGGCGATCGTCCGCCGCGCCCCCTCCCCTTTCACCGCGCCCTTGCCCGCGCCGGCTGCACCCCGAGGCGAGCCGTCGTCGGCCGTGCCCTGGATCGTGTGGCCGCTGGCCGGCCTCGGGGTCGCAGGCTTCGGGAGCTTCGCCGCGTTCGGCGCCTCCGGCACGAGCGACCAGAACACGCTCAAGCACACGTGCGCGCCCTACTGCTCGTCGTCCCAGGTGGATCCCATCGCCACGAAGTTCATGGTGGCCAACGTCTCGCTCGCGGTCGGCGCCCTCGCCGCGGGCGCCGCCGTCCTCGTCGTCCTCCTGCAACCGAGCGCGCCGACTCGGCACTGAAGCGCGTGGATCACGTGTCGGCGGCGCAAAGGCCGGTGGAGAGGCACTTCCCCGTGCAGCACTGGACGGAGCTCGTGCAGGGCGCCGACGCGGCCAGACAGGCGGCGCAGTGCCCCGTGGCGTCGCAGTAGCTCGCCCTGCAGCAATCGTTCGGGCCCGAGCACGTCCCCGACGTCTTGCAGGACGTGACGCACTCCATCGCCGTGGAGCAAACGAGGCCCGAGCAGCATCCGCCGGAGCAGCTCGCGCCGACCCCGTTGCAACAGCTAGCCCCCACGCACTGCTGCGGGGTGCAGCACGTGACGGCGCCGCACACGAGACAGTCGGCGTCCGGCGCTCCGTCGGGTGGGCTCGCCGACGACGCCTCGGAGGCCGGGGCGGCATCGTCGGGTGAAGGTGCGGAATCGCTGGCCGATCCGTCGGCGACGGCTGCGACATCTGCCCCCGCTGTCGCATCGACAGGTTCGGCGGCCGTGTCGACGCGTGCATCGGCCGCGACGCGGTGGGCCGCGTCGGGATCGCAAGCGACCCCGCACATCAAGCTGCCGTCGACGCCGCACGCGAGCAGCGGGGTGAGCGCACCCGCACAGAGGAGGCCTCGCAGGCACCGGACCACGGGGAACAATCCTTCAATCGTAGCCGCAAGCACGAGACGCGCCCAGGCCTCGCCCGGAGAATCGCCCGCGGAGTCGCGCATCCGCGTGCCGCCGGGACCGGGCCAAAGCGATCACTCGGATCGAACCGATCACTCCCCCCCGTCTCGCCGTCGTCCGATTCGACCCCTCTCGTTTCGTGATTGCTACGCGTCCGCCCTCAGGCCGACGCGCTTGCGTGGATACCGTTGCCCTTGGTTTCATGGGAAAGGACCGTCGAGCGTTCCTCAAGCTCCTCGCAGGGGGCGCGCTCGCCTCCGCGTTCCCGGCGAGCATCAAGCGGGCGCTCGCGATCCCCGCCCACCGCCGCTCTGACACGCTCGCAGACGTCGAACACGTGGTGGTCCTGATGCAGGAAAACCGGTCCTTCGACCACTACTTCGGAGCCTTGCGGGGCGTGCGCGGATTCGGGGACCCGCGCGCCGTGAGGCTTCCTTCGGGCGCGTCCGTCTGAAGTCAGCCGGACGGTCCGGGTTCCGTCCGCACCGTCTTGCCCTTCCGTCCGGACACCCCCGACCTGGGGCTCGCGTTCCTCGAGGACCTGCCTCACGCTTGGGCCGACCAACACGCCGCGTGGAACGGCGGAAAGTACGACCGATGGGTCCCGGTCAAGGGCGCGACGACGATGGCACGCCTGACGCGCCGCGACATCCCGTTCCACTACGCCTTGGCCGACGCTTTCACGGTCTGCGACGCCTATCACTGCTCGTTCTTGGGGCCGACGGACCCGAACCGCTATCACATGTGGACGGGCTGGACAGGCAACGACGGCAAGGGGGGCGGCCCCGTCCTCGACAACGCCGAGGCGGGATACGACGGGGAACGTACCCGGAGCGCCTGCAGAAGGCCGGAATCTCCTGGAAGGTCTACCAGGACGCGGGCGCCGGACTGGACGCCGCCCACTCGTGGGGCTGGGGAAACAATGCCCATGTCGGCAACTACGGGGACAACTCCCTCCTCTACTTTCGTTCGTTTCAGAGCGCGCCGCGGGGAAGCCCCCTCCACGACGGGCACGAGCGTCTCGCAGGGTGCCACGCTCTTCGACGAGTTCAAGCGGGACCTCGCCGGCGACCGGCTTCCGCAAGTCTCGTGGATTGTCGCGCCCGAGGCGTACAGCGAACACCCCAATTGGCCCGCGAACTACGGAGCCTGGTACCTGTCGCAGTTTCTGGACGCCCTGACCTCGTATCCAGAGGTCTGGAGAGCAAGACGGTGCTCTTTCTCGTGTACGACGAGAGCGACGGGGTCTTCGACCACGTGGTGCCGACTTCGCATCGCCGGACGACGCGGCCCCGTCGCTCCCGGGCACGTCCTCGTACGTGGCGCAGGACGACGACCTGTCGGTCTACGGGCCCGCTGGCTTTCTCCGTGTCTTCAAAGGAAGAGCCGGCCCGGCGCGGCGACCCTCGCCGTACGGATCGAAACGGCGACGCCGGAATCACCTTGATCGTGGAGAACCGCAGCGCGGTCCAGCATCCCGTGCGAGTCGCCGACGCTTACACGAAGGCTACGACCGAGCACGAGCTCGGACCGGGCGAGACGATGGCCTGGCGCTGGACGCTCGAAGGGTCGTTCGGATGGTACGATTTCACTCTTCTTGCACCGTCGGACCCGACCTTCGAGCGCCAGCTCGCCGGGCACGTCGAGACACGACGCAACAGCGCGAGCGATCCGGCGATATGCTCGACGGACTGCCTTCGCACGAGCCCCCCGACCTTGAGCGGCGGGCATAACGACGGCTCGCCCCCACCGTGGTAGGGAGCCCGCATGAACGTGCGCGTGGCGTCATGGATCGCGTGCTCGTCGTCGATACTCGTCGCCTCGTGCGGGTCGTCCCACAAGACTTCGTCTTCCTCGTCGCCGCCGCCGGACACGAGCCCGATGCCCTCGGCGGGGTGCGGGACGGGCGGGCTCAAGGCCGGCACGTTCCAGCTCATGTACCAGGGAGTCCAGTACGGATACATCGTTCATCTCCCCCCGAGCTACGACCCGAAGAGGCCGGCGCCGCTCGTCCTCAACTGGCACGCGTACCAGGCGAACGCGATGGGCGAGGAGGGCTTTTCGAACTTCGACCCCGTCGGCGATGCGAAGGGGTTCGTCGTCGTCTATCCCGACAGCCCGGACCAGTCGTGGAACGCCGGCACGTGCTGCGCGTTCACCGCCATGAACCGGGACGACGTCGGCTTCGCGATGGCGCTCGTCGACTCACTCGAGCAAACCGGGTGCATCGACACGCGCCGCATCTTCGCGACCGGAATGTCGAACGGGGCGTTTATGGCCTACCGGCTCGGCTGCGAGCACGCCGAGACGTTCGCCGCGATCGCCCCGGTCGCTGGCAAGGTCGGAATCCCCAACTGCAACCCGTCCCGCGCCGTCCCGCTCATCGAGTTCCACGGCACCGCGGACAACTTCGTCCCCTACGACAGCGGCATCCTGTCGGGCGACAATCAGACCGTCCCCGAGACCGTCGCGAGCTGGGCGATGCGCGACGCCTGCACCGATGGACCCACGCAGACGTTCCAGAACGGCACCGTCACCTGCCAGCGTTGGTCGTCTTGCAAGGACGACGCGACGGTCACGCTGTGCACGGCCCAAGGTGAGGGCCACTGCTGGCCCGGGCAGTCGTATTGCCCGATCGGCGCGTCGACGACCGATGTCGACGCGAGCGCAGTCATCGGCGACTTCTTCACGAGGTTCAGCCTGATACGGTAAATCTCTCTCTCCGATGCCCGGTCCGACGCGGTCGAGGAACAAGTCGCACGGATGGACCAACGGCGCGTTGGAGCAGGCGATCCGTCTGCAACGCGCGGGGCGCGTCGCGGAGGCCGCCGAGACGTACAGGCGCGTCCTCGCCGTTCGCCCGGACAGCGTCGAGGCCCTTCACTTCCTCGGCCTTGCCGAGCACCAAGAGGGCCGCTCCGAGGCGGGGCTCGAGCTCATGGACCGCGCGATCGGCCTGCGCCCCGACTACGCCGACGCCTTCGTCAACCGCGGCAACGTCCTCAAGCTCTTGGGCCGTCTCGACGAGGCGGAGGCGAGCTTCGAGGAAGCGCTCGCGCTGCGCCGTGACGACGTCAACGCCCTCAACGGCCTGGCGACGGTGCGGCGGGAGCAGGGACGGCTGACGGAGGCGGCCGAGGGCTTGCGTCGCGCCATCGCCATCCGTCCGGACAGCGCCGAAGCGCATCAGAACCTCTGCAACGTCCTCGCGAGCCAAGGCGACATCGAGGACGCGATCGACGCGCAACAAAGAGCCCTGGTGCTGCGACCTGGTTCGCCCAACCTGCTCCGCCGGCTCGGCGCCATCCTCTATGCGCGCGGGCGCATCGACGAGGCGGCCGAGGCCTATCGCCAGTGGCTGGAAGTCGAGCCCGAGAGCGTCGAGGCCAAGCACCTCTACATCGGCTGCACGGGAGGAGAGGCCCCGGAGCGCGCCCCGGATCAGCTCGTGCGAAACGTCTTCGATCGAATGGCCGGATCGTTCGAAACGGTCCTCGCGCGCCTCGAATACCGCGCGCCCACGCTCGTCACCGACGCGGTTCGCGCGACCGTCGGGGACCCGCCGGGGGCGATGGACGTCCTCGACGCAGGCTGCGGGACGGGGCTCTGTGGCCCCCTCTTGCGCCCCCATGCGCGGCGCCTCATCGGCGTGGACCTCTCGGCTCGCATGCTGGATCACGCGCGCAGCCGGCAGCTGTACGACGCGCTCGTCGAGGCCGAGCTCTCGGGCTACCTCCGTGAGCATCCGTCGCAGTTCGACCTCGTCGTCTCGGCCGACACTCTCGTGTATTTCGGCGCGCTCGAGGAGCCCACGCAGGCCGCAGCGAGGGCGCTGCGAGCCGGCGGGCACCTGATCTTCACGGTGGAGCGCTCGGACGAAGCCAACGCGCCCGACGGTCACCGGCTCCATCCGCACGGACGTTACAGCCACACCGAGCGCTACCTGCTCGAAGTGCTGGCGGAAGCCCGTTTCGAAGACGTGGCCGTGACGGAGGTCCAGCTTCGCAAAGAGGCGGGCCTCTGGGTACGGGGCTCGCTCGTCGTCGCCCGGTCCCCCGCGTCCCACGCGGCTTGACCGATCGGCCGTCGCCGCGCGCCGCTGCATGGTGGGGTGTCTCGTCCGAACTCTCGCTTCGCTCGAGCCCGCGAACTCGGTGCAACCGCCGCGAGCCCTCACGCGTAGAGTCTCACGAGCACCGAATGCGACCCGCAGGCTCGAGCGAAGCGAGAGTTCGGACGCAACTCCTAAGGGCGTCCACGATCTCGATCGCGCTCCACGCCGGCCTGCTCCTCGGGGCCACGCGGGCTCCGGCCTGGCGCCCTGCCAGCCTCGACGACGCGACCATCGACGTCTCGCTCGAATCGCCCGTGGAGCCTCCGATGCCGGAGACCTCGCCGCCGGCCACCGACGACCGGCCTCCCGCGGCTCCGCAGGTCCGATCGCGCGCACCTGAATCGTCGCGCGCGCGCGCGATGGATCCGGCGGTCTCGGAGGGACCGCCTTCGTCGTCCGCGATCGCCGCGACGGCGGCGGCGCTCGTGGCCCCCGAGGCGGCGCCGGCCCCGCGCTTCGTCATGGTCGTCGGAGGCGCGGGCCTCGCGGCCGCCGTGCGATCCGTGCCGTCCGCGGTCGAGGCGTCGCCGCAGATTGAGCCGATCCCCGCCGATCGCGCGACGACCCAAGCGCGACTCGTGACGCAGGCGCCGGTCCGTTACCCGGTCCAAGCTCGCGAGCTGGGTATCGAAGCCGCAGTGACGATCGACATCGTGGTCGACACCATCGGCCACGTCCGCTCGGCGCGCGTCGTGCGCCCCGCGGGGCGCGGCTTCGACGAAGCGGCGCTCGACGCCATTGCCAACTACCGATTCACTCCCGCGGCCCTCGATGGTCGGCCGGTGCCCGTGCAAATGCGCTGGCGCCTCGAGTTCAAGCTCACCTGAGAGACGAAAGCATGGAACCGGGTGCGCGACAGGACGCGTATCCACTTCAACAAAAGGGGTTCGAATGAGACACGACCTCGACGCGCGCGGAGGCCTACGCCTCGTCCGCGCGCACACGTTCACGACTGCAATTCTGGCCGCGACGGCGTCCCTCCTGGGCGCGTGCGGCGGTGGCAACGACAACGGGGCGCCCGTTCCAGACGCGGGTACCCTCGGGGATGCGGCTGCGCCCGACGCCGAGAGCACCGAGGCCGGCCCGCCCGCCCCGCCGACCGGCGATGGTTCCTCGCGGGAAGCGAGCGGCCCCGATGCCGGGGCGGCTCCGGGTAGCGGCCAGATCGAAACAATCGCGAAGGCCGCCAACGATACGGGGTTCACGTCGCCCTTCGACGCCACGCCCGGCCCGGACGGTTCGTCGATCTACTTCACGGCGATCGCGGCCGACGGAACGGGCGGCGTATTCGCCGCAGGCGCGGGCGGGGCGGCTGCCAGCCGTCTCGACTCGGGCGGGGTCCTCGTGTCGCCGTCGGGCATCGCCGTCAGCGAGGATGGCAAGCAGCTCTTCGTGGCCGATCCGGCGTCCGACGACGACTCCACCGGCGCATACGGGGCGATCTTCGTCCTGCCGACCGGCGGCGGCACGCCCACCGCGCTCGCCGGAACCCAAGGAACGCAACCCCGCAGCGTGGTCGTGGCCGGCGGGACGCTCTACTTCACCACCGGCGCGGCTGCGGCGGGCGGAGCGGGAGTCCGATCCCTGCCGGTGAGCGGCGGACAACCCGCGGTCGTGTCGTCCGGGCCTCCCTTCGTCGACCCGAGCGGCCTGGCCGTCGCGCGGAACGGCGACGTCTTCGTGGCCGACGCCATCGCCTCGGGGAACCATCTGGGCGTCGTGATGCGCGTGTCCGGTGGGACCGCGTCGCCGCTCGTGAGCGATCTCGGAGTCGGGTTCCCCGCAGGCATCGCGCTCACGCAGGACGAGTCGGCGCTGCTCGTGTCGGGCATCGATCCGGTCGCGCAGACGGATCTCATCTACCGCGTCGACCTCGGCAACGTGTCGAAGCCGACGACCTTCAACCAAGGCATCTCCTCGTTCGCCGAATCGGCCGGCCTCCACCGCGCGTCCGGCGCGGACGTCTACGCGTGGGCGGACAGCCGCGCGAACGGCACGGGGACCGTCTACGCGCTGTCCAAGTAGCTCGCTCTCACCACAAGGAGTCTTCGAACATGCGATTGCGTCATCGTTTCATCGGCGCCTCTGCGGCGCTCGGCTTTCTCGCCACGGTCGCCTCGGCGAACGCCTCCAGCCACCGCGAGGCCCCGGCCATCTCCTTCGATCCCGCCGCCGACAACACGGACCTGTGGGCGTGGGTGCCGCCGGATCTGTCGATGTTGTTCCTCGTGGCGGCGTACAACCCCCTCGAGGAGCCGAGCGGCGGCCCCAACTTCAACAAGTTCTCGGACGACGTCCTCTATCAAATCCACATCGCGCGCGGCGACCAGTCGCTCGAGGACGCCGTCACGTATGACATCCGCTTCACCACTTCGCCCATCATGCGCGTCGACGTGACCGACAAGACGGCCGCGCCCGGCGGCGGCAAGGAGTTCTTCTCCCAGCTCTCAGGCCAGACGCAGACCTATTCGATCGTCAAGCGCGAGGCGGGCATGGCGCCGGTCACGATCGCCTCGGGGGTGCCCGTGGCGCCTTCGAACATCGGGCCGCGCACGAACGTCGTCGCATACAAGATCGCCGCCAACGGGTACGATGCGTTCTCGCAGACCTTCGTGAAGGACATGGGCGCAGAGGGTCAGGTCTTCGCCGGCCCGCGCGACGACGGCTTCTACGTCGACCTTGCGCGCATCTTCGACCTCGCGAACTTCGCCGGATCGATCACGACGCCCGTGACGAGCGCCGTCGATGGCGTCGCCGGGTTCAACTGCCACGCGATCGCGATGGCCATCCCGACGAGCAAGCTCACGGGGACAGGGAAAGCTCCGACCGCGGGACCGAGTGACGCGCAGACCCTCGGTGTCTGGGCCTCGGCCAGCCGCCGCAAGGTGAGCATCCTGCGCCACGACGGCACGATCGACTCCGACGGACCATGGGTCCAGGTCTCGCGCCTGGGTCTGCCGCTCATCAACGAGGCGGTCATCGGCCTGCAGGACAAGGACAAGTACAACCGCACGACGCCGGCGACCGACGTCACCAACTTCGGCGGCTACTTCCTGAATCCGATCATCGTGCGCGACTACGAGGTCGTCGCCCAGACGACGGTGCCGGACTCGCTGAAGTTCAATCGCACGGACATCCTCGACGTCATCAACCTCAAGGACATCCCGACGACCGGTGCGCACAACTTCGGCCTGTCGGTCACCGGGGACGTGCTCCGCGTCGACCTCGGCGTAGCTTCCTCGTTTCCGAACGGCAGGGTCGTCGGCCACGGGGCCAATCCCAACCAGGACCAGGCCGACGTCACCGACATCGAGCTTTCGCTCCTGCTCACCGGGAAGACCTCGGGCATCTCGGACGGCGTCAACTCGAACGACAAGCCGTTCCTCACCCAGATCCCCTTCTTGGCCTCCCCGTGGGAAGGCGCCACGCAGGGCCACGGCAAGCCTGCGCCGTGACGCCGCGCAAGAACAACGTGCGCGCGGCTGCGGCCGTCATCGTCTCCGCCGGGCTCGCCCTGGCCGCCGCGTGCGGTCGAGGCGGCCAGGCGGCAGCGACCAAGGCGCCCGCGACGGGACCTGCGGCGTCCACGGACCAGACCCCCGCGTCGCTCGACCGAAGGCTCGCGCTGCAGCGGCCGGACGGGAACACCGCCGTGGACGCCCTGCTGACCAGCGACGAGCGCGCCGTCGGCCTCGAGCCGACGAAGGCGGATCTCTGGGTGCTCCTCGGTCAGGCCTGGGTGCGCAAGGCGCGTGAGTCGGCGGATCCCGGCTTTTACGTCAACGCGAGGGCGGCGGCGGACGTTGCGCTGGCCATCGACCCCGAGCACTCCGGCGCCCTCGACCTGCAGGGGCTCTCGCTCCTCAACGATCATCGGTTCGAGTCGGCCCGATCCCTCGCGCAGCAGATCGTCGACCGGCGCCCGGACGACGCCGCGGCGCTCGGGACCCTGAGCGACGCCCTCCTCGAGCTCGGCCGGGTGGATGAGGCGGCCGACAGCGCGCAGCGAATGATCGATCTCAAGCCGAACCTCCCCAGCTACGTGCGCGCGTCGTACTTGCGGTGGATCACCGGGGACGTCGATGGCGCCGTGCGTGCGGCGCGTCTCGCCATCGACTCGGGCAGCGACGGACGGTATCCGGAGCCCCGCGCGTGGGCGGTCGTTCAAGCCGCCGCGATCTTCGCGCACGAGGGAGACTACGCAGGCGCGGAGGCCGGGTACGACCGCGCGCTCCGGCAAGTGCCGGACTATCCGCCGGCCCTCGTGGGCAAGGGCCGTGTGGCCTTGGCTCGCGGCGACGCGAGGGCCGCGGCGGCGCTGCTCGACCGAGCCTATGACTCGAGCCCCCTCGCGGAGACGGCCTGGCTGCTCGGCGACGCGCGCGCCATGGGCGGGGACGACGTGGGCGCAAGGCGTGCGTACGACCGCCTGGAGCACACGGGACGCGCTTCCGACCACCGGACGCTGGCGCTCTTCTGGGCGACGAAGAACGTCCACGCGCAGGAGGCGCTCGCCCTGGCCGAGGCGGAACGCGACGTCCGCGGCGACCTTTACACGGACGACGCGTACGCGTGGGCGCTCTACCGGAACGGCAGATTGGCGGACGCCGGCAAGGCGATCGACCGGGCCCTCTCGCATCACACACGCGACGCGCGACTCCTCTATCACGCGGGCGCGATCCGATGTGCGACGGGCGATACCGCCGGGGGGCGAGCCCTGGTCCGCCAGGCGCTCGCCCTCGATCCTGCATTCGACGTGACGGGCGCCGGCGAAGCTCGGAGGCTGATGGCCGACGGGTCGATTCCGTGAAGCTCGGCACGACACGGTCACGCGCTCGCGCGACGCGCTGGCCCCTCGCCCTCGCGTTGGCGACGACCCTCCTTGCCCTGGGCACGCCCGCGAGCGCCCACGCCATAGGGCTGTCGCGCGGCGAATACGTGCAGTCGGGCTCGGGCGTGGCGGCGCAGCTCACCTTCTCGCGGGCGGACAGCGACGCCGTCGACGACGGGGAGCTCCTTCGAGGGGTGGTCGTCAGAGCCGACGGGGAGCCCTGCGAGGCGCATATCGAGGGCCGCGAGACGGCGAACCCGGACGGGGTCGTTCGCCGGATGCGCTTCGCGTGCCCCCGCCCGATCCGCTCGCTGGCCCTCACGTTCGGCGTGTTCGACGATTTGCCCGACGGGCACAGGCACGCCGCGCGGCTCCGAGTCGACGGCGGCGCCGGCGCAGAGGACGTGCTCTACCGCCGGCACGAGACGGTCTCGCTCAGGCTCGACGCACCCGCGTCGCTCCCGCTCGCCATGCTCGCGTTCGTGCGCATGGGGATCGAGCACATCCTCACGGGGTACGATCATCTGGCCTTTCTCTTCGCGCTCGTGGTCGTCGGCGGTCGCAAGCGATCCCTCCTCGGGGTCGTCACGGCGTTCACGGCGGCGCACTCGATCACCCTCGCCGTGGCCGCGCTCGGCCTCTGGTCGCCCCCCGCCCGGGTCGTCGAGCCAGCCATCGCACTCTCGATCGCGTACGTGGGTGTCGAGAATTTCTTCGTTCGAAACGGCGAGGGGCGCTGGCGACTGACGTTCCCGTTCGGTCTCGTCCACGGCTTCGGATTCGCGTCGGCCCTGCGTGACGTCGGGTTGCCGACCGGCGAGCGGGTCGGCGCCCTCGTGTCGTTCAACCTCGGGGTCGAAGCGGGACAGCTGCTCGTGCTCGCCGCCGTCCTACCCCTCCTTGCGTGGGCCCGTCCATCGCGCGCCCAGGTGTTCGCGCTGAGCGGCGCGACGGCGCTCGTCGGCGCGGTGTGGTTCGTGGCGCGGATCGCGACGTCGCCCGCCCGCTTCTGATTCCGCCGAGCTCCCCGTGAGCTGGCGTGTGCCGCTCAACCTTGGGATCGTGGTTGCGTGCGCTTCGGGGCTCCTCGCCCGGGCGAGGCGCGGCGGAGACGCCTACGGTGCGACCGCGACGCACCGGCGACCCGCGCACCTGCCCCGGCACTCCGGGTGGTGAGCTTCGTATCCGGTCTGTCGCGCATAGACGGCGAGCGGATCCACCGACCCATGGCACGTCGCGCCGTCGCCTTGCGGCCGCCGGCACGTCCCGGCGCGCGTCGGCCCGACGCCGTCGCAGTGCAGTTCCTCGACGCACTCGAGCGACGAGCGGCACGGCACGCCCTCCGGGACCGTCCCGCGAAGCACGTCTTGGCACTCGCCCGGCGGCTGCGGCGCGTTCGGCACCCACCCGCAACCGGAGAGGACGCGATCCATCGCCGCGGCGCAGCGGTCCGCGGCGTCCGCGGCGAGCGTCGTGGCGCCCTCGCGCACGGCGGTCGCGAGCATCCGCACGCACTCGCCGGTGACCCGCACGCCCGGCGTCGTGTGCCGGCACTCGGCCGCGCGGACCGCCGGCTCCTCTTGCAACGCCGAGCACAGGCGAAGGACGCGAGGGTCCGGCGTGCCGGCGTCGAGCGGATAGACCGACCGCACGTCGTCGCTCTCGAAGACCGGGCCCGCGGACGAGGCGACGGCGGCGGGGGCCGCGTCCTCCCCTCGGTGGACTGGGCGCCCTTCGCGCGAACACGCACCGAGAGCGGCGCCGAGCACGAGGACGAACGCAACGCGGCCGGGGGAGGAAAGCGGGATCATGACGCGTCGGCCACTCGATCGAACTACGCGCGAGAGGCTCCGGCGGATCGCATGCCTGGTCCCTCGCCGTACCGCACAAATGAACATGCCCGGCGCGTCCGGCCATGTCAGCGCGGGCTTCGTGTGGGAACGGACCTTACGCGCTGCCTCGCCGTCCGTGATCGTTTTGCCAGACGAAACCGTTGCAAGCGTATCGTAAGAGCTCTTAGCTAGTCACTGTGGGGCTCCGTATCCACGTGTCGACCGATGGTCGAGAGGGCGCATAAGGGGATGCGCGCCGCGGTGGCCGCGCTTGCCCTCGGTCTCGCGGTGACCGCGACGGGGGCGGGGGCCCGGGCCGACTCCACGATCGTGCCGCTCGGCCTCCAGGTCCAGCTCGTTTCCAAGGTGGCGGACTACGACAAGACGCTGCCGGGGCGCGAGTCCGGCGTGGTCCGCGTCCTCGTGGTCGAGCGAGCCGCGGCGCCCGAGTCGGCCTCCGCAGCGGCGCACGCGCTGAACGCCCTGTCGAACATCGACCGGATCGCCGGCCTTCCCCACGAGGATGCTTTGGTCGAGTTCTCGGACGCCGCGGCCCTCGCCAGCGTCTGCCGCGCTCGCGGCGCGTCGATCCTGTTCGTGACGCCGGGCCTCGCCGACGCGTACGAGAGCATCGCCGCGGCGCTGGTCGGCGTGCCGGTGCTGTCGGTGTCCGCGACGGTCAGCGGCGTGGCCAAGGGGATCGTCCTCGGGTTCGATCTCGTCGGCGGCAAGCCGAAGCTCTTCGTGAGCCTCTCGGCGACCCGCAAGCAGGGCGTACGGCTCTCACCGGACGTCCTCAAGATCGCGACGGTGATCGAGTGAGGACGCGCCTGTTCCTAGCGTTGGGCCTCGCGCTCGCCCTCGGCCGACCCTCGATCGCGCGCGCCGACGGCGAGGACCTCGCCGGGCTCCTCAACGAGAGCGTCGTCACCGCGGCGTCGAACAGCGCGGAGACGAGCCGCGACGCCCCCGCCACGTCGACCGTCATCACCGGAGACGCCCTGCGAAAGTACGGCGTACGAACGCTGACCGAGGCGCTCGACCTGCTCGCGCTCGGGACGATGAGCGGGAAGAACGGGTCGGGCGCGGACGACATCGGGGCGCGCGGGGTCAGCATCGCGTCGTCGGACGCCCGTCACTTCCTCGTGTTGGTCGACGGCGTGCGCGCCAACGGGGTCGCCTTCGGCACGATGGGGCTGGGCCGCACTTCGGGGATCCCGCTGGAGATCGTCGACCACGTGGAGGTCATCCTCGGACCCGGGTCCGTCCTCTACGGCTCGAACGCCATGCTCGGCGTCATCAACGTCGTCACCAAGAGCGCCAAGGACTTCTCCGGCGCGCGGGTCGGCTTCGAGTCCGAGCTCCTCACGTCGGTGCGCCCGTGGGCGGGCTACGGCCATACCTTCGAGCTCGGGAGCACCGAGGGCGAGGTGACCGGCGAGTTCGAGTACTTCAAGCAGTGGGGGCCGTCCTTGTACGTCCAACCCGCCTACGGGGGAATCGACCCGGCCACGGGCAACCCATACCGGTACACACTCTCGCCGACGGGTACCGGTACGTGGGGCGGGGCGGACGCGACGACCTTCAGCAAGACCGAGGGCGGGGCTCTGACCGGACGCGCACGACTCGGTAAGTTCGAGCTCTCGTACAACGGGCAGATCGCCACGGGGCCGACGAACACCGTGGGGAGCGACTTCGGCACCGACCAGCTCACGACGCACCGCCGGCTGCTGCTCAACCTGACGTACGCCGACCAGCTGACACCGGTCATGTCGCTCCGGGCGCACGCCTACCTCAACGCCAGCGACGACGACACGACCTTCTACTCGTCGTGGGAGCCGAACTGCCCCGACTCCAGCATCAATTGCCGCCTCGACATCATCCAGGAGGGGGTCGTCCGCGGGCTCGAGGTGACTCCCTCGGTCGACTGGTTCAAGAACGGAACCTTCGTGACGCTCGTGGGCGGCGACGCCGAGTGGCAATCCGCACGGTCCGTCTTCAACGAATTCAATGCGGCCAGCGGGGCGCCGGTCTTGCCGAGCTATGGCCTCTTCGATCGACAGATGATCACGATGGCAGCGTACGCGCAGCAAGCGTGGAATCCCCTGCCGGCGTTCGGACTCAACCTCGGGGGTCGCCTCGACTACGACCCGCGCTTCTCGCCGGTCTTCTCGCCGCGCGTCGCCGCACGGGTCGACCCGTGGCGGGGCGGCACCCTCAAGGTCATCTACTCGCAAGCCTTCCGCGCGCCGAGCTTCTACGAGAACTACTTCTCCCACCCGCTCGAACCCGCGGCCGTCGGCCTGAGGCCGGAGTACGAGCAGTCGGTCGAAGGGTCGGTCGAGCAGCGATTCTCGGCGCAGCGGCTGCTCTTCGGCGTCTTCGCGACGCACTGGACGGATCTCATCGACTTTTATCAGTTCACCGCGCAAGAAGCGGCTGCGTACGTCTCCGAGGGCAAAGCGCTGCTGCCCCCCGCGTACGTGGAGCGCAACCTCTCGTCGATCCGCAACTGGGGGTTTGACACGGCCTTCGACGGACAGCTGGCCGAGAGCGCGATCCAATACGGCGTCACGCTGACGGCCGCGGTCGCGATGGAACAGGACACGGGCAGCACGCAGGCCACCCCGCTGCCGGTGGCGCCGCGGGCCTTCGGCAACGCACATCTCTCGTACGATCTGCCGGGCGACCTCCCCACGATTGCGCTCGCCGTCGGCGCCCAGTCGGCGCGGCCCTTCGAGGGCGCCTTCACCTCCGGTTTTACCCCGGCCCCGTATGCGCCTGCCCAGGCCATCCTCCACGCGACCGTCTCGGGGCAGTTCCCGGCGGTCCACGGCCTGTCGTATCGGGTGAGCGGCCTCTACGCGACCGCAGACCGAGAGCCCTACCGCGCCGGACCCGCCGTCGGGCCGTCTCCCCAGACCCCCTCCCCCTCGATGGTCCCGATCGACCGGGCCCGCGTCCTGGCGGGCCTGACCTACGAGTTCTGAGCGCCATGGAACACCGCCTGCCTACCCTCCTCCGGATCGCGTCGCTGGCCCTCATCGGCGCGGGGCCGTGCGCCTGTTACGACTTCACGCCCATCACGATCAGTGCGTCGCCGCCGCCGGCTGCGGAGGGAGGCGTATCGGACGCGGCGACCGATTCCGACGCCGGGCCGGCGAGCCCCATGAACCGGTGCCTCGCCTGCGCGTCGGGGACCGCCGACGGGGGCGGCTGCCCCTCCGAGTACTCGGCCTGCCAGGCGTTCGACGCCTGCCGATCGGCGGTCGACTGCATCACGAATCAGTGCCTCGCGTCCGTCGCCACGGCGCCGCAATGCCTGATGCAGTGCGAGGACGACGCCGGCGTGAGCTCGATGACGAGCCCAGCCAACGGGCCGTTCTCCTCGCTCTTTCAGTGCATGGCTTCGCACTGCGAGTCGGCCTGCCTACCCTAGTCCGCAAGCTCGAGCGAAGCGAGAGTTCGGACGACACACCCGACCAAGTCCGCAAGCTCGAGCGAAGCGAGAGTTCGGACGACACACCCGACCAAGGCCTACCTTTTCACAGCGTGCCGCGGTGACCACAGTCCAGGAGACGGACCACGCGCCGTCGTCGCGGGTACGCGCACTTGCGCTCGGCGCGGTCGTTGCTCCGGGGAGGGGGCGGAGGTCTTCATGCGCTTCAAGTTGGGAATGGCTTGTCTCGTGTTCGCGGCTCCGGCGTGCAGCAGCAGCGCGTCGTCCGGCTCGCCAGAGGCCGGCGCCGACGCGGACGGCGCCGACGCCGGCGACGGCGACGCCGCCGTGTGCAACACCCTCGCGAACACCGGTACCCCGGTCACCGTCGTGCAAGTGGCCACCGACCCACCCTCGGCTCAAGGCGGAACCCCGGTCGACGGCGTGTACAGCCTGAGCAACGAGACCATCTATACGGGCTCCGGGGGTGCGACCGGCCCGACGAAGACCGACCGCATCACGATCCAGATCCAGGGCGGCGCCATCCAGGTCTCCAAGGACTCGAGCCCGACGACGAGCACGTACCGGCTCACGACGAACGGCACGAGCTACACGGCTGCCGCCCTGTGTCCGCCGATGATCGGCGACCTCGCCGGCTCGTACACGGCCACCGCGACGACCTTCGCCGCGACGGTCGGGGCGAGCGGCAGCGGGGGCGGCCCCCCGTGGGTCGTCGAGACGTTCACGAAGGAGTGACAGAGGAAAGGTGCTAGTCCGGGACGGATTGCCCGCCCGTCAAATAGTTCGCATCCTTTCGCCCTGCCCGATCGTGGTGGGGATGGGGGAAGGGAAGGCTGCCAGTGGAAACCTCGGGAAAGGCGCAAAAGGCCGCGTCGGCGTTCCGAATGGAGTGCGCCGTCGCCATCAACGTGCGAGCCCGACCCGCCGCCCTCTGGGCGCTGCTTACCAACGCCGCCGACTTCCCGAAGTGGAACTCGACGGTCACGGGGATCGACGGCGAGATCGCGCTCGGCCGCAAGCTGGGCCTCCGCGTGGCCGCCGCCCCCGGGCGCGTGTTCAAGCCGAGGGTCACCGAGTTCGAGGCGGAGCGGGGCATGGTGTGGAGCGACGGGGCCGCGCCGATGTTCAAAGGCGTCCGGACGTTCACCCTCGCCGCCAAGGACGACGGAACGACGGACTTCTCGATGGTCGAGGTGCTCGCCGGCGTGATGCTCCCCCTCATCAAGGGTTCGCTGCCCGCGTACATCATCGTCCTGGAGACCGACGGCGATCGCGTGTCGTTCATCCGCGACTGGCGCTACGTGCCGTACCTCATGCGCGACTTGGCGTTCGTTCGCCCGTGAACGGCCGCATGCGCGCCCTCCAGGACAAGTAGCGCACACGCCCAAGACCTGCGCGCCCCACCGCCGATGTGGCGACGACGTGGCCGACCTGCGGCAATCGAGCACAAATCCGCGACGGCGCGCGAAGGGAGCCCGCCCGACACCAGGCTTGGCCGACTAGTCTGAGAGGATGGGCGGGTCTCGACTCATCGCTCGAGGAGCGACGGGGTGACGCAAGGTCAAGCGCAGGGGGCACTCGAACGTCGCGAGGAAGGTCTTTGGGCCGGCACCGCCCGATACGAAGTCCTCCGCCGCCTGGGCCAGGGCGGCATGGGAGTGGTGTACGAGGCGTTCGATCGCGAGCGAGGGCAGCTCGTGGCTCTCAAGACGCTTCCCCGCGCCGACGCCGAGGGCCTTTACCGTCTGAAGCAGGAGTTTCGCGCGCTCGCGGACGTCCACCACGGCAACCTGGTTCACCTCTACGAGCTCGTGGCGTCCGAGGGGCGCGTCTTCTTCTCGATGGAGCTCGTGCATGGGGTCGACTTCACGCAGTACGTGCGGCCAGGGATCCAGCCCGACGGCTTGCCTCCCCCGTCCGCCGTGTTGACCCTCGCGGCGACGGGCTCGCGGCCGGACCGGGCCCAGGCCAGCTCCGGCGCGCGGGTCCGCGCCACGCCGGTCGCGCGATCGTTCTGCGTCGACGAAGAGCGCCTGCGGGCCGCGCTAAAGCAGCTCGTGCTAGGTGTCGTGGCTCTCCACGCGGCGGGCAAGCTCCACAGGGATCTCAAGCCGTCCAACGTCCTCGTCACCCCCGAGGGACGCGTCGTCATCCTCGACTTCGGCGTTGCGACCGAGCTCGACGCGCACGCGTCGCCGCACGGACCGGGCGGCGAGACGGTCGGGACGGCGCGGTACATGGCCCCGGAGCAGGTCGGCGGAGAGGGCAGCCCCGACCGCGCCTCGGATTGGTACAGCGTCGGGGTCATGCTGTACGAAGCGCTCGTCGGGAGCGCGCCGTTCGTGGGCCCGATCGACGAGGTCCTCACGCTCAAGAACCTGATGGACCCCATCGCGCCGGCGGCCTCGGTGGATGACGTCCCCGAGGACCTCGACGACCTCTGCATGGCGCTCCTGAACCGCGACCCCGCGCGCCGACCCGACGGCGACGAGATCTTGCGCCGCCTCGGCGTTCGAAGCAGCAGCCCCCCCATTCCCGTCGCGTCGGTCGACTCGACCGCCGCCTTCATCGGACGCGAAGCGCAGTTGCGGACGCTCCAGACGGCGTTCGAGGAGGTCCGCTCGGGTCGCTCGATCACCGTCTGCGTGAGCGGACCGTCGGGCATGGGCAAGTCCACGGTCGTCCACCACTTCCTCGACGAGATCGCGCGCCTCGGCGACGCCGTCGTCCTTCGCGGCCGCGCCTACGAGCGCGAAGAGGTCCCGTACAAGGCGGTAGACAAGGTCATCGACGCCCTCAGCCGGTACTTGCTGCGACTGGTCGAGTCCGGTGACACCGTACCGCACGCTCGAGCGGAGCGAGAGCTCGGACGGACACCCCCCATGGTGCAGCTGCCCGACGACGTGGGCGCGTTGGCCCGCCTCTTCCCGGTCCTGCAGCGCCTGCCCGACGCCGGCTCGTGCGTGGAGGACCCCGGCGACGACCCTCGCCAGTTTCGACGCAGGGCCTTCGGCGCGCTGAGGGCGACCCTCGCCTCGATCGCGTCGCGAGAGACGCTGGTCCTGTTCATCGACGACGCCCAGTGGGGCGACGTCGACAGTGCCGCGCTCCTCCTCGACGTGCTGCGGCCGCCGCAAGCTCCTCCGCTCTTGCTGCTGATGACCCACCGTGACGGCGACGCCGCAGAGAGGTCTCCGTTCCTGGCGGAGCTGAGGGCCCGTTGGCCCGACCGCGCCGAGATGCGCGACGTCGCCATCGGGCCGCTCGAGCTCGACGACGCGCGGCGCCTGGCGATCGCGCTCCTCGGCTCCGAGGACGAAATCGCGGAGAGAACGGCGCGCGCCGTGGCCCGCGAGTCCCGCGGGAGTCCGTTCCTGGTCGAGGAGCTCGTGCGCACCAACCGCGGCATCGCGACGGAGCCGGGGACGACCCTCGCCGTGGCCACGCTCGATCAGATGGTCAGCCTGCGCCTCGAGCGCCTCCCCGCCGACGCGCTTCGGCTCGTCGAGGTCGTCGCCGTCGGCGGGCGACCGCTGACGATCGCCGTGGCCGGAGCGGCGTCCGGGCTCACGGACAAGATCAACGAGGTGGTCGCGCTCGCGTGCGCGCGCCGATTCACTCGAACCGGCTTGCGCGACGGGCACGAGGTCGTCGAGTCGATCCACGATCGCATTCGCGAGACGGTCGTCTCGCTCTTGCCCTCCGAACGACTGCGCGGCCACCACAAGGAGCTCGCGATCGTCCTCGAGAGGAGCACGGACTCGGACCCGGAGGCCGTCGCCTCGCACTGGATCGAAGCGGGGCACGCCGATCGGGCCCGACGCTTCGCCCGCGCCGCGGCCGATCAGGCGTATGCGGCGCTCGCCTACGAGCGCGCGGCGCGGCTCTATGCTCGCGCGATCGACCTCGTCGACGACCCTGTCGACAAGGCGGCGATGGTCACGCGCAGGGCCACGGCGCTCGCGAGCGCTGGCCGCGTGGCCGAGGCGGGCCCCGCGTTCCTCGAGGCGGCCGCGTACGCGGAGCCCGTCGACGCGCTGGACCTGCGGCGCCAGGCCGCCGAGCAGTTCGTCCAGGCCGCCGACTTCGACGCCGCGAACGCGACGCTCGACCAGGTCCTCGCGTCCATCGGCCTGCGCCTGCCGGCCTCGCGAGGCGCGCTCATCTTCCTCTTCCT
>Ga0070735_10001658_pt1 | contig 21030 bp, 19 predicted proteins | sample Coa_R1_FD_66443 | JGI IMG/M metagenome (GOLD analysis project Ga0070735, IMG submission 66443) | Surface soil microbial communities from Centralia Pennsylvania, which are recovering from an underground coalmine fire - Coalmine... | ecosystem: Environmental > Terrestrial > Soil > Unclassified ... | reverse complement strand
GGCGGTTCGCTACCTGGCGGGCTTGGACGTGAGAAAGCGTTTGCGGGCCGAATTTGAAGCGGCGTTTCGAGAGGTCGACGCAATTGTTGCTCCGGCGCTGCCGGTTCCCGCACCGGTCATCGGCGCGGAATCCGTGCGCATCGACGGCAAAGAAATTGGCATCCGCCCTGCCATCGTCGGCCACTGCCGTCCGGCGAATTTCTGCGGACTGCCTGCTGTTTCCGTTCCTTGCGGATTTACGCGCGGCGGGCTGCCGATCGGTTTACAGTTGATCGGGCGGCCTTTCGATGAGGCTACACTTTTGCGGATCGCGTTGTCATACGAGCAGGCCAACGATTGGGGTACGCGGCATCCGGTTGCATAGCGTGCCGCCGCTAGGCCAAAACCGGACAGGCTGAAGCCTGTCCTACTTAATTCCCCGGAGTTATGGGAAAATAGATGTTGGTTGAATCGTCGGCGGGTGTTCAGCCGTCTAAACCAACGAAGCATTTTAGGTCTTGCTCCACCCTTCGCCGGAGATCTTTCGTCCGATGCAAGTTTCGATAGTCTACGCGTTTGTAGCGGGAATCATCTCGTTCCTGTCGCCGTGCGTCCTTCCGCTGGTGCCCGGCTATGTCTCCATGCTTTCGGGCATTGGGGTCGAGCAACTGCGCACCGGACAGCCGGCGCGCAACAGCCTGTTCGCATCGTCCGTGGCGTTTGTCTGCGGATTTTCCGTCGTGTTCATCAGTTTCGGAGCTTCAGCAAGCGCGGTGGGCCAATTCCTGCTGCAGCACAAGGCGCTGATGGGCCCGATTGCGGGCGCAGTCATCGTTCTGTTTGGTCTCCACCTGGTTGGCTGGCTGATCAAGCTGCCGGTGAACGCGGGTCTGGTGATTGGCGGCGTTCTGGCATTCGGCGCGGCCATTCTGTGGCGGCGCTACGGAACGGACACGGTCGGCCCGGGCGGCGTGCTCGGCTCCGTGCAACTACTTTCGGTCGCGCTGATTTTTCTGGCCGGCCCTTCGCTGACGCGCTGGCTGAATCGCGATGTGCGCTTCCACAATCTGGGCAGCCAGACGCCCGAAGAAGCCAAGTCCGGCGGGGCGCTGTCCGGCGTCACCAGCGGCTTTCTGCTCGGCTTCGCCTTTGCGTTCGGCTGGACGCCGTGCATCGGCCCGATCCTCGCCGCCGTGCTGGTTCTCGCCGCGAATACGCAGACGATTTCGCGCGGCGTTTTCCTGCTGGCGATCTACTCGGCGGGCCTGGCCGTGCCATTTCTGCTGACCGCGATCGGCATCAACCAGTTCCTGCGTTTTTACCAGCGCTTCCGGCGGCACCTGCACACGGTGGAAGTCCTGAGCGGAGTGCTGCTGCTATTCGTCGGCGGGCTGATTTTTCTGAACCGGCTGACGTGGCTGTCGGGTAAACTGGTATTTCTCAACAAGTTTTCGCTGTAAGGAGTTGGCGCTATGAAAAAGGGCATTTTTATCGCTGCGGGCGTGGTTGCGCTGCTCGCGGTCATGGTCTGGGCAGACCACAAATTTCCCGCGGCCGGAGCGCCCGCCGCTAAAGCTCCCGAAAAACCGACCGACGCGCCGACGGTCACGCTGAAGGACCTGAACGACAAGGACGTCAGCCTGCAGCAGTACAAGGGACAAGTGGTGCTGGTGAATTTCTGGGCCACATGGTGCGCGCCCTGCAAAGTGGAAATCCCCTGGATGATTGAATTCCAGCAGAAGTACAGTCCTCGCGGCTTTACCATCCTCGGCGTTTCCATGGATGAAGACGGGAAGAAAGCCATCAACCCGTTCCTCGAAAAAGAACGCTTCGACGTGAACGGCCAGAAAGAAGCGATGGACTATCCCATCCTGCTGGGCAGCGACGCCATCGCCGAGAAGTTCGGAGGCATCCTGGGCCTGCCTACCAGCATGCTGTTCTCGCGCGACGGTAAGAAGGTCCGCACGATTGTGGGACTGGTGAACCACGACGATCTTTCCAAGGCCATCGAAGGCTTGCTGTAATTGACATTTTTTTCTGGGATGAACCCATCTCATAAATGGTCAGGCCCAGAACGAGATGGCGGTTCAGGGGCTAAAGCCCCTTGTTTGCTGGGTGCTGAATGTCGCGGCTAAAGCCGCGACCCACAAATATGTTGGTGAGGGTCTACCCCATCGATCGATAACTAGGCTGACTTCCCCGCTGTAATTCGTGAGTGACGAGCATCAAACCTTCGAGAAACACTGCCTCCGCATGAAACTTCCTCGCGCGCAGCGCATATGAAACAATAGAAGCTTGGCGCGCGGCGCATGAAACCCAGACTCCATTCTTTTCGTGAACCGGTCGGCGTGGCGCTGGAAACCCTGCGCACGCACAAGATGCGCTCGTTTCTCATGCTGCTGGGGATCGTCCTGTCGGTTTCCACCTTGATCATGGTGGTGGCGTTGATCTCCGGGGTGAATTTGTACGTCGCGAACCGCATCGCCAACCTTGGCTCGAATGTTTTCCTGGTTTTGCGGTTTCCGATCCTTACGGATATGGACGCGGTGGTGAAGGCCACGCGACGGAATAAGCCCATCACCTGGGACGACTACGTGTACCTGCGCGACAATTCCAGGCTGGCCCTGCGCATCGGCGCACAGGCGAGCACCCTCGGCCGCACCAAGGCCAATGGCCAGACCGTCGAAGACACCACGATTTACGGCGTGACCGCGAACATTGGCGACATGAAGACGGAAGGCCCGGCGTCGGGCCGCTACATCACCGATATCGACAATGAACACAGGTCCTACGTTGCGCTGATCGGCTCGGATGTCGCCGACAAACTTTTTCCGGGCACCGACCCGATCGGCAAGGAAATCGATGTGGACGGGCGTCCGTATGAAATTGTGGGCGTGGGCAAACCGATCGGCACGGTGCTGGGCCAGACGCAGGACAATTACGTGTACATCCCCATCGAGACGTGGATGAAGTTCTACTCCACGGGCGCCACCAGCCTGGGAATTAACGTGGAAACGCGCGGCGGAGGCTGGATGGCGCGCACCCAGGACGAATTGCAATCGCTGATGCGCGCGCGGCGGCACTTGAGTCCCAGCGAGCCGGACAATTTCGGCATCGTGGACGGCGGTTCGCTGGTGGGATTATTCCAGCGAATCACCGGGGCGCTGGCGGCTTCCATGGTGGGAATTGTCGCAGTGTTCCTGGTGATTGGCGGTGTGGTGATCATGAACGTGATGCTGGCAACCGTCACCGAGCGCACACGCGAGATCGGGCTGCGCAAATCCCTGGGCGCGCGACGCGGCGATATCCTTTTGCAATTCCTCACCGAGACGGCGGTGATGTCCACCATCGGCGGAATTATTGGCGTGGCCCTGGCTTACGTGTTCGCCCTGGTCATCGCCGCGAACACGCCGGTGCCGATGCACGTCCCGATTTCGGCGGTGATCATTGCCCTCACGGTGTCGACGGCCGTGGGCGTTTTCTTCGGGCTGTATCCGGCGAGCAAAGCCGCGAACCTCAGCCCGATTGAAGCGCTGCGGCAGGAGGTCTGAGCCACAGCCGGAAATTTTGGTTTGGCGGAATTTTATGCGAATGGCACTCGGCGAAAATGCGGCCATGGCCCTGGACACGCTCCGGGAGAACAAGCTGCGTTCGTTCCTCACCGTGCTGGGCGTGGTCATTGGGATCACCGCGCTGATCACTGTGGCTTCGATCCTGGTAGGTTTCTACTCAGACGTGACCGCGTACCTGGCCGACTACGGCGTCAATACGGTTTGGATTTTTAAAGTGTCACCCGGCATCAACACCGGCCGCATGACCGCCGAGGAGCGCAACCGCAAGCCGCTGACCTATGAAGACGCGCAGGCCATCCGCGAACAGTGCCCGGCGGTGAAGGAAGTTTCCGTATCAGTCATGCAGCGCATCTATGACATGCACCGCCCTCCCGTGATCACCGCGCGCTACCAGGACAAGGAAGTTAGCGGCCTGAATTATTCCGGCTCGGACATTTACTATCCCGACGTCTACAACGCGAAAACGTACATCGGCCGCTATTTCACCGAAGCCGAAGACAACCACCGCGAGGACGTGGCGGTCATCGGCTACGATCTGGGCAAAACATTTTTTCCGGACGGCAACGCGCTGGACAAGATTATTTACGTCGAGGGATTTCCCTACCGCGTGATCGGCGTCTTCGAGCACCGCAAGGGCGAACTCTTTCAGGACCCGCCGGTGGAGAAGCAAGTCCTGGTCCCCTACCACACCTACCGCAAGCACCATCCCGCCGATGACGAGCATTTTATCGGCGCCGAGACCTATCCCGGAAAAATGTCAGAAGCCAAGGACGAAATCAGCGCGGTGCTGCGGCGCACGCGGCACGTGCCGTATTCCGCGCCGGAGAATTTCGGATTGTCTTCCGCGGAGGAAGTGGCCGCGCAATTCAAGCAGATCACCGGTTCGGTGGCGCTGCTGATCGCAGTGGTCAGTTCGATCGGATTGCTGGTGGGCGGGGTTGGCGTGATGAACATCATGCTGATGTCGGTCACGCAGCGCACGCGGGAAATCGGCGTGCGTAAGGCGATTGGGGCGCGGCGGCGCGACGTGATCTGGCAGTTCTTGACGGAAGCCATCGTGCTCACCGGGGCCGGAGGCGTGATCGGCGTGGCGCTCGGAATTGCCATCAGCCTGGTGTTGAATGTGGTGTTTCCGCGACTGCCTTCGAGCGTGCCGCTGTGGGCGGTTCTGCTGGGCGTGATTGTTTCGATGTCGGTGGGACTTTTCTTCGGGATCTATCCGGCGGTGAAAGCCGCGCGCCTCGATCCGGTGGATGCGCTGCGGTATGAATGAGATTCTTCAGGCTCTCTTGTCGCGCAGGTTTTCGATGAGGCTGCCAAGCATCCTTCCAATTTCCGCGCTGGCCTCGAGCGCGGAGATGATTTCATTTTCCTCGAGATAGTCGATCCTGCCGGAAATCATCAGATGGGTTTCCAGCTCCTCCAGCGAGCCGTTGGCAATCGATAGATGTTGAATGTACTCGCTCAGGCTTCTTCTGCCGTGCCCCTCAGCGATGTTCGCAGGAATCGAAACGGCGGCGCGTCGAATTTGGCTGGCGAGCCCGTAAGCTTCTGACTGCGGCAGGCGTCTGGAGAGTTGGTAACACACTTCGACCAGATCCATAGACCGCGACCACACGGCAAGTTCGCGATAGTTGATTTCCAGGCCGACGAAGTACGGTACGACGTGAGGTTGCGTTGACATCATTCGTGACACCTCTTGGTCATTGAAGTATCATAAAGCCGCACTTCGCGCAAATGGTTTTGAAGGCGATGGTTTCTCGACGCGAGCGCCTGCCGCTTTTTCAGTAGCCGCTGGCCACCCGCCTTGCCCGCGCCCCAGCTTCGCGCTAATCTGTACCCACCATGGATGAACAAGCATTTAAGAAGCGCTGCGATGAGGCATTTGATTTGCTGCTTCGCCGCCTGCAAGCAGTCGGCGACGAGCGCGGATTTGAAGTGGAGGGTGGAGGCGGCAAGCTCGAAGTGCTGTTTGAGGACGACGATGAAACCCGTTTTGTCATCAGCCCGCAAACACCGGTGCGGCAGATTTGGATTTCCGCGCTGACCACCAGCTTCAAGTTGGCCTGGTCGGATGTTGCGGGGACATTTGTGTTGGAAAAGACGGGCGAGACGTTGATCCAGTTGATGGGGCGAATCCTCAGCGAGCAACTTGGCAGTCCTGTGACCGTTTAAACTATGAACTCACCAATTGAAAGCGCGTTGCGAATCACCCGCATGCCCACGCATGCTGGCGGCAATCCTGGCCCGCGGCTGTTTGCGCGAATTGTGTTTCTGGCGCTGGCCGCCCTTGGCGTAAATGCATCGGCGCAAGACATTCCCGCCGCGGCCAACGTCCTGCAACCTCAGGCGTACGTTTCCCTGCAGCCGGTGCCGCGCGGCCGCGCCTTTCAGGTCGCCATCGTGGCAAAAATCTCTCCGAACTTTCACATCAACGCGCACGTGCCTTCGGAAGATTACTTAATTCCCACCAAAGTCACCGCGGAACTCGCTCCCGGCGTATTTCTGGTGGAGACGACCTATCCGCGCGGGGTGATGCGCGCGTTTCAATTTTCCAAGACGCCGCTGCGCGTTTACGAAGGCTCGTTCACGGTGATGATGAAGCTGCGCACCAGCGGCACCGCGCCGATCGGGCCGCAGAAACTTGCCCTCACTCTGGCCTACCAGGCATGCAACCAGGAAGCCTGCCTGCCGCCTACCAAGATTCCCGTTACTGCGGACCTGGAAATCGCCGCGGTGGATACCCCTTCGCATCCCGCGCATGCGGATATTTTTTCCGCGGCGCCTGCTGAGAAATCTCCTGCAGGCCACTAATCTCCGGTTGCGGTATGAATCGTGTGGAATCTAAACCCGCACCCTTGAACGTCTCAAGGGTGCGGCACCCCGGCTCTGCCACTGGATTTCGACTTTTGCCCTACTTTGGTCTAAATCAGGCTCGCTGAAGCATTGTCCTACTGGGTTAGGGTGCGGCTGGCGGTGCGGAGGCGGTTTACTACTCGCTCTTGGCCGATTACTAGCATGGTTTCAAATAGCGGCGGGGCTACGGCTTGACCTACGATTGCTACGCGCGTGGCGTTGATCAGCAGGCCGGCCTTTACACCTTCGGCGGCGGCGAGTTCGCGCAGCGCGTGGTCGCAGGCGTCGTGATTCCAGTCCGCGAGGGCCGCGAGAGCGTCAGCCAGTTTTCCCAGCATCGCGCCCAGGCGCTCATCCTTCCAGAATTTTTCGCGGGCTTGCGGATCGTATTCAAAGGAATCGCTGAAAAAGGCGCGCGCCCACGTGGAGAAATCCGGGAGCAGGCGCGTGCGCGGGCGCAGCAGGTCCACGGTTTTGGAAAACCACTCGCGTTTTTCAGCGGCCCATTCGGGCTGCCACAGTTGGGAACGCTCCAGCTCGCCCTGCACCGCGGGCAGCAGCTCCTCGATCGGAAGGCGCTGCAGGTACTGCGTGTTGAACCATTCCAGCTTCGGCCGGTCGAAAACGGCGTTGGTGCGGCTCACGCCTTCGAGGGAGAACCGCGTGACGATTTCCGCGGTGCGCATGAATTCTTCATTGCCCGCCGACCAGCCCATCAGCGCCAGAAAATTCCGGAACGCCTCTGGCAAAAATCCTTCGTCGCGATACGAACCGACGCTGGTCGCGCCGTGGCGCTTGGAAAGCCGCGTGCGGTCCGGCCCGAGGATCAGCGGCACGTGGGCAAAGACTGGCGGCGTGGCGCCCAGCGCGAGATACAGCAATGCCTGCTTGGGAGTATTGGAAATGTGATCCGAACCGCGAATTACGTGGGTGATGCGCATCTCGATGTCATCGACCACCGCGCTCAACTGGTAGGTCGGGCCGCCGCGCGCCTGGCCCTCCTTCGGCGAGCGCAGCAGGACGAAGTCCTCGATCTCGTCATTGGAAACTTCGCGCGGTCCGAAAACAGCGTCGTTGAACCGAGTCACGCCGCCGAGCGGAACGCGGAAACGGATCGCGGCGTTTTCCGCGCTCAAGCCTGATTTGCCTTCGCGGCACGCGCAGCGGGTGATTCGCCGCGGCCCTTGCTCTTTTTTTGCGTCCTCGGTTTCCTCCACCGCGTCGCCGCCTGCGTATTTCTCCGCCGGGCAGTCGCAGTAGTAGGCGGATCCCTGTGCCGCAAGCTTAATGGCCGCTTCCCGATGCAACTCCAGGCGCTGGGACTGAAAGTACGGCCCTTCATCCCAGTCGACGCCGAGCCAGCGCAGGCCGTCAAGAATTCCCTCCACCAGTTCCGGGCGATTGCGTTCGACGTCCGTGTCCTCAATGCGCAGGACCATGGTGCCGCCGCGGCCGCGCGCGAAAAACCAGTTAAACAGGGCGGTGCGCGCGCCCCCGACATGCAGATATCCCGTCGGCGAAGGCGCAAACCTCACGCGAATTTCGCCTGCCGGCTTTCCCGGTGCGCTTGAAGTCGTGGACATGTTCCTTGCAGGTCTCTCCTGGCAGAGAAAAACACTTCATCTTAGCCGAAGCGGCTCAGGAAGGCGAGTCAGCGAAGGAGGTGGCAGCGTCATGAATCGAAGATCGAATTGCTGATGTTGACGGTCAGGAGGTCGGGGCTTCAGCCCCGACATTCAGGCTTGCGCTCCGTGGGCTTTAGCCCCTGAAGCTTCAGGGCCTAAAGGCCTCTAAGATACGCCCCTGTTGTCCGACCTAAAGGTCGGACCTCCTAAGCACTCAATTGTGCGAGTCAGCAGGTGCGCCCTACATCAGCGGAAGTTTCGTTGAAGGTTTCGTGGAGGATGAGAAGAGGGCTAACGATTTTTCGGCGAACTTGACGATTCCAGCGGCAGCGACCGCGAGCCTGATCTCGCAACGCACACCCAGTTTGCGATTCAATCTAGCGGCGGCGAGCAGTCCTGCCGACGACGTGCAGCGACGGCATGGGCTGAGTGATGCGGTCGGCGGCGAACTTCAAAACGCGGTGGAGATCGGTCCCTTCGGGAGCGCTGCCCTGGGCAAATTCCCTGGTGCCTCCGCCTTTTCCTTTGCACGATGCTACGGATTCGCGCAGCAGTGCAGTCATGTCAATGGGAACGCCTTCGGATTTGGCCATGACGATCGATCCATTTGCCTCGGACGCCAGCAGCGCGACCACTCCCGGCTCGCTGATGATATTGGTGGCCACGGAGCGAAGGAATTCCATGTCGCCTTCGGCGAGGACTCCGGTGACGGTTCGCGGCGGCTGCGCGGGACGTTCTGCGCGCTCCTTGTTCACCAGCAACTGTGCCTGCAATCCGGCGGCTTGATCGAGATAGCGCTGGCCGGAGCGGATGGCGGTGTTGCGTTCGTTCAGGATTCGTGTGATGCCGGCATTGATCGTTTCCGGACCGCAGGTAAGCCGCTGCGAAATATCCTCGAGCAGGGCGAAATCGCCGCGCGCGACGCGCCGCGCCCGCTGCCCGCAGACGAATTCCACGCGCCAGTTCTCCCGGACTTTCTTCACGCGCCGGACCAGGATCATACCGATCTGCCCGGTGCGCGCGACGTGCGTTCCGCCGCACGCCTGGATATCCACGCCTTGAATTTCCACGGCCCGCAAAATCCCCGCGCGCTCGGATTCCTTGCGGACGCCCAGCGTCGCCAGGTCCGCGCCGGTGCCGTAGCGAACATGGATGGGGCGATCCTCAAAAATGATTTCGTTTACGAAGCGTTCGATATTTTCCAGCTGCTCGGTGGAGATGGAAGACGCAGCGACATCGATGGTGGAAATTGTCCTGCCCATGTGAAACGAAACCGGAGGAATATTGAACAGCGCGATGAACGCAGCGGACAAGACGTGCGAGCCGGAGTGCTGCTGCATGTGATCGAACCGCCGCGGCCAATCGATCGAGGCGCGAACCGGTCCCAGTGCTACTTCGCGATCGGTGACGTGCACAATCTGGCCGTCTTCCCTCTCGAAGACATCAACAACAGTCGCGCCATCGAGCCGACCGGTATCGTGCGGCTGGCCGCCGGACGTGGGATAGAACGCGGTGTGCTCAAGACTGACCCACCAGCGGGCACACTCGCTCTCCGCACCTTTACTCTGAACACGCTCACACGAAATCACCCGCGCTTCAAAATCGCGCAGGAACGAATCACGGTAATACAGCCGTTCGCTCAAGAAGGAGTTCCTCCAGGCACTTGCCGCGAAACGAAGGGTCGTAACGGCCGACCGTTAATATGTATTGCGTTTCTACCGACCAGATAACTCTGCAGATGAAATCTGGCTTCCGTGGCGGTCACAAAACTACCCGCCGGATGTGAATTTAGGAACTGCATCCCATAAACCCAATAGCAATCCGACCACCAGACAGCTGCCAGACGGTCGAACCGGCCAGCTCCACGGTCGTCGCCAAATATCAGATTACAAATTGCTTACAGAGGATTCGGTGCGCGAACCAAGTTGAAACGTGCCGCCGCCGTCCCAAGATCGGAAGATTTTGGAAAAGTGTTATCCCAATGGTTCACGGGAGTTCTCGCTGGGTGATACTTCTTGGAGACACTGCCGCTGGTAATGCCGCCATATCGCCGCGATCCCGGATCAGGGGTTTGGAACCGTACGATTCGATCTTTGAATTGGCGTTTCCGAACGGACTCACGCAAGATGAATCAGGAGGAAAAGGCTCCGACATTTTAGGCCCGCGCTTTACCTTCCAAGTCGAAAGGGAATGTCCCCGGTCTTTCCCGCAGAAGCAAGTCTCTGTAAGACACCGCGCAGTGTCCCGGAAAGCAGAAAAACATAGCAGGTAAGGTTCGAGTGAGCCGCGCCTTTTTATTTTTTAATTTTTTTCATCGACGGCGCGAGAACCATTTTTAGGAGGCTTCATGAGTAGCGGTCAAAACCTAGTTCTGGAGGATGTGTACCCGGGTGGAAGGTCGCCCGCAAGTACGGTGCTGGCCGCGCCCAGCGTTACAGCGCACAGCCGGGTGTTCGCCGAGGCGCTGCTGGAGGATTCCTCGACGCGGCAGCGGCGCAGCCCCATGGATTGGGCCATTTCATTCCTCATCCATTTCACCATCTTAATTCTGGCTCTATTGATTCCGCTCTACTTCTCGCAAAGCATCGACATGAAGCCGCTGGAAACGACTCTGCTCGTCGCACCCATGCCGCCGATGGCTCCGCCGCCACCAGCGCCGCCGGCGGTTGCCAGGGCCGTGCGAGCGATTCCAAAAGTTTTCACGCCAGGGAAATTAACCGCGCCCACGTTTATTCCGAAAGCGGTTCCTACCGTTTCCAATGACGCTGCGCCGCCGGACGCGGCGATGCCGGCGGGTATAGCCGCCGTGCCGGGCGGAATTCCCGGAGGCCAAATCGGTGGGATTACCGGTGGAATGCCCACGCTCGCCGCTCCAGTAGCGGCAGCGCCGGTTGCTGAAGGCCCGAAGCATCCTGTGCGCATCGGCGGCGATGTGAAACAGCCACGCCTGATTTACGGCCCGCCGGCAATCTACCCGTTGCTCGCGGCACAGGGGCACATCCACGGGCTGGTAGTGATCGACGCCATCATCGACGAACACGGCAACGTGGTGCAGGAAAAAGTCGTGAGCGGACACCCCTTGCTGGTCCAGGCAGCGATGAAAGCTGTCTCGGAACGGAAATATGAACCAACGATCCTCGACGGACAGCCCACACCGGTTGACCTGCGAGTAGAGGTCAACTTCCAAATGTAGCAACCCGAAAGCCTCCCCGCCACAGACCTGCGCGCGGCCGGCAACAGGGCCGCGCGCAAGTCTCTCCCCCCAGTTGCACTTATGGCAGTTGCGCACTAAACAACACCCTGCCAGCAAACGCTTGCCCGCCCACAGGTTATGTTGAAAACTTACTTCAGAGATTTCGCAGCGGCGCTCGCCCCGTCGCCTGCGGCAGCGAAAAAAATGCGCGGGCCTGAAGGGTATTGACGAATGTCAGCCGTGGACCAATCCGAGCCAAAGAGGAAATCGTCGGTCGCGGCGATTGAACGGCGCCGCAATTTGCGCTTTCCGTTCACCGCCACGGTGGAAGCCGTGGAGACGAAGAGCGGCACGAAGATTGTCGCGCGCACCAGCGATTTGAGCCTCGGGGGCTGCTACATCGATACGCTCAGCCCGTTCCCGGTCGGATCGGAAGTCCAAATTCGGATTTCCCGGAACAAGGAAACGTTTGAGGCCCAGGCCAAGGTCGTTTACTCGATGATTGGCATGGGAATGGGCGTGGCTTTTCTATCTGCTCAGCCGAAGCAGGTGCGGTTGTTTCAGAGATGGCTGCTGGAAATCAGCGGCAAGGGCGGCCCTCCCGCGGAAGCCGATATCAAGGAATCGGACGAAAACGCCCCGGCAGGAAACACGCAGGCCTTGATGAAAAGCGGCGTCCTCAGCGACCTGATCATGACGCTGATGAAGAAGAAAGTGCTGACCGAGGCGGAAGGCAAGGAAATGCTCCGCAAACTTTTTACGTAGTCTGTCTGATTCCATCCCGCAGCCACATGAATCAAGCAAATCCCGAATCCAGTAGGACAGGCTTCAGCCTGTCTGGTTTAGATTTGCGCATGGCGTTGGACAAAATCAGACAGGCTGAAACCTATCCTACCGCTCCGGCGTCGTTTGCAAATTCCGTGAACGTTCCGGCGACGCTGTGCGACACTGGACCGCCGGTAACGGCTTCCATGCAGAGACCTCCGCTCAAACAGATCCTGGGCCGCTCCTTGCACTGGCGTTGCCCGAATTGCGGCCGCGGGCGGCTGTTTCGCGGCGTGTTCCGCATGTTGCCGCGCTGCCCGGAGTGCGGGCTCTCGTATTTTCCGGAGCAGGGATACTACGTTGGAGCGATGATCATCAACTACGCGGCAACCACGGCAGTGGTGGTGGCGATCTTTCTGATGTCGCTGCTGCTTCCGGATTTCACCGCGCTTTCCACCAATTCCAAGATTTTTCTCTGGATGAGTTTTGCCATCGTGCTCTCTTTGTTGCTGACGCGGCACGCTTACAGCTTTTGGCTGGGAATTGACTTCTGGATCAAGCCCCGGCAGCCGGAGATTCAGTAGAGGTCGAGCTTCAGGGGCTAAAGCCCTGTTTTTCGGTTCCCGAACGTCGCGGCTGAAGCCGCGACCCACAAAGACTATTTGTGAGATGCCGTCGCGAGAGCAAATATCAGGGCTCGTGCAACTGAAATCGAAATACGATGCGGCAATCAGCCGCAGGCCCATTGTGCGGCAATGCCGATCAGCGCGCCGCCCAGCACCAGCCACGCCGAATTGATTCGGTACCGAAGCAGCAGCACCGCGCTCGCGACCACCAGCCCGATGGTCAGCCAGTCCACGATGGCCGATCTCCCCAACTGGTAGCTGACCGCCGCCATCAATGCGAGAGACGCCACATTCACGCCGTCGAGAAACGCTCCGGCCGCGGCCGAGCGGCGAATCAACGGAACGAGCGGGCCGCTGATCGCCACCAGAATAAATGCCGGGAGAAAAATTCCGAAGGTCGCCACCAAAGCTCCCATCGGCCCGCGCAACAGGTAGCCCAGAAACGTGGCCGTGGTGAACACCGGGCCGGGAGTGACCTGCCCAATAGCCACGGCATCCACCAGCTGGGCGTCCGTGACCCATGCGCGATGCACCACCAGATCGGCTCGCAGAAACGCCAGCAAGACATAGCCGCTGCCGAACACGACCGACCCAATCTTCAGGAACGCCAGGAAAAGCGTCCACATTCCGGGGATTACCGAGGCCGCACCGGTAGCGCCCAGCCACGGAAAAATCCGTGGCAACCCATTGCGTGGTCCGCGCCACCTCGAAAGTACAGTCAGCACGCCAGCCGTTTTTTGATTTTCTTTCCGGCGCCCTTTTGCGGCGCGAATGGCCGCGAGCACCGCGCCCGTCCCGAACAAAAGAGCGATCACATTGACCTGCAGGAAAGCGAGCGCGACACAAATGATTCCCGCAATCGCCAGCATCCAACTCTTCACCGCGGTGCGCCCCAGTCCCCAGAGCGCCTGTAGGATTACCGCGATCACCACCGGCTTGACGCCATACAGCAGCGACGCCACGGCCGGCAAGTGCCCGAACCGCACATACGCCCAGGCGATGATTTCCACCAGAATCGCGGCGGGAAGAATGAAGCACGCGCCGCCGACGGCAAGACCGGCCCATCCGGCTCGGAGGTAGCCGATGTGAATGGCCAATTCGCTGGAACTCGGACCGGGGATCAGGCTGCTGGCACCGAGGAGATCGAGAAATTTTTCACGGGAAAGCCATTTGCGGCGCCGCACCAATTCATCTTCCATGATGGCGATGTGCGCGGCGGGCCCGCCAAACGCGGTGACGCCCAGCCGCAGGAAAAAAAGCGCAAGTTCTTTCAGACTGCCGCGCGGTTCCGGCGCTCGAGGTACGGTTTCTGTTTGTTTCAAGCCAGACATAACCGGTGGCGCCGGCGTCCGGCCGGCGTTCCTGCACTCTACACTATTCGTTAAATGCCGGGAGGGACGTCATCGAAACACATCGGAATCAAGCGGATGTGGGATCCAGTAGGACGGGCTTCAGCCTGTCTGGTTTAGATTTACGCCTGACGCAAGCCAAAACCAGACAGGCTGAAGCCTGTCCTACTTTTGATGTTCGCACTATGAGTGAAATATTGCGTTCGGAAGCACAAATCAGTGGGGATTTGCCGTCATATAGGGATTCAGGTCCACCGCGCGCCAATCGCCGTGGATGATTGCGGCGCGAATCTGCGCGGGCGTTTTGCCCTTGCGAGTGAGCTGGTAGGAGAGCACTGCTTCCTTCTGGCACACATCGCATTCCGATCCGTGCGTGCTGACGAAGCAGTCGAGCAGGCTTTTGTGCCCGGCGTGGCGGTCGCAATAGCAGTAGCAAGGCTGCTGGTAGAGCACCGGCCGGACTTTTGCGGCCAGCGCGTACACATTGCGGTTGAGCGCGTCCGGAAAGCGATTCGGATCGAGGGTGGCCGGGAACGGGGGCTTCAGCGCATAAGCGTGATAAGAGGGAATGCCAAGATCCTGGCCGGACATGTCCATCTGCATCTGCTGCTCCGGCGCAGTCCAATCGGCGTTTGACTCGGGGCGCAGTTTCGCCAAGCCGACACTCACGAAAACCAACACCAGGGCTGTGGCTGCTGCCATGTATTTGCCGGTCATAAAGGAAACCTCCGCAGGCAGTGAAAACGGTAGCACACCTCGGGTCAGAGGAACAGACCCGTGGCGCATGCTTTAGCTTGCGGTGTTTCATTAGCGAAGCGGGCAGGAAAACCGTACGATCCGCCGCAAGCTAAAGCATGCGCCACTCGTGCGCGAAGATTCAAGCGCGGTTCTTGGGAAGGATGGACGCGCCGGAGAGCAGGCCGCGCAGCGCCAGAAGGAGCAGCCGGGGCTGGCTGAGAGCGATGTTCCAGAGGACGCGCGAAGCTTCATCGCGGGTGTACTGGCTGAGCGAGCGGCGCGTCGAATCATTCATCATGTCGACCAGGCGGCTGTAATCGTCCTGCTTGAACTGGTGAATCGTTTTGCGGATCAGCAAATGGAGGTCGAGTTCCCTGCGCAGCGACCGCAGCTCGCGGCTGTCTCCGCCGTTCATGATGGATTCGCTGACGCCGATGGCCCCGCGAAATCCGGTCACAATTCCTCCGACGGTCGAGACCTTTACCTGTCCCGCTGCGTCGCCCACCAGAAACACGCGTCCGGCGCCCACGCGTCGCTCGACAGGAGTCCAGCGGTCGTACACCGGAATTCTGGCGCCCTGATATCCGAGCGGCGTGAAGCCGCGCTTCTCCATGAAGCGCTCCAGGCAGCGGCGCGTTTCCTGGCCGTCTTCGCCGATCAGGCCCAGCACTGCGCGCTCGCTCGATTCGGGGATTAGCCAGTAGAAGTACGGCGTATCATCCGGCACGAACCAGACGCGCACGGTATTGCGCGACATATCCGCGGGCACGCGCACGACGGCTTGCACCAGAGGCACCGTCGGCTGGCGCGGCCATCCGGCGCTTTGCGCCACGCGAGAGAGAGCGCCATCGGCCCCGACGACCACGTCCGCGTGCAACTCCTCGGCGCTCGAGCTCTGGGCGCGCTCGACGTTCACGCGCAGACCGTTCCCGTTGCTCTGCAAATTCAGAAACCGGTTGCCGAAGGAAATCTTTGCGCCATGTTTCTGCGCATCGCTGGCGAGGTCGCGGATCAGGCGGGACCTCTCAACGATCAGATCGGGCTGCGCGAGGGGCACCTGGGCGCTCCGGCCGTCGGTAAACAATTCAAACTTGCGGATTTCGTTGACCACCGCGGCTTCGCCGAGCGGGCCGAGCAAAGAGCGCATATGGCTGGTCACGATCAGCGTGCGGGGCGTGGGGTCGAGCTGGTCGGCGCGCTCGAGCACCTCGACTTCGCAGCCTCCGCGCGCCAGTAGGGACGCAGTGAAGAAGCCGGACGCGGATCCGCCGACAATGGCAACTTGCGGCTGGGACCTGCTACCTGTTCCTGTTTTGGTTTCCTGCTGCAGTGTGACCTTCCCGCGCCCTAGTGAGTTAACGCACGTCGGCGGCGCATCATCCTGGAAGCGCTCTCTGATACTTAAAGCGGATATCGAAATTCAAGAATTGGCGTCCAAGGACGGCCGCCAATCTCCCCTCGCGGCAAGAAGTGAATATCCCGAATCCGACTCACTGGATATTCCATCAGATAGCCGAAGCAACGACAGAGCAGTATAGCCAAACCCGGACGTTAGGAAAAGCGGAAGCCGAGCTTTGCTCCAAATTGAAAGTCGTTTCCGGTTGGACTGGCGGGCTTCCGCCGAATATCATTCCGGTACAATCGTTATCTGACCCGCGATCGAATTCGGGTTCGTGCGATAAGCTACGAAGGAAGACCTTGAGCCCCAAGCTGATTTCCTTGCAGGTCGGACTGCCTCGCTCTGTATCGCTCGACGGTGAGCAGCTCCCGACGGGCATTTTCAAGTTTCCGGTGGCGGGCCGCGTTCAGATGCGGGAACTTAATCTGGATGGCGACCGCCAAGCGGACCTCACCGTTCATGGCGGGCGCGACAAGGCGGTTTACGCCTATCCCTCGGAACATTATCCGTTCTGGAAAGAGCAACTACCGGGCGTCGATCTTCCCTGGGGAGCATTCGGAGAAAACCTCACCACCGAAGGATTGCTGGAGGAAGAAGTTCATATCGGAGACCGCTTCACGATCGGCGGGGCGGAAATAGTGGTCACCCAGCCGCGGCTTCCATGTTTCAAGCTCAATCTGAAATTCGATCGCCACGATATGATCAAACGATTCCTGGCCAGCCATTTTACCGGATTTTATTTCCGCGTCCTGCGCGAGGGAGAAGTGGGCGCGGGCGATGAAATCGTCCGGGTTCATCAGGACGAAAATCGCGTTTCCGTGCTGGACATCCTGCGGCTGTACCTCGGTGAATCGAACTCCAGCGAGCTGCGCAACCGCGCCCTGCAAGGGAAATACCTCTCGCGATCCTGGCGCGAAGAACTGAGCGCGCAGGTTTAAGTGGCACAGGCTTCAGCCTGTGGGGATCCATTCGCTAGCCCGGACTGCGCGCATTCGCCAAGATCAGAGGGAACCCCACAGGCTGAAGCCTGTGCCACTAAATGCGTTGCCCCTCGGCCGTTGGCAGCGTACGATGCGCGGGCTGGATTCTCGGAAATGTTGAGGAAGAAGCGATGAAACTGAATGTGGGATTGATCGGGCTGGGCCGCCTGGGACGCGTTTACGCAGGTGATCTGGCCGGGCGCGTGAACGGCGTTCGCCTGGCGGCGGTGGCGGATACGAATGCCGCGCTCGCGGAGGAAGTCGCGCGCGAATTTGAGGTGCCGCGCTGGTATCCCGATACTCTCGCCATGCTCGACGATCCGGGAATTGACGCAGCCATCATCGTGAGCCCCACCGACACGCACACCGCGCTGGCCGTCGCCGCATTGGAACGCGGCAAGCCGGTGTTTTGCGAGAAGCCGCCGTCGCTGTCGCTCAGCGAGTCACAAAAAATGAAGGATGCCGCAGCGCGCGCGCACGGTTTCCTGCAGATGGGATTCATGCGCCGCTTTGACGCGGGCTACGCCGCCGCGAAAAAACGCCTCGAGGAAGGAGCGATTGGCACGCCCATCGTTTTTAAATCATCGTCCCGCGATCCGTACCGCCCGTCGCTGGAGTATGCGAACCCCAAGAGCAGCGGCGGAATGATCCTGGACATGGGCATCCACGATTTCGATCTAGCGCGCTGGTACATGGGAGAAGCCGCAACGGTAACGGCGGTGGGGGGAACGCTGGCGTATCCGGAGTTAAATGAGGTGGGCGATATTGACAACGCGATCGTCACCCTGACGTTTGAGAGCGGCCGCCTGGGCGTCGTCGACCTCAGCCGCAGCGGCATTTATGGCTATGACATTTTTGGAGAAATCCTGGGCACCACCGGCACCCTGCGGATCGGCTACCTGCGCGAGACGCCGCTTTTCGTGATGACGAAAAATCACGTGGCGCACGATACCGTGCCCTTCTTCATGGAACGCTTCCGCGACGCCTACACCGTGCAGCTTCAGAATTTCGCCGACAACCTGCGAAATGATCGGCAGCCGCCGATCACGATCGATGACGCGATGGGTTCGCTGCGCATCGCCCTCGCCGCCACCCGCGCACAGGCCACCGGCAAAACAGTTTCACTGCGCGATCCATCGTTGTAGTCAGGCTGTGTAAACCGGCTTTGTAGTCAGGAAGAAAATCGGGGAGCCATACTTGCCGAGTTACTTGCGGCTTTGCCGTTCGTAGGGAGCGCGCTCGAGTAACGCAACCGCGCCGAGGACTCCCACACCCGCGAGTGCCGCCACCGTGTAAGCAGATCCCGCCGGAAGGCGGCTGATCACCAAGGCCAAGGCTCCGAAGAAAGCGCCAACACCGTACATCAGAAGGACAGCGGTCCGCTGGCTGGTGAATAGATTCGCCAGGCGATGCGCGGTGTGGTCTTTGCCGGGAGTAGTAAAAGGAAGAAATCCGCGGCGCGAACGCGAAATCGAAATCAGCGTGGTATCGAATATCGTGGCGCCGAGAATTAAAATTGGAATCAGCCAGGCGGCATTGTGCCCGGCGGCCATGACCGGACGCAGCTTCAGCGCCAGCGTGGCCATCAGGAATCCAAGGAACATCGCCCCGCCGTCGCCCATGAAAATTTTTGCCGGCTTGAAATTCCAGCGGAGAAATCCGGCGGCGGCGCCCAGAACGGCGGCAGCCATAGTGCTGACCAGAAGCTGGCCGCTCTCCAGCGCGAAGATGGCGAAGAAGAGCGATGCCATCGCAGCCACGCCCGCGCATAGGCCGTCCATGTGGTCCAGAATGCTGAACGAAGCGGTGATCCCCACGACAAAGATCAACGTGAGAGCGGTGTCCGCCCAGATTCCCGGGGCGCCCGGCCAGATATTGGAAAAAACCTGCGCGCGAATTCCGGAGACCAGTAGAATGACCGCGGCCAGGGGCATCGCTCCAAACAATTTGATCTGGTGGTGCAACAGTCCGCGATCATCCAGAATGCCGACCACGGCGACGAGCGTCGCGCCGAGGTAGATGCCGATCACTTCAGTCAGCGCCGGGCCGTCCATCGAAACGAGCAGGGCAATCAGCACGCCCAGATAAATCGCCAGGCCGCCCAGCAGCGGCATGGGCTGCACGTGCACCTTGCGCGGCCCGGGATGATCCACCATCCCAACGCGCAGCGCGAGTTGCCGCACCGGTACCGTGAGTCCCATCGAAGCGATCAAGCCAACGGCGAATGCGATCAGGCTGGTATTCATGAAAGCGCCGGGCCACCCCCGGGGTGAAGTTCCTTCTGAAGAACGACTCCAGCTGCCGTCAACTGGCACTCTCTTTGTAATACCAATCGGCGGTCCGTATCAAGCGCTGGCGAAACTGGATTTTCCAGCCGCGCTGTCTGCCACCGCGTCTTCGAGAGTCGCGGAAAAAATTTGCAACTGCTTCACTCTATCATAGGACAAGGAGGCGTCCCGCGCCCGCAGGCTCATCGCCGGCAATTGTTGCGAGTTGTGCAACACGCCCCGGATCGCGTCGGCGACGCTTGCCGGATCATCGGGATTGCCAGCGAGGCCGCAGCCCGTTCGCCGGATGATTCGCACCACGTCGCTCTCTTCCGGTGCGACTCCAAGCACCGGCCGGCCGGCAGCCAGCGTGGGATACAACTTGCTCGGCACGACCACACCTTCCAGGCCGCGCTTGACGGTCACCACATGCATGTCTCCCGAAGAAAGCACCAGCGGCACTTCGTTTGCCGGGCGGAACGGCAGGAAGCGGATGGCGCGGGAACCCTGGGCCATGGCTTCCACTTGCGGTTTCATCGCGCCCTCACCGATGAACACCAGGCCCACTCCTTCACGTTCAAGCATGCGCACGGCGGAAATCAGCGTTTGCCACGCGCCATAAAAGCCGAGGTTCCCCGCATGCACCAGCAGGAAACGGCAATCGCCGCGAATCTCCCTCGCCACCGGATTTTCCGGCGACGGCACTTCCTCCGGAATATCGATGCCGTCGCGTGAAATCACCACACGCGCCGGCTCGACGCCCTTGGCGATAATGCGATCGCGCATGTCTTCGCCGAGCACGATGATGCGCGCGGCATGGCGCAGCGCCCAGCGATGCATGCTTTCCCATCGCGCGGTGAAAGATCCCGGCGGAACGATGGATCCGCCGACGGCCATGTCCGGGTACATGTCGCGAATGTTGTAGACGAACGGGCGACCGGTGAGGCGTGCGACGAGCGCGCCGGCGATGCCTTCGATTGGCGGGTCGGTCATGGCCAGCACGATGTCTGAGGGAATGGTAAGAGCGCGCGGGACCGCCAGCGAAAGGTAGGTCAAATAATTGGAGACGCGGCGGCGCATCTGGAAGCGCGGATACGCCGTGGAACCCACGCGTTCGACCGCCAGGTTGCCGCGAACTTCGCGCCGCAACAGATAGTGGCCATGAAACTCGGAGGGATCGTAACTCGGGCGTCCGGCGAGCACCGTCACGCGATGGTTTGCCGCCAGCGATTCCGCGACGATGGCCGCCCACTTGGCAGTGGCGCTGGTGTCCGGCGGAAAATATTCGTTTAAGAGAAGAATATGCACGAATAATTTGAGAGCGGCACAGAATTCAGATTCCGTGCGACAGTTCGACTCGTGTAGCGCCCGCCTTCAGGCGGGCATGTGCTTGCTGCCAAAGTGCCCGCCTGAAGGCGGGCGCTACACTGCGCCGCCAACAGGCTTGCGAACCAGAATATCTCCGAGCACCAGCACATCCATCTTTGTGCGCAGGAAGCAATCGATGGCTTCCTCGGGCCGGCACACAATGGGCTCATTGTCATTGAACGAAGTATTCAGCACCACCGGCACGCCAGTGAGATTGGCAAACTCTCGAATGAGATTCCAATAGCGGGGATTTGCTTCCTGCGTCACCGTCTGCAGCCGGCCGGTGCCGTCGACGTGCGTGGGCGCGGGAATC
>Ga0070735_10001657_pt1 | contig 21038 bp, 20 predicted proteins | sample Coa_R1_FD_66443 | JGI IMG/M metagenome (GOLD analysis project Ga0070735, IMG submission 66443) | Surface soil microbial communities from Centralia Pennsylvania, which are recovering from an underground coalmine fire - Coalmine... | ecosystem: Environmental > Terrestrial > Soil > Unclassified ... | reverse complement strand
GGCGCGGGCTCGGGGAAGACCCGCGTGCTCACCCACCGGATCGCCTACCTGCTGGCCGCGCGGGACGTGGCGCCGCACGAGATCCTGGCCATCACCTTCACCAACAAGGCGGCCGGGGAGATGGCCGCCCGGGTGGCCGCGCTGGTCGGCCCGCGGGCCAGGTCCATGTGGGTCATGACCTTCCACTCGGCCTGCGTGCGGATCCTGCGCCGGGAGGCCAAGCGCTTCGGCTACCCCTCCTCGTTCTCCATCTACGACCAGGCCGACTCGCAGCGGCTGATGGCGCTGACCTGCCGCGAGCTTGAGCTCGACCCCAAGCAGTTCCCGCCCAAGATGATGGCGGCCCAGGTCTCGAACCTGAAGAACGAGCTGATCGACCACGAGACGTTCGCCGCCCAAGCCAAGACGGCCCGGGACAAGGCCCTGGCCGAGGCGTACGGCGAGTACCAGCGCCGCCTGCTCGCGGCGGGCGCGATGGACTTCGACGACCTGATCATGGTCACGGTCAACCTGTTCCAGGCCCTGCCCGAGGTCGCCGCCGAGTACCGCCGCCGGTTCCGGCACGTGCTCGTGGACGAGTACCAGGACACCAACCACGCCCAGTACATTCTCGTCCGGGAACTCGTGTCCGGCAGTGCACCTCTTTTCTCTGGCCTAACGGGCCGTGGTGACAGCACCGAGGACCCCCTCCCGCCCTCCGAGCTCTGCGTGGTCGGCGACGCCGACCAGTCCATCTACGCGTTTCGCGGCGCCACCATCCGCAACATCGTGGAGTTCGAGCAGGACTACCCGCAGGCCGAGGTCATCCTGCTGGAGCAGAACTACCGGTCCACCCAGAACATCCTGGCCGCGGCCAACGCGGTGGTGGCCCAGAACCAGGGCCGCAAGCCGAAGAACCTCTGGTCGGACGCGGGGGCCGGACCGCCGATCGTGGGCTACGTGGCCGACAACGAGCACGACGAGGCCGCGTTCGTGGCCGAGGAGGTGGACCGGCTCTCCGACGCGGGGCAGGCCACGCCCGGCCAGGTGGCTGTGTTTTACCGGACCAACGCGCAGTCCCGGGTGTTCGAGGAGGTGTTCATCCGGGTCGGGCTGCCCTACCGGGTGGTCGGCGGGGTCCGGTTCTACGAGCGCCGCGAGGTCCGCGACCTGCTGGCCTACCTGCGGCTGGTCTCCAACCCGGCGGATGAGGTCTCGCTGCGCCGGGTGCTCAACACGCCCAAGCGGGGCATCGGGGACCGGGCCGAGGAGTACGTGGCCGCCTCCGCCCAGCGGGAGCGGATCACCTTCGCCCAGGCGCTGGCCCGCCCGGGCGACGTGCCGGGCCTGGCGGCCCGGTCCGCCGCCGCCATCGGGGGCTTCAACGCGCTCATGGACGGGCTGCGCGAGCTGGCCTCCAGCGGGCCGGTGGCCGAACTGGCCGAGGCCGTGCTCGACCGCACCGGGTACATCGAGACGCTGGAAGCCTCCTCCGACCTGCAGGACGCCAGCCGGGTGGAGAACCTGGAGGAACTGGTCTCGGTGGCCCGCGAGTTCGACGGCTCGCGCGACGAGGGGACGCTGGCCGAGTTCCTCGAGCAGGTGTCGCTGGTCGCCGACGCGGACGAGATCCCGGAGGGCGAGGAGCACGGCGGCCTGGTCACGATGATGACCCTGCACACGGCCAAGGGCCTGGAGTTCCCCGTGGTGTTCCTGACCGGGCTGGAGGAAGAGGTGTTCCCGCACCAGCGGTCGCTGACCAACGCCAAGGAACTGGAGGAGGAGCGCCGCCTGGCCTACGTGGGCATCACCCGGGCCATGCAGCGCCTGTACCTGACCCGGGCCGTGGCCAGGAACTGGTACGGCCGCCCGGCGTTCCACAAGCAGTCCCGGTTCCTGGCCGAGATCCCGCCCGCCCTCATCGAGTGGCGCCGCGACCAGGCGGCGGCGCTGTCGTCGACCGCCCCGGCCCAGGAGCGGATGGCCCGGCGGCCGGATACCCGGTCCCCGGGCAACCGGCAGGTGCCGTCGCTGTCGCCCGGTGACATGGTCACCCACGACAAGTTCGGGCTGGGCACCGTGGTCTCGACCGACGGCTACGGCGACCAGGCCGAGGCCAAGATCGACTTCGGCGCCGACTACGGGGTCAAGCACCTGGTGTTGCGCTACGCCCCGCTGGAGAAGTTGTAGGGCCCTGATCCGGTCCGGCGCCCGGGACGCTGGTCCCAGCCCGGGGCGGCCGGCGGCCACTGCTGGCCCGGCTGGGTGCGCGGCGGAGGTCCGGGCGGGCCCGGGTCGTTCCAGCCGCCGTAGTCCGGCGGGACCGGGCCGCGCTGGTCGCGGCGCCACATCAGCCAGCGCACCGTGGTCAGCGCGATGGCCAGCAAGGTGGCGAGCACCATGACGAAGAATCCGTTGGCGACCCACTGAGCCGCGCCGACGGCGAGTTCGGTCTTGTTCGCGGACCGGTCGTAGACCACGCCGGAGGCCAGCGCGCCGACCAGGTAGGACAGCGCGGGCACCGGGAAGATCAGCCGCCCGGTCCGCGGCTGCACGGTCAGCGCCGCGGCGACCGTGCCGGCCAGCACGAACAGCCCGAGCACCGAGCCAGGCACGGCCCGGGTCACGATGGTGGCGACGGTGCCGATCGCCGCGCTGCCGACGATGACGCAGATCCCGAGGCCGCCGTTCAGCGAACCCTCCCAGACCCGGCTGAGCCGCCCGCCCGTGCCGCGCGGCCGTCGCGCCCCGTTCACGGCCCCGTCCCCCCGCGACCGTCCGGCCCCGCGCCCGCTCGACCGTCCGGCCCCGCGCCCGCTCGACCGTCCGGCCCCGCGCCCGCTCGACCGCCCCGCACCGTTCGCGCGTGATTGTCCGGCACCGTTCGCGCGTGATCGTCCGGCCCCGTTCGCGCGTGATCGTCCGGCCCCGTTCGCGGCCTCAGCCGCGGCCCCGTTCGCGCCACGCCGCGCCACCTCACCGCGCCCGGGGGCACCGGGCAGCGACACGCCGGGCAGCGGGACGCCGGGCAGCGGGACGCCGGGCAGCGGGACACCGGGCTGCGGGACACCGGGCTGGCGGGCAATGGGCTGGGTGAGGCCCGTCTGGGCCGGCATCCGGCTGGTGGCGTCGTCCCGGCCGCGTCCGTCGCCGCCGCGCCGCCGCGAGCCGGGCTCGCGCGCATCCCGGCGTGGCGTCCTGCCTTCAGGCTCGCCGCCGTATATCCTGCTCGGGCGTGCATCGCGCCGCCGTGGGTCACTCATATGTGCTTTGGATGTTAGTCGTTGCGCGTTGGTAACGGGACCGTGAAGGTAGGCTTCGTCCGACGGTAACCCCCCACCCCTGGGATTCCTGAGGAAGAACGCGATGAACAGGCCAGGCTCTCCGCCCCCCCTCTGGGGTGCCGCCGGGAAGGCCGGATACGTCCTGAGCTGTATCGCCGCCGCGCTGGTCCTGGCCATCAGCGGCTTCTCCTACTTCGTGGTCAAAGACGTCAGCGCCATCGGCGGCTCGCACGCGATCAAGAGCGGGCCGTCCATCGGCGCGCAGAACATCCTGCTGATGGGCCTGGAGAGCCGGACCGACTGGAACGGGAACATCCTGCCCGATGACGTCCTCAAGGCGCTGCACGCGTGCAACGCGGCCGAGATCGCGGCCGGCTGCGGCGGCAACGCCACCAACACGCTGATCCTGATCCACATCTTCGCGAACGGCGGGAAGGCGGTCGGCTTCTCGATCCCGCGTGATGACTGGGTCACGTTCCCGCAGGCCTACGACGGGCAGTCCCAGGGCAAGGTCGACCAGGCGTACGGCTTCGCGCTGGCGGCCGCGGAGAACCAGGCCAAGGCGCAGAACCCCAGCATCACCCAGGACAAGCTCGCCTACGCGGGCAACGAGGCGGGCCGGGCGGCCGAGGTGGCCACGGTGGAGCAGCTCACCGGCGTGCACATCGACCACTTCGCCGAGCTGAACCTGGACGGGTTCTACGAGCTGGCCAAGGTCGTCGGCGGCGTGCAGGTCTGCCTCCTGCACCCGGTGCCGTACGACCCGTACTCCGGTTTCTCCGCCAAGCGCGCCGGCTACCAGCACCTGAGCGCCAGGTTGGCGCTGGCCTTCGTCCGCCAGCGGCACGGCCTGACCAACGGCGACTTCGACCGCACCAAGCGCCAGCAGGCGGTCATCGACTCGGTCACCAAGCAGTTGCGCGACGGCGGCGTGCTCGGAGATCTGGGCAAACTGAACGCCCTGCTGTCGGTGGCCAGTAAGTACCTGATCACTGACCAGGGCTGGGACCTGCTCGAGTTCATCGGCCAGATGCGCGGGCTCAGCCTGGGCAACGTCTCGTTCCGCACCCTGCCCGAGGTCGCGCCCATCACCATCGAGGGCCAGGACGCCAACGAGATCAACGTTCCGCAGATCCAGCAGATGATCCAGCAGGCGTTCTACCCGGTGCCCAAGCCGTCCGGCTCGTCCCGCGCGTCGGCCCAGAACACCGCGGCCAACAGCGCGATCACCGTGGACGTCTACAACGGCGGCAACACCCCGGGCCTGGCCAAGCAGGTTTCTGACGCGCTGGTCAAGGACGGGTACACGGCCGGCGCGGTCGGGAACACCAGCGCGCTCACCACGACCGAGGTGCTCTACGGCACGGGCGCGGCGGCCAACGCCAGCCAGATCGCGTCGATGTTCAACGTGACCGCCTCGGCCAGCTCGACCGTGGCCGCCGGCCACGTCCAGGTCATGCTCGGCGCGGACGCCACCGTGCCAGCCGCCGGGGCCAGCAGCTCGCCGTCGCCGTCGCCGTCGGTCTCGTCACCGTCGGCGTCGGAGTCGTCCACTGCCCCGGGCGCCGGCACGGTCAACGCCAAGAACGGCATTCCCTGCGTTAGCTAAGCTGGTCGCATGGCGAAGATCCGGGTCATCGTGGCCAAGGCCGGGCTCGACGGCCACGACCGCGGGGCCAAGGTCGTCGCCCGCGCGCTGCGTGACGCCGGGGTCGAGGTCATCTACACCGGGCTGCACCAGACGCCGGAGCAGATCGTCGCCGCCGCCATCCAGGAAGACGTGGACGCGGTGGGCCTGTCCATCCTGTCCGGCGCGCACATGACGCTGTTCCGCCGGGTGATCGACCTGCTGGCCGAACGCGGTGCCGCCGACATCGTGGTGTTCGGCGGCGGCATCATCCCCGACGCGGACATCGAGGAACTCTACCGGATGGGCGTGGCCAGGATCTTCACCCCGGGCGCGCCCACCACCGACATCGTGGCCTGGGTCCGGTCCGAGTTCGGCCAGAAGGTCGCCGAGCCCCAGCCCTAGGCCCGGCGCTCGGCGATGCCCCGCGTCAGACGGTCCGGTTCAGCGGTGTTCCCTGGGCGGCGCCGGCCTCCTGCGCCTTGGCCGGCCCGCGCAGCACGTACGCGGCGCCCACCGCGATGACCGCCCCGGCCACCGGCCCGATCAGGTACACCCACCAGGTGGACAGGTCGCCGATGGCCACGTCGGGCCCGAAGCTGCGGGCCGGGTTCATCGACGCGCCCTCGAACGGCCCTCCCATCGTGCCCCAGGCCATGATGTACGCGCCCACCGCCAGCGGGATGAACGGCCCGTTGAGTTTCGGCCCGTTGGCCAGGTTGAGCACCATCAGCACCAGGCCGAACGTAATGATGACCTCGAACCCGGCCGCCTGCCAGGACTGGCCCGGCTTGGGCATGGTGGCGGCCAGGTGCCCGGCCGGGCCGAAGAAGGCGCGGGCCAGCAGCGACCCGCAGATGGCGGCGGCGAACTGGACCACCCAGTAGGCGCCGGCCATCATCCAGTCCATGTCCTTGCGCAACGCGAAGGCCAGGGTGGTGGCCGGGTTGAAGTGCGCCGAGATATCGCCCAGGAAGTAGACCGCGACCACCAGCCACAGCGCCGAGACCAGCGACAGGACCAGCACGGTCTGCCAGGGCTGCAGGCCGCGGCCGCCGTACCGGGCCAGGATGGCGGCGCCGCCGGACAGCACGAACGTCAGCCCAGCCATGCCGATGAACTCGGCCAGCAGCCGTCGCAGCCGGTGGTCGGGGTTGGTCCAGTCCGCATAGCCCCGCGTCCCGCCCACCGAGGCGACGAAGGCCGCCTTGCCGATCAGCTGGTCGCGGCCCGGGCCCTGCCCGCCATTCACGGCCTGCATGTCAGGAGCTCTGCTGGGTCGAAGGCTCATCGGCGGTGCCGGGGCGGGTGAGGTTGACGGGGATGACGACCCGGTCGTACAGCTCCTCGGACACGCCCTTGGCCAGCGCCGCCTCCTTGAGGGTCAGGTCGTGGTCGATGGCGTAGTAGGAGATCGCCGCGGCCTTGTCATAACCGATGACCGGGGACAGCGCGGTGACCATCATCACCGACCGGTCGATGTTGTCCTTCAGCCTGGCCTCGTTCAGCTTCGTCCCTTCGACCATGAACGACCGGAAGTGGTCGCACATGTCGGCCATGATCAGCGCGGAGTGCAGGTAGTTGTCGATCAGGATCGGGCGGAACGCGTTGAGCTCGAAGTTGCCCTCGTTCCCGCCCATGGTGACCGCCAGGTCGGAGGCGATGACCTGGATGGCGACCATCAGCATGGCCTCGGCCTGGGTGGGGTTGACCTTGCCCGGCATGATCGAGGAGCCGGGCTCGTTGGCCGGGAAGATCAGCTCGCCGAGTCCGGTCCGCGGCCCGGAGCCGAGCCAGCGCAGGTCGTTGGCGATCTTGAACAGCGTCACCGCCGCCGCCTTGAGCCCGCCGTGCGCCCGCACCATCCGGTCCAGCGTGGCCTGGGCGGTGAACTTGTTGACCGCCGTGACGAACGGGAAGCCCGTCATCGAGGCGATCTGCGCCGCGACCTCCTCGCCGAACCCGGGCGGAGCGTTCAGCCCGGTCCCGACCGCGGTGCCGCCCATGGCCAGCTCCAGCAGCCCGTCGGTCACCCGGGCGACCTCGGCGATCGCGTCGTCCAGTGCCCCGGTGTAGCCGGACCATTCCTGGCCGACGGTCAGCGGGACCGCGTCCTCCAGGTGCGTGCGGCCGATCTTGACCACATCGGCCCACTCCCGCGACTTGGCCTGCAGAGCGTCCCGCAGCCGCGTCAGCGCCGGGATCGTCTTGGTGGTGGCCATCGTGTACGCGGCGATGTGCATCGCGGTCGGGAACGTGTCGTTCGACGACTGGCCCATATTCACGTGATCGTTGGGATGGACCGGCTCCTGCGACCCCAGAACCCCGCCCGCCAGCTGGATGCACCGGTTGGAGATGACCTCGTTGACGTTCATGTTCGACTGCGTGCCGGACCCGGTCTGGAACACGTACAGCGGGAACTCCGCATCCAGCGCCCCGCTGGTGACCTCGTCGCAGACCCGCTCGATCAGCTCGCCCTTCCAGGCCGGCAGCCGCCCGGCCGCGGTGTTGACCACGGCCGCGGCCTTCTTGACGTACCCGTAGGCGTGGTAGACCTCGGCCGGCATCTTGTCGTGGCCGATGTTGAAGTGCTGCAGGCTGCGCTGCGTCTGCGCGCCCCAGTAATGATTCGCGGGCACCTCGACGTCGCCGAGGCTGTCGAATTCCTTCCGCATCCCGGTGGCGTCCAGCCCGATCGGCAGGTCCAGGATCTTCGGGGCTTCCTCGTCTGCGGTGCTCATACAGCGTTCTCCTCACGGGTGGGCGGCCCTGTGACAACCATGCTCACACTCACGGCCGGTCGCAAGCGCCAGGGAAATACCCCTGGGGCCGGTACCCGGGGTCCGGCTAGAGCGCCCGGTTTGACCAGTAGCGATCACGGGTCAAAGGACGGAACCGGGCCCGAGAGCGGTAGCAGGGACGCCTCCGTGGCCAGGGTCTCCGGGTAGATCAGCCCCGTCCCGGTATTGAGCACGACCACCTCGTCTCCCGCCGACAGCCAGCCGGACTCCCGCAGCTGCCCGACGGCGGCGAAGCACGCCGCGCCCTCCGGGCAGATGAGGCTGCCCTCCAGCCGCGCCACCATCGCCTGCGCGGCGAGCAGCTCCTCGTCGGTCACGGCTACCGCCGTCCCGCCGGTGGCGTACAGCGCCTCGAGCACCAGGAAGTCGCCCAGGGCCTTGGGCACCGTCAGGCCGAACGCCACCGTCTTCGGCTCCGGCCACGCCTCGCTGACCGCGGCGCCGGCCTGGAAGGCCGTGACGATCGGCGCGCAGCCCTCGGCCTGGACCGCTACCAGCCGTGGCAAGTCGCCGGACACCCAGCCGAGCTCGAGCAGTTCGCGCAGGGCCTTGTGGATGCCGATGATGCCGACGCCGCCGCCGGTGGGATACACGATCACCGACGGCATCCGCCAGCCGAGCTGCTCGGCGATCTCCAGGCCCATCGTCTTCTTGCCCTCGATGCGGTACGGCTCCCGGAGCGTGGCGGTGTTCTGGTAGCCGGGCCGCTCACGCAGGGCCGACGCGACCAGCCGCCCGGCGTCCCCGATGTCGCCGTCGACCAGGTACAGCTCGGCGCCGGCCGCGGCGCATTCGGCCCGGGTGATCGGCGGGGCCGCGGCCGGCATCACGATCAGGCTGCGCATCCCGGCCCGGGCGGCGTACGCGGACCAGGCGGCCCCGGCGTTGCCGTTGGTCGGCATGGCGATGGCCGCGACGCCCAGCTCGGCGGCCCGCGACACGCCGACCGCGGCGCCGCGCGCCTTGAACGTCCCGGTGGGCAGCAGGCCCTCGTCCTTCATCAGCAGGCCCGGCACGCCGAGCGCGAGCCCGGTCGCCGGCACGGGCAGCAGCGGCGTCATCCCCTCGCCCAGGCTGACCACCCGGCCTGCCTGCCGGACCGGCAGCAGCTCGTGATAGCGCCACAGGTCCGCGGGCCGCCCCGCGATCCGCTCCGGCGACACGACGCTGGCCACCTGCCGCAGGTCGTACCGGGCCAGCAGCGGCGCCCCGCACGAGCAGGTGCCCTGCACCTGGTCGGCGTCGTACCGGGATCCGCAGCGCGAGCAGTCGAGGTGCGAAAGCGCGGAGTAGCTCACCCGCCTAGTCTGGTCTAGCGCACCGGTCCTTGTGGATCGGCCCGCGTCAACGCGTGCGGTCCGCCGAACCGGTGAACGTGGCGTTGTGATGGCTCTTCCCGGTACAACGCCGCGTTCACATGGCACGAACCGCGTCAGCAGCGAGATCTCCTGCGAATCCCGGGACTGGCGGGACGGGCGGGCAGCGAGAGGCTATGCCGTCCCGGTCTCCCCGGACACCGCTCACCGCGGCCCTGGAGAGTCAGCCGGCGGCCGGAGCCGAGGCCGGCCTAGCCGGCGCTCCGCTGTACCGGGGCCTGGGTGCCGCGTTAGCTCGGCTGCAGCACGGCCGAGCCCAGCCAGCGGCTGGCCCGCAGCGCCAGCTCCAGGTCGTGCGGATTCTCGCTGACCGGCCGGCCGAGGCTCTCCTCGGCCTTGCGGATCCGGTACTGCACGGTGTTCTTGTGCAGCAGGAGCCGCTCGGCGGTGGCCTTGTAGCTGCCGCTGGCGTGCAGGAACGCCAGCAGGGTCTCGCGCAGCCGGGCGTGGGTCTCGTCGTCGGTGGCCAGGCCCGCCAGCGTGCCGAGCACCCAGGCCCGCAGCAGTTCGGGCGCGCCGAGCATCATCGCCACCGGCGCGACCTCGCCGAACGCCACCACCCGCGGCGGGGCGGGCTGCGCGGCCAGCGCGACCGCCTGGGCGGCGAGCGCCTGCTGATGGGTGAGGCGGAACCCCGCCGTCCCGCGCGCCGCGTCGCCGAACGCGAAATGCAGGTCACCCGCCAGGTCCGCCGTGCTGGCCGCCGCGGCGTCGAACGTGTCCCGGATCCCCAGCGGCAGCCAGGCCCACGCGGTGCGTTCGTCCCAGGGCAGGAAGACCGGCTCGCCGGCGCAGGCCGCCTTCCCCGCGACGTGGGAAACGGCGTGCTCCAGCCTGCTGATCTCGTCGACGGTGCCGGCGGGATCGTCCGCCCAGCACACCAGGCCCAGGTGGTACTGGCGCAGCCGGTAGCCCAGGATGGCCTCGGTCGCGCCGACGTTGACCCGCCGTCCCGACAGCAGGTCACGGATCCGGGCGGCGCGCGCGGCGCTGCGGTTGCGCAGCCAGTTCTCCCGTTCGCGGGTGTAGGCCGCGACGATCTCCTCGGAGGTCTGGTCGACGTACCCGGCCACGATCTGGGACATGCCGAGGGTGGCGGCGGTCAGCAGGGCAGCGTCGCCGGTCTGCCGGGCCAGTTCCCGCAGCACCCAGTCGGAGAAGCAGGTGTGCCCGAGCCGGTAGGCGCGCAGCAGCGCGGTCAGCGGCGTGCCGCGCTGCGCCCGCCGCCGCGCGTATTCCAGCGACGCGGCCGGGGCCCGCACCCCGCTGAGGTCGATCTGGTGCTGCATGATCTGCAGGCAGGTGCCGACGTTGCTGTGCACGCTCGAGGTGAGCAGGGCGAGCACCGCCTGGTCGTCGTGCAGTTCGGGAATCTCCCGCAGGATGACCTCGTAGACGTTCTCGGACACCGCGGCGACCTGGCGGCTGACCGTCGCCGCCACGCTCGCCATCAGCTCGGCGACCGCGCGCCCGTCGGTGTCCACCCGCGGAGTCTTACACATTTCCGTCCGCGCCGGCAGCGACGGCCGTCCCCGGCTGAGGCCCCTTTTCTTTTTCCCGAACGGCCGTGGTGCGTGCGGCCGGCCCGCCCCTTCGCCGCGGGTTCACCGCGCCTCGGTAGGGTTTGGCATCGGTACCGGCGTCGAGAGGGGCCCGGCCATGACCTCGGCGAGCCAGCCGCAGCTTGTCACGCTCCGTTCCGGGGATGTGGTGCGGATCCGGCCGGTCCGGCCCGGCGACGGGCCGGCCCTGGTCCGCGCGTACGCCAACCTGGGCGAGCAATCCCGCTACCGGCGGTTCTTCACCGTCATGCCCGAGCTTCCCGAAGCCACCCTCAAGGCGGCGGTCGAGGTCGATCACGCCGACCACGAGGCGCTGGTCGCCGTGCCGCTGCTGTCCGGCGAGATCGTCGGGGAGTGCCGGTTCATCCGGCTGCCGGACCAGCCGGACACCGCGGAGGTCGGGGTGACCGTGGTGGATGCCTGGCAGCACCGCGGGCTCGGCTCCGCGTTGCTCGCGCGGCTGAGCGAGCGCGCCGCCGAGGCCGGGATCGAGTACTTCACCGCCGAAGTCCTGGCCGAGAACCGGACCATGCTCGGGCTGCTGCCGGGCCTCGGCCAGGTGGAGACCGAATCGCACGGCCCGGTGGTCACCGCCCGCGTGGAGCTCGCCGAACCGTCCCGCCAGCCCGCCCCGGACATCCTGGCCTTGCTGACCGCGGCGGCGCGCGGGGACATCGTGAGCCTGCCCGTCCTGCTTCGCCGGCTGATCCGCGTGCCGGAGGAGCTGGCGCATATCGTGCGGTTGCCGGTGAACGCCGTGCTCAGGGCCTGGCGCCCCGATCCCCAGCCTCCGGCCGGCTCGTAGCCGGCCGCCGTTGCCGGACCGGCAGGCGGCCGCCGTGCTGCGTGCGGCGGCCGCGGCACCGACCCCTCGGCGCAGGACGTCGCGGTCGAGCGGAGCCTGTTCACCCAGCACAAGGTCAGGGTGTTCCTCTACAACCAGCAGGTCACCGACACCCTGACCGAATCGTTCATCGCGCTGGCCCGGGCCAGCGGCATCCCGGTGGTGGGGGTCTACGAGACGATGCCCGTCCCCGGATCGCCCGAACACGCCGCTTGCGCCGCCACGTGCCCGACCGCGCGCTCGAGCCGGCTGATCTCGTCGGCGGTGCCGGTGGCGTCGCCCGCCCAGCACACCAGGCCGACATGGTACTGGCGCAGCCGGTAGCCGAGGGTCGCCTCCGCCGTGCTCAGCTCGATCCGCTCGCCCGCCAGCTGGTCGCGGACCCGGGCGGTCGGGCCGCGCTCCGGTTCCGCAGCCAGTTTTCCCGTTCCTGGGTGTAGGCCGCGACCACCTCTTCGGATGTCTGGTCGATGTAGCCCGCCACGATCCCGGACATGCCGAGCGTGGCCGCGCTGATCAGCCTGGCCTCGCTGACCTGCTGGGCCAGCTCCCGCAGCAGCCAGTCCGAGAACCGGGTGTGGCCCACCCGGTAGGCGCGCAGCAGCGCGGTCAGCGGCGTGCCGCGCTGGGCCAGCCGGCGTGCGTACTCCACCGCCGCGGCCGGAGCGGCCACGGCGGTGAGGTCGATCCGGTGCTGCATGACCTGCAGGCAGGTGTCGACGTTGCTGTCCACGCTCGCGGCCAGCAGCGCGAGCAGCGGCTTGTCGTCACGCAACTGCGGGATCTCCCGGAGGATCACCTGGTAGACATCCTCGCGCACGGCGGCGGCCCGGCGACTCACCGCCGCCGCGACGTCGGCCATGACGTCCGGCCATTGCCCGGCCGGGACGTCGATGACGATCTGAGTCATGCGCCGGCTCCGCGCAGCCAGATCAAATGGCCTGCAGTGCTTCAGCCCGGGTCACGACGCGGCCCAGGGCGCCGTATTCGTGCAGGTCGCCGTACATCTCGATGCGGATGGACTGGTCCAGGCCACCGACGCGGACCGGCTCGTAGCCGGCCGTGCGGATCAGGTCTGCGGCCAGGTCACCCGCGGCCTCGTCGTCGGCGGCGTAGAACAGCACCGCGCGGTCGGGTTCGCGGCGGGCGGCCTCGGCCAGCGTGGGAGCCGACAGCGTGCCGAACGCCTTGACCAGCCGGGCCCCGGCCGGGAGCAGCCCGGCCAGGATCTGACCCGAGGACTCCTGCTCGGGAATCACCTTGCGGTAGCCGCCCGCGCCGTCCGGTCCCACCGGGTTGCTCGGGTCGATGATCACCTTGCCCGCCAGCTGATCGCCGTACTGCGCGATGAGCTGCTCGAAGGCATCCAGCCAGACGGCCAGCACGAGCACGTCGGCCCGCTCGACCGCCTCGTCCACGCTCACCGCCGCGGCGTGGCCGCCGAGGTCGGAGGCGATCTTGCGGACCGCCTCCAGGTCGCGCCCGGCCAGCAGGAAGTCCTGGCCGCCCGCCGCGAACTCCGCCGCCAGCGTGCCGCCGATGTTGCCGGTGCCGATGACGGCCACCGTGCGATCTGAAACAGTCATCGTGATCCATCCTCCGTAACGTGATCCCGTAGCTCTTGACTTGAACGATCAAGTCTCAACCTAACCGTGATGACTTGAACTGTCAAGTCATCTGCGGGTCCACGCCCGCGTATGCGTGGGCGAACCAGCGCGCGAAGAGCGGATCGTTCTGCAAGGCGACGATCCAGCCGTACCTCAGCCCGTGGGCGAAGCCTCCGGGGACAGCGGATCGTTCCTTCCCGTCGCGCAGGCTGGTGAGCAGGACGTGCAGGAACCAGCTGGAGAAGGCCTCGGTCTGCCAGATCGACGGAAGTCGTGTCCGGGAGTAGGCCGACAGCCGCGTGCTCGATCCGTCGCACCCGACCGCGGCCTCGTACCGGACCTGCGACGGCTCCCCGCCCGGCCCCTCGACCGACAGCACGACCCCGCAAAGCGGCATTGGCCGGCTGCGCGGCCCCCTCGCCATCACGGGAGTTCACCGAAGCCAAGACCGTCGTGCACGCCATCCCGCCGGTCCAGAGCTGAATAGGAGCCTGTCATGGGCCGGCGCGCCGCTCCGGAGCGTCGTTATCACTTGAATCATCGAGTGATCGGTATCTTTGGTTCTATGTCCGAAGGAGCCCGCCAGGGTGCCGAGAATCCGCCGGTGAAGTGGCTGACCGCCGCGGAAGTGGACTCCTGGCTGTCCGTAGTGCGGTTGATGACCTGGCTGCCCTGGTCGATCGACCAGCAGCTGCGCCGCGACTCGAACCTGGCCATGGTGGAGTACCAGGTCATGGCGAGGCTGTCCAATTCTCCGCAGCGCACCCTGCGGATGAGCCTGCTGGCCGACCTGGCCAACTCCTCGCTGTCCCGGCTTTCGCATCTGGTCAAGCGGCTCGAGGAGCGTGGCCTGGTCCGTCGCGAGCCCGACCCCATGGACGGGCGGTTCACCAACGCCATCCTGACCGACGAGGGCTTCCGGGTCCTGGCCGAGGCGGCGCCCGGGCATGTCGCCCACGTGCGGTCGCTGGTCATCGACGTCCTGTCGCCCGAGCAGCTGCGGCGCCTCGGCCTAGCCGCCGACCGCATCATGTCGCACATCGACACCTCCGCAATCAACTAAGGCCGCAACAATGAGCCAGCATTCGGATCCGGTGACCGGGGGAGCCCCGCGCGGGGCTGACGAGCCGCCGGTGAAGTGGCTGACCGCCGCGGAAGTGGACTCGTGGCTGTCCGTAGTGCGTCTGATGACCTGGCTGCCCTGGTCAATGGATCAGCAGCTGCAGCGCGACTCGAACCTGGGGCTGGTCGAGTACCAGGTGCTGGCCATGCTGTCCGAAAGCCCGGAGCGGAAGATGCGGATGAGCGTGCTGGCCGAGGTCACCAACGCGTCGCTGTCGCGGCTGTCGCATCTGGTCAAGCGGCTCGAGGATCGCGGCCTGGTGCGCCGTGAGCCCGATCCGGCGGACGGACGGTTCACCAATGCCGTCCTGACCGGCGAGGGCTTCCGGGTCCTGGCCGAGGCGGCGCCCGGGCACGTGGCCCATGTGCGGTCGCTGGTCATCGACGTCCTGTCGCCCGAGCAGCTGCGGCGCCTCGGCCTGGCCGCCGACCGCATCATGTCGCGCATCGGCATCCCCGGAAGCAGCTACGGCGTGTCTGGGCTATCCACGTAGCCGGCGGATGCGGCTCAGGTGGGCTCGGTCACCGGGTTGTACGAGAACAAGCCGAGCGTCGCGGCCGTCTTGCCGCGGTTGGCACCCGACGCGGTCGAGCCATGATGTTGCGTTCCCTGGTAGCGGGCGGCCAGTTGCACGCCGTTGGCGGGGTCGCGTCGCGCCCGATCTCCCTGAGCGCCCGGGCCTGCTCGAAGACGCGCACCGGCAGGCCGAAGTGCTGCAGGGACAGGGCGGCCGTCAGGCCGCCGATCCCGGCCCCGATGATCGCGACCGGGCCGTCAAGATACAGGACCCGGGTCATGCGCCGACACCGGCCAGTTCGCGCCGGGCCTCGTCGTCCAGCGCCACGTGCTCGGAGGCGAGGTTTTCCATCATGTGATCAGCGGACCCGGTGCCAGGGATCAGCAGCACGTTGGGCGCCAGCTGCAGCAGCCACTGCAGCGCGACCTGCGGCGGGGTGACGCCAAGGCGGGCGGCCGTCCGGAGGACCACCGGGCTGTTGAGCACCGGGTTGGCCGCGCCGCGCGGCAGCCCGAGCGGGCAGAACGGCACGAAGGCGATGCCGCGGCGGACACATTCCTCCAGCACCGGGGCTGAGTCGCGGTCGGCCAGGTGGAACAGGTTCTGCACGCAGGCGATCTCGGTGCGGTCCGCGGCGTGCCGGAGCTGTTCGAGGCTGACGTTGCTCAGGCCGACGCCGGCGATGAGACCCTCGTCGCGAGCCCGGACCATGGCGGCCAGCTGATCATCGAAGCGCGCGTCGACGGGACCGGGGCTGGGCAGCCGGAGGTTGACCGCGGCCAGCTGGCCGACCCGCAGGCTGCGCAGGTTCGCCTCGATGCCCTGGCGCAGCTGGCGTACGTCCTGCCCGGTGTCCCGGAAGATCCCCACCTTGCTGACGATCGCCAGCTCCGCCGGATAGGGGTAGAGCGCCTCGCGGATCAGGTCGTTGACCAGGTCCGGGCCGTAGTACTGAGCCGTGTCGAGGTGATCGATTCCGGCGCTGACCGCGGCCCGGAGCACGCCGATCGCCGAGGCCCGGTCGGGCGGCGCGTTGACGGCCCACGGGCCGGCCAGGTGCATCGCGCCGTACCCGGATCGTCTGACCAGCCGCGGGCCGAGCGGGAAGACCGATATCGGCCGGGCTGGCTGACCCGGGTCGGCGGTGCGAGACAGTGACATGGTGTTCTCCGCGGCGTTAACTGGATGCTGCCGGGCGCAGGGAGGCGTGCATCTCCCAGATCAGGACCTCGCTGGCTTCGGCCGCCTCGAGGCGGCGCTCTCCGGCGGCGGTGAGGCGTGCGGCGTCTCCCGCCTCGAGCAGGCCTTCCGCTTCGAGGCGCAGCCGGCCGCGGGTCACGTAGACGTGGACGAACGGCGCATCCGGGACGGCAACACTCTGGCCGGGGCTGAGCCGCGCGACGTGCAGGGCGGCGTACCGGTTACGGATCCGGATCGCGGCCTGGTCCCGGTGCCGCGTCATCCCGGACGCCACCACCGCCAGCCGGCCCTGGAGGTCGGCCGGATCCAGCTCGAGCTGCTCGTATCCGGGCGCCACCTCGGGCTCGTCCGGGACGACCCACATCTGGATCAGGTCCAGCGGCTGGTCGCCGTCCGGGTTCACCGCCGGCCGGTCGTTCTTCTCCGAGTGCCGGATGCCGGTCCCGGCGGTCATGCGCTGCGCCAGATTGGGATAGATGACGCCGGTGTGGCCTGCTGAATCCTGATGAACCAGGGAGCCATTCAGTACCCACGTGACGATCTCCATGTTGCGGTGCGGATGGGTCTCGAACCCGGACCGGGGCGCGATCGTGTCGTGGTTGTTGACGACGAGCACGCCATGGTGCGTATCGGCGCCCAGCGGGTCGATTCCGGTGTCGAACGAGTGGCGTCCGTGCAGCCACCCGATCCGGGTCTGATGGCGGTCCGCGCCGCGGCGAATACTCACGCCCGGCCGCAGGAGAGAAGTCGTGCTCATATCATCCTCGTTCAGCTTTAACTTGATTGTTCAAGTAATATCATGGACCGCGATCATCGTTCATGTCAAGGTCAGTACTGCTGGAACGCATGCCAAGACGCGTCCTGTCCTGCGAAAAGGTGATTCAAGATTCACTCGAAGACTTGACCTGTCAAGTGGATGGATCAGTTGAAGGACTCGCCCGTCAGCTACGCCTGTGCCCGCGGGACCATGACCGGCCGCGGGTTCGTGACCAGCGCCCAATGGCCGGACGCTCCCGGCGGCCTACGCTCGGCTGATAATGAGCGCCGACACCGATTCGATCAGGACTGCCGCGGCCGATGCGGCCGCTGCGCCACTGGACCTGTTGCTGGCCGACGCGGCCACCGGCATGCTGCGCCGGGTCAACCCGGGCGGCTCGGGCCTGCGCCTGGCCGCCGCGCTGGCGGGCCGGCCCCGGCTGGTCGCCGGGCGCGGCCGCGAGCTACTCGGCGAACTGGGCCGCATCGCCGTGGGGCGGTCCCAGGTGCAGCCGTCGCGGCGGGACCACCGGTTCGCCGACCCGGGCTGGGCGGGCAACCCGCTGCTGCGCCGCACGATGCAGGCCTACCTGGCCGCGGCGGAGACCGTGGCGGGCGTGGTCGCCGAGGCCGGCCTGGACGAGGCCGACTCCGAACGCGTCGGCTTCGTGCTGACCAACCTGGTCGACGCGCTGGCCCCGAGCAACAACCCGCTGCTCAACCCGGCGGCGCTCAAGGCCGCGATCGACTCCGGCGGGGCCAGCGCGCTGAAGGGGCTGCGGAATTTCGCCGCCGACATGGCGGTCCCGCCCCGGGTGCCGACCATGGTCGAGCCGGACGCGTTCGAGGTCGGTACCGACCTGGCCGTGACCCCGGGCGCGGTGATCCTGCGCACCCCGGTGTTCGAGCTGATCCAGTACCGCCCGGCCACCACCGCGGTCCGGCAGGTCCCGCTGGTGCTCGTCCCCCCGGTGATCAACAAGTTCTACGTGATGGACCTGGCGCCCGGCCGGAGCATGGTGGAGTACCTGGTCGGCCGCGGCCTGCAGGTGTTCATGATCTCCTGGCGCAACCCGGACGCCCGGCACGCGAAATGGGATCTGGACACCTACGGCAAAGCCATCCTGGCCGCCATGGACGCGGCGGCGCGGGTCACCGGCAGCGAGCAGACCGTGCTCGCCGGGGCCTGCTCGGGCGGCATCATCGCCGCGATGGTGGCCGCGCACCTGGCGCAGACCGGCCAGCAGGACCGGATCGCGGCGACCACCTTCATGGTCACCGTGCTGGACCAGGCGCACGCGGGCCTGGCCAGCGCGGTCATCGACGAGCGGACCGCGCGGGTCGCCGAGGCCGCCTCCAAGGCCCGCGGTTACCTGGACGGCCGGTCGCTGGCCGAGGTGTTCGCCTGGCTGCGCCCGAACGACCTGATCTGGAACTACTGGGTCAACAACTACCTGCTCGGCCGGACGCCGCCGCCGTTCGACATCCTGTTCTGGAACGCGGACACCACCCGGATGACCGCGGGCCTGCACCGGGACTTCCTCCGGCTCGGCGCCGCCAACGCGCTGGTCACGCCCGGCGCCGCGACCATACTCGGGTCGCCGGTGGACCTGGCCGCGGTCGACCGGGACACCTACCTGGTGGCCGGGATCACCGACCACATCTGCCCCTGGCAGAGCTGTTACCGGTCCACCCAGCTGTTCTCCGGCCGCCAGCGGTTCGTCCTGTCCACCAGCGGGCACGTGGCCGCGATGGTCAACCCGCCCGGCAACGCCAAGGCCCGCTATCAGCTCGCCAAGGAGTGCCCGGAAGACCCGGAGGAGTGGCTGCGCCGGGCCGAGACCTGCCACGGGTCCTGGTGGCCGGATTACGCCGACTGGCTCGCGGAGCGCTGCGGGGACGAGTTGCCCGCGCCCGCGGAACTGGGCGGCGGCGGGCTGGAGCCGATCTGCGAAGCGCCTGGCACGTATGTTTACGACCATTGACACGTCCGAGCCCGCGTCGGCCGGGGCTGGCCGCCCGGGATCTGGCCGCCCGGGATCTGGCCGCCCGGGATCTGGCCTGGGCCGGATGCTAGGCCGGCGGCGCCGCGCCGCCCCGGCCGAGCGGATGCGGATCCTGACCGTCGGCGGCCGGGCCGTGCGCGTCGCGGTGCGCGAGGGAACCGCGGGCTGGCCGCCGCTGCTGTTGTGCAACGGCATCGGGGCCAGCCTGGAGTTGTTCCAGCCGTTCGTCGACGCGCTCGACCCGCGGCGGCCGGTCATCCGGTTCGACATGCCCGGGATCGGCAGCTCGCCGGCCCCGGTCGTCCCGTATCACCTGACCATGCTGCCCTCACTGCTGGCCGGCCTGCTCGACCAGCTCGGCTACGAGCAGGCCGACGTCCTGGGCATCTCCTGGGGCGGCGGGCTCGCGCAGCAGTTCGCGCTGAGCCGCCCGGACCGGGTACGCCGCCTGGTGCTGGTGGCGACCGCGCCGGGCGCGCTGATGGTCCCGGGGCATCCGCGGGTCCTGCTGCGCATGCTCACGCCCCGGCGGCACCGCGACCCGGGATACGCGGCCCGCGTCGCCGGCGAGCTGTACGGGGGTAGCGCCCGGACCGACCCGATGGCAGCTCGTGACCTGCTGCACGCCACCACCCGCCTGGGCCCGGCCCGGGGCTACTTCTACCAGCTGCTCTCCACCATCGGCTGGACCAGCTTGCCGCGGCTGCCGTGGCTGCGGCCGCCCACCTTGATCCTGGCCGGCGACGACGACCCGATCATCCCGGTGGTCAACGGGCGGATCATGCGCTGGCTGATACCGGGCAGCCAGCTGCACATCTACCACGGCGGCCACCTTGAGCTGGCCGCGGACCCCGGACGCCTGGCCTCCGCGATCGAGGCGTTCCTTGGCCCGGGAGGAGCCGACGATGACACAAGTCGCTAGCGAGCACCTCGGGGAAGCCCTCGGGACGGACTTCTTCACGGTCCGCGAGCAGTTCACCGACGAGCAGTGGTCGCACTTCATCACCGTCCGGCGGTTCGTCGACGAGGAGGTCGTGCCGGTCGTCGGCCCGTACTGGGAGCGGGCCGAGATCTGCTGGCCGCTGGTCAGGCGGCTGCCCGAGCTCGGCATCGTCGGCGAGGACATCAAGGGCTACGGCTGCGCCGGGATGAGCCCGATGGCGTGCGGGCTGGTCACGATGGAACTGCACCGCGGCGACGGCAGCCTCGGCGTGTTCCTCGGCGTGCACGCCGGCCTGGCCATGAACTCGATCGCGATGTGCGGCTCGGAGGAGCAGAAGGAACGCTGGCTGCCGGACCTGGCCCGGATGGACAAGCTGGGTGCCTTCGCGCTGACCGAGCCGGCGCACGGCTCAGACTCGGTCGCCCTGGAGACCTCGGCCCGGCGCGACGGTGACAGCTGGGTGCTGAATGGCCGCAAACGGTGGATCGGGCTGGGCAGCATGGCCGACCTGGTCGTCGTCTGGACCCGCAACACCGAGGACGGCCAGGTCAACGGGTTCGTGGTGGAGAAGGGCACGCCGGGCTACCAGGCTCAGGTCATCGAGGGGAAGATATCGCTGCGCTCGGTGTGGCAGGCCGAGATCGCGCTGGACGAGGTGCGGGTGCCGGCCGCGAACCGGCTGCCCGGGGCGCGCTCGTTCAAGGACACCACCCGGGTCCTGGCCACCACCCGGAGCACCTGCGCCTGGGCGGCGCTCGGCCACGCCACCGCCGCCTACGACGTCGCCCTGCGCTACGCGCTGGAACGGCGGCAGTTCGGCGAGTCGCTGGCCAGCTTCCAGATCATCCAGCAGCGGCTGGTGTCGATGCTGGCCGACCTGACCGCGATGCAGCTGTACTGCCTGCAGATCGGCCGCCTGGCCGAGGCCGGCCGGCTGACCCCCACCGTGGCCGGACTGGCCAAGATGCACAACACCCGCAAGGCCCGCGCGATCACCGCCGAGGCGCGCGACATGCTGGGCGGCAACGGCATCCTGCTCGACTACCAGGTCATGCGGCACATGGTGGACATGGAGGCGATCCATACCTTCGAGGGCACCGAGACCATGCAGACCCTCATCGTTGGCCGCGCCATCACCGGCCTCGGCGCCTTCACCTAGGAAGGTAACCGCGGCTCCTAGAGGACGCCTCACGTCCTCTCCGATCACTTCTGCCCCCTCTTGCCTCCCCGTCACCACCTGACCCGGCCTCCGAGCGGCGCCCAACTACGTCGTTGCCACAACCACGTAGTCCCGACTCAATGGCAGGAAGTTAAGGTGGCTGATTTGCCTGGTGTTCGGGCTGTCCGGGCTGGTCAGTGGTGGTTTGGCGGGTAGCGCCGGGCGGGGTGATGGTGAGCGTGTAGGTGGCGTGC
>Ga0070735_10001655_pt1 | contig 21042 bp, 36 predicted proteins | sample Coa_R1_FD_66443 | JGI IMG/M metagenome (GOLD analysis project Ga0070735, IMG submission 66443) | Surface soil microbial communities from Centralia Pennsylvania, which are recovering from an underground coalmine fire - Coalmine... | ecosystem: Environmental > Terrestrial > Soil > Unclassified ... | reverse complement strand
CTGTTCATCGTGTTGGGCACCTTCGCTTCGCTTCGGTGCCTCTCGTTTCTTTCTACAGTTTCTATATTCTACAATTATATATTCTTGTTAACTATATATTTCTATCATATTTTATATTCTAGAATTCTTTTTCTTGTTAACTATATAATTTTATTTACTTTTTCCTTTGGAAAAGTTTCCCACTTTATATATTATATATTATATATATGTAATTAGAACGTATTTTCTAAATACTAGGCTATAAGAAACTTGTACGTATGTACAGTCAGAAATTTAGAAATATATACGTACATCCTGCATACCGGAAAGTTTCCCACTTATATATTAGTAATTAAAAATACCCTCCCAAGAAAATTACTGGGAGGGAAAAACTGTCAGCTGCTCTACTTTTTGTTTCTTTCATCCTGTTCTACTAACAACTTGCCATACGTAGCAGTATCTTGCTTGATAGCATCCACGTCTATATGTCCAGTAACAGCGTTCCAGGTATTCTCTTGTACTTGCATGTTGTACAGGATTAACATGCCTTGCAGTTCGTCATCAGACATCTTGTTTAGGTCTAGTGTTGCCATTATTTACTTTCCTTCCAAAAAAAGAATGCTCCCTTCTCAGATTGAAGGGAGCATTTGTTTACCTAAACAAGCTCCTGATATGATCAGCAAAAGTAAGGGCCTCGTCAGGTGTGAGGGAAATTTGAGTATGTGAGTCATTAGAATGATCGGTTTGTCCTACAATTAATTCACCATACATACTGACACAATCCACAGTAGTGTTGTTGTCACGATCTACGCTTACACTGTTCTCTTCTTGATTGTTGGTGTGTCTGATGTTCACAATGAACTCCATTTCTGAACTAGTGCTGTCTAAGATATCCATAGTAGGATATCACCTCCTCAACAGTTGAAGAAGGAAGTACTAAAAGTTTGTTTATTGCTAGTAGACTTACTACCATGACAATAGTATAAAGTCTACTTTCTATTTTGTCAAGGGCAATCTAAAAATTGGTAAGGCTTGACAATAGTAAGCATGCTTGGTATGATTGGACTATCACTTTTGAAAGGAGTGGCAAATGGTTACCATGACAGAGCAAAAAACGCTCAAAGACTACCGTTCTGAGTTAAGTCCGAAGGTTTCGCAAGAGGCTATGGCACGGAGAGGCAATGTAACGCTTGTAACGTATCGCAAACTCGAGAGGGGCGGTGTAACCACGTACTCTACAGCAAGGGGTGTTCTTGAGGCTCTCAACGTCTTCAGACGTACAAATGAGCCGCGTCTAGAAGATATTCCTGAAACGGAAATCCCGAAAATTTTTAATCTGAATTAGAAAAGGCACGCCTCTAACGTGCCTTTTGGTTCCACAAAAGGTTAAAATCATGGAACTAACCAATTTTAGCATAGGAGTAGATCATGAGTGATGAAACCAAGGTAACAGTACTAGAGCATCATCATGTTCGTAGCACTCTCCTGTGGCTTGGGTCTATGGCTACTGTTATCATTTTGGGAACAGTTGCATATGCGCTGTATCTGGTAAGACAGTACATCATAGTAGTTGGGTATGTATGGCTCATCTCATTGCTTGTTCTTCCTACAATTGCAGTAGTTTTCTTGGTTGTGTGTCTTATCAGGTATGCTGTGAAAGAGGACTACTACGATATAGGGATGTATGGCACGCGGGTTAAATCTCTGATTGGGCGTCCTGCTCTACTCCCTCCGATGGCACAAACAACAGCCACAAACGCCGCTCGTATTGCTAAAACCAGCGTGCAGACAGCTATTCCTACCCTTGCAGACTTGCTTGCACTTGGTGAGATCTGCTATGGCATGACGGATATGATCCTTGGGTACTTGGAAGCTGGTCAAGTCAATCGTGGGCCATGGCCTCGCACGTTTGCGGTAGCTGGTAAGGGCCGATCAGGCAAGACGCGCCGCGTGGTGTTCATGGTCATCCAGGCGCTTATGAGTGGTGCTCATATCACCGTGTGTGATCCACATCACACCAAGCAGGATAGTATCACCAGAGAGCTTGAACCGTTGGCACCATGGATTCACTTTGCTGGTACTGATGAGGAAATTATCAGTGCAGCTGACGGGTTTCTAAACGAGATGGAACGGCGGGTGAGTACTCCCAGCGATGTTACTCCTAGGCTTATCATTTTTGACGAATGGTCCAGGCTCATGACGCGTATAGATCCAGATGATACTGAGAAGCTGATAGAGGTGGTGACTGCAACCAGCCAAGAGTACGCGGGTTATGGTGGATTTGCCTGTGTCATTGGACAAACCTGGGTAGCTGAAGAGTGTGGCGGCACTAAGATCAGACGGGCCTTGCATGCGGTGTTTGTGCACCGGATCGATACGGATTATGCCAAGTACCTGATCAAGCCTGCTAGATGGCACAAGCAGACTGAACAGCTTGATACAGGCCATTGCCTTTACCAGGATCTAGACGGCAAAATTCAAAAGCTGATCATGCCGTATGTAGAAGACGGTGCCGCCGTGAAAGTAGCCGAATTACTACGGCAAGTAAATCCACCTAGGGAGCATGAAAGGATTGCTTCCGCTTCCCAGACAGAGGACAATCAGCAAATTGAGCTTAAATTTTTAGGCCCTGGTGGGAAGCCTGTGGAAGCTTCTTATACGCCTATTGAGCTTCCAATTGCTTCCTATGCACTTCCACAAGAAGAAACGCGTGTTTCAGATGAGCAGTTTGTATCAGTTCTGCGCGAGATTGGAAAGAAACTAAAGGCAGGCGATACACCCAATGACATACGCCGCTCACTCGGGATCACAGGGGGACGTTCAATGCAAGAGGTGAATGCAGCACTCAATTTTTTACAAGAAACAGAGATGGAGGGAACTAATGAAGCTTGACACCACAACCATAACCAAGGTTATCATTTGGCTTGGATTCTGCTCATTCTTGAGTATAAGCATCCCTCACGTTGCTTGGTTGTATCAGGTCTACGAACCATCTAATGATTTTTATGCAGTTGTTACCAGCTATGGCGCTGCTATTGGGATAGACGTGATGATTGCTTGGCTTTCCTTCATATGCGCTAGTGGAAAGGTCCTAGACTGGGTAGTAACCGTGGTTTTCATTCTTGCCTTGTGTTTTCTATCCCAGTATGCAAACTTCCTGTATGCCATGGCTCACAATCCGATTTATAACCCGTCTGATGTCTGGAATATATCGGTTCTTGGAGGTCTTTCAACTACTGGTTACTTGACTCCATTGATTATATCGGCTATTCCATTCTTCAGTCTGGCCTACACGTTTATGTTGTCAAGACTGACTGGTGTGAAGATTGACACAGCAGCACTTGAGGAACAATTGAAAAATAAAAAGGACGCTTTGGATATTCGCAGGAAGTACCAACCCGAGTCCAAGGATTCTCTTGAGGACAAGGCAAAGGGTGCTCTGACTAGTATTGTTGGAGTAGTCAGGCATGCAGTGAAAGAAGTGTCAGGGAAGGAGTCAACCGTTACCCAGGAGGTAGTTCAATCCGTAGTCAGCGAGGTGATTACTGAAGAGTCTGAGGGTGTCCCTGAAGAGTATTCTAACGTGGTTCAGATTGGCTCTACAAGCACTAGGAACGTCCCTCTTGAGGTAGCTGGTCAAATGCTCCAATATGATATCACAACAGTAAAGCGGATGATTTCACAAGGCAAATTGAGGACTCCCAACAAGAGCAGTCAACTGGTTACTATGGCTAGCGTCAATGCTATGCTGTCGAAAAAACAACCTGCTTCTAGGAAGGTAGTTAGTGAAGTGTTACCAGATATTGAGAGAGATACTGATGAGATTGCCATCCCTGAGTCAGACAATGATCAGAGGGTTGCTCAAATCATCGAAATGTGTACGCAGGATTTAGTCAATGTTTAGTCAAGGAAGGATAGAACATCTATGAACCAGCCATCAATGGAACAATTCAATCAGCTTCAAAGGCAGTACTTTGAATTAGCAGCAAAGTTTGAACGCCTGGATGAGGCAGAGCGCAAGCGTGATTTTACCATTCGTGATAGCGCGGTCAAGATTGGCATTGCGGAAGGTCTAGCCAAGATCAATCACGAAGCTCTTTCGAAGCTTGAGTTGAAATTGGTAGAGGTTGAGTCTTCAGTGAAAGAGCTACGGGAGACGTGTGATCAGCAGTTTGAAAGCGTTCACGGCAAACTTGATCGACAAAGTGAGCTGTTGAGGGAGTTGATTGCGAAACTCTCGTAAGTGGTGAACTGTATTGGGCAATCTCAGAAGTGCTCAAAATTAGGGTATAATGAGATTGTCTCTTCAGGTAGAATGGTGTGAGGTGAAATTTTGAGGCGTGGACGTGATGTCTGCGTTGGGCGCGATGCCTACGCCTGAGAATTTTAATGGCACACCTTCCATGATCTGCAAAAATCTTAGGTGTGCCATATAAGTCAGACTCCTCCATAGAAAGGATTATGAAGTCTATATGGATTATACAACACTTTCCCAAGAACAACTAGATGCAATGCCGAAAGATCAGGTTATTGCAATCACTTTAGAGCTACAAGAGCAAAATCACCAGCTAGTGTCAATCTTAAAGCGTGAAGATGTAATTTTCTCCAATCCTAACCAGAGTCCTTCAGACAAGGCTATATCAGCAGCTATCCTTCGTAAGCACCCTACCGAAGTATTAAATGGCACTCCCTTTGTTATCAATGTAGGAGCTATCACTTCGGCTTGCAGTGTTGATCCGAAGACAACGACTACATACTTTGCCGCTATGAGAATGGCAGGCGGCCTTGAATTCACCGATGAAAACCCTACTCCTAAAGTAACTGTCAAGACGGTAACCTATGATCCTAACTCCTTTGATGTAGTAGACACAAAGTCTACAGATATCAAGAATAAGATCAGGGAAGAAGAGGCAAAAAGGAAAAAGGCAAAAATAGAGAAAATAGAACAGGTTACTTGTCCTACTTGCCATTCATCTGAACATGTGATGATGTCAAACCAAAGTATTTGTGCTACGTGTAGTACCGTCATTGATGCAACTGAATTATTCCCACAAAAAGAATTGTATCGTCATATCGAACCAGTTGAGGAAGTGCCACTAACTGACAATGAAGTAGACAATCCTTTTAGTGATGAGCCTGTAAAAGAGACACCTGTACACGAGTATGTAGAAGAAGCTTGTATGGATTGTGGGTTAACAGAAAAGAGATTTCCTGCAATATTTCCGCTACAAGATGGATTTTGTAGATTTTGTTTTGATAAGAGAAGGGCACAGGCATCATGAGCATACTTGATTTGTTTAACGATCGTCAAAGTTTAAAAAATCTGTTAGGTCAAGACTTTTCTATAGAAGATCCCACTGGTCCTTCAGTTGATATGCTTCGATCCCTCCCAGGACTCACCGAGCGCCGTTCACAATTGATCATGGCCTCTATCATTGATCAGTGCTTTCAAGAGTCTCTAAGCACGGCTATAGAGGCACCTACAGGGGTAGGGAAGTCGCTAGGTTACTTGATACCAGTAGTGTTATCGGGGAAAACTACAGTCATCTCAACATCAAATAAGGAGCTTCAGAGACAAATATTCAAGAAAGACGTTCCTTTTGTTCAGAAGAATGTGCAGCAGTTTGAAGCGGCGCTCTTGAAAGGAAAGAACAACTTTCTTTGTTTGAAGCGCTTGGATGAGTATAGTGGCACTCTTGTGTCAAGTCTAGAAGCTGATCTTCATATAGTCAATGGTGACTTTGAGGAACTTCCCTACGAGGTTACTATCCAGACTGAAATTAATGGAGATGATTCGTGCACAGGGAAGAAGTGTCCTCGCTATGGAGAGTGCTACTACTACATAAATAAGCATAAGGCCGATGATGCACAGGTGATTGTCACCAATAACGCAATGCTTATGGCAGATATTGCATCAGGTGGGCGAGTGCTCCCAGCGTATAAGCATCTCGTTTTAGACGAGGCGCATAATCTTGAAAAGGATGCTCAAAACGCACTTACCACAAGCATCACACTTAATAGCTTCCTCTCTCTTCTTAATCGCAAGTTAGTGAAAGCAGCAAGTGATTATGATACCCTTCAAACAATACGAGAAAAAGCATATGAATTGTTTAATTTTGAATATGAAAAGGATAAGACGGTATTCAATAAAACAATTCAGATAGGACTAGATTTAGCCGCTCTTGTCTATGATCTTTCAGTTGTCCTGTCTGCTCTTAAACCACAAAACAATGATTATGAAGAGCTTGCAGACAGAGCTGAAAACCTTTCTTTCAACACAAAAAAGACATGTACTGTAAAGGATGAAAATGTTCACTATGTAGAGAGAAAGCCTCTAGGAAAGGAGATTAAATATAAAATAGTTTGTGTACCCTTAGATGTAAGCACCTTGCTGTATGATAATCTTTTTAGCAATAAAACAGTTGTAGCCACATCTGCTACACTTGCGACAAAGGAAGGTTTTAGTTTCTTTACCAAGAGGGTAGGAATGAAACCATCTTTACACCCAAAGTCTTTACCTCCCGTGTTCAACTATCAAGATAATGCCTTGCTCTATATACCTAGAGATGTGTCACCACCTAAAAGAGAGCATTTTTCCTTAGAGCGTGCACAGGAACAATATCAAAAGAAAATGGCTCAAAGGATGCAAGAGTTAGTTTTGTTATCAGAGGGTAGGGCATTCTTATTATTTACCAGTAACAAAATGATGAATGCAGTTCATAAACTGCTTGACGTTCCCTATCAAATACTCAAGCAAGGAACTATGCCTAAAGGGGAATTGTTAAAGCAGTTCAAGAGTGAACCTAGTGTCCTGCTAGCGGTTGCAACATTCTGGGAAGGGGTTGATGTTCCAGGAGATGACTTGATGCTCGTGGCGATTGATAAGCCGCCGTTCTTTCCGCCCGATGATCCGATCTTTAGCGGAATAAGAAGACAAATTGGAGAAAATGCAGCATGGAATGAATATAGCTTGCCTACTGGCATTATCAAATTAAAACAGGGAGTAGGAAGATTAATTCGTACCGATACAGACAGGGGAGTGATGGCTATCCTTGACGGTCGTCTTCATTATGGATATGGATCAAAAGTGATTGGTTCACTACCCCCTGTAAAACTTACAACAAACATTGGAGACGTAGCGCGTTTCTTTGGAAAAGAAGAAGAAGAGGACCTCTCGATTGAAGCTCATGAATTCTTAGATGAGGACCTCTCCTGGTAGTAAAGGAAATTATACCATGACAAAGCACAAAGTTGTTGTGAAGAATTTGCCATTAGAGACACTGTGTTCACTGGCAGTTGAGCATGGATATACGCACATATGGGTACATCCATCAGCAGGTATCGACATTGTGGAAGGTTCAGACCTTTTAAGTGAAGAGTGGGATAATCCATTCTTCAACTACCAATTTAAAACTGGTGCACCTAACAATCATCTTGTATCATTGCATGCACGGAAGAAGTTACCAAATAACAAAAAGTCCCATAATATTCTTGTCACGTTCTTGGCATACAGTTCTTGGCACTGGCAAGATCTTACACCTGAGAAGATCCTAGAGCTTGTCCATTTGCTAGAAGAGAAGCTTGGTGTACCGCTCGGATCACCTTCCACTACTGGTATGAGATATGTGCAGCACGTTGTGACAAAGCATCATCCAAAGCGGATAGCGCGACCATCGGCTGATCTCTCACAATTCAACTTTACCGCCGCGCTGGTATGGGATAGGGAACCTACGCCAGAGGAACTTTCTTGCAAGTACATCTACTGCCTTGATAAAAATAGCTCATACCCTCGCGTAGGAGTAGCAGAAAAGTTTGGAGTAGGAGAGCCTGAACACTTCGGACCTCGCGCATTTGATCCAAAGTTACCCGGTATGTGGCGTATAGATGTGATCCATAGTCCTGATCTTGATGAGAGACTGCCTCACTTGCTCCATAAGCTAGCAGGACGGCAGTGGCTTCCTACTGCCATTGTGAAGCTTCTGATCAGTAAAGGATGCATAGTGGAAGTGAAAGAGGCTATTGCATTCGAGAAAGCCGAGTTTGTCTTCAAGGATAGCATTGATACTTTGTGGAAATTGAGATGTGGATACGCAAAGGGCACGCCTGAACGGGACGCATTTAAGAACGTCATGAATAGCTTGGTTGGTAGTACCGCCGCCGCGTTTGACTCTTGGAAGAATAGGCCGGATTGGTACACGCAATTTGTTTCATGTGCAAGAGCAGTTGTTTACTACAACATGTACAAGATTGCAGAGAAAGATGCTATGTATCCCATTTTATGCTTGACTGACTCACTGGTGTACTTATCAAATGAGGAGACACCAGAATTAGCAGTTCCAAGTATGTTGCTCTCTCCTAACTCTCTAGGTGGCTATAAGTGTGAATTTCGACTAGAAGTAACTGATGAAGTGAGAGCTATTCTTACCTCAAAGTTGTCCCCTGGAATGAAAATACATGCATTGAAAGGTGGTGAATAATGTTTGACGATGATTTGAAAGAGCAAGTGATTGCAAGCCAATATAGGCGCTTAGAGACAAAAGCGGAAATTGTTGAAGCTTACCAGGAGTCCTATCCTGGAAAGGGTAAAGGTGGACGAGGGTTAGCATGGAAACAGGCGCTTGTCTCTGATGTACTGAGAGTGCAAGGCCATACACCTGAGAATACTGATCCAAAGGAATATAAGCGGCTAACCAAGAATATTGGAAAAAGGTTTGAAAGTCGTCTTGCGTCTCCTGAACCTAAAAACAAGGAAGAATATAAGACGATAGGCCAAACGCTTCCACCAGTTCCACCAGAGGAAGTTAACTATACGGTTCGTGTCACTGGCGAGATTAGAATCAGCCAATGGTGTAGACCAGTAGACTTTAAAATTGCAATCAGCTCTGCTTACCAAGATGCTGGTTTCAGTCTACTAGGATCTAATGCCACTGCCTTTACTGAGGAACCAAACGTCTATGACCTCGTGATAGCCTACTGGCAAGGTGATGATCCTGGTTATTCAGGTTGGTGTTCAGGACCCAACATCACAATAGAAGCCTAGCGCTTTTTCTTTCTTGTAGCCTTTTTCTTTTCTAACAACCCTCTCTTATTGAGAGTAGCATAGGCAATTCTCTTAGCTGTTTTAGGAGATTTGCCTTTTTCTTCGTATTCGTGTTCAATCTTCCTGATAAGCTTCTTTGGCATTTTCTTCAGACCTTTCCACAGGGATAAAGTTACGTTTAGACTCTTCGCACTCCTTACACTCTTCTGTGGGCCTAGAGTCAACAAGTGCAAAAGCGAGATAAATGTATGCAATGCCAATTAGCAATAATACAATGTTTGTAAATCTGATGGTGTACGTTTTTGCCATGGCCTCTTCTTTCTATGAATAACTGTATCAATTTGGATGTACTTACCATAATCAAGGATAAGGACATCTACTACATTTTGCTGTACGTTTTTAAGGTATGATGCATCCTGATTGCGTATATTGCGCATGTAGTAGAAGTCCATAATATCCTCCAAGTGGGTACAGAGTACCCTACTGATCAACCGCCGAAAGGACCAACGCGAACCCAAGCACCTGCACCAGCGTTCAGTGAAGTGAACCATGCGAAGATGGCACCAGACGATGCTTTGATGACATGTGCATCAGGAGTAGCATCAGTCAAAATCAAACCAGTTGCGAGAGTCGTGCTAAATGTGATTGTGTTGGCTACCACAGTACTCTCATTGGTGACGACGGCTATCTGACCATTGACGGTACCAGCAGCTAGAATAGCCGCTGTACACGCGCCTGATGGAGCTACACGGTTAATGACATTGCCTGTTGCAATGGTAACGCCAGCGCCCGTAGGCGTTGGAATACTAGCCGCTGGCGTTGAACTGCCTTGTAGAACGGCCCCAAGTGCAGCAAGAATACCGTTAACAGTCAGGCTAGGTTTACCCGTAGTTGGTTGGCTCAAGTCCTGTTGAATAACAACCGGACCTGTGATAAGTACCTGATCAGGATCAGTAAAAGTTTGCAAACCCATAATATGTACCTCTTTCTTTTATGGAAACATTGTGTAAGCAATAACATGCGCTTTTACATGCTTGTTAGCGCAAAGCGCGATAAGAATAAGTAAAACACCAACAAAGAACAATATGCACGTCATATGCAATTCTGGTATTTTCATCACATGTTCTTTGCCTATGAGTAACATATTGACCTCCCGTGATATGCTATTGAGATGAAAAAAGTCTTAAAGATCGTGTATCTCATTATCTTCATCCCACTTGGATTAGCTATTGTTGGCTATATCCTTTTTGTTAATGGCATGCTGTTGTGGCACGGTATTCCCTAGACAACAGCATTTCTTATTAAACTCTGCAACACTAGGTATTGCCTGATACTTCCCAAAGATGAAAATCCCATCATTTCACCATTAGGATTGACTATCACACGTGCAGAATTTCCTATGGTATTCTGTGGTGTGTGCGTAACATCTGTAAAATTAGGCATCCTTGCTAGAAGTGCATCAATATTTGCATCTGTAAGATCTTTATCCTCAACAAATGTTGGAACTGCCATTTTCATCCCCTTTCTATTGTCCGATGAAAAAGTACACGCTTGAGTTATTTGTCCCCTGGCTGTTACCAAGATCAAAACTGTCAAACCCTTGAATGATTTCACCTAAAGATTTAGGTGGTAGAAGACTTGTAGCAGTATTGGTACCACCTCCAGATGCAAGGGTAGTGAGAACACGGCATGCATTTGATAAGTTACTTCCAGAAAGCCTTGGGTTGATGAAAGGCCCATTTCCTGCTAGCCATTGCGCCCATGCTGTAAAAGCAACGGGTAACGTCAAGATCTGACTTGTCACACTTGCATTGCGATAGGCGTTGAAGTAAATCAATAACGCTTTTACATTTGTACCAGTCAGAAATTCGTATCCTGTAGCATTCCCGTTCGTTGTCCCTACAACGTTTACAGCAGTTGTTTTAATATCAAATGATTTATGAACAAGATCTATTATCGTTGCAAGATTTCCTGAATGATCGAGCGCTTGAATAAGATCTAGACCTGCTATTCCAAAAAGTTGTACATTATTGTTGCTGTCTACTTGCAGAACGTTTCTTACATTCCCGCCATTATCTTTTGCTTGCAATGGAACCGCATTCGTTAGTATCGGATTAGCGTCAAATGTAGCATTCCCAACAAATTCGCTTGTGGTATCTACTTTCAATGTTGTCGAGACTTCAGCAGATCCAAGTGTTGCTTTACCAGTCACGCCCAACGTCCCGCCCACAGTAGCGTTATTTGTCACTGAGAGACTATTTAGAGTGGCTAGGGCCGATGTTGCCAGTGTAGACAGACTGGTGTTTCCTATCACGCTTAGGGCCTGATCAACTGTCATGTTTCCTAGGGACTCTGTAGTTAGACCAGTATTGCCAAGTTTCACGACGGACGCGGCCCCTGGATCAGTTTTGAAGATCTGAGTGAGTACGCCTCCGATCCACTGCAAGACTTCAACAAGTCCCTGATTTTGCATGATCACATTTGAACCAGGACTACCTGATACGGTACTCTCATAAACTTGCGTTCCTGGTGTGTTGCCATCATTTTGTACTGATAAAGATCCACCCATAGCTGTACTCACCACATTTGGAATATAGCTCGTATGTTGAATAGGAGCAGGAAACGTACCATCTATCGTTTCATTTGGTTGGTACGCCTCAATTAGTACCTGTGATATTGGATTGGTAGTACCTAATAGCACTACTTTTTGCGACCATTGAACAATAGGTGTTTTTGTAGGCAGTGTGAACTTGTCCGAATTCCATGCAGAAAGGTATCTAGTGTCACCATTTGAGAAAATGATATTTATCCCAACATTTGACTCATTGAACGCCACAAACTTACCATTGATAGGTAACTGTGTATTAAATTGTCCTGATAATGCTGCATTCGGATCAAAGACCGCCGCTTCGTACATTTCTCTCCTATGCGAATAATGGCGCTAAACTTTGCACTGTACTTGCAGTTTTCTGCACGGCCCCACTAAAGTCAACAAAATGGTTTAATACTTTGAATAAGAGAAACAAGCCAAGTCCAATACACACTAGACGCAATATGAGAGCTACCATATCACTAACAAGATTATCCCCAAATCCAACTAACCAGCTGACTGGATCAGTGAAGGATACAGGCCCTACGCTATCCGTTTGCGCTTGCACATCGAACGGGTTACTGACTGTCATCACATCATCAAATGTTTTGAGAGCAGTTGCTACACTGGCGTTTGATGCGAGACTGTACGTCTGCTTTGCATTATTGACCTGGGTGATGACTGCATTCACTGCTTTGGTGATTGGTGGTAACTTTCCTGCATTATTGTTTGCCCAAATGAAACTGACACCATTTCCAGGCCGGAATGTGACGTAGGTGACGATACTGTTTCCAATATTTGGACTCCAATTGTAGTCAGACGTGAAAACACTGCCATCGGCATTAATCCGCTCGACCACGCCCACATGCCCAAACCCTGACTCAACACCTTGGCCCGCGTTCCCTTGCAAGCAGATGATTGACGGGACTCCCTGTGGTGGAGTGGATGCTACCATCCAACCAGCGGCCCGCGCCTCGTTTGCCCATTCATAGGCATTGCCAGTCATGGGAACCCAGATACCAGTCATCGCGTGATAGCGCTGGCTTGCCCAATAGGTACACTGGTTGCCATAGTTTTGAGCAAAAACGTTGCCATTTCCTACTTGCATTTAGGCCCCCGCTAGCAAGGGTGCTAGTTTTGATACAGTACTTGCAGTTCCCTGTATTGCACCGCTAAAGTCTACAAAATGACTGATAACTTTATAGAGCAGGTATATCCCTAAAGCAATAAGTATGAGCCTAAGAACAAGAGCCACAATATCGTTAACAATATTTCCACCTACTGCTCCTAACCATTGAACTGGATCAGTAACACTTGTCCCTAGGATATTGTCTTGTATCCCGCTCGTATCAAAATCAAAAGGATTAGTAACACTAAGTGCACTATCAAAAGCTTGTAAAGCAGTTGCAACGTTGGCATTAGATGCAAGACTCCATGCATTCTTGACTGTTTTCGCAGCATTGTAGGCAGTTGACGCGGCGATGGTTGCTGCATTCGGCCCGCCGGAACTTGCAGGACTACCTTGAACCGCCGCCGTAACGAGCGGGATGTATTGCTTGTACCTTCCATCCCAGTCACGCCCACAAACCGCCGGATCATAAGACTGCCAAGGGCAAAAGTTCTTACCCCCACCGGATAAGCTCCATGCATAGCGGAATGAGAACGCCGGATCTTTGGCTTGTGCAGATGTAACATCAGGGTGTACTGCCAAGTAAATTTGAAGTATTCCCGTTGCTCCAATGGAGTTAACGACATCTGTTTGCAAGCCCGATTCAGCCTCTGCAATGGCAAGAATAGTTATCAAGCTTTGACCTTGAAAGCCCGCCGCTTGTGCGTATTGGATTGCCTGTTGCAGAGTGATTTTTGCCATCGGTTACCCCGTTTTTACAGGTGTATTTTGTGGACTGCCTGGTGCATATCCAGAATTTGTTACACCAGGACCCACGCCACTAGTGAGCAAGTCCTGCTTCCCAGTAGTCTTATCGATGTACCACACACGATTTTGTGACCCTTGGATCAGGTTCCCTACATAAGAAGGGAGTGGCACCTGTTTCCCATTGACGGTGTATGTCCTATTCTGGAAATTGACCTGTGCATTTGCGCCAATCAATCCCTCATATGGAACGGTACTTGTTGGTTGCCCTGACTGATCCGTGTACGCTATTGGCCCGCTTGCTACTGGACTTGGAACAGCTGGTGTTGTAGCTACAGGACCCGGAGGCGCACTAGCTGACGGTGGCGTTGCTACCTGTGAAGGTGTTGTCACTTGCCCTGTAGTTGGATCAGTTTGCCCTGGCCCGCTTTGGTTCCATACATGCCCCTGTGGAATGTAGATGGATGTTTGCGGTATCACCGTAGCAGTAGGAGCAGCTGCACCGCTCACTCCACCACTTCCACTAGTAGAGGATGAAGACGGCCCGTACTTTACAAGGAAGTAAATCACAAGCGCGATTCCAACTAAGAACGTTACCAGTAGAGCAGGAGAGTGCACAATCAGCTTGAAGAGATCCTTAGCACTTCCACCTTTCTCAGGTTCCATCTGCTAGACCTCCATACACTCCCTTATTAGGAGCAACTCCTATAAACTCGCGGTTATTCTGAGTGATGATGTGAGTACGCCCGTGTGCTGTTCCTGCTACAAGAGCAGTAGGTACCTGCACACCTTCATAGATCGATGTACCGAATGGCGCTCTATCAGGAGTCTTAAAACCGTGTGTATGGTACGCCCACGGGTTTTGAAGATGGAACGCCTGTTGATAATACGGCGCTCCTGTCATTCTCCTGATAGAAGTCAAAATTTTCTGATAGTTGGACATAAGAGTCCTCCTATTGTGGGTAGTTCGCAAACTGACCTGCAGCGTTGCGGCCCGTAGAAGTCAAGATCAGACTGCCAACATTAGAACCAGCAGCATTCAAGACTTTGGTAGTACCTGCATAGTATGCCACTGCAATAAGAAACAAAGACAACCAGAATATGTATGTGATAGCTTTGTCCATTAGAAATTTCCTCCAGAAAGTATAGAAACAATTTGATCTGCATGAGTGACTACTAACAGGAGTGTTAGCATCCATGCGGTATAGTACACAATAACTTGACCTGCTTTTGTACGTGAGAAGACATACAACAGAACAAACATTAAGATCCAGGCCGTAAGCCATCCCATAATGCTACCCATTGAAAATCACTCCCGAGAACTCTTTCGTCCCTGATGTGATAGGAGCAGGTTCCCCACCGCCGCCTTGTCCTGATCCAGTATCTTGACTTGCGCCCCCTGGTTGTATCTGTGCGTCTCCTATAAGCGATAGCCACAACCATTGCGCTCGAGTCATGCCATTGACAGGCAAGATCAAGAAAAAAAAGATCAGCAGGATAGCAATCGGTAGGAAGATGCTTCCAGGTGTTGAGACTGACTCAAGAGTCCCCGCCACGTTGCCTACTGTTTCCTGCACACGATCAACAGTTTTAGAGGCTGCTCCTGACACGCTAGATCCAACTTGCGCCCCTGTTTGGGCGATGGTGGTAGCTGTCTTGATAGTTTTCAATTCAGCTTTGCGCCGCGCCGCCTCTTCATCTTTGCGTTGTTTCGCCTGATCAATTTCTTCTTGAAGCTTCGCTTTGACCGCATCGGACGTAGCCGCCGCCTTGGCTTTTTCCAAGCGGTTGATATGCATCTGAGTTTTTAATTCAGCTTGCTTCAATCGCTCTGCATTGATCTTGTCCTCTGTAGACAAGCGCGAGTCTAATTCGTCATCCTGTAACGCTTCATCTTCTAGATAATGTTCATCCTCAACATTAGCGGCTATCTTTGCCATATTCACATTGCGTGCATCGCTCATTGTTCTCTCCTAAAATGTGCCAACGGCACCGCCGCCGCCTACTGTCATATCCTGTGCATCAATGAGAGAACCTAGAATAGATCCAGGTTTCCCACTGATACCAGCAGCTATGAACATAATGCCTAGTATTATGGCTACGAATAGCCTTAAGGTAGATGAAACGTCCCTATTCATCAGATGATCTTGAGCCCTTGTTTGTTCATAGAAACCAAGAATGTTTCAACTCTTGGAGTGATACCGTTTGCATTAGAAACTGCACCAACTTGATAACTATGATTGGTAGAAACAAAACCGCCGTTGGGTTCCATGTTGAGAACCTGTGTACCGTGCCTGTTCTCAGGATTGGTTACACCCCTTGAAGGTGCGTCAACCCAAACCAACACGCCCAAATCTGGATCTTGCCCGTGCAGCAACCTCATAAACCTATCGAAGTAGTCCCAGATCGGCACGTTGTTCCCATCGTTAAAGCCGTAGAAGTAGTTTTGCCCACTTGCATCCGGCCCAATGGCAAACGCTGTCAAGTTGTTCCAAGAGCTAAGGAACGTGTTACTCTGCTGCCCATCGATAATCACAGAGACCACATACCAGTGTTCAAGCAAGGTAGTGATCTGTTTACGCTGCCAAGTTTGACCTTGGTTGAAAGGAGTAAGAGGCGGTTCCCAGTAGTATTGAACCGTTGGCTCCACGTCAAGGTTAAGGCCATAAGCCACATTCGTACGCATGCTAGAGCCGTCAAGGTACACCGCTTCAACACTAACCTGACTGGTGTTAGAAACAGCGATAGCCGCTGTACCAGAACCATTGATACCATTGATCGGGTTAACCAAAGGATCAGGACCCATCAGAGTAGCGCAAGTCAGTTTCAACTGTGGAGTATTGCCAACGGTGTTGGCAGGCAATAGACCAGGAACGGTATCCTCACCAATCGGATTCAGCCTGAGTAAGAACTTACCAGTAAGTGTGTACTGAGTGCCTGGTGTGAGACTTGAAAGCACACCAGCTAACTGGTTAGCAATTGCCTGATCATTGTTCCCAGAAAACACAATCTGCTGTGGAGCACGCCCGATACCTTGAAGAATGTCAAGTTGCTTCAAGAAGTATGGATGGGTGTTGATTTGCGTGTTTCCATAGTCCAATTTGATTTGAGAGAAGATGTTGAATGGGAAAGCAGCATTTTGAACATACGATGCTGATCCACTAGCCGCTGGTGTAAACACAATAGAATAAGTGATTTCAAAAGCTTTGATATAAGCACTACCAAGTGTAGGCAGATCAAAGTAAAGTGTCTGGTTTTGAACAAAGGTAGCAAATTGACCGTTACCACCAGTGACCGGACAATAGGCCTCTCTCTCCATTGATTGCTGCATAAACATATGGTTAGCGGCTTTAATTTGAGCAATCTGTTGAGCGGCGCTTTGCTGTGCAGAAGTTGCAACCATGATATTCCCCTTTCTTAGTAGGATTGTGCGTGAGCCCCTACCCAGCCCGCCGCATTAGCTACAGGCGCACCAACAGCAGGAATACTAGCCGCCTGAGTTCTGAGAACATGCAGCATTGCAAACAGGATAATAAGTCCAATTGCAAGCGCTGCAGCGCCCCAGAATATTTTTTCAACAAAATGAGTGAAATGTGTCATAGTTACCTCATACGCAAGAATTCTTGTATATCACGATAATATTGAGGTTCACCTCTTCCATTGACATGCTGATAATGAAACCCATAGTTATCAACAGGTTGAGGGACCTTTTCCCCTTTTAACATTTCAGAACGGACATACTTGTTATATGTTCCTTCCATATAAAATCCTAGGCGATGCGTAGCCTGCTCAATAGCATCAATTGGTATCTTGCCTAGCTTTTGCGTTTCTGCAATGCTAGTGATAGGCCTTGTGCGCCCTGCTGTCTGAATAACAGCGTACATATCAGAATAGTTTCCTACTCCTTTGTACTTCAATGCAAACAATTCATTAATCCAAACAAGTGCAGGTGGACTGTTGTAAATCATCCATAGCCACTTCTCTATCTCTTCAGGTATCTTCAAAAAAGGTTGCCACACCTGATACTTGTCCTTTGGTTTCATCCTGTTAGGAGCATTATTAGACTGAATAACATTTGGATAGTGATCAAAGTCACCATCATGTTTTGTGTCTAATATGTAGTGCTGTGTCTCAGGATAAAGCTGCGCTATGGACCTGTTCAACAGTTTCGCCGCCGTTGTCTTGCCACTCCCTGACGTTCCCATCAACAGCCACTTGTCCCCCGCCTTGACCTTCAATGCTGAATCGGACGTGCGTAATGTTCTCGTTGTCAGTTGTGAGTGCAATTGAGACATAGGGTAGAACCTTTCCCACTACTGGGACCGTTTTCTCTACAGATGGCATCACTACAGAAACCAAGTGCTCAAGAGGATCAGCCCGCTTGGGAGGACGAAATGCTCTTGCAACCTCTCCAAACCGCCTCTCTCCTTGGGAGATAATCCACCGGACGCCTGCCATAACTGAAAGCCGCTTGGGTGTTGAGAGTCCTTGGTAGTAACCAAGTCCGTAATCCCTGATGGATTGGACAAAGAGCAAGAGACTTTCATCAGTCAAGCTGTTTATCCCGTCAAGCGCCGTTTGAATATCAGATGGAAGCTTGACGTTTGTTTTTGTGAGTACCGTTCTCATCTGCTTGAGTAGATCAGTTATGCACTCATCAGTCAGCTCGTATTCACGGCCCTCAATCGATACTTTCACGGCGTCCTCTTCTCTTCTTAGGCTTAGGTGGGACCTTCTTCATTTCTTCCACCGTTGCCATAACCCTTGGCACAAACATCACGCCCACGCTCACATAGTCCTCACCATTGATCATTGCCCTCACTGCTTCAGCTGCTTGCGCATTTCTCATCCCGCGCCGGATCATGATGTTAGCCATAGCCTCGGCCTCAAAATCCGTGATGTTTCCCCAAATGTCTGTCATATCAGGCTGTTGTGTACGCCATCTGATGTATTTGTCATAGTACTCACCATAAGACTGCAAAGCAGACATTAATGGTTTCTTGTATTCTGATGCTTCCTTCTCAGTAAGTACCGTTGCTTTCTTAAAAATAGCCTTTTTAACTTGAGCCGCTGTATCAATGACCTGCTCTTTACGCGGACGCCCAGGCCCTCGTTTAACTGGCATTTCAGGAATAGGATCAGCTCGCTCTAGCCCTGAATACCTTGGAGTTTCACTACCTCTGTTTGCAGAGCTACCACCATCGTTGAAAGATCGTCTACTGTCCTGTCCGCCTCGTTCAGGCTTGCCTTTAGCGCTTCGATCAAGACTTCTAGCATCTTCTGTGTTTCCGACAGACCTACTTGAGTCTGCTCCAAGGTCTTGGCTATCTGATCCGAACGGAGCATTTGAGCTTCCACGGCTTTGGCTAGCGCTTGGACTTCCCTGGTTTCCGCTGATCCTTCGCTCATTGCGTAAATTCTCCCGTAAGGCTTGCGCCTCTTCTTGAGTGGTTTTCTGCTCATGCATTAGTACACCGTGCTATCCGTACAGCGAATGAAGACAGGCACAATTGTTGCTTGTCCCTGTGCGTAAATCTTCATTCCCGTCTTGAAAGATATGTTTGTCCAAGTATTGGCATTTACCGTCATAGTGCCCAAGTCTTCTAAGGTGAGGGTAAGGCCATTTGCAGACCATAAAAGAATGTGATAGCGATCTCGATAATTGACCACGTAAGGCTGTGAAGAAGAAATGTTGTGGACATCTTCGAGGTTAGGACGGCCCTTGACTGACTCATGCAGATCTTTGATTGCTTTATGAATAGCATTCAAGATAGGCCCGTGATCCATTGGTTGGTATGGTTGCTGCATTAACTTTCCCCTTGAAATGTTACTGTTATAAAGGTAACATTTCTATATTCATACTGTCAAGTGCACACCATAGCAGTATTTAGTTTTTAATTAATTTGTATTTTTTATTGCCAAGAAAAATAATTATTGTAGTGATTTTGAGCTTAGATGATACCCTATAATTATTTAAATATTCACACTGGAACATGAAAATGGTATAATGAGGAAGAGAAATTGCTCCCATTTTTCTCAAAGATGCGGCTAGGAACGCGATGTATCTAGCCAATTCCCGTAGAGGTACCAAAGTGGCAAATGGGACTCTCTGTAAAAGAGTTGCGTAAAGCTTCGCGGGTTCGAGTCCCGCCCTCTGCATCAATGAGAAGGCCAAGAGATGGCCTTGCAGAGTATCAGTAGGCAAACACACACAGAGCTACAGAAAGGCAGTACAGGGCGATGGTAACCGGAAGAAGGCAAATGATGTCACATTGCGGAAACTGCAATACAAGAAAAAGCAAGAACTTTATGGATAATCTTCCAATAGTAGGAAGTGACGGAAGCAAAAGTACTGTATTTATTTGCACTGATTGTACTCTGCACGTGTACAAAATCGAAGAAGGAAGTAAGTTAACATTGCACTCAGGAGAAGAAGTGTATCTTGATAGTAGCTTTTATCATCAAAGTGCCTAGGAGGTTGCAATGCCTGTTTTTCTTGTAGTTTATTCAAGCATATATGACAACACCTTTCATATGAACATAAAGACCATACACCGCGTTATTCCCACAACTACAGCAAGAGCCCATCTAGAAACAGCGTTAGATAAATGCAAAGATTTACTTCACAGTACTGTCTATCCTGGTTTTCAATGGGAATTAGTCCTAAAACCTGAAAACAAGCATCTAGAGGAAATGGTAGGTAAATAAGATGCTCATACGGAAGATAAGCGATATCATCCTAATACCTGTTTTCTACATTGCAATCTTTTATCTTGCAGTAAAGTACTATAGAGGAACTGAAAAGCTAGGACCTGGGTTACAAATGCTTACAGGTAGAAATTCTATGGGTACATTTGCTCCTTATCCTAATGGTAGTGTAGATGAACCTGAACCAAAGAAGCTTGTCACCAAGGAAGAAAAGGATGTAAAATATACAGAAATCACACAAGACCTAGAAGATGCACTTGATTTTATTGGTACATTTGAAGAACAGTACCGCATTAACCATGAAGGCACACGAAACTATAAGGTAGGTAAATAAAGTGATTATATGGATAGTAGGCATCATAGCGTTTGTGATATTCTTGATATATGCATATGCTTGGTATGGCACTATGCATGCAAGATATATCTCTAAGAGCTTTAGCAATATGATTGCCAAGACTGAGGAAACATACAAGAAACAGAAGGAAGGGAAGTGGAATGCATCCGCAATGAGTCAACCAAGGAAAAGTTGGCTGTACAATTTTCTGAAGAAAGGTAAGCAGGATGCTTAATACATTGCTCTTAATCGCACTAGGATTAGGCATAGCCCTTGCTGTGATAGCTACAGGTACATTCACTGCTAGATGGTTGTGGCAACATCAGGATGCATTCATAGCTTGGATGGATGGAAAGAAACCAACCCCCTGATTTTACATTGACTAGCAGTTACCAATCCCTCTCTCCCTTCCCTCCCAGTAATTTTCTTGGGAGGGTATTTTTAATTACTAATATATAAGTGGGAAACTTTCCGGTATGCAGGATGTACGTATATATTTCTAAATTTCTGACTGTACA
>Ga0070735_10001654_pt1 | contig 21043 bp, 19 predicted proteins | sample Coa_R1_FD_66443 | JGI IMG/M metagenome (GOLD analysis project Ga0070735, IMG submission 66443) | Surface soil microbial communities from Centralia Pennsylvania, which are recovering from an underground coalmine fire - Coalmine... | ecosystem: Environmental > Terrestrial > Soil > Unclassified ... | reverse complement strand
TCGATCATTTCGTAAGACGCTCATGGGCGCCCCATTTCTGGCCAGCTTTGCCGGAGATGGGGATTTCACGATGCACAGCGACAGCCCGCAAATTTCCTGCGCAAGCGCAATTACCTGCTTCGTTCTTCTGACGGAATCGGAAACGGGCAGCGCGCCAACACCGAGTTACGCCCGTAACTCGGTCTCTCCTGGGAACCCGGCGCGCTCCGCCCGTTCCGGAAGGAGCGTTTATGAGTCCCAAGATTTTCTTGGCTTTGACGGTCCTGCTGCTCGCTACCGGATTCGTCGTGCTCGATCAGCGCGATGCACGCGCGGGCGAGGTCACCCCTACTCCCGAATACAAAGTCCTCGACCCCCTTCGCCATGGCAATCTCACAGTCTTCCCCGTGGTTGCCGCCAAGAGTTATCCAACCAGCGAATTTCTCACTCTCGATGAAGGATTGCGGTCCCGCGACGTCGTGATCACCGAAGCGGGCAATATGCAAGGCCTGATTCGCCGTCGCCCCCTGATGGGCATTCGTCATGATGGCGCCGAAGTGAACCGCCTCGTGCTCGTCAACAATTCGAAACGTCCGTTGCTGTTGCTGGCGGGCGAAATCGTCAGCGGCGGCAAGCAGGATCGCGTGATCGGAAAAGACCGCATCGTTCCCGCCGAAAGCGATCCGATCGACCTCAGCGTTTTCTGTGTCGAGCCCGGGCGCTGGGTAGCGACCAGTCAAAACTTCGGAGCCTCCGAGTTCATGTATGGCAACGGAGCCGGCGGCCCGCTTCACCGGGCAGCGCCTCCTCCGATGGCGCTGATGGCCCAGCCGTCGGTGCGTTCCAAGGCGATGGCTGACAAAAATCAATCCGAAGTGTGGGACGCCGTCAACAAACAAAAAGCTGCGATGACCGTCAATGTGGAAGCTGTGGCGCCCGCGGTCGCGACTGAGATGTCACAGGTAAGTTCCTACGCGAAGATCAACGAGAATCGCGAAGTGAAGAAGCAGGTCGACGACATCGCCAAGCCAATCGAACAGAGTTATGAAAGCCTGATCCATCAGCTCCGCGATCGCAATGCCGTGGGTGTTGTCGTTGCCGTGAACGGACGCATCATCTGGGCAGACATCTTCGCCAGCAGCGATTTGCTCGCGAAGTACTGGCCCAAACTCATCCGCTCGTATGCATCCGAGGCGGTCGTAACTCGCGCCAAGGATGTGGGAGCAACGGTCCATCAGGCGCAGGATTTCTTAGCCGACATGGAAGGCCGCCGAGAAGTCATCGAAAGCGACCCCGGAGTTTACCGTCACACCGAAGTCACGGGCGATGGCTTCAAAGCCTTCGCGCTCACATCACTTCTGCCAAAAACAGGATTCGAGGTACACGTGGCGAAGATGGCAAACTGAAGAATGCACAATTGAGTCATTGAGACTTGAGTAATTTGGTAATTTGGTAATTGAGAACCGGAGACTCGAGGATAAGACCTGCTCCGACGCCCGAAAGGCTGAGGGCTGAGAAGTCCGAGGTCGAGGGCCGAAGCCACACGAGAAGTCACTGATCACTGTCCACTATTCACTTGCGTCTTATACCAGCTGCGCCAGGCTGCCGGATCATTCGGCAGCCGCTGGTGTGTGATGTCTCCCAGCGCTTGAAATGCCCACGCATGCGTCTGCGCGTCGAGGGACGAATCTTCTGTGTAATTCAATAACGTTGGAATCGCTCTGTCCCGCTGTTCCTGAGTGAACAGCCCCGACTCCGCTATCCCACACGCTGCTCTCTCGCGCACGAGAGGCGACGGATCATCGTGCATCGCCTGCAGCAGAGGAGCGATCGACGCGTCGCTTCCCATCAGCGCCAGCGCTTCTACCGCCCATCGCCGCGAATCCGCGTCAGAATCCTTCAGATGATCTGTCAAAACGGCAACCGCGCGCTCCTGCCCGACTCCCTGATTTCCCATCAACCCCAACGCCCATAGCGCCCAGATTTTTTGCGAGGGATTCGTGGACTCCACCGTCTTCAGCACATAATCGAGACTCTCTGAATTCTTCGCCAGCCCATACGCGGCCAGCTCGACTTCCACTCCAGATTCGCGCACGCGCAGGTCGTTGGAATTCAGGGCAGCCGCCGACAAACTCGCGATCTGCGGATTCCATTGCACCTGCCCGTTCCATCCATCGGCCCGCGCTGAAATCTGCTCGACAGCGCCATCGGAATGCGCCACCGCCATCTTCAGCAACGTCTCCGCCTGGTTCTGCGGATTCATCTGATCGAGTTGTCCCGAATCCCGTGCTGAGCTTGGCTGCGGCACGTCTGCCTGCGGTTGCGGTGATCCCCGATGCGGTTTGTGCGACGTTCCAAAGTACAAGGGGAACAAAGCCGTCACCAGTCCGATTGCCATTGCAATCAGCGAAACGACAGGCGAACTGCGCTTCCGCGGCGCATACTGCACTGGCTGGCCGCTGTAGTTAGCGATGTCCGAACCGGGCCCGAGCGTGCCGTAATCGGGCGTCGGCTGCAGGCGCGGATCGAGCGGAGGGGTTCCTTCTCCGCCGTTCCCCGGAAATGGTGGCTTGAATCCGCCCATACTGATAAGAGTCTAGGCGTACCAAAAATAGGGTAAAGTTACTTCGGTTTGAATTCGATCGGTCGCAAGACCAAGGTACTTCGTTCATGCGAACAGGGAAGGGGCCCCGTCTGCATGCGCGCACGTTAATCCAAGGAGGAACCATGTCAGTCAAATTCCGGCGGTGGATACCCATCATCAGCTTGTCCCTGGCGGCGGTGGCATTCGCCGCCGCTGGTCCGGGATATCACGTGATCAAAACCTACAAAGTCGGAGGCGAAGGCGGCTGGGATTACCTCACAGTCGATGCCAGCTCGCACCGTCTGTTCATTTCCCGCGGAACCCACGTCATCGTTCTCGACACCGAGAGCGGCAAAACGGTCGGCGACATTCCCGACACGCCCGGCGTTCACGGGATCGCTCTCGCCCCCGAGTTGGGACGCGGCTTCACCAGCAACGGCCGCGAAGGAACAGTCACGATTTTCGATCTCAAGACACTCGCCCCAATTGGCAGCAAAGTGAAAGCGGGTGAAAATCCCGACGCGATCCTCTACGATCCGGCGACCAAGCGCGTCTTTACTTTCAACGGACGCAGCCACGACTCCACCGCAATTGACGCGCAGACCGGCAAAGTCCTGGGCACGGTTCCTCTAGGCGGCAAGCCTGAGTTCGCCGCCAGCGATGCCAAAGGGAAACTCTTCGTGAACATCGAAGACAAGAGCGAACTGGACGCCATCGATCCCCAGAAACTTGAGGTGAAGGCGAAATGGCCGCTCGCACCCTGCACCGAACCCAGCGGGCTTGCCATCGACCGCGAACACCGACGCCTCTTCGCCGGCTGCGATAACAAGATGATGGCGGTGGTCGATGCCGACACCGGCAAGGTGGTGGCCACTCCTGCGATCGGCGACGGCGTCGATGCCACGCGTTACGATCCGGAAACCGGCTTGGCCTTTGCCTCCTGCGGCGCTGACGGAGTTATGACCGTAATAAAAGAAGAGACTCCAGAAAAATTCAGCGTCCTCGGAAACGTTCCCACGGAAAAAGGAGCGCGCACGATGGCTCTGGATAGCAAGACGCACAACGTCTTCACGGTCACGGCAAAGTTCGGCCCGCGCCCCGCGGCTCCAACGTCCGATAACCCATACCGCAGACCACCAATTCTCCCGGACAGCTTCGTCGTCCTGGTTCTCGGAAAATAATCCCGACCGAGGTTGCCCTACCCTTGTCGCGTTTTGTGCGGCAGGGTGGGGGTTTTTCACGTCACAAGAGAAGCAACTTGCGATACGAAGACCGGCATCAGATGCAGTTCGCCCAAGCGGCCTGGACGGAGTTACGGTTAGAATAATCCCGGTCTTCGCGTTACCTGAACGACCGACGACCAGCAAGCAACGACCGAAAAAATCATGCCCATGAAAGTTCGCAAAGCCGTTTTCCCAGCCGCCGGACTGGGCACCCGTTTTCTGCCTGCCACCAAAGCTCAGCCCAAAGAAATGCTCCCGCTGGTCGACAAGCCCATCATTCAGTACGGCATCGAAGAAGCCATGGCTTCTGGCTGCGATCAGATCGTGATCATTACCGGACGGGGCAAGCAGTCCATCGAAGATCATTTCGATGTCAGTTACGAGCTCGAAAAAATGCTCGAGGAGCGCGGGAAACACGACCTCCTCAAGATCGTCCGCAATATTTCCGACATGATGCACGTCGCGTACGTGCGCCAGAAAGAAGCGCTTGGACTCGGTCATGCCGTGCTCATGGCGCGCGAACTCGTCGGCCATGAACCATTCGCGGTGCTGCTCGCCGATGACGTGATCGATAACCCCGTCCCGGCGCTGAAGCAGATGGTCGACGTCTTCAACGAAAAGCAGTGCAGCGTCATCGCGGCACAAGTGGTGGAAGGCAGGATGATCTCTTCCTACGGCGTGCTCGACGCCCAGGCCGTCACCGGCCACAATGGACGCCTGTTTGAAATCCGCAACATGGTCGAGAAGCCCAAGTTCGAGGAAGCTCCATCAAATCTCGCCGTGATCGGCCGCTACATTCTCACGCCCGCCATTTTCGATTGTTTAGCCAAGACGCCGACCGGCGCCGGAGGCGAACTCCAACTCACCGACGGCATGCGAATGCTGCTCAAGCAGGAGAAAATGTACGCCTACGTTTACGAAGGCAAGCGCTACGATACCGGCGACAAACTAGGATTCCTGAAAGCCACAGTAGAATTCGCCCTCAAGCGCCAGGACCTGGGCGGCCCGTTCCTCGAATATCTGAAGGGCCTGAAGCTCTGACGATCAGGACGACAAATTCTCCAACGTGCCTGCACTGATTCCCCGCAGAATGTCATCCCGAGCCAAGGATCTCTACCCTCAGGCAATGGCACGTCTCTGAGACTTTGAAACTTTAATCTCAGCTTCTCGCTTCTTTCAGCTTCTTCGATTTTTCCTCAACGCCCCGCGCGAGCTTCTCTTTGTGCCCATGCAGTTTCTTCGCCATGGCCTCATCGCCGACAGCAAGAATCTGCGCGGCCAAAATTCCGGCATTCGTCGCTCCCCATTTGCCGATCGCGACCGTCGCAACCGGAATGCCCGGAGGCATCTGCACCGTCGAAAGCAGCGAGTCCATCCCGTTCAGAGAAGTCGAGGGAATCGGCACGCCGATCACCGGCAGGATCGTGTGCGCCGCGATCACGCCAGCTAAATGCGCCGCGCCCCCCGCGGCGGCAATGATCACCTTAACCCCGCGATCCGCAGCTTTCTTGGCGAAATCGGCGGAACGGTCCGGCGAGCGATGTGCCGACGTAACGTCGATTTCATAAGCAATTCCGAAGTCGTCGAGAGCCTTCCCCGCCTCCCGCATGATCTCCAGATCCGAATCACTCCCCATCACAATCGAAACCAGTGCCTTGCTCATTTCCCCTCTCATAAGTGCTTAAGATTTTCACTATCGACCCGAATGCTTAGATGTTACCGTGGGCCTTTGAAACATTGAGACTTTGAAACCTTGAAACTTTGCTCTCTTATTTCCTCAGTGCGCGCCCCGCAATGTCCTTCCGGTAATGCGCGCCCTCAAACGAAATCTTCCCGCAAGCCTCATAGGCGCGCGCCACAGCCGTCGGCAAATCCGCCGCGCGAGCCGTCACTCCCAGCACGCGCCCGCCCGAGGTATAAAACACTCCATCGCGCTTCGATGTTCCGGCATGAAATACTTTCACGCCCTCGACCGTAGCGGCGTCTGCCAGCCCGTCGATCCGCTTCCCCATCTCGAACGTCCCCGGATATCCTCCCGACGACATCACCACGCAGACCGATGTATCGGGTGACCACTTGAAATCGCCTTCGCTCACCCGCCCTTCAATGGATGCCTCAATCGCTTCGACCAAGTCGCTGTCCAGCCGCATCAGAATCGGCTGCGTCTCCGGATCGCCGAAACGGCAATTGAATTCCAGCACCATCGGGCCGCGCGCCGTCATCATCAGTCCGCAATACAGCACGCCTTTGAATTCCGTGCCTTCCGCTTTCATGCCAGCGACAACAGGCTGCGCGATGTGGTGCACCAGCCAGTCGCGCATCTGATCGTCCACGATATTCGCTGTTGAATACGCGCCCATCCCGCCAGTATTCGGCCCCGTATCGCCCTCGCCGACGCGCTTATGATCCTGCGCCCCTACGAGCGGGGCCACACGATTCCCGTCGCTGAAAACGAGAAATGACAGCTCGTCTCCCTGCAAACATTCCTCGAGCACCACGCGGGCGCCCGCCTCCCCAAGCATCCTCCCGCTGAGCATCTCGGCCGCGACGCTCGCCGCCTCCTCCTTAGTCTTGGCGATAACAACACCTTTGCCGGCCGCCAGCCCGTCGGCTTTCACGACCACTGGAGTATGGAAATGTCCGAGCGCAGAACGCACCTGCTCGATCGAATCGCAAATCGCAAACGGAGCCGTCGGAATGTGATGCCGCTGCAGAAATTCCTTCGCGAAGCTCTTGCTGGACTCCAGCTGTGCCGCAGCCTGCGTCGGACCAAACACCTTCCAGCTACGCCGCTGGAACTCGTCGACAACGCCCAGCGTCAACGGCAATTCCGGGCCGACCACCGTCAGATCGGGCTGCAATCGTGTCGCCAGCGCGACTACCGAATCCAGGCTCTTCAGGTCCGTTGCGGTGCACTCGGCTTCATCCGCGATCCCGCCGTTCCCGGGAGCGCAATAAAGCTCGGTGATCCGCGGCGACTGCCGCAGTTTCCACACCAGCGCATGTTCGCGCCCGCCGCTTCCCAACACCAGTACTTTCATAATTCGGAGAAAAATAAGGTTAGGGGTTCGCGAGGAAAACTGTCAAACACTGCTTGTCGTTGTGCCCCAGGATAGCATCATCGGGACGAGCCGATATTTAGACGTTGCACGGGACCCGACGTAGAAGGCCAGCGCAACCAGACGTGTGGACCAGATTCTCGAGAGCGCGTCTCACTTCAAATATGCTCGCACCAGCGAGATCAGATCTTCGGTCAACTCCTCCGGCGACTCCGCCCCGCGTTGGGGGTGTGTAATGTGCAGCCGGATATGATCCTCGAGGATTTCCGCCATTAAGCTGTTCACTCCGCCACGGATCGCCGCCAGCAGCATCAGAATGTCAGCGCACTCGTCTCCCTCGGCCACCGCGCGCTCAACGGCATTTACCTGGCCTCCGAGGCGCTTGATCCTCGAGAAGAGTTTCTGTTTTTCTTTGGAAATCTCCGGCAGTTTATCTTTCATAGATTATTCCGTGTATTTTCCCCTTGACACATACCCTAGGGGGGTATGATATAACATCTTTCGGCGGGCTGAAACTGCCTGCCCTGTTTGCGACAAGGACGTATGGATACTAGCAGTGCACAGGAGCCTCCGGGAATCTTCGGCGGCTTCCCGGTGTAGAAGCATTGGATGTGACTCGATAGTCCCGGATTTCTCCCTATCGCCTCACCTCTGTTTCTTCTACCCGCCCACATCCAGCTCATGACGGTCAGGTGAACCCATCAGGTTCGCCGGTTCTGGAGCCGCGCCCGGCTGCGGAAGATTTCTTGCCACCGTCAGAGGCCCGGAGAGAACGACGATGACGAGCGAACTCCTCAGCGTAACGACCGCCGGCGCAGGCGCCAACCTTCCCCCGATCCGCGGCCGCGTAGTGCAGAAAAAATGGCTCTACAGCCTGCTCACCTTCCTGACCGTCTTCGGTCCCGGACTCATTGTCATGGAAGCCGACAACGATGCCGGCGCCGTCTCTACTTATGTGCAAGCCGGCGCGCAGTACGGCACCCGGCTTCTCTGGATTCTTCTCCTCCTGTTACCGGTGACCTACTTCATCCAGGAGATGGTGGTCCGGCTCGGCATTGCTACCGGCAAGGGCCACGCGGCCATGATCTACCAGCGCTTCGGACCCTGGTGGGGACTCTTCTCGCTCGTCGATCTGCAACTCGTCAACTTTCTGACCCTGGTCACTGAGTTTGCGGCAATCTCCCTGGCACTGAGCCATATGAATATTGCACCGCGAGTCGGCGTACCTCTCGCTGCTGTTTGTCTAGTCGCGTTGGTTCTCAGCGGCGGTTACCGGCGTTGGGAAAGGGTCACTGTCTTTCTATGCTTATTGGATCTGACGTGGGTCGCTATCGCGGTGAGAGTCCGGCCACCATTGGGCGAGATCGCGCACAGCACGTTAGTTCCCAGAATTCCCCAGGGAGGCATCACCGCCAGCCTGATGTTCCTGATCATCGCCATCGTCGGGACGACCATTGCTCCGTGGCAGCTGTTCTTTCAGCAGAGTTGCATCGCCGACAAGCGCCTGCGTTTTTCCGACGTAAAGTGGGCGCGGCTCGATACTTTATTAGGCGCCGTCTTCACGATCATCGTCGCCGGTTGCATGATGCTCGCCGGCAATGCCGCCAAAGTGCACGGCATCAACTTTCTCGATCCTGCGCAGATGGCCAACGATCTCCATGTATTCGTGGGACAGACCGTTCGCAGCGCAATCCTGCTGTTAATGATCAATGCCGCAGTGCTGGGCACGACGGCGATTTCCCTCTCGAGCGCCTGGGCTTACGGCGAAGTCAAAGGCTGGCCGCATAGCCTGGAGATGCCTATTCGCAAGGCCCCAGGCTTCTACCTGACGTACGTTGTGTGTGTCGGCTTGGCGGCAGCCATTGTGCTCATCCCGGGAGCGCCACTGCAGTTAATCATTCTCGGAGTGCAGGTGCTCGCCGGGATCATGCTGCCCTCTGCCGTCATCTTTTTGCAACTTTTGCTGAACGACAAGGAAGTCCTTGGCGAGCGGTACGTCAACAAGCGTTGGAACAACCGGGTGAACTGGACCATCATTATCGTCCTCTTCATCCTTTCCCTGATCTTGGCGGCGCAAGTTGCCGCCCCCAACCTGTTCCCCGCAAGCTAGGGGCTTGAAACGAAGAGGCGCAATATGAGCGTACTCGGATTCCTTCGCCAAACCGCCATCACTGAGGTTCCAGAGAATCACTTTATCGTCGTGCATCCGCTTGACGACGTTCCGGAGCAGAAGGTGGATACGTCCAACCTCGGACCAATGCCGATGACCGCCAGTGTGAAGTTTTCTCTGATGGCCCTTCGGGGTTATCTCATGCTCATGATGTCGCTGGTTCTCTATCACGTGATGGATCTGGCGGGCGCATTCGGTCATCACAGCCACTGAGTCACCTGTAGCCGTTCGCGGCCATTGAAATTTTGCCGCAAGGGACTCGTAACATTCCTTTAACGTCTTCTGGGTAGTCTCATGGATTGGTTGGATTTTTTGACGATTCTATTTTTATTAACTATAGTTAATTATATTGTGTATCACATAGTTAACATATGAAAGAGGTTGTGATTCCGCACTACTTTGGTAAGTGACTGGGGAATTCAGCGGCATTCCTTTTGTTTCAGGGTATGAAATTGAAATTCATTTTCCATACAAAAAACGCCGTCCCGTTTTCTGCGCCCATCTTTCTGGCCCTATTCTTCCTGTCGATCGCCCAAATCACAATCATTCAGGCCGCGGCCCAGCAGTCCCCCGCAATCCCTCAAGCTACGCCCACATCGTCCGACGCCCCAACACCCCCTCCCGACAACGATGACGAGCAGACCGAGGCAATGCTTCCCCATTTCCAGAGCACGCGCTTCTGGCTCTCCGGGCAGGCCAATTTCGTCTCTCAAGCACATCCGGATTTCTTCGCGCCCTACAGCGGCCCACACAGCCTGAGCCCGCACTACGAGAAAGCCACTTCGCGCGTTCTCACTCTCTACACCGGATTCCGACTCGACAACTCCAGCGAATTTATCGTCGACGTCGAAGAAGCCGGCGGATCCGCGCTCAGCCAGGGTTTCGGCCTCGCGGGAGACGCCAACCTCGACATCGTCCGCAATCCGCTTCTCAGCAAGGCTCCCTATCTGGGACGCGGCGAGTTCCACAAAGTCTTCGCGCTCAGTAAAGACAAAGTCGAGAACGACCGCAACGCATTCTCCTTATTCTCCGAACTGCCCCGCCGCCGTCTCGAATTCCGATTCGGCAAATTCAGCCTGCCGGATTTTTTCGACATCAATTCCGCCGGCTCCGACACGCATTTCCAGTTCCTCAACTGGACCATCGACAATAACGGCGCCTGGGACTACGCCGCCGACACCCGCGGTTACACAGTCGGTGCCGTACTCGATTTCGAAGATCGCAACTGGGGATTCCGTTTTGCCGAAGCCCTGATGCCCAAGGTCGCCAACGGCATCGATCTCGTCTGGAAACCGTGGCAGGTACACGCCGAGAATTTCGAATACGAACTCCGCCGCGGCATCTTGCCGAAGCAGGCTGGCGTAATTCGCGTTCTCGCCTACACCAATGCCGCGAACATGGGTGTCTACCGCGATCAGGTGATCAAGGCCGAGGACGCTGGCACAACTCCCGACATCACCGATCATCCCTGGCACGTCACGCGCAAGTACGGATTCGGCCTGAATCTGCAGCAGAACCTGACGCGCTATCTCACTGCCTTCGCCCGCTTCGGGTGGGACGACGGCCGCACCGAATCCTTCGCCTATACGGAAGTTGATCAGACCTTCGATCAGGGAATCGGCGCCAACGGCGCCTGGTGGCATCGCAAGCAGGACCGCGCGGGCTTGGCGTTCGTTTCCAACGCCATCAAGAAGGATCACCAGAACTATCTTGCCGCGGGAGGCTTCGGTTTCCTGCTCGGCGACGGTCATCTCAACTACGGCCGAGAAAATATCTTGGAAGCCTACTACACGCTCCATGTCTGGAGAGGAATCTATTTGGCGCCCGATATTCAGCACGTCAACAATCCCGGATACAACCGCGACCGCGGACCGGTCGTCATTCCAGGATTCCGCGCCCACGTAGAATTCTGAGCGCATTCACCCCGTCCGCTGGTAAGTGCGACGTATTGCTAGCCCTGCCCCTAGTCCCTACTTCACGATCTCCGCATTAAACGCCTGGATCACGCTATAACATTCGCACGCCGAACTCTCAAGTTTCTTCCGGTTTAGAACCCGCACCGACCCGTGACTGTACTCGATGATTTTCTTTTTCTGGAGAGCGCCTGCCGCCAGACTCACGCTCGGACGATCGGTCCCCAGCATGGTCGCCAGAAAATCATGCGTAATACGCAGCAGCCCCGACCCCACGCGATCCTGTGTGAGCAGCAGCCACCGCGACAGTCGCTGCTCCAGATCGTGCAGGCGATTGCATCCCGCCGTCTGCGCCACCTGCATTCCGTGGACCGCCGCACACCGGTTCAGGATTTCCTGCAACTTTGGATTCGTCTTCAGCGCCGCTTCCAGCGCGTCCAGGTTCATCCGGAACCCGTTCCCCCCGATCTGCATCACTGCCTGATGCGGGCTGTGGCGCAAGCCCGCTGCCACCGATACCGGGACGAACCCCTCATTCCCGACGACTCCCACCTCCACCGTATCGTCCTTCCGGGTCACAAACACCAGAGAAGTCATCCCGGAATTCAAAAAGTATGCAAACTCAAGCTTCTGTCGAGGCTCGTGCAGCACCTCGTGATGCTGCAACTCCACAAACTGCAAGTCGCCTCGAATCGCGTTGAACTCTTCATCCGGCAGCGACAACAAAATCTTGTTCGCTACCGCCTTACCCTCAGCGTTCGTCCTTTCCCCGGGTTGCAGCATCTGCGTAACACCTTCGGGAGTAACAATCTCATCGTTTTCCAAAGTGGCCTCCGGATGCGATTTCATCTTCAATTGATGGGATGCTTCACGTAGCTCGCTAAGACGTGCAACCCGTTTTGTAGGACACACTTCGATTTTCCGTAATTCCTACAGTCTTTCCTGTATTTCGATTATCGAATTCGATGTGAGTTAATCGGTAGGGAATCCGACAATTCCCACGGGAGGAGCCGTGCGGACCTGCATCCCTGAGTGTTGGCTTCACGTTTTTATTCATGCCAGTTCGAATCCTGATCGCCGATGACAATTCCCTGGTCCGCACGACTCTCCATCAGATATTGAAATCACCCGATCATGAGATTTTTGAAGCCTGCGACGGAGCCGAAGCCGTTGCGAAAACCATTCAATTTCATCCGGATGTCGTAATTCTTGACCTCGCGATGCCGGTCATGGATGGCCTGACCGCAGCCCGCCAGATCTCCACCCGACTCCCCCGCCTGCCCATCCTCCTCTGCACCATGTACTGGTCGCCTCAGCTTCTTGCCGAAGCTCAACGGTTCGGCGTTCGCAGAGTCATCTCGAAAGGCGAAAGCACTTCGCTACTTTCCGCCATTCAAGAGTTACTCTCCGCCCCAGCCGACGCCGACGCCATCGACGCCGTTCCCCTCGTCGTGCCCGACACGATTCCCCCGACTCCGGCCATTCCCGTCCAACCTGCTGCCGCCAAGACCACTCCCGCCCCTTCCGGACCCGCGGATGCTCCACCAGAAAAGACTTCTTGATACTGCCGGAATTCCTGCTTTTCTCGAAATCTTGTCAATATGTAGGAATTACACGAACTATACGCATGGGGATTGTTTGGAAAGACAAGAAAAGACCTGCGGCGGGCAGCCGTTTCAGGAGTGCGATTAGGAACGGATGCGGGGAGTGGAACGGCAGGGTGCCTCCCCACTTCTGGCCGGTGTTGCCAGAGGTGGGGGTTTTTGCTGCACCCTTCTATGCGCCCACCGGCTCCGCCTTAGTCGTCAGCAACTGCCGCAGCACGTACTGCAAAATTCCGCCGTTGGCGTAATACAGCGCTTCCTGCGGAGTGTCGATGCGCACGCCCGCTTCGAACTCCACCGGATCTTTGCCCTTCGCGGTCGCCTTCACTTTCACCGTCCGACCGGCGGCGAAGTGATCCACAACATCGCGGATGCCGGCAATCTCGAACACTTCCTCGCCGGTCAGCTTCAGGGAATCTGTGTTCTGACCCGCCGGGAACTGCAGAGGCAGAATCCCCATGCCGACCAGGTTGGATCGGTGAATGCGCTCGTAGCTTTCCGCAATCACGGCGCGCACGCCGAGCAGCGCCGGACCCTTCGCCGCCCAGTCACGCGACGATCCCGATCCGTATTCCTTGCCTGCGAGAATGACCAGCGGGGTGCCTGACTCGCGATACTTCTCGGACGCATCGAAGATCGACATTTCGGTATTCGTCGGCAGGTGCCGCGTAAATCCGCCTTCGGACTGCACCAGCTTGTTTCGCAAGCGGACGTTGGCAAACGTGCCGCGCACCATCACTTCATGATTGCCGCGGCGCGATCCATAGGAGTTGAAATCGGCGGGCTTGACTCCATGCTCCTGCAGATATTTTCCTGCGGGGCTGTCTTTCTTAATCGAGCCGGCCGGAGAAATGTGATCGGTCGTCACGCTGTCTCCGAGAACAGCCAGCACGCGCGCCTTTTTGATGTCATGCACCGGCGCGGGTTTCACTGCCATGTCGTCGAAGTAAGGAGCCTTTCGGATGTACGTCGAATCTTGCTCCCAGGCGTAGGTCTCGCCCTTGGGCACAGAGAGTCCGCGCCAGCGCTCGTCGCCCTGAAACACTTCGCTATAGGACTTCGAGAACATATCGGATGAGATTGACTGCTGAATCGTCTCTTCGACCTCGCGCGAAGTTGGCCAAATGTCGGCGAGATAAACCGGCTGTCCGTCGCGGCCTTTGCCAAGCGCTTCTTTGCGCAAGTCGAGATCGATTCGCCCGGCCAGTGCGAACGCCACAACCAGAGGCGGTGACATCAGATAATTTGCGCGGACTTCGGAATTGATTCGACCTTCGAAGTTACGATTTCCCGAAAGCACCGAGGCCACCACGAGTTCTTTTTCGTCGATCGCTTTCGAAACTTCTTCTGGCAGCGGTCCCGAGTTGCCAATGCAGGTCGTGCATCCGTAGCCAACGAGATTGAATTTCAACTTCTCGAGATACGGCATGAGTCCGGCCTTCTCAAGATAGTCGCGTACGACTTTCGATCCCGGAGCCAGCGAAGTCTTCACCCAGACAGGAACGGTCAAGCCTTTCTCGACTGCCTTCTTCGCCAAAAGGCCCGCGCCGATCAGTACCGACGGATTCGAAGTGTTGGTGCACGAAGTGATCGCCGCAATCACGACGCTGCCATGCTTCAACGAATCTTTGACGGAGGCGGAAACATGTTCATGGACATTCGGGTCTTCCACGCCAATCGCCGCCGGGCTTCCGCCCTCAGCTTCCCACTTATTATTGTTGGCAGGAGCAGCAGTCTTCGCCGCAGCTTTCGGCTTGACCAGCGATGGCAGGGCTTTTTGGAACGACTCTCCCGCCTGCGACAGCACAACGCGATCCTGCGGACGCTTTGGCCCAGCGAGCGATGGCTCAACCGTTGCGAGATCGAGCGAGAGCATCTCGGAGTACTCGGCCTCGGGAGTCTTCTCGTCGTGGAACAATCCCTGCTCACGGCCGTAAGCTTCGACCAGAGCGATCTGCTCGGCGCTGCGCCCGGTGAGTTGCAGGTACTTGAGCGTCTCTTTATCGATCGGGAAAATTCCACAAGTCGCGCCGTACTCCGGAGACATATTGGCAATGGTCGCGCGATCGGCCAGAGGAAGATCGCGGAGTCCAGGTCCGAAATACTCAACAAACTTTCCAACGACTCCGTGCTTGCGCAACATCTCAGTAATGGTCAAAACAAGATCAGTAGCGGTAGCTCCCTCACGCAACCGTCCAATAAGCTTCACTCCTACCACCAGCGGAATCAGCATCGACACAGGCTGCCCCAGCATCGCCGCCTCCGCCTCAATCCCACCAACACCCCATCCCAACACCCCTAAACCATTGACCATTGTCGTATGGCTGTCGGTACCTACTAACGTGTCGGGGTAGGCCCGGCGTTTGCCGGGAGAGTCGTGAACGAAGACTACACGGGCGAGGTATTCGAGGTTGACCTGGTGGACGATACCGGTGTCGGGAGGGACGATGGCGAGATTTCGGAATCCGGTTTGGCCCCAGCGGAGGAAGGAATAGCGCTCTTTGTTGCGTTGGAATTCGAGGAGCGCGTTCATGTCGAGCGCATTATTTGTGCCGAATTCGTCGACCTGGACGGAGTGATCGATGACGAGTTCGACCGGTTGCAGCGGATTGATGAGAGCGGCGTCGCCTCCGAGGTGCTTCATGGCGTCGCGCATGGCGGCGAGATCGACCACGCATGGAACGCCAGTGAAATCCTGCAGCAGGACACGGCTGGGCGTGAAGGCTATTTCTTTTTCAGGCCGGGATTTACTGTTCCATTTGGCGAGCGCGCGCACCTCTTCTTTTGTGACGTTGCGTCCGTCTTCGGTGCGCAGCAGGTTCTCGAGGAGAATTCGAAGCGAGAACGGAAGATGCTTCGTGGAGATTCCCTGCTTATCGAGCGCGTCGAGGCGGTAGATTTCGTATTCTTTGTTGCCGACTTTGAGGGAGAAGCGGGAATTGAAACTATTCAAAGACATGATAGCCTTCCTTGGCAGGGACGAATGCGCGCACTTCGAGTGCGCGGCTATTTTGATTGCAAAGCAATAGTGTAATTCTTCGGGTGGAAATTGCGTAGCCGGGCTACCGCAGTTTCGAGTTTCAGGTTGATGGTTTCGAGTACTTCAGGCAAGTTTGGAACCACGATGGGCAACAAAATCAAATGCATAGGTCCTTCGCTTCGCTCAGGATGACAGGACTGGCGGAGAGTTCAGGGCGCATGCAAGAGCGGCGATTAGGCGCGTTCAGGTAGAATCACGGGTAGATTTTATGAAAACAACTGCGTTACTCCTGACGATGTTATTCGGCCTTGGCGGTGTGGCTGCGATTCCCGTTTGCGCTCAGATGAATTCAAAGCAGACGCAGCGCGATTTGCAGAAGGCCGAGAAGAAGCAGGAAAAGGCCCAGAAGAAATATCGGAAAGCGCAGAAGAAGGCCGAAAAGAAGATGCTGAAGACCGAGCGGAAGAACAGCACGCACTACAAGAACTACTCGTACCGTCCTAGTGCGATCCAGACCAAATCTGGTAAATAACGACTCCGAACATAAAGACAAGGTAAATGCGAAGGGCCCAGAAGAGGAACTTCTCGGTGGCCGTCAGGGCGCGTCTCGGAATGTGGTACTTCTCTTTGGCCGCGATCAGCTGATCTGGCTCGAGAGAAGCGACGATCGCGGGGAGATTCTCGGGAGAGAACCCTGCTGTGGGGTGCGGATCTTTGGTCATGAGTATCTCCAGTTTCGAGTTTCACGTTTCGAGTTTCTGGTCCGAAAAAACCCAAAACTTTCACCACAAAGGGCACGAAGGTTCACGAAGGAACAGCAAACCAACGCCTATCTGCCTCCTCCGATTAGCGCCAACGCGTGCGGGGCGATTACGCTAACGCCGAAGAGAATTCCGGCGGCAACCAAAATCAGCACGACCCCTAGCGCGAGGATGTTCGCCCATCGCGGACTCACCAGATCGCCCATGATTTCTTTGTCGTTTACGAGCATGTAAAGGAAGAGTAATGCGGGCGGCATGGCCAGTACTGCAATTACGTTGACCACCAGAACGATATAGACGAGCCGGATGCCCGGGATGAGGACCAATCCTGCTGCGGCCGCGGCTTCGAAAACCAGAACCAGATAGAAAGACTTCCCCTGTTGAAAAGGAAGATTCAAGCTGTGCGGACGATGCGCGACTTCTCCGAAGGCGTAGGCGGATGAGGTTGAGATCGTGACAGCGGCGACCATACCTGCTTCGAACATTCCCAACGCAAAGAGAGCGGCGCCCCACTGTCCGACGAACGGTTTCAAAGCCTGGGCGAATTCGGCCGCTTCGAAGTTCGCCGTGGTCATGCCGTGCGCGAACAGCGGCGCCGCGGCCACGATTGTGGCCACTGCGGCCAGGGCAGCCAGAGCGGCTCCGAGCACTGTATCGACGCGGCCGTAACGAATGTCGTGCGTGGTCAGTCCCTTGTCGGCGATGGCACTCTGCTGGAAGAAGAGCATCCAAGGAGTGACGGTTGCTCCGATGTCGGCGAGGAGAAAGAGAACTGTCTCCTGATTGATGCCTCCTGGAAGCGGTTTCCACGTAAGAAATGCGGAACCGATGGCGCTCCAGTGCGGGTGGCTCAGTAAAGCAACAGGTATGAATACGAGATTGAACGCGGCTGCGAAAAGCGTGACCCGTTCCCAGGTCCAGTAGCGGTGCGCCATGAGGGCGGCGAAGAGAATGAGCCAGGCGGCTAAAACGGAGAGGAAGGGCGGAATGCCGAAAAATCCCAGGCCGGCCCGGATGGCGATGAATTCCGTCACCAATGTCAGGAAGTTACCGACCATCAGGTCGATCATCGAGAACCATCCCCAGAATGGACCGAAGCGGTCGAAGATAAGTTCGGCATGGCCGCGGTGCGTAGCTGCTCCAAGACGGACGGTCATTTCCTGAACGACGCAAGCCATGAGGAAGGTGAGGACAACGAATGGGAGGAAAAAACCAATGCCGTAGCGGGCGCCGGTGCCAGCATACGAGAGCATGCTCGGGCCGTCGTTTTCGCCGAGCATGACCAAAATGCCGGGGCCGATCAGGAGCCAGAGGAGGCGCGTACGAGACCAGAATCCGCGCTGGGCACGCGTTTCCCAGACGCGTTCGCGGTCATGAGCGCGGTCGATATCTTCGTGAGTGATTTCGACGCCGCTGTCGGTCGTGAGGTGACCGTTGAAGACGTTATGCAGGAATCCCCGAAGCGGTTTCGTGTGTGGAGTCGAATCACTCATGCAGTAAGACTCAGCCGCGCCGGGGGAGCGACGAGATCAAACAGTTAGCGTAAGTATATAACAGGAGGTAAACCATAGTTAACTAGTTTCTTGGGGGATAGCCTTTCAGGCCCAGCACGCAATTTCATGAGAGGCTAAGAAAGAGAGCGCCCGCTGCCCTCAGGGGCTAAAGCCCTCAGGCTGCGGACCGCTTGGCGGCCCGGCTTAAGCCGGGCCCTTCCCAAAACCGGTTGCGAGGTGGTTCTAGCGGTTCACTTGGTTCTAGCGGCTCATGTGGTTCTCGTGAGAGAGCTGCGAACAGGGGCCGACCACCCCGGTCGGGATGACAATGCTTTGAGAAACTCCCTAGATGTGAATCCAGTTTAGAAGGATCAGGGCCAGGGTCGCGGTGCCGACGATGATCCAGAGAGTGAGCCCTTGCAGTAGAGGACGAACGCCGACCTTTTTCAGCGTTTGCTTGCTCAGGCCGGTTCCGATCAGGAACAGGGTGACGGTCAATCCGATTTTGCCTAGCCGGCTCAGGGTAGAAAACGCCGGGGTGAATGCGGGAAGAATCGTGTTCAAAAGAGCGGCGAGGCAGAAGAGCAGGATGAACCACGGCCACTGAATGCGGGCCTTGCTCTTGAGCGTGGCAGCCGTTGCGACAGATAAGGGCACGATCCAGAGAGCGCGGGCGAGTTTCACAGTCGTGCCAACGGCCAGAGCAATCGCTCCGTACTTGGCGGTTGCTCCGACGACGGAACTGGTGTCGTGGATGGCGAGGGCGGACCAGAGTCCGAACTGCGACTGAGTCATGTGGAGCGCGACGCCGATGACAGGGAAAAGAAACAGGGCGACGGAGTTGAGGATGAAAACTGCGCCCAGGGAGACGGCCATTTCCTCCTCGTTTGCGTCTGCAATAGGTCCGACCGCGGCGATTGCGCTGCCTCCACAGATGGCGGTTCCGGCGGCGATCAGGAACGATGCTTTCTTGTCGACGCGGATGAGATAACCGAGGGAGATCCCGAGAAGCATGACGACCGTGATGCTGACGGCTGTATACACAAAACCGGAGCGGCCGGCGTGGACGACCTGATGAAGATTCATGCCGAAGCCCAGTCCGACGACGGAAGCTTGCAGCAGGAATTTCGAGAGCTGTTTGCTCTCGACGTGATAGGGATGGGAGAGGGCGAACCCGTAGATCAGGCCTCCGAGAAGCGCGAACGGTGGAGAGACGATACCACTCGCGGCAAGGATCAAGCCCACGAAGAACACTTTCTTGTTCATCCTGAGAGTGTGACGCGAAGCGGAAAGCGCGTCCAAGCAGGAATTTCAATTGGCGATAAGTTTTTCTTATCGCCAAAAACAGCGCCGGGGCCCTCCACTCCAGTCGGGAGGACGATTTGAAAACTGTTCCAGGCTTATTGATGCGTAGGACGGTTGGGCTTGGAGAGGAGTTTGCCGCGGGTAAGGGCGAAAAGGCGGAAGGCATCGGGCGGGCCGCTGAGTTCGGGGCCGCTGCGGGTGACCAATGAGAAATGACGCGCGATGGTGAGGCCGCGGATCGAGACTACTTTGATGGCATCGAGTTCGAGTTCTTTCAAGACGGCCAGGCGGGAGACGAAGCCGATGCCGAGTCCGGCTTCGACGGCGGATTTAATGGATTCGGTGGAATCGAGGTTCATCACGTTTTTGAACGATTTGAGTTTGAATCCGGCTTTGGCGAGAGCGGATTCAACGACTCGGCGCGAGCCGGAGCCTTGTTCCCGCATCAGCAACGTGGAGCTCAGGAATTGCGGTGCAGAGAGATGCACGGGCGCGAAATTCGCGGATGCAATGGGAACGAGTTCATCCCGCATGAATGGCTGGGCACGAATGCCGCGGTGGCGCGCGGGGCCTTCGATGAGTCCGATGGAAACCTTGCCTTCAACCAGCGCGTGCACGACCTGTTCGGTATTTCCGCTCTGGAGAGAGAGTTGCACGCGAGGATGCTCTTCGAGAAAAGCACCGATCAGGCGTGGCAGAACGTACTGGGCAATCGTTGTGGAAACCCCCAGGGAGAGTTCGCCGGCGAATTGTCCGTCAGGCGAGCTGAGATTTCGCTCCGCCTCGGATGCGAGCTTGGACATCTTTTCGGCATAGCGAAGAAGGATCGCTCCCTGTGATGTGAGGGAGACACGGTTGGCGGAGCGGTCGAAGAGGCGGACGCCAAGGTCGTTTTCGAGGGCCTTGATCTGGAGCGTGACGGCCGGCTGGGTGAGGAGCAGGTGCTCCGCCGCCTTGCGGAAGTTCAGATGCTCAGCAACGGCGCGGAATACTGTAAGGCGGAAGTTTTCCAGTTGGGCCACGGACGATTATCTCTCGGCGAGCGCGGAAAATGCCTTTTTCACCGCAAAGATTCTCTTAGCGGTCAAGAAGGTTTTCTCTGGAGAGGCGCAGGAGAACTTCTCTTTTAGATGGCTGTTGTTGGGAAGATTCTGGCGCAATGGCGAGGCCAGGACAGAGCAGGTCTCCGCGATAGGGTTGCAGCTGGCGCCTGTCGGCGGTCAAGGCTTGGCGCTTGCGTCTGCCTCGTGCCAGCAGTTGTTGACAGCAAGCGCGCAAACTGGGATCAAAGGGGGCGGCGACCAGAGCAGGCAGGAACAGAGCCGGCCGCAGGTAGCGATTGCCGAATCTATCAACTCACGCCGCCGCTGCACAGCATCTGGGAAGATACAAGGACCCGAAGTCGCACGAAGGGGGCCGACTCTACTCCGTCACTGTGACTTGCTTTCCCGAGTACTGAATGACTTTATCGATTTCGTCGCATGCATTCACGCCGACCCCGTGGTTCTCGCGAACGAAAACGACGTGAAAAGTGCGGTTTTCGAGCATGCCCGGGAACTCGCCTTTGCGATCGCCAATCGTGAGCGTGCGTGCGGCATCGTTCCAATGCAACGGAATCGTTGCGTAGGCGCCCTTCTCGTAGTTGTAGTTATCGTTCTCGTCTTCGTAGATGCTGAAATCGCCGTCGGCGCCGCGGTAAATACGAAGCTCGATCGGATCTTCCTTTTTCTCAGTCGACCATTCCTGGTCCGGGCCAAGCGGGACGATCGATCCGGCGCGCACATAAAGAGGAAGGCGATCCAAGGGCGTGATGGCGTTCAGCATTCTGCCGCCAGTGAGTTCAACGCCCGTCCAGAAGTCGTACCACTTGGCTTCCGGCAGATAGACAGGACGCGTAGTCGCCGCCGGCTCGGTCACCGGGTTCACCAGAAATGCGGGGCCGTACATGAATTGATCGCCGATGTTGTCGGCC
>Ga0070735_10001653_pt1 | contig 21085 bp, 16 predicted proteins | sample Coa_R1_FD_66443 | JGI IMG/M metagenome (GOLD analysis project Ga0070735, IMG submission 66443) | Surface soil microbial communities from Centralia Pennsylvania, which are recovering from an underground coalmine fire - Coalmine... | ecosystem: Environmental > Terrestrial > Soil > Unclassified ... | reverse complement strand
CTTCCTCCGCCAAAGTCAGGCGCGAGACGCCCTTGTCGGTGCCGGCCAGGAAGACCCCCTTCCAACGTGTGGCGGAGGAGTCAATGTCGTTCACGTAGAGAACCATGCGGGGAAAGCGCTCGTCAAACACCCGAGGAGTAACCTGATAGGAGGCCTGCCCCGCGCGCAATCGGTCTTCGAGTGTGCGGAAGGTGCGCACGGAAAGCGGACCGAGCCACAGCGTCATTACCAGCGTGATGGCCGTGGCGCCCATCGCCAGAAAACCGACGGGAACCAGGAGGCGCCGGCGGCCCATTCCCAGCGCGGTCATGGCGATCAGCTCGCTGTCGGCTGACAATCGTCCGAGCGCGATGAGCACGCCGACGAGCACGCCCATGGGAATCGTCAGGCTGAGAATGGCGGGAAACGTTGAAAGGAACAGGATGGCTATCGTTGACCAGGATCCCGGGTGGCGCACCACCAGGTCCATCAGGCGCACCAGTTGCGGCACGAAAAATACAAATGTGAATATGCCCAGTCCCAGGAAAGCGTGGGAGAACACCTGGCGGCAGATGTACCGGTCAATTAAGCGCATCGTTCAGAGGCGCCATTCTAGCATGCGCGCCGATGAGATGCGCGCGGGTCACCGGGTGTTGGTTTCCGGAATTTTCCCGCCGAAGCTTGCGCACCAGGCTGCCGGAGCCGTCCTGCAATGAACCGCGTCCACCTGATGATCTTGTGGCACATGCATCAGCCGCAGTACCGCGATCCATCGAGCGGGCGTTACGTGCTGCCGTGGACGCGCCTGCACGCGCTGAAGGATTACTGGGGCATGGTACGCGTGATTGAAGAATTCCCCCGCGTGCATGCCACTTTTAATGTGGTGCCGTCGCTCGGAGCGCAGCTGGAGGAATACGCCAGCGGAAAATTTGACGAGACAACGTTCACGGCCGCGTTTCGCCCCATATCCGGCCTCACTCCTGAAGACAAATCGGAACTCATGGTCCGCGCGTTTCAGGTGAATTACGACAATCTTTTGGCGCGCTGGCCTCGCTACATCGAACTTCATCAGTGGGTCGCTTCGCAGGGCGCGCAGCGCGCCACGCAAACGTTCGGCGAACGCGACTGGCGTGATTTGCAAGTGCTTTCGCAACTCGCCTGGATGGACGAGGAATATCTGGCCAGCGACCCGGTGGTCTCGGCGCTGGCGCGCAAGGGCGCCGATTTCACCGAGCAGGACAAGGAAAATCTGCGCGAGAAGCAGATCGAGTTGTTGGGGAAAGTTCTTCCGGAATACCGCAAAGCCGCGGCAGCCGGGCAAATCGAAATCTCCGCCACGCCTTTTTATCATCCAATTCTTCCGCTGCTGTGCGATTCGGACATTGCGCGCGTTTCCAATCCGGGGACGCCGCTGCCGGCGCCGGCCTTTCGCCGGCCGGAAGATGCTCGCGAACAGTTGGTACGGGCGCGGCGGTATCATGAACGCGTTTTTGGAAAAGCGCCCGACGGTCTGTGGCCGTCGGAAGGTTCGGTGTCGGATGACGCGCTGTCGATCGCATCCGACCTGGGCTTCAAGTGGTTTGCGACGGACGAAGGGGTGCTGGGGCGAACGCTGGGCGCGGGATTCGGGCGCGACGGCGCCGGCGTACCGGACAATGCTGACAAATTATATTCGCCGCTGCGGGTGCGCGTGGCCGGCAGGGAAATGGTGGGTTTTTTCCGCGACCACTATCTGTCGGACCTGGTGGGCTTCGTCTACAGCCGCATGGATACCAACGCCGCGGCCGACGATCTGTACCACCGCATTCGCACGATTGGAGAGCGCGTTCACATCGGAAGGCCGCTCACCGTTTCGCTGATTCTTGACGGGGAAAATGCCTGGGAATATTTTCGCGGCAATGGGCGCGAGTTTCTGCGGCAGTTCTACCGGAGAATCGACAACGATCCGGATATCCTGGCGCTGACCGCCAGCGAAGCGGTGGCCGCGGCGGGGGAGATCCCGCGGAACAACGGAATTTTTCCGGCGTCGTGGATCAACGCCAATTTCGATGTATGGATCGGCGCGGCGGAAGACGTGATGGCCTGGGATTACCTGCGGCGGGCGCGCGATTTCTACGCGCAGCAGGCGGACAACGCCGCCAAGGGATTTGCCAAGGCGCCGACGGCGGCGCAACTGCTGATCTCGTACGAGGCCCTGCTGGCGGCGGAAGGCAGCGACTGGTGCTGGTGGTACGGGCCGGAGCACAGTTCGGCCAACGACGCCGAGTTCGACGCGTTTTACAGGAAGCTATTGACCGAAGTGTATCGCTCGCTGGGAGCGGAAGCGCCGGACGTTCTGGCTGAGCCCATCAAGCGGCAGCCCATGCCGGCGCTGGTCTTGCCGCCAACCGCGTACCTCACCGTGAAGGTCGACGGCCGGGAGTCCACCTACTTTGAGTGGATGGGCGCGGGCCTGTATTCCGCCGACCGCCGCAGCAGCGCCATGCACGGGCGGCTCATGCTACTGCACGAGATCCGCTACGGGTTCGACGAAAAACGCTTCCATCTGCGCGTCGATGTTTTCTCCGAGGCGCTGCGGGAATTGCGCGACGCCGAATTCCGCATCACCTTCCGCGCCGAGCAGGAGTTGCGCGTGGTGGTGCGCTTCGAGGGCGGCCGGGTGACCGGCTACCTAGTGGAGTCGCGCGACCTGTGCCTGCTGGGGCCGGACGACGTGGTGAAAGTGGCCTTCGACCGCATCCTGGAAGTGTCCATCGCCCGGGAAATGTTCTTGCTGGTGAACCGAAAATCCATTTCTCTGGGCGTCGCGCTGTGGGAGGGCGGGCTGCCAATGGATCTTCTACCCGGCGAGGGCATGCTGGAGATTCAATTGGGCGAGGAAAATTTCGCCTGGGATGTTTAGGTACAGCCCGCCGCGGGGAATCGTCATCCTACCAATTGCCAGCTTAGGGAAGTGGCGCACGTTTTAGCTTGCGGAGGGTCGTTCGATCCCTCCATGCGCTGCGGTAATGAAACGACGCAAGCTAAAGCATGCGCCACGGGTGAGTTCGGCGCAATTTAATCCGAAAAAGTGAGGGCTCTCCTTGGAAGCAAGTTCACGGCGGCGATGGCCATTCGCCGCGACGGCGGCTGTGGTTTGCGCCGCAATCTGGGCTTCATTATCGCCGGGCTCGCGCTCTGCACGGGCGCAGGCCGGCGCATCACATGCGGGAACGCACTTCGATCGCGTCCTGATCATCGTTCTTGAAAATCAAAATTTCGATTCCGCGCGCAAGGATCCGTATCTCGAGCGGCTCGCACAAGAGGGCGTTGACTTCACCAACTTCCACGCGATCGGTCACCCTTCTTATCCCAATTATCTGGCCATGGTTGCGGGCAGCCCCTTCGAGGCGCAGAGCGACCGGCAAATCGATTTTCCCGACGACGAAGAGCACGCGACGATCGCGAATTTTCTGGACTGGCGAGGGTACGCCGAAAATTATCCGGAGTTGCCGAAACCGTTTTTAGGCGACCGCGGAAAGTACGCCAGAAAACACGTGCCGTTCCTGAGCTTCACGAAAATTCAGAAGTACGGCGCCGACCGCATGGAATCCGTGAACACTCAGGATCCGCACAACCGCTTCGTCACGGACATACAGAAGTTTAGAAGCGACCCGCGAAAGTATCCTTTGCCCCAGTACATGTTTTACTCTCCGAATCTGGACGACGACGGGCACGATCCTTATCTCGAGCCCGCAACGGGTTTGAGAAAAGCGTCCCGGTGGCTCAGCAATTTCCTGGAGAACTGGTGCCCGCTGGACGAAAAAATGAAGGGGACCCTGGTGGTCGTGACCTATGACGAATCCGAAGGACACGAGAGAACCAACCACATCTATACCGTGTTCCTCGGAGACATGATCAAGCGGGGCCAGGTCGACAAACTCTATTCTCACTACAGCGTCCTGAAGACCGTGGAAGACAACTTCGGCCTGCCGGCGCTTCATGCGGGGGATCGCGAAGCCGAGGCGATCACGGGCATTTGGAAGTAGTGGTAGGACAGGCTTCAGCCTGTCTGGTTTTAGCTCGTGGCATGCGTGAATCTAAACCAGACAGGCTGAAGCCTGTCCTACTTGATTGGGTGCCTGGTTGGTTGAAAAGCAGCGCGAGTGGTGGATTACAGCCATCGCGGCATTGCCGGTAGCCGGGCTCCTCTCCTTGAAATTTGCGTAAACCATTCCATTTAAATAAGATAGAGTTTGTCGCGTGCGGCCTCGACTTTGGACTGTCAGGTGCATTCTTTAGAGCGTCTGATCGAGTAGGAAGCGCGGAAGACTGAATTCTAACGCGCCGCGCCGGGATCGAGGAGGCCACGATATGAGATATCTAAAACATGCGGTGCTGCTGGGGATCATGCTGGCGGTGGCGGGTACGGCCAGCGCGCAGGTTCGGGTTGGGATCGGGTTCGGGGTTGCGCCGGTTTATCCTGGGCCGGCCTACGTGGTTCCTCCTCCGGCTTGCGCTTATGGTTATTACGGGTATGCGCCTTATGAGTGCGCGCCGTACGGCTACTACGGTCCTGACTACTTCGTCGGCGGCGTGTTCATCGGCGCCGGTCCGTGGTTCCATGGCTACTATGGCGGACGCGGCTATTATGGCGGGTGGCACGGGTTTAATGGCCGAGGTGGTTCCTACGGGCATGAAGGGTTCCGCGGCGAAGGGTTCCGTGGCGAAGGATTCCGAGGAGAAGGCTTCCGCGGTGGCGCTCCAGTGCACGGGGGTGGCGGCTTCCATAGTTTCGCGCCGCAACGGGGCGGGGGCTCATTCCACGGGGGTGGCGGTTTCCATGGCGGGGGCGGCCACGGCGGCGGCCACAGGTAAGCGCTGCGCAACATTACAGAAGCGAACAACGGCTGGCAGCCACGGTTGCCAGCCGTTTTTTTGTAGCACAGCGACTCTTCATCCCGAGCCCTTGCGAAGGGCTCGCTGTGCGGGCCTTGGAATTGCCGCGACAAGCATAGCCACCGCGGACGCGTACAAAACCGCACAGCGAAGAGTCGCTGTGCTACAAAATCGAAAACTCTCCGCCTGGCATTTGCGTCGAGATAACGATTCGATTTCTGTTACCGAATTCGATCGGTTCTTAGCGGCTTCTAAAACATTTTGATCGCCAGCGAGCGCGGACCCATCCCGATGGGGATCATGGTGATGAGGCTTTGCGTGCGGACGCGAATGACTGCCAGATCGCCGGAATCTTCGTTGGCTACCAGCAGAAGATCGCCGCTCGGATCGAGCGCGCACGGGCCAGGGTGCCGGCCGGTGGGGATTTGCGGTAGGAGATGCCGGGTGGCCATTTCGATGGGCGTGACGTCGTTGGCCAGGGCGTCGGTCACGTATACGATGCCCGCGTCGGCGGTCATGGTTCCATCCGTGGGCGCCGAGCCGAGAACCATGGACTCGGAAATTTCCGTGCGCCAGGTATCGACAATCTCGAGGCCGTGAGAGGTCGGCACGTTGATATACAATTCGCCGCCATCCGGCTTGATCAGCATGGCCGCCGGGGCTCCGGTCAACTGGAGGTTGTCGACCAGCACGTGCCGCTTGAGATCGACGGCGGAAACCTGGTTCGCGCCAGTGGCGGAAACGAATGCGACAGAACTATCCGGCATGACGGTCACCTGCTCGGGATGCGCGCCGACGGCAACCGTGCCGAGCGGCGCGAGCGTCTGCGCGTCAAAAAACTGCACGGTAGAATCCTCGCGATTGGGCACGATGATTTGCTTGCCGTCGGGCGTGACGCGCGCGAGCCACGGGTGGCGGCCCGTGCGCACGCGTCCCGTGATTTGTCCCGTCCGGCAATCGATGGCCACCAGTGTTGCCGATCCCGAAGCCGCGACGTATGCGCGCATTCCGTCCGGAGAAAAATCTACGGCGAACGGGGAAAGTCCTACCGGGATACGCGCTAAGAGTTGTCCCGTGGCGGCATCGATTACGAAAGCGTAGCCGCCATCGGTTGAAACGCCCCAGATCTGATTGAATTTGGGATGGGCGCGCAGGCCGGAGGGAGAAGGGCCGACGGCGATGGTAGCGATCTTGCTGACTCGAATCAGGTCGACGACGGAAACGGTGCCGTCACCCGCGTTGCCAACGAACGCGTAGAGGCGCAGCCCTGGGCGCAGGAAAGATGGGCGGCGTTCGCGCGCGATTTGCACTACGGCCGAGACCACGATCACGATCCCGGCGATCAGTAAGCGATAGTTGAGGCGGTGTGCCATTGCGAACCCATGATTCTGCCACAGAGACGCGGAGCGCGGAGCGGAAACGGCGGGAATCGGGCGTCGAGTCGCCGATGCGCGCTATCATTTGAGGGCTTAGCTGATTCGTTAAATTGGCAAGAAATAATGCAGCCGGTCGGACCTTCGCGGCATCAAAGCCGATGTGACTACAGCCGCCCCCAATCCAAGTCTCCGGCCCCGTGAAGTACTCTCGGCATGGGGAAGAATCTTGACCGGCCGGGTTCCCATGCTTTCGATCGAGATCACGCGGGAGTGTCCGCTGAGCTGCCCGGGATGCTACGCGTACGGCGATTCGCATCTCGGCGGCGGCGTAACGCTCAGCGAGTTGAGCGATTTCCGCGGGGATCAACTGGTCGAGGGCGTGCTGCAATTGGTGCGCAAGCACAAGCCGCTGCACGTTTCGCTTGTCGGCGGGGAACCGATGGTGCGGCACCGCGAGCTCAGCCGGATCCTCCCGGAGCTGGCGAAGATGGAAGTGTTTTCCCTGGTGGTGACCAGCGGCGTGCTGCCCGTTCCCGCGGAGTGGATGAGCCTGCCGCGCGTTCGCGTGGCCATTTCCGTCGATGGATTGCCGGAGCATCATGACATCCGCCGCAAGCCGGCCACTTACGAACGCATTCTAAAAAATATCGAAGGCCGCGAGGTCAACATCCACTGGGTGATCACGCGCCCGATGATGCAGCGCGCCGGCTATCTCGAGGAGTATGTAAAATTCTGGAGCGAGCGCACCGAAACGAATCGCATCTGGGTCAGCGTTTACAGCCCTCAGATTGGCGAGCAGAGCGCGGAAATGCTGACAGCCGAGAATCGCGCAGAGCTGGCATCGCAGTTGCCGGCGCTCGAGAAGCGCTATCCGAAACTGCTCTTTAACGACGGATTAGCCAAGGCCTATCTCGCCCCTCCAAGCAATCCGGACGAGTGCCTGTTTGCCAAGATGTCCGCGAATTATTCCGCCGATTTTTCTACGCGCGTGGAGCCGTGCGTGTTTGGCGGCACGCCGGACTGCTCGCAGTGCGGCTGCGCCGCGAGCATTGGCTTGCACTGGGTTCGCGGGGTGAAGGTGGCGGGGCCGGTGAAGCTGGGCCATTTTGTGAGTGGTTCGGTGAAGGTCGGATTGTGGATGAACCGCCTTCGTTCGCGCACCGGCGCACCCAAGCGATGGGATCCTTCGAGCACGCCGCGCAGCTCGAAGGATGAGAAGCTGGTTCAGATCCAGCCTTGATATGCCTCTTCCGTTTGCCGCCGGCGCACGCATCCGATAGAATAGCCTCCTTAACATTCATTCGTTCGCATCCGTAAGCATCTGAAGAGGGAATGGCTGAGCCACTGATCGGCGCGGAACCCGCCTACGACGCAAGCGACGAATATCGTCCCGAACCTGCACCGATCCCCGAGCCGCCCGCCTGGCAGGATGGCAGTTTCCGCATCGGGATCCACACATCGATCGCCGGGGACATTGCCGGCGCACTGGACATCGCCGCGAAGCTGGGCGCCAACGCGCTGCAAATTTTTTCCGCCAGCCCGCGAATGTGGCCGCGCGGAGGCACGCGCATTGCGGATGCCGATGCCGCAAGGTTTCGCGCGCGGCGCGCGGAACTGGCGCTCGGTCCGCTGGTTATTCATGACAATTACCTGATCAACCTGGCGTCGCCCGATCGCGTGATGCGCGCGCGGTCGATTCAGGCGTTTCACGATGAACTGGTGCGCGCGGTGGCGCTGGGCGCGGATTTTCTGGTAGCGCATCCCGGTTCCGGGCTTGGCGGCGATCGCGAACAGGCCATCGCTGATATCGCGCAAGGCATGCGCCAGGCGGCGCGCGGCATGAAATTCGGCGGCTTGCGAATCCTGGTGGAAAATACTTCCGGGATGGGATCGGCCGTGGGCGCGCGCCTGGAAGAGATTCGCGCCATCCTTGACCAGACCGGCGATTTGCCGATGGGCGTGTGCCTGGATACCGCGCACCTGCTCGAGGCCGGTTACGACATCGCGACGCACGAAGGACTAACGGCCACGATCGCTGCGGTGGAGCGCACCGTGGGCTTGCAGCGGGTTTACGTTTGGCATGTCAATGACTCCAAGACTCCGCTGGGGTCGCGCGTGGACCGGCACGACCATATTGGCAAGGGGAAGATTGGACTGGAAGCGTTCGGGCGGATTTTGAATCATCTGAAGCTTGGGCCCGGCGTCGAGGGATTGCCGGGGCGGGCGTTCATTCTGGAGACGCCCATTGACCGCCCTGGGGATGACCGGCGCAATGTGCGAGCGCTTTGGGAGTTGGTGGGAGTGAGCGTGAAGCAAGCGCCTCGGGCGGAGGATGGGTTCTCGATGGTGAAGGCGAAGAGGAAACCTTCACCGCGAAAAACACGGAGCAAGAAGAAAAGTTCGAAGGGCACAAAGGCGGAGAGACGGAAGAAGAGCGTGAAGAAATAATTTCCTGATTCAGCGGCGATCGAAAAATCGCTGTAGCCCGCCTCTTTAGAGGCGGGGGTTTTGTAAGTATCGGCAAGACGCCAGGCATTGGCTCGGACCAGGTTCAGGGTTGCGTACGGCAGCAGAGAAGCCCCGCCTCTTAAGAGGCGGGCTACAGCGCGGAGTACTCGGGACGGACAACGTGACGGAATACGATCCACAGGCAATTGAAAAGAAATGGCAGGCGCGATGGAACGCGGACCACGCCTTTGAGGCGGACGCCAATCCATCGAAGCCGAAGTACTATGCGCTGGAAATGCTGCCGTATCCCTCGGGAACCATGCACATGGGCCACATGCGCAACTACACCATTGGTGACGTGGTGGCGCGTTTTCACCGCATGCAGGGTTTCCATGTGATTCACCCGATGGGTTGGGACGCCTTCGGGCTGCCGGCGGAAAACGCGGCGATCCAGCGGGGAATTCATCCGCGCGAGTGGACGCTTACCAACATCGCGTCGTTCAAGCGGGTGCTGCAGCGGTTTGGGTTCAGCTATGACTGGCGGCGGGAAATTTCCACTTGCGAGCCGGAATATTACAAGTGGAACCAGTGGCTGTTCCTGCGCATGCTGGAAAAGGGAATCGCCTACCGCAAGCGCAGCCGCGTGAACTGGTGTCCGAAGTGCGCGACGGTGCTGGCCAACGAGCAGGTGGTCAACGGCTGCTGCTGGCGCCATGAAGACACGCCGGTTGAAGCCAAGGAAATCGAGCAGTGGTTCCTGCGCATCACGCAGTACTCCGATGAATTGCTGAACGGGCTCGACCGCCTCGAAGGCGGCTGGCCTGAGCGCGTGCTGACCATGCAGCGCAACTGGATCGGAAAATCGCGCGGCACGCGGGTGCGCTTTGCCGTCGATGGTTTCCCCGGCACGTCGATCGAGGTTTTTACCACGCGCGTGGACACTATCTATGGCGCGTCCGCGCTGATCCTCGCTCCGGAACACCCGCTGGTGGAAAAACTGATCGCGGGAGTCGAAGGCCAGGCCGCCATCGAAGAAAGCCTTCAGAAGCTGCGGCGAAGAACCACGAAGGCCGCGGATATTGCCACCGCCGAAAAGGAAGGTTTTTTTACCGGACGGTACGGCACGAATCCGTTCAGCGGAGAGAAAATTCCCATCTGGGTTGGAAACTTCGTGCTGATGGAGTACGGAACGGGCGCGGTGCAGTGCGTTCCCGCGCACGATGAGCGCGATTTTGAATTCGCGGTGAAGTTTGGACTGCCAATTCCCCTCGTGGTGCAGCCTACCGAAGGCGCGCCGCTGGCCAGGGAATCCATGAAAGCCGCGTTTGTCGAGTACGGCAAGGTCGTGAATTCCGGAACGTACTCCGGGCTTTCATCGGAACAAGCGATTGAAAAAATGTCCGCCGACGCCGAAGCAGGCGGTTTTGGCAAGGGCGAGATCATTTTCCGGCTGAAGGACTGGGGCATCTCGCGGCAGCGATATTGGGGCACGCCGATCCCGGTGCTGTACTGCGAGAAGTGTGGAATGGTTCCGGTGCCGGACAAGGATCTGCCAGTGGTGTTGCCGCCGATGGCGAAATTTTCGGGGCTGGGCGAATCGCCGCTGGCCAGCGTGCCGGAATTTGTGAATGTGAAGTGCCCGAAGTGCGGCGGCGCGGCTCGGCGCGAAACGGATACCATGGATACGTTCATCGATTCGTCCTGGTATTTTTACCGCTACGCCGATCCGCACAATGACAAGATGCCGTTCGACCCCGCGCTGGTGCGCTACTGGCTGCCAGTTGACCAGTATATTGGCGGCATCGTTCATGCCATCCTGCACCTCTTGTACACGCGATTTTTCTGCAAAGTGATGCGCGACCTGGGCCTGGTGAATCATGACGAGCCGGTCACGCGCCTCTTTACTCAGGGGCTGGTGCTGAAGGGCGGCACGGCCATGTCCAAGTCCAAGGGCAACGTGGTGGGCGCCGAGGAAATGGCGGAGCAGTATGGGTGCGATACCGGGCGGCTGTATACGCTGTTTGCGGCGCCGCCGGAAAAAGATCTGGAGTGGAGCGAACAGGCCATCGAGGGCTGCGCGCGGTTTCTGCAGCGTGTTTACCGGCTGGTAGTCAAGCATGCCGACGGGCTGAAAGCCGTGCAGGCGAAGAGCGGCGCCGGCGTTTCGCTTGATTCAGCCACGCCCAAGGAAAAGATTCTGCTGCGCAAGGCGCACCAGGTGCTGCGGCGCGTGACGCACGACTTCGAGACGCGCTGGCACTTCAACAGCGCCATCGCGCTGTTGATGGAACTGATCAACGAGCTGCAGACGCAGGAGCCGCTCGAAGAGGGCATGCGTCCCGAAGTCGCCAAGGAAGTGTTTGAGCTGCTGATCCTGATGCTCAATCCGATGGTTCCGCATCTGTCCGAGGAGCTGTGGGAGATTCTGGGCCATTCCGGCGACACGCTGGCGCACGCCGCGTGGCCGAAATTTGTTCCGGAGTTGGCGGCGGAAGATCAGGTGGAAATCGTGGTGCAGATGAATGGCCGGGTTATCGGCAGGATCACGGTAGAGGCCGGGCTCGGCAAGGGGGATTTGGAGAAGCGTGCTCTAGCCGACCCGAAGATCGCGCAACGCTTGAACGGCCAGCGTGTGATAAAAATCGTTGCGGTGCCCGATAAACTCGTCAACATCGTGGTGAGTTGAGGCGATGCGCGTCGCATTCTTTGAGGTGAAGGAGTGGGAGAAGGCCTTCTTGTCCGAACGGCTGCCATCGGACGAGATTTATTTCTCGCCGGACGTTCTGGCGCGCGCAGGCGGGGAAATGCAGGGCGTGCAGGCGCTTTCCGTCTTCATCTATTCGCATGTGACGCGCGAGGTGCTGGACGCGCTTCCGGCGCTGAAGTTTATCGCCACGCGGTCCACGGGATTCGATCACGTGGACGTGCAGGCTTGCCGCAGCCGGGGAATCGCGGTGTCCAACGTGCCGTCCTACGGCGAGAACACGGTGGCGGAACACAGCATCGCGCTCTTGCTGATGCTGTCGCGGAAAGTGCACCAGTCGGTGCTGCAGATGCGCAGCGGCCGCGTCGATCTGGCGGAGCTGACCGGCTTCGATCTGCAAGGAAAGACCATCGGCGTAATCGGCGTGGGGCACATTGGCCTGCACGTGATCCGCATCGCGCGCGGATTTGGCATGCGCGTGCTGGCTTACGATATTCGCCGCGACCCGTTTCTGGCCGATCTTTTGGGCTTCGAGTATGCGAACATGGACCGGTTGCTCGCGGAAAGCGACATCGTGACGCTGCACTCGCCGCTCACCGAAGGCACGTTTCATCTGCTGGGGCGCGAGCAATTCGCGCGGATGAAGCGGGGCGCGATGATCGTGAATACGGCGCGCGGGGGATTGATCGACACCGACGCGATGGTTGAGGCCCTCGAAAGCGGCCATCTGGGCGGCGCGGGGCTCGACGTGCTGGAGGGCGAGGAATTGATCAAGGAAGAGAAGCAGTTGCTGCAGCATCCGCTGGACGTGGAGCGATTGCGAATGGCGGTGCGCAACCGCGTGCTGCTGGCGCGCGACAATGTGGTGTTCACTCCGCACAATGCGTTTAACAGCCGGGAAGCGCTGGTGCGCATTCTGGAAGTGACTTTGGCGAATCTGGAAGCGTTTCGGGCGGAGCAGCCGCTGAATCGCGTGGCGTGAGTGTTTTCATGGCACAGCCTTCAGAGGCTGCGGAAAAACGCAAACGGTGTCATTCTGAGCGAATCGAAGAATCCCTCTGTGGTTCTTTGCCTGTGCTCAAATCGAAGAGAGATTCTTCGCTTCGCTCAGAATGACAAAACGAAGCACTCCTTCGCCCAGGCGGAGCGAGACTGCCAAGATCAGTTGGAAATCCACAGACTGCCCTTCATAACCGATCAGGGTAAAAAGTCTGTGCCACTTAGAATTGAACGAGGAGCGAATGAGCGAGTCCGGCGGCATTGTCGTACTGGATTTTGGCGGGCAGTATACGCAGCTGATTGCCCGGCGAATCCGCGAACAGCAGGTCTTCAGCGCGATTCTGCCGTGCACGGCGGGGATCGAACAGATTCGCAAATTTGAGCCGGTGGGCATTGTTCTTTCCGGCGGACCGAATTCCGTGTACGACACGGGCGCGCCGCCGTGCGACACCGCCATTTTGTCGATGGGCCTGCCAGTGCTGGGGATTTGTTATGGGTTGCAATGGATGACCCACAACCTCGGCGGGCGGGTGGAGCGGGCGGACCGCCGCGAATACGGGCGCAAGGAATTGTTGGTGAAAGACGGCTCGCCGCTTTTCCATGGCCTGCCGAAAAAGCTGCGCATCTGGAACAGCCACGGCGATCACGTGCGCGCGCTGCCCGCCGGCTTTCACGTCACCGGGGAAACCGACAACGCCGTGTCCGCGGCGGAAGATCCGTCGCGCAAACTGTACGCCGTGCAGTTTCATCCGGAAGTGCGGCACACCGATTGCGGCTCGGAAATCCTGCGCAATTTTGTTTTCGAGATTTGCCATGCCAAGCCGCTGTGGAGCGGCGCCGCGTTCATCGCCGACACCGTGGAGTCGATTCGCAAGCAGGTCGGCGACAGCCGCGCCATCTGCGCGCTCAGCGGCGGAGTGGATTCCGCGGTAGCTGCCGTGCTGGTGCACCGCGCCATGGGCGATCGCCTGACCAATATTTTTGTGAACAACGGACTGCTGCGGAAGGACGAATTTCGCAACACGCTCGAACTGCTGCGCGACCGCATGGGCCTGCAGGTGATCGGGGTGGACGCGTCGGAACGATTTCTCGCGCGTCTAAAAGGAGCAGTGGAGCCGGAAGAGAAGCGCAAGCGCATCGGCGGGGAATTTATCTCCGTTTTTGACGAGGAGGCCCACAAGCTGGCCACCGGCCCGGATCGCGCGCGGTTCCTGGTGCAGGGCACGCTGTATCCCGACGTGATCGAGTCCGTCGCCGTGCGCGGCCCGTCGCAAACGATCAAGACGCACCACAACGTTGGGGGGCTTCCCAAGGACCTGCCGTTTGGATTGATCGAGCCGCTGCGCGAACTGTTCAAGGACGAAGTGCGCAGCATCGGCCGCGAGCTTGGCCTGCCGGAAGAGATGCTGACCAAGCATCCGTTTCCCGGTCCCGGCCTCGCGGTGCGGCTGCTGGGCGAAGTGACTGAAGAGCGCCTTGCGCCTCTGCGCGAAGCGGATGCCATCGTGGTGGAGGAAATACGCCGCGCCGGCCTCTACGAAAATGTTTGGCAGGCCTTTGCTGTGCTGCTTCCGGTCCGCAGCGTGGGCGTGATGGGTGACGAACGCAGCTACGGGTTCACGGTCGCTGTGCGCGTGGTGGATTCGGAAGACGCCATGACCGCCGACTGGACCCGGCTGCCCGCGGAAGTGCTGGAACGGATTTCGACACGGATCGTGAACGAAGTGGCCGGAATCAATCGCGTGGTGTACGACATCAGCTCCAAGCCGCCGAGCACGATCGAGTGGGAGTGAGGCGAGAAAGCGAGTCGGGCCAAGAGGTGGAGAGCAATTTCAAATTTGAAATTTCAAATTTGAGATGAAGCGAACTCATAAATAGTCTTTGTGGGTCGCGGCTTCAGCCGCGACATTCAGAGCCTGGCAAACAAGGGCTTTAGCCCCTGAAGCGCTATTTGGTCCCGGGCCTGACGATTTATGCGATGGCATCATTTGAAATCAGGACGGATGGAATCGAAGAGGGCCACGATTCCGTATAAAGACGTGAAATTTCGATTTGAGATAGCAGAGTTGAGATGGGAGAACGTCCGCGTGCTGTGCCGAAATGAAACAGGCGCTTCGGGAGAGGGGATTGGCGATGGCCCGGGTGGTATTACTTTGGTCGTGAACTCACTTCCGAAAATAATTCCATCCGAGCCCTTCAGCCGGTACGACAGAGAGCGATCCGTCCGCGTTGGACGGGGACCCGCTGGACTTAGCGGGCGGCCATCTTCTGAGCCATGTACAGCAGGAGACGGCGGTCGCCTTCTTCAATGCGGCCCATCAGCCTGCGAAACTTGTTCAGAAGACGAGCCTCTTTTCCCGTGCTGCCCCACACAATTTCGTCGGCGCTCTTGCGCTTCGGAAGGTTGGGCAGTTCCGGCGGCTCCTCTCCATCGTAGAAGAGTTGGTAGAGTGGGACTTCCAGGGCGCGAGCCATTTTCTCGAGTGTTTCAATGGCCGGAACGGTATGGCCATTTTCCACGCGGGAGATATAGCAGCGGAGCAGTCCGGTGCGCTTTTCGATGTCCCCTTGGGAAAACTTCTTTTCTTCGCGTAGAGCGCGAAGACGATCACCGATAATCATGTTAGCATTGTTACATAGAGTTACAGTGCCCGCAAGGGCAAAAACCTGTTATACCTGTAATAATCCGTAACCGGAAAGCGATGGCTAACGTCACAAACTCCGAGATCCTCCGTGCCACCGACGCCGCCGGCGAGAAAGACTCGCTGAGCCCGGCGGAGCAGCAAAAGGTGCTGGTGCGGCGCGCGCAGGCCGGGGACGTCAGCGCGTACGAGGAGTTGGTCCGGATTCACCAGCACCGGGTACTAGCCGTAGTGGGCGGCATCCTGCGGGGCAGCGAAGACGTGGAAGATGTGGCGCAGCAGGCGCTGGCCAAGGCTTACTTTTCGATCCGGCGTTTCGATCTGCGTTCGGCATTCGGCACCTGGCTGTACAAGATCGCGGTGAACGAGTGCTGGGATTACCTGAGAAAAAAGAAGGTGCGGCGCCTGGTGTACGAAGCGGACATGAGCGAAGAGCAGGTGAGGAAACTGGAATCCGTGCCCGACCACGGTTACGGCGGCGCCATGCACCGGGAGGATGCCGGGCGGCAGGTGGAGCAGCGCCAGTTAGTGGAACGGTTGCTGGGCGAGCTGGAAGACAAAGATCAGATCATGCTGGTGATGAAGGAAGTGGAAGGGTTTTCGGTGGAGGAGATTGGAGAAGTCCTGGGCCTGAACGTGAACACGGTGAAAGTGCGACTATTTCGGGCGCGCGGGCGGTTGGTGGAAATGTACCGGAAGCGGATGGATAAGCGTCCCGCTACCCGGGAAGGACTCCAGCCGCGAAGGAGTGCAAAAGGTGTTTAATCAATCGAATCTTCCGGCGAATATTCCGGGGAAGTGTCGAAAGTTCGAGGCCCGCTTAGAGGACTACCTCAGCGGAGCGCAGGACTCGGAACTGGATCAGCACTTGAAGAACTGCGAACATTGCAGCGCGGCGCTGAAGAATTCCCACTTCGCGGGCGAATTGCTCCGTGAAGCCTGGGAACCGGCGAGCGAGCCAAGCCGCGCGTTCGTCGCCGGCGTGATGGCGCGGATCCGTCAGGAAGAGGCTCGCGCGAAATCACCCGCGGCGTTCTGGGCACCGTTTGAGTTCCTGGCATCGCGGTTGTCGCTCACGGCGGCGGTGCTTTTGCTGGGGCTTTCCGTTTATCTGGTGGAATTCGCGCCGCACCGTCCAGTCACGTTGGAATCGATTCGCACCGAGCTGAGCGCCAATGATTTCCCGCAGCCTCCCGGAGATCCGGTGAGTAACGAGGAAGTTTTGCAGTCGCTCGCGGAGAGGAACAATGGAAGATAATCGAGGCAATCGCAAGGCAGTTCTGCTGGTGGTCGTGCTCTTCGTCCTGGGCGTGGCTTTGGGCAGCGTCGGTACGTACCTCGTGACCACGCGCGTGCTGGCCGCGCATTCCCCGGTAGCCCGCACTTCCAGCCAGCACATGGCCATGTTCACCCGTGACCTGAATCTCACCACCGAACAGCAGAGCCAGATTCAGGCCATTCTCAACGACACGCGCGCGAACTACGCCAGCCTGCATGAAAAACTCGATCCCGAATACGAACAGGTCCGCCAGCAGGGCCGCGAGCGCATTCGCGAAGTTCTGACTTCCGAGCAGCGTCCGAAGTTCGAGGAATTGTTGCGCCAGATGGATGAAGAGCGGCGCCAGCGCCTGGCCAGCGAAGGCCACGACTAGGAGCCATCTCACAAAAGGTCACGCCCCAAACACAACAGCGCTTCAGGGGCTAAAGCCCTTGCGATTGGCAGTCTTAAACGTCGCGGCTGAAGCCGCGACCCATAAAGACTGTTTGTGAGATCACCAGTAAAAGAATCACGGGTCTTGCGCTCGGAGAGACTTCAGAAAAAATGGCGCGGCTGCTTGAAATCCTGAAAAGCCTTTGGCTGCGGTCGATGATGTACCGGGCGCTGATGGTCGCGCCTCCGGTAGCCCTCCTGCTGTGGCTCAGCTACATCACCGTCGGATCGCGAACTACCGCTCAATACTTCACCGCCAAGGTCGAGCACGGCGACATTTCCCAGGTCGTGCAGGCTACCGGAACGATCAATCCAGTGAATACGGTCCCCGTTGGTTCGGTGGTTTCAGGCAACGTCGTTTCCGTCAGTGTGGACTTCAATTCCCAGGTAAAAAAAGGCGACGTCCTCGCGCAGATCGATCCTGTGCCGTTCCAGAATGCACTGGCGCAGGCGGAAGCTTCCTATCAAAACGCAGTTGCCAATGTCGCGAATCTGGAAGCGCAGGTGGGCACTTCGCAGGCCAATGTGGCGACGATGAAAGCCAATGTCGCCAAGGCCCATGCCACCACCATCGATATGGGATCGCAGCAGAAGCGCACCAAGCTGCTTGCCGACCAGGGCGTCCTGTCCGCGCAGCAGAATGACGATGCCCAGGCGGCGTATGACGAAGGAGTTGCCTCGGAGAATGCCGCCGTGGCCCAGGAGAAACAGGCCGAATCGCAACTGGCGGCAACCATCGCGCAGCGCGATCAGGCAAAAGCGCAGGTACGTATTCAACAGGCCGCGGTCGATACCGCCAAGCTGCAGCTCAGCTATTGCACTATTACCGCGCCGATCGACGGCACGGTGATCAACCGCACCGTGAACGTCGGCCAGCCCGTCGCGGCCAGCCTGCAGGCGCCGAACCTGTTCAGCATCGGCCAGGATTTGAAGCACATGCTGGTCTATTCGAATACCGACGAGGCGGACGTCGGGCGCATCAAAGTTGGCAAGCAGGCGACCTTTCGCGTGGACTCGTTTCCGCGGGAAACGTTTAACGGAGTCGTCTCGCAGGTGCGCATGAATGCCACAACCATCCAGAACGTGGTGACCTACAACACGATGGTGGCATTCGACAATCTGGACCTGCGGCTTTTCCCGGGCATGACCGCGTATGTATCGATTCCGGTGGCCGAAGCCAAGAACGTGGTGAAGATTCCCAACGGAGCCTTGCGCTACAAGCCCGATCTCTCGGATAGCCAGATCAGCTCGCTGTACGCTAAGTATGGGATCAAGGATAATACCCGAACCACCCCGGCGGCGAGGATGACGGCCACAGCGACCGACGGCTCGGCCACTGCTGGTTCCGGCAGCGCCGCAGCACCCGCGGGAGGATCGGCGGCGCAGGCTGGCGGCGGGCAGGGAACCGCAGGCGCTTCCGGCGGCGGCGCAGGGGGCGGTGCGCGGAAGGCCCAAGGCGGTGGCGGCGGTCAGGGTGGCGGACAAGGTGGCGGACAGGGTTCCGGGCAAGGCGGAGGGCGCTCCGGCGGCGGCGGCCCGCGGCGGCAAGATTCCGGCGTCGTCTGGAAGCTACTCCCCGACAAGACTCTTGAACCGGTGCAGGTGAGTCTGGGCGTGACGGACTTCACGTTCACCGAGTTGGTCAGCGGTACTGTCAATCCAGGAGACGATCTGGTGATTGGCCAGTCCTCGAACAAGTCGACGTCGCAGGCTTCGACGCGCAATCCGGTGAGCGGCGCCGGCGGCGGCGCCCCGGGTGTGCCGCGGCGCTTCTAGCCCGGCTGCAAAATTCCTGATGGCCGACCAAATTACAATCGCGCCCGATCCGCAGAATACCGTAGCGGGCGGAAAACCGGTCATTCGTCTGGAAAATGTTTTTAAGACTTACGACCTGGGCGAAATCCAGGTGCAGGCCCTGCGCGGAGTTTCTCTCGAAGTGCGCGAGGGCGAGTTCGTCGCGGTCATGGGGCCGTCCGGCTCCGGCAAATCCACCATCATGAACATTCTGGGCTGCCTCGACCGCCCGACCAAGGGGCACTACTATCTGGACGGCGTGGACGTTTCGGGAATGAGCAAGACCCAGCTGGCGCGAATTCGCAACCGCAAGTTGGGATTTGTCTTCCAGCAATTCAATCTCTTATCCAGGACATCGGCTCTTGAGAACGTGGAGTTGCCCACGGTCTATGCCGGAGTTCCTCCCGAGGAGCGGACCAAGCGGGCCATGGAAGCGCTCACGCGAGTCGGGCTCGCCGATCGCGCCGGGCATCATCCTTCGCAGCTATCCGGAGGGCAGCAGCAGCGCGTAGCCATTGCCCGCGGCCTGGTAAACCGGCCATCGATTCTGCTGGCGGATGAGCCCACTGGGAACCTGGACAGCCGCACGTCGGTCGAAATCATGGACATCCTGCAGACGCTGAACAATGAGCAGGGCCTGACCATCGTCCTGGTGACGCACGAGCCGGACATCGCGCAATACTCGAAGCGGACGCTGCTGTTTCGTGATGGCAAGCTGAAGCGGGACAGCCTGGTCACCGACCGCCTAGTGGCCAGCGAAGTGCTGAAAACACTCCCGACGGCCGAGGAGCAGGCAGCCGAGGACGCAGCAACCGAAGCGCCGGGGCCGCCCGACGTTCCCAGTTGATTTGTAGGGGCGCCTGACCACGTATGGATTTCATGAACACATTTCGGCTCGCACTGCGAGCGCTGGCGCGCAACAAGATGCGCTCGGCGCTGACGATGCTGGGCATCATTATCGGCGTAGGCGCGGTGATCGCTGTGGTCAGCATCGGCCAGGGCGCGCAGTATCTGGTGCAGCAGGGAATTCAGGCCATGGGAACCAACGCTGTCTTCATTTCCGCCGGGAGCAATCGCGCGGGCGGCGTGCGGCAGGGATACGGCGGCGTGAAAACCCTCACCGTGGACGACATGAACGCCATCCTGCAGGAGATTCCGCTGATCAAGCAGGCCGCGCCGGCGCTCAGCAGCCGCCAGCAGGTGGTGTTTGGAAATCAGAACTGGAGCACCACCATCACCGGCACGGCGCCGAACTATTTCGATATTCGAACGTGGCCGATTCAGGCCGGATCGGCCTTCAGCGAAGAGGAAGTGGACATCGCGGCGAACGTCTGCGTGCTCGGGACCACGGTGGAAAAAATTCTGTTCGGGGATCAAAATCCGATCGGGCAGACTCTTCGTATTGGCAACCTGCCGTTCCGTGTCGACGGCGTACTGGAATCGAAGGGACAGAACGTGACCGGGCAGGACCAGGACGATGTGATCTTCGCGCCGTACACCACGGTGCAGCGCAAAATTTCAGGGATTACCTGGTTGCAGTTTATCGCCGCGTCGGCCGTTTCGCAGGAAGCCTCGGTCGCGTCGGTCGCGCCGATTACCAGCCTGCTACGCGAACGCCACCGCATCCGTGCGGGCAATGACGATGACTTTCTGATTCGCACGCAGGCGGACATCGCCGACCTGCAGAATCAGACGCAGGCGACCATGACCTACCTGCTCGGCGGCATCGCGTCGGTGTCGCTGCTGGTGGGCGGGATCGGGATCATGAACATCATGCTGGTGTCGGTGACCGAGCGAACCCGCGAGATCGGCGTGCGCATGGCCGTTGGTGCGACGGAAGACGATGTCCGCCGGCAATTTCTGGTGGAAGCGGTAACGCTCAGCATGATGGGCGGATTTATCGGAATTATTTTTGGGCTGGTGGGTTCAGCCTTGATCAGCAATTTGCTTTCGTGGCCCACGCTGATTTCAGGCAAGGCCATCATCGCCGCGGTGATCTTCTCGGCCGCCGTCGGAATCTTCTTCGGTTATTACCCCGCGCACAAAGCGGCGCAACTGGATCCAATCGAAGCGCTGCGGTACGAGTAGGTTGGAGTAGGACAGGCTTCAGCCTGTCTTCTTTCCGCAGCGTGCCCAGACCAAACCGCAAGTACTAGACGCAACCGTAAATCCGTGCGTGGACCCGCGTTTGCGCCATTCCAGCGAAACAGCAGACAGGCTGAAGCCTGTCCTACTGGAGCTAGAACGGAATATCTTCGTCGGAAACTTCCGGCCCGGCCTGATCATCCGCGGGATGAGACATGGAGCCTGGGGAATCGAAGTCCGCGCCGGCAGAAGCTGCGTGCGACGCTCCGCCGCCCATGGAATCGGAACGCGAGCCCAGCATGCGGAAGTTGGTGGCGACGATTTCAAAGCTGGTGCGCTTCTGATTTTCCTTGTCCATCCACTCGCGCGACTGGATGCGGCCTTCCAGAAAAATCTGCGAGCCTTTTTTCAGGTATTGCTGGGCAATCTCGGCCTGCTTGCCCCACACGACAATCTTGTGCCACTCGGT
>Ga0070735_10001652_pt1 | contig 21090 bp, 20 predicted proteins | sample Coa_R1_FD_66443 | JGI IMG/M metagenome (GOLD analysis project Ga0070735, IMG submission 66443) | Surface soil microbial communities from Centralia Pennsylvania, which are recovering from an underground coalmine fire - Coalmine... | ecosystem: Environmental > Terrestrial > Soil > Unclassified ... | reverse complement strand
GGTAGCCGCCGATTTCAAGCCAGCGCTTGAGGAGGTAAAGTTGCGTGCTTTTTCCGGAACCGTCGATGCCTTCTACTACGATGAGCGCTCCGGGATACGCGCGCGCGGGCTCGAGTACTTGAGGTGTCGCAGGAGTCACTTCTACCGGCGCAGCAAGGGGGGATGCAGTGGCCGTCAGGGATTCGTTTGCCAAACTAACCTCTCATCAACAAATGATTATACTCACAGATTGTAAAAATTTGGTTACAAGAACGTGAGCGCCGCATGAACGACCGTCGAGGCGGGCGGTTGCAAATGCTCGTTTCGCAGGGCAAACTACTTTTGTGGATAAGTTTGACCTTATTTGTATCGGAGCTGGCCCCACGGGACTCGCTTGCGCGATTGAAGCGAAGCGCGCGGGTCTCCGTCCGCTGGTGATCGACAAAGGATGCCTCTGCAATTCGATCTATCATTATCCGGTCAATATGGTTTTTTTCACCACACCGGAACTCCTCGAAATCGGGGATCTGCCGCTCACCAGTCCCTCCGAGAAGCCTACACGCACTGAGGCGCTGAAGTATTACCGTAAATGCGCCGAGCATTATGCACTCGAATTGCGACTCGGTCGGCGTGTCGAAAAAGTTGAAGGCAGCGACGACCAGTTTCGAGTCCATACGCGGGACGAGCAGGGAACTGCCGCGCAATTTGAGTCTAAAAAGATTGTTGTCGCAACCGGATACTACGATCTTCCGAATCGCCTGGGTATACCCGGCGAGGATTTGCCGCACGTCTCCCACTATTACACCGAGCCGCATCCGTTCTGGCATCAGGAGGTCGTCGTCATTGGCGGCAAGAATTCCGCCGCCGAGGCCGCGCTCGATCTTTACCGGTCAGGCGCGAACGTAACTCTCGTGCATCGCCGTGCCGAGCTCGGCTCAACGATCAAATACTGGGTGCGGCCGGACATCGAGAACCGCATCAAGGCCGGCCAGATTCGTGCTCTTTTCGAGACACACGTGAAGCGTATCGAGCCAGGTCGCGTGTGGGTCTCGAACCATTCCGGCGAGCATGCGCTGTCTGCCGTTCAGGTTTTTGCACTGACCGGGTATCACCCTGATTTCGAGTTTCTGCGCTCCCTTGGTGTCGTTCTCGACCCCGCGACAAATAAACCCAAGATGAATCCGCAAACGCACGAAAGCAACGTACCCGGCATATTTCTCGCAGGAGTAGTGATCGGCGGCAATCACACGAGCGAGATCTTCATCGAAAATGGACGCTTTCACGGCAAGCAAATCGTCGCGGCGCTTGCGGCTGGCAAAGTCCAATCACAGCACTCGTGACCGGTCCGTGGAATTTGCGATTTGCGGTCAAGACACTTCGATTTGCTGCATCTGCAGCTCTTTGCTAGACTAAAACCCGATGTCTTCTATGATAAGAGAGGCTGGCGAAACAATCGCCACACTGGTGAAGGGTTTCAGTGTGACTTTCCGCAACATGTTGCGGAAAACCGTTACTGAGAATTACCCTGAAGAGCCTGTTCACTTCCAGCCCCGCTACCGGGGGATTCACGTTTTGCATCGGGACGAAAATGGGCTAGAAAAGTGTGTAGGGTGCTTCTTATGCGCCGCGGCTTGTCCCGCCCGCTGCATCTACATCGAGGCTGCCGAGAACACCAGCGCGCAACGCATCTCCGCCGGCGAGCGCTACGCAAGCGTTTATAACATCGACTATTCCCGCTGCATCTTTTGCGGTTATTGCGTCGAGGCATGTCCCACGGATGCCATCACGCACGGGCATGGATTTGAGCTGGCTACCTCGAACATTAACGCCTTAATCTACCGCAAAGAGAAACTTCTGGAAAAAGGTCCTACCACTACTTAATAGGCTGATTTACTGTTTTTTGTGCGCTTTCTTGAGCGGTGCTGCCGGCTCAGTCATGCGCATAGGATCCAGAATTTCTCTCAAGGTCTTTTCATCAATCAGTTTGCGTTCCAGGGCAATTTCCGTAATCGTTCGGCCCGTCTTGATGCTCTCTTTCGCGATCTCCGCCGCGGCTGCGTACCCAATATAAGGATTCAACGCCGCCGCGACCGCAATCGTGGCATTCGCGTAATGGCGGCAACGTTCCTCGTTGACTTCGATACCATTCACGCCCTTTGTAGCCAGCACCCGCATTGTATTTTTCAGAATCTCAGCGGCGTGAAGCACATTCCACGCCATTGTCGGCATCATTACATTCAATTCGAGTTGGCCCGCTTGCACTGCCATGCTCGTCGCGATATCCGCAGCGACCACCTGAAATCCCACCATAGCTGTAAGTTCCGCCATCACGGGATTAATTTTTCCCGGCATAATCGATGACCCGGGCTGCAGCGATGGCAGAACGATTTCCGCCAGCCCCGTATTGGGCCCGCTAGAAAGCAAACGCAAATCATTGGTGATTCGGATCAATTCCAGCGCGAGATTGCGCAGCGCGGCAGAAGCAACGCTCATGGCAAGATTGGACTGCATCGTGTATCGCAGATCGTCGGTTGGCATTAACTTCTGGCCGGAAACTTTGCTCAAAATTTTGACAACGAGCTTTTGATATCGCGGATGTGTATTCACTCCCGTTCCCACTGCTGAGCCCCCGAGTCCCACTTCGCGAAGATATTCCTGGGACCGTCTCAACAGGTCCGCGCACCGCCGCAGCGCGGTCGCGTAAGCGAAGAATTCCTGTCCCAGGCGAATCGGCACCGCGTCCATTAAGTGCGTACGCCCGGACTTTAAAATGCGGTCAAATGCTTTACCTTTTTTTACGAAGGACTGTTCCAAAATTTCAAGCGAACCAATCACTTCATCAAATAAAAGCAGAGCAGCAAGCCGCATGGCAGTAGGGAAAACATCATTCGTCGACTGCCCAAAATTTACGTGGTCATTTGGATGACAAATTTCATAATCCCCGCGATTTCCCCCAAGAATTTCAATGGCACGATTTGCGATAACTTCATTGGCATTCATATGAAACGACACGCCAGCCCCAGCTTGATAAACATCCACCACAAATTGGTCGTTCCACTTGCCGGCGATTACCTCGTCCGCAGCTTTCACTATCGCGCGAGCGCGTTTTGCATCCAGCAGTTTTAGTTCGCGATTCGCCAAAGCTGCCGCCTTCTTAACCATCCCAATCGCCCGTATGAGCTGAGGGTGCGCACGATAACCGCTGATCGGGTAATTATCAATCGCCCGCTGCGTCTGGATTCCGTAATAAGCGTGAGCAGGCACTTCTAGCTGGCCGAGTGAATCCTTATCGATTCGCATTTTCAATTCGCGTCTCCCGTACCCCTGAGGTCGACTTCCGCAATAGCAAGCAGTCGAATATACACATGATTATCCATTTAGTTTTATGTTGAACCCGCTGATTTGCCCTTGCCCCACGCACCGATACTTTCACTACCGTTACTCATGAGCGTTTAAACTCAAAGGATAGAACAACTAAGTTGAAAGTAAATTAACATCGACACACCTCAAAAGGACGCGACATTTCACAAAGCAGGCGAAAGCAAGGGGGACTTTACGTACCGCAGCACTGGCCATTTCGATTCAACACCCCCTACACCGCGTCAGCACTCCGACATCTCACCCGCCACCAGGTAAATTATTTAATATTTTAATAAATAACTGCGTGTAAAAAAAGCATGGCCTGTCCACAATCGCTCGGCTAAAGGTATTCGTCTGGTATTTCACTAGAATTATTGTTTCAAAAACTCTCCTACTTCATACAATTCGCGTTCGCTCGACACAAAAAGCTCTAAAGAGTCGCCTCCGCGATGACCAATATGCAATCTCTCACATCTAGTCGTCTCCCAATGTGCGTATCACCAGTCTCATAAGCTATACAGGACAAGAACATACATAGCGGTGATTGGTTTGTTGATTGGTTTGTTAATTGGTTTGTTGATTGTTGAGGTTTTGTTGGAACGGATTGGACTTGGGATGGGTGGGTGGTGGGTTCAATTGTGTGCGGAAAAATAATTTGGAGTGATCGTGGTGGAGAGAATGTTTGATGGAGTGCAGTTTCTTTTGCAGATGGGGTGGTTGGAGTGTGCGTGCGGTGCTTGGAATTAATTTTGTCGGTTTCGGTTTGGTGTGGTTTTGATTTTTTAGTGTGTTGTGAGGGTGATGCCGGTTCGTGCTCTGGGCGTTGCGTCCGCCCTTGCTGCGTGATCTTTGGGCTAGAAAGGTCTGAGGTTATGGGGATGTTACGTGGTTTTACGAAACAACTTCTTGGGCCTTGGGCGTTGGTGGGGCGTGGCAGTTTTGAGGGCGAGGAGCTGAACGTTTGCCGCAAAAGTGGGTGCGCGCTTAGGCACGTCATCGTGCTTTGGCGACGATTGTTGATTGTTTTTGACACGGACATTTTGCGGCGAATATCTCGCCTTGTTCGAGCTATGCGTGCGGGGCGACGTATGCAGTTGTTGGCGCGGTTCGTTTGGGCCTCTTACGTCAATGCGCGGACTGGATGTCGGGGTGATGAATTGGGGCCTCGGTCGCTGGTCGGGGTGCTGGGATCGGCGCCGTTGCGTGAAGTGCGAAATGACGGGAGCGCGGCCTTTCTCCGTGAGATACAGGCCGGAGAAATCTCGGTATCTGCGACTGGGGGGCTAACTAGACGCGTTGGAGGGAGCTTCATCAAGAACATCGATGTCGTTAACCACGTCGGTGGTCGTACAAACATTGGCGGTAATACTCTTCGGGCATCGGGGAAGAGATCTGGCTCTAATCGCGCTGCCACGCCGATGGCCTTTCTTGGTCGGACACAGGCCGGAGAAATCGCGGTATCTGCGACTGAGCGGCTAACTAGACGCGTTGGAGAGAGTTTCATCGAGAACATCGATGTCGCGAACCACGTCGGTGGCCGTACTAACATTGGCGGTAATACTCTTCGGGCATCGGAGAAGAGATCTCGCTCTGATCGCGCTGCTGCGCCGATGGTCTTTCTTGGTCGGACACAGGCCGGAGAAATCGCGGTATCCGCGACTGAGCGGCTCACTAGGCGCGTTGGAGAGAGCTTCATCGAGAACATCGATGTCGTGAACCACGTCGGTGGCTACAGAAACATTGGCAGTAATACTCTTTGGGCATCGGGGAAGAGATCCCGCTCTGATCGCGCTGCTACGGCGGTGGGATTTCCTGGTCAGATGCGGGTGGGAGAAATTGCGGTATTCGGGATTGAGCGAATAAGAACGCGCCTCAGGCAGCATTTTGTCGAAACACTGGTCGCGTCGAGTACGCCGACGGCTGCACAGACGTTGGCTGCAACACTCTTCGGGCATCGGAGAGGGGTTCGCGCACCTAGCGCACTTTTTTCGCGTTGGAAAAGATCTCACAAATATCTCTTGTCGAATTGTGCGAAGGCCGAACACGAATTTCTGCCGGGGGAGGCTTTTGCATTTCCTCGCGGCCCCGGCGGCGGATTAGACCGAACATTCAAAACCAAATTCAACAGCACACAGGCTGAAGCCTGCGCTACTTGTTCTGTCGCCCGGCAAATTCAGAGTGGCCGTGGCGCAGATGCGAATTTAAAACTATGACTCAACAGCAAAAAATTGGTTCGGCACGACGCCACGGATCGCGCGAATTATTTATGCGATTTCGTCGCGAGAGTTCTGGCGACGCGAGGACCTGCTTCGCTGAAGCGCGGCGGCGCCGGACGAATATCTACCGGGGGTGGCGGAGGTTCCGTCAGCGGATCGAGGCCGGGGTCCTGGATGTTGCGCAGGAGATCCGCCATGGACAAGGCGGGTTCGCGCAGGGAGCCGTGATGGTCGAGCATCCATCTGGCGAGCATTGCTTCGGCGGTTTCTTCGAGCCATCGATCAACCAAAAGTGCAATCTCTCTGCGGAGATTGGCTGCGTGGTTCAGCCGGGCCAGCTCAAAACTCTGCAGCGAAGTTCTTGAAGCCGACCGAAGATAGTCGACAGGGGGAGCGATGCGCGTTATGGCCATGGCCAGACTCCTAAGCGGACTGGGTGGAAGCAACCAAGAATTGTGCAGACGCACATTCCTGACATGGCACTAATCGTATCCACTAGTATTTTATACCAGTAGCGTTATTAACCGCTGTGTTAACGAAACGATTGTTCCGGTCAAACTGCGGAGGGCAAATCTGTCGACACCTGTGCGCGCGACGAGATTTTCGAGTGGCCGAAAAAAAGTAAATGACGAGCATTTTGGTGCATTACGGCAGTGACCGATAACTTTGGCGACTTGATTCTGCTTCGCAGAAATCTTTGCTCCTGAAACAAGACAAATATTATGGGACAAAGTGGCGCTTTGGGGATCCGGATCAGAGGGAAAGTTAAGAAAAGGCTTGAATTCGCGGGTCGGGGAGATTTTTTCAGTCATCTCTGCGGTGAAGCAATAAGAAAGTTTTACGGCACTGGTAAACAGAATGAGGGGCGCGCCGAAAATCACAGTCCGGCCGAGAATGATCGACACCAGGTAATTTTAGTTATCAGACACAGTTCAACGGCGATTTGCTAGCTGTTCAACGCAGGTTTTTCCCGCGCGCGCTGGTTTTTCCCCCAGTGTGTACGGCCGGCCAGACGGCGTGCCCAGAGGAACTCTCGGCGCGCGCGAGAAAAGTCTGCGACGAAATGAATTATGCAGGCCCAGCACGCGAAAACAAAAGAGCACATTCAAATTTGGATGTGCAAAGGAGAGAGAGATGAAATCTGGAGCGAATCTTTCCGGTGGTTGGGACAAGCTTCCGCAAAAAACTCTGGCAGCAGGAGCCGCGACCAGGGAGGAGCAAAGCGGCCGGCGGTACGCGGAGGAGAATTGCGACTTGCAAGCCGTCGAGCGAACGGGCAGTGGACGCGACGTGCCGGCAAGCAACCTCCCGGATCATTTGCGGGCGGCTGCGGTGGCCAAGCACGGCGAATATGATGCGAGGCGGTTGCGTTCGCAGCGGGAAGTAATCCGCGACGTGATGCTGGCCGCGGCGGATTGCGATACCTGGCTGACGTTGAGTGAGCTGCGGGCGTTGACGCGGTACGGTGAGGCGTCGATTTCGGCGCAGTTGCGGCACTTGCGAAAGTTGGAAAATGGCGGGTACGACGTGTCCAAGCAGCGGCGCGAAGATGCTGTGGGCGCGGGAGCTTCGGCGGATGGTCGCGGAGAGTGCGTTTGGGAATATCGCATTTTGCGGATTTTGCAGGTTTAGTAGCACAGACTTCAGTCTGTGTGGTTTTGAATTGTTTTTTTTGTGGTGGGCAAAGTCTACTTGAAATTTGAGCGGTTACGAGTGAAGCGAAAACAAATTCAAGAACAAATTCAAAAACACACAGGCTGAAGCCTGTGCTACGTAGAGTCGTTCGCTGAATGTGAGGTGACCATGCCGAAACGCGTGATTGATTTCGATGCGATGTGGGGGTCGGACAAACTGGCCTCGTGCGCGGAATGGGCGCAGGCCGAGTATGCGTGGCTCTACGGACTGGCGGATGCGTCAGGATGTTTTGAGCTGACGAACGTGCGGGTCATCTGGGGACGCGTGGCGGCGATCCGGCGCAATTTATCGATCGAGCGGCTGGAACAAATTTTTCACGAATTTCATGACAAAGGTCTGTTGTTCGTTTGGGAAGAAAACGGGAAGCGATACGGTCATTGGACGGGCAGCGATGTGCTTGGGCGGTTGCCGGCGCCTTCGTGGCGCATGCGTTTGGAACGGCTGGCGCCGCCTGTGCCGAAGCAACAGTTTGCGGAATTCATGTCGCGATTCTCGCGGGGGAAAGCGGCATCGGCAGGTGGAGGATTTTTTGGCGAAACGTTGCCGGGGGCAACTAATTATTCCAGTGTCCAGAGGGCGCAAAGATGTGAACCAACTCCTTCAGGGGTTAAAACCCCTGAAGATAACCGCTCTAGTTTGTCATGCCTGAAGGCACGACCCACAAAGATGGAGAATTCTTCCGACACTCATCCTCGTGCGAATAAAACGGAGACGGAAGTTTTTTTGGACCCGCCGCAAGAAAAGGCCGAGCTTTTTTCTGGCGGGCTGCAAGTGCAGCCCGCTCCCGTTTCCGGCGGGCTGCAAGTACAGCCCGCACCCGAGAACCTCAATGACGGGCTTGAGGCGGCTCAAGCACAGGATTGGAAGTGGAATCAGAATCAGAACCAGAACCAGAACCAGAAGAGGGAAGGGTTTGCTCAGAATGCGTATGCTGAGGGATTCGGTGGCAGGGCACACTCTGCGGAGAGGCACTGCGCTTCACAGGATTTGCGAAACGAGGAGGAAAAATCAAAACAGCAACTCTTTCTTCCAAGTCTAAATTCAAAATCGGAAATTCAACGGCCAGAATCGGAGAGTGCGGCTGCGGCGGGTACTGAATCGAATCAATCCGCGCGTGCTGTGGCAGCGGGGAACGTTGCATCTGCGCCCGGTAGTTATTCCCGGCCTGCCGGAAATTCATTTCGTGAGAGGGAGAAGGCCCTTGCGGTCGCGCGCGAATTGATGGTTGGGCGAGGTCCGCGGTGCGGGCCGGTGTGTGTGAAACCGGAAGCGCTGGCGCGGATGAGGGCGCGCGAAGGATCGCGGTCGCCGTAGTCGTAGCACAGGCTTTAGCCTGTGTTCTTTTGAATTTGGATCTGTAGTGGTCAAAAGGCACAGTGAGATGGAAAGAGAACTGAGGAAGAATCCAAGCAAAAAGCACACAGGCTGAAGCCTGTGCTACTGGACTACTCGTACAAATCGCAATTGCACGTTAGACGGTGTGGAGGAGAGACCATGCTAGCGACGTTTGCATTCGACGTTTGTCACGATGTGTACCGTGCCGCGCGTGAGGTGATCGACGCGAGAATTCCTACGCTGAATATGGAATCCTCTGGAAAATATACCTGGCGCCCGGATCGCATGCCGCGGCTTGCCGAATACGTGGCCGATTTCGCGCGTGCCGGCGAACGGGCGCTCGGTGAATCAGGAGAGACGCTGATTTCTGTTCGCAGGGAAGCGTCGAGGGCGGGAGATTCACGCGCGGTGCGATTCCGTTCCACGAATGGCCGCGTTTTAGGCGGGGATGGACAGACAGGAGTGCCAGTCCTGCACGAGCGCGTCCGCCGGGAACCTTCGCAAACGCGACTCAGGGCCAGCCGCATGGTGATGTTTCGCATGTTCTACCTGGGCGGCGCGGAGTACCAGGCTGCGCGGCGGCATCTGGGAATCAGCGAGCTGACCTGGGCGGATTGGGCGGAGGAGATTCGCAGGCGCGTCGGGCAAGAGCTGGCGAGCACTGGCGTGTTTCCCCCGTCGAAGTATTTTCAGACTTCGTCGATCCCGGCGCCGGAAAATGCGGCGTGATGTGAGGCTCTCGCAGCACGGATTTTACAGTTTGCGAAAAACTCGATTGGGCGTCATTCCGAGGCACGCTGCGTGCCGAGGAATCCCTCTTTCTTGGGGCGTTCGTAAGTAGCACAGGCTTCAGCCTGTGTGGTTTTGAATTTTGGTTTTGTTGAGCGAGGTAGTCGTTCGTCGACGCAAGATCGTCGCGCAGGCAGTAGCACAGACTTCAGTCTGTGTGGTTTTGTTTTGGTGGGCGCACAAGGACAAAAGCAAACAGGCTGAAGCCTGTTCTACTTGTTCGCGAAATTGGTGGGGGCAGGCGCGCCGCGGAAGAGAAAAACCGCACATTTGAGAAAGTTATAGAAATATATTGACAAATAAACTCCACTCATGGTAATCTTCTGCTCGCAGAATTATGGCCTGCCGTTGCGGAAAGTTACGGCGGGCTTTTTTGTTGCCCCCAGAAGTACAAGACCCCTTAGAGTGAGATTCAGCCTTTGTAGCGTCGGCCTTTAGGCCGACATTGTAGAGTCACGCACATGCCCACCTGAAGGTGGGCGCTACAGGAGCTCGCGCGGACACTGGCGTCTGCGTTTACAAGCCTCGCAGCTACAGCTCTGGACTTTATTTTGCGACTAGAACGTTCAGTGTAAGAGCGGAGTCGGAGTTTTCCGGCGGGCTGCACGCTGCACCTGAAGCGTTCAACAGCGCAAAGGTACAGCCCCGCCCTTTTTTGGCAGGCTCCAAGCGGAGCCCGTTCTCTTTCTTGGCGGGCTCTAGCGGAGCCCGCACCCGTTTTCCCGCGGGCTGCAAGTACAGCCCGTTCTTTTTTCCAGCGGGCTGCGAGCGCAGCCCGTTCTTTCTTCCTGCGGGCTGCAAGCGCAGCCCGCACCCAGGAGGCCTCATGCCCGCGTATAGCAATGCCACGCCGCCGCTTTCGCTGTTTCCCGGTGACGTAGGATTCAGTTTTAATGCCGAGGCGTTTCCCGCTGACGGGACGGCCGGCGCGCAATTTGCGATTCCCGAACCTGCTGGGCTGGCCGATCAAACGCATGCCGTACGTTGGCAGACGATTTTCGGGACTGCGCCTTCGGCCATCAACATACGGTTGCAGGGAGCTGCGGCCGATGTCGACGCGGAATATTCGGATCTCGACACTTCGAGCGCGACCACGGGCGAAGCGCGAACCGTGACTGGCGTCCGCGCCCGATTTCTACGGATCAAGAAAATGACGTCGACGGGCGGGGCTTCTCTTACGGCGAAAATGTTGCCCTAGGGAGGAGTGACCGGTGACTGGTGACTGGTGACTTGTGACTGGTGACTTGTGACTCGTGACTGGTGGGAAAGCGTGATTCGTGGAAAATCTCGCGCTGGCGGGCAGGTCGCCGGCGGTTCGCGCACTTCTACCGCTCAATTAAATTAGTTGCTGGTGAGTAGAAGCGTCGCAGGCGACATTCATTGCGGTGCAGCGCAGAGCAGGGTTACCCGCACGCGGAACGGTTTTCACCAGTCACTGGTCACCGATCCACTCCGCGCTGGCGAGCAGCTCGCCGGCGATTCGCACACTTCTGCCGCTGAATTAAGTTGCTTTGCGGATGAGTCAGGACTTCGCAGGCCGAAGTTATTGCGGTGCAGCGCAGAGTTGCCGGCGCGCGAGACGATTTTCATCAGTCACCAGTCACTGGTCACCTGTCACCGATCCACTCTGCGTGGCGGCCAGGTCGCCGGCGGTTCGCGCACTTCTACCGCTCAATCAAATTACTTGCTGGTGAGTGGACAGAGTCGCAGGCGACATCCATTGCGGTGCAGCGTAGAGCAGAGTTACCCGCACGCGGAAAGGTTCACCGGTCACCGGTAATCCACGCGTCACTACCCACGAATCACGAGTGACGAATCACCAATCACGGCGTCTAGCCTTTTTTGCCGCCGACTGAGTGTTTGCGGGATTCCCTGGATTTCGAGGATTCTTCGGCGCCGTGCTGCATTAATTTTTTTCCGCCGAGATGGTCGAGCTTGCCGAGGAAGGCATTCTTTTGCAATTTTTTGGTGTTCTTTTTCTTGGCCATGCAAGTACAGTACGTGAATCGCAGGCGTGCGTCAATTGGTGGCTACTAGTCACCAAACACGGGAGATCAACATGCTGCGCAAAATAATCAGGCTCGCTTTCTTCGCAATTTTTCTTTTGTTGTGCACCGCGGATCACGCGCAGGCGCATTCAGTAACTCTCACGTGGACCTCGTCGACTGATGCCGGCGTGACCTACAACGTTTATCGCCTTTCCGGGGCGTGTCCCGCGACGGTAACCGCCGGCTTTTCAAAAATTACTCCGAGTTCGATTGCCGCGACGACGTTCACGGACAGCGCGATGGCGCCTGGCACGTACTGCTACTACGCTACGTCCGTTTTAAATGGCGCAGAGAGCCTCCCGAGCAATCTTGCTACCGCGGTGATACTTCCGGGGGCGCCGACAGCCATGTCCACCACGAATGCGAACTAGGAAGGGATGCTATGGCACAGATTCTTACCCCGACCAGAGCGAAGGGCAGGTTGAGCAGTAATTAGTTTCAAAACTTTTCATTCTGTTCCAGCTTCGCAAAACGTGCTGGTAGTAGTAGTAGCGCAGGCTTCAGCCTGTGTGATTTTGAATTGGTTTTGCGAAGTTAGAGCGCGAGGCGAGAACAAAGGCAAAACCTAATTCAAAATCTGAATTCAAAACACAATTCAAAAACAAATTCAAAAACGCACAGGCTGAAGCCTGCGCTACTGCTACACAATCTGGAGAATCTATGCGAACCGAAATCTCGCGGGATGGTCAGGAACTCCTGCTGCACATTCCTATTCATTTGCTGGCGGAAGATATCCGCCGCAGGGCGCCGTCCAGCAGGGTGAATCTCCAAATCTTCACCTCGCGCGAGAGGGAAGTGTTTGAATATTTGAGATCGGGCAAAGTGAATAAGGAAATTGCGGCCTGCATAAACGTGAGCGTGCGAACCGTGAAATTTCATCTGTCCAATATTTATCGCAAGTTGCGGGTTCCGGGGCGGCAGGAAGCGATTCAGATGTATGGCTAAGGGTTCCAGCTCTGCATACAGTTATCCCCTTGGTTAAGTATTAGCTCTCTTGCGGCGACTCAGCTGCGCGGCACTTGTTTCAAATTTCAAATCTGGTATTTCAAATCTCTACTTCTTATGGCCTCCAATCCAAACTACGTCAAGAAACAGCTCACGGTGGACACCGTGTCCTGGACCGCGATTGTTGCGCCCATCGACTGCATAAGCGTGGCGATCAAAAATTCCGCGCTGGTCGATCTGCGCATACGCACCGATTCCGCTGACGCCACGACGCAGGACACTATTTCGGCGGGCAGCGTGGAGGTCATTTCCACGCCCAGGCATCCCGGCGGAGTGCAGGATGGCGGCTCGGGAACGCGCTTCTATGCCGGCGACACGATCGCATTTCTGCAAGCCGCCAGCGGCACAGGCCCCGCGCAGCTGACATTTGTGCGGTAAGCAGTAGCACAGGCTTCAGCCTGTGTGGTTTTGAATTGGTTTTTGCGGAGTTAGAGGGCGAGGAAAGAGCAAAGGCAAAACCTAATTCAAAATCTAAATTCAAAATTAAAAATCTAAATTCAAAACCCAATTCAAAACACAATTCAAAATCCAATTCAAAATCCAATTCAAAACCTAATTCAAAATCCAATTCAACAACGCACAGGCTGAAGCCTGCGCTACTAAAAACAAAAACTTATGCGCATTAAAATTATTGGTGACAACAACTGCGCCCGCGCTACGCGGCATTTGCTGCGCAAGGCCGGCTTCGCGGTGACCGAATTTCTTCCTGCCGACGTTGTGACGCAGGCGCCGCATTCCGGCTATGCCATTACGATCGACCTCGCCCCGGCTCCTCACACCGCCTCGGGGAAAACCCCCGAGGTGAACCCTGACCCTACCCACAAGCCGGGTCACTCCACGCACGGCCAAGCCGCCACGGAAATCGAGGGAGCGTTTGCCTTAGCGAAAGCTACGAGCGGCGCTTCCTCGCCCACCTCTGCTTCTTCGCCCGCGTCTGTGGATGGCAATGATTTTTTCTCCGTAGGGGCACGGTTCACCGAAAACTCTTCACTTGAAGGGTCCCGGGTAAACGTTCAGCGTGAACAGTACGCTGAGCCTCTACAACATGCGCGCGGCGACCATCATTCGAGCGCGCATCAACTCTCATGCATTCATTTTGATTCGGTAGACAGCGAACTGGAGGCCGCGATTTTGCGGCATGTGGCGCAACTTGCTGCGACGCCGGTGATCGTCGATCGTCCTGGCGGCGTGGTGCATTCGGAGCGGGAATTGAGAATTGTTGTGCCTAATAGTGGCGATGCGAAGGCTGATGACGCTGCGTGCGTGGCGGTGGAATTCGGCGTGCTGCGAGGATTGCTCGATTTGAGTTCGCCGGCGGCGCCTCCGGCTTCGCGAGGGAAACTTTTTGAGAGCTCGGAGAAGAGTGGCGCTTCGAGCATGGCTTCGGGAGCAGCTCTGGGCTCAACTCTGGGCTCTGGGCTAGGCTCGGCTCCAGGTTCGGCTTCGGGCAAACCGCCGCGCGCGGGCGGGAAGAAGTGGTGGCGGAAAGTTTTTTCGCGGACTGCAATGAAAGTCAAAAGCACACAGACTGAGTTTGCGGAGAAACTCAATGGGGCGTCATTCCGCGACACGCTGCGTGCCGAGGAATCCCTCCTTTGTCTTACATTCACACCGAGAGGGATTCCTCACTTCGTTCGGAATGACGACAAAGACACTTTTTCGGCAAACCGTGAAGTCTGTGCTACGAAACCCGGGCGAATCAATATGGCTGGTGTGCTTGGAAGAGCGTGGGTTGCAGTTCTTTCTTTTCGCGGTGCCATTTGGGGTCACGGAAAATACAAGTGGCACGGCTGGAGCTTGGGTTTCCGTAGCGCCGGCGTCCCGCTTGCCCTGACGCATGACGGGCCGGCGATTTTTACTTCGCGCCACAACGCGCAAAACTGCCGGCCCTTCCTGCGTCTCAAGCGAGACGCCGGCGCTACAAATGCAAGTCATGCTTGGAGATTGGTGTTCGCGACGGTTGTACTTTTGGCGATTGCTGGTGGTTCGCAGGCGGCTCCGCGTCGCGTCGTTGCTTCTGTAAAGCCCCTGCGCGTTGAATATGCGCTCTCGGCTAGGGCGAGCGTCGCGGATCGCGCGCGTTTGCTGCCCTTGGCGGCGGTTCCGCCGCAAGGGCAATTTTCAACTGGACAGGCGCCAGTGAAAATTACCGACGGCACGAATACGCTGGTTGTGGATCCGTGCAAAGGGCAGACGAAACTTTACGTCAGCATCAATCAAACTGCGAACACGCAGCTGGTTGCCGGGACGGCGTCGAAGAAAATTTATATTTGCTCGATTCATGTTGTAGTGGCGGTGGCCGCGAGCGTCGCGCTGGTTGAGGGAACGGGTTCGGTGTGCGCGACCGGCACTGCGGGAGTCAGCGGATTTGGCGGCGCGACCGCTGCGACCGGCTGGAATTTCGCGGTCAACGGAGGGATTGTTGTGGGCAACGGCGATGCTGCGGTGGGCGCGGAAGGGACGAACGCGGATAATCTTTGCCTGTTTAATTCCGGCTCCGGACAAGTGTCGGGCGGCATCAGTTATGTAGTGCAGTAGAATTTAGTAGCACAGGCTTTAGCCTGTGTGGTTTTGAAGTTGGATTTGAATTTGGATTGATGTTGGATTTGATGTTAGGTTTTGCAGTTGTTTCTGTTTTAGTGTTTTGAATTTGGTTTTGTTTTGATTCTGCATTTTGCCTTATCGTGTTTTCCTTTGCGCAACTCTCTCACAAAACCAGACAGGCTGAAGCCTGTCCTACGTAAGATTCGTTTTTTGGTGGGGATTTTTGTTTGCTTTTGTCTTGCGATTCCTGCGTGCGCTACTACCTACTACGTTGCTGCCGGCGGCAGCGACGCTAATTTGGGCACCGATTCTGGCCATCCCTGGCAAAGTGTTTCCAAGGTGAACGGATCGACATTCTCCGCGGGCGATTCCGTTTTATTTAATCGCGGAGATGTCTGGTATGGAACTTCGCTGACGGTTTCCTCGAGCGGAACGAACGGCTCACCGATTTTATTCGGCGCGTATGGCAGCGGCGCGAATCCGGTCATCAAAGGCTCAACACTGCTGGTGACCAGCGGCTACGTGCTTGCGCCAAACACCTCGACAAATATTTTTTCGCTGGGCGATTCGGGCGCGTCCAGCACTGACAGCGCCACGCGCAACTGGCGCGAACAAGTTTCGCACCTCGACATCACCGCCAGCGCCACGACGATCACCATCACCGTAAAAGCCTCTGCAACGGCGGCACTGAATATCACCGGAGCGGGCATCGGCCCCGCGGCCACTGCGCCGAATGCCAGTTCGATTACGCGCATCACGTGGAGCGGGGGAAATAACGGCACCACGGTCGCGGCGGGAACTTCCGCAACTTCCGATCAGATCAGCTACAGCCTGAGCAACGCCACCGACCAGATCGTCACGATTTACACCACGGCGCGGAACGTCGAATATTTTTCAAACTTAAATGAAACGCTGTGGTCGAATTTTGCCGCGCCGGACCAATCGCAAAGCGCGAGCGTCACCGGCTATTCTTCCGGCGGAAACAGCGTGATCGCCAGCATCGCCGGCATTCAGGCCACGCAATTCACCTATCGCAACACGCTCGGGACGGCGCCCGTGGCCGCGTGGGAAAATGGTTCGCTGCTGAAGTCAGAACCCTCCGCGTCGGCCGTGGAATCAAACGCCGGATCGTGGTTTTACGACGGCACGTATCTTTACCTGCATGCTTCGGACGGCTCGAACGTTTCCAGTAACGGAAAAACCTACACTTACGTGACTGCGTCCAGTCCTTCGTACACGAGTTGGGACAACGGCAAGAGCTGGCTGATTTTCGATTCGCTCGACCAGGCGGAAACCTACGACACCAGCAGCGCCACGCTCGGCGGACTCTATCTGACCGGCAGCAACAGCATCGTGAGGAATCTATCGGCTCACGATACATACCGCCATCCCATCACGATTTATGTGGGCGCGGCCAACAATACGATCAGCAACATTACGGCATTTAATTCCTACGGGACTTCGCCGCTGGCGATTTACGGCGCGGGCACGACTGGAAATCTGATACAGAATTCCACTTTTTACAATGACACTTCACTTTCGTCCGCGTACGCGGCTACCGGCGTGTGGGGAATTATCGTCGCGCATGGCGGGTCCTCGAACAACACGATAGACAGCTGCCTGCTTTACAGCACCGCCGCGAGCGCCGCGGGATACGGAATTCTTGTCGGAGACACGGGCACGACGCTCACGGCTTCGCACAATTTAATTTATGGAACGTACGGGTACGGCGTAAATGTTGGCAGCGGCGGCGGCGCGGGACTCGTGGGCGGGAGCACGCTCACGTTTTACGGAAACCTGCTGGACATTTCGCAGGCGAACAATATCGGGCTGCTTTTCACCGGCAGCACGGGAAACATCGTCTACAACAACACGATTTATGGTCCGGCAAATACCAATGCCGCGATCAGCCAGGCTTCCACGTCGACGGGCACTCTGGTGAAGAACAATATTTTCTGGACTGGCGCGTATGCGACCGTGGACGCTAGTTCGGAAGCGAGCAGCGCGTACGATTACAACGATTATTTTTCCGCGTCAGGCACGCCGTTCAGTTGGGGCGGCACTGCGTATACTTTTGCGAATTGGAAAACGAATAGTGCGCAAGACGCGCATTCGCTGAACTCCGATCCGAAGCTGACGAATGGCGCGGCGCGCAATTTCTCGCTGGTAATTGGATCTCCCGCGATCGATGCGGGAACGAATTTAGGCGCCACGTATCAGATGGCGCTGAGTCCGTCGTCCTCGTGGCCGAGCGGAGTTACGTTGCTGAACCAGAATAGTTTCGGCGCTGGATGGGAAATGGGCGCGTTCGTTTTTTTGCCGAATAGGTCAACGCTGCTGATGATGAGCTGCTGCGATTGAGCGAGTAGGACGTTTTTCGTAGGACAGGCTTCAGCCTGTCTGGTTTTGACCTTTGTATTTTGACGAACGCGGCAGAAGTCAACCCCAGACAGGCTGAAGCCTGTCCTACTTGGTCGCGCTCGACCAGGGCCAGTCTGCTGGATACTTGACCAAGCCCGCGCTTACGGGATTGTGTTCGATGTAGGCGCGCACGCGATTCCATTCTGAGCTATTGCGAATCCATCGGTCGAAGGATTCGTCCTGCCAGAAACGTGTGCCTGTGCGGCCTAGAATTTTGTTTGCTTGCCGCGCTGTTGCGCCTTTCAATGCTTGCGTAATTTCGGGAAGAGAGCGCGTCGGTGCGAACAGCACGTGAACATGATTGGCCATGACCACATATGCGTGCAGGCGAAACAATTCTTGCGCCTGGCTTCGTTGCAGCGCTGCTACCAAACATTCAGCGATACGTGAATCTTTCAGCCACAGTGGACCGACGTCGGCGCGATCGAGCGTTTGGTCAAATGCGCGAAAGCGTTTTCCTGCCGACGGGGAACGATCCGACGACGCGAGAATCCTGGTGTTTGGAGGGAGCGATCCGTGCAGGCGCCACGTGACGAAGACGTCTTTGCCCGCGGGCTGCCAGTGGGGCAAGTGTCGCTCGTAGTAGGTCATTGTGGTCGGCAGAGTAACATAGTTATTAATATCTAGCGAGCGTACTATATGCGGCGGCATTTACTCGTGCAGGCTTTTCAGCTTGAACATTGGTGAAGGACGGCCTGCGGCTTTGACTTTCGTATTTCTCTTCACGCGGCAGAAATCAAAAGCAGACAGGCTGAAGCCTGTCCTACTGGAGGCAGCTCATGACTACATCACCATCGCAATCGCTTGGGCTATGGATCGAATTGGCCGGGGCGGGTGTATTCATTACTGGCGCGATTCTTAGTTTGCATCATTATGCGATTGGGATTTGTTTCGTCGCGGGAGCTGCGGCCTTCTACGTCGGGAAGAAGATACGGGTTTCGTAGGACAGGCTTCAGCCTGTCTTTTTTCGTTAAATGCGGCAGAAATCAAAAACAGACAGGCTGAAGCCTGTCCTACTTGTTTTTAGGGTTCAGGATAAAAAGTCTGTGCTACCCATGGTTGGCAAATCGAAACCAGGTAAAAGGAAGCGCCCTTACAAGATCGAAGATTTTTACGAACCATTTCCTCGGCAAAAAGAATTTCACGATTCAGGCGCGAAGTATCGCCTGTTTGGCGGGGCTGCGGGCCCTGGCAAGACGAAAGCGCTGCTTTACGAAGCGATTTTGCAGGCGCACAAGCATCCTGGCGTGGATACGCTGCTGCTGCGGCGCACTTTTCCGGAGTTGGAGGCTTCGCTCATCACGTATTTTCGGCGCGATGTGCCGCGCGAGCTGTATGAAAAATATAATGAGGCCAAGCACACCGTCACCTGGCTGAACGGTTCCACAACGCGATTTGCTTATTGCGATACAGAGAACGATGTTTACCGCTATCAAGGCGCTGAATATTTATTCATCGGCGTGGATGAACTTACACACTTCACTTTGAAGCAGTGGCAATTTCTTACCAGTCGCAATCGCTGCCGCATTCGCGAGGCGCGGCCGTGCATGGCTGGAGCGACGAATCCCGGCAACATTGGCCATGCCTGGGTGAAAGCGTTGTGGGTCGACGGCGTTCCCGCGCCTGGAATGGATCGTCCGGATCAATACGACCCGAGCGACTACGAATTTATTCACGCGACGATCGCCGACAATCCGTATTTTGCGAATGACGTTGGGTACAAGAAGACGCTCGGGCAATTGCCCGAAGCACTCCGGCGCGCGTTTCTGGACGGCGAGTGGGACGTTTACGCGGGGCAATATTTCGATATTTTTTCGCGCGAACGCCACACAGTGCGTGTCGAGCAGGTGCAGCTCGATCCCTGGATTCCGCGATGGATTTCGATTGACTGGGGATTCGAGCATCCCAGCGCGGTGTATTGGCATGCGGTGCGCAATGACGGCGTGATCGTGACGTATCGCGAGTTTGTGCAGAACCGGTTGTCGCCGCGCATGCTGGCTGCGGCCATTGCCGAGCGCAGCGTGGATCGCCTGGGCCGCGTCGAACGCATTCGCGACGTGTATCTTTCGCCGGACGCTTTCGCTCAGCGCACGGCGGACGCGTCGATCGCCGATCAACTGGGAGATGGGCTTGCCGCCGCGGGGCTTCCGCGTCCTGCGCCCGCTGACAACGATCGCGTGGGCGGCTGGATGCTGATGTACCAGGCGCTGGAAACCGACCACTGGTTGATCGCCGACAATTGCACGCGGCTCGTTGAAAATTTGCCGATACTGACGCGCGATCCTGCGAATGTGGAAGACACTCTGAAGTGCGATGGCGACGATCCGGCGGACGCCGCGCGTTACGGATTGAAATCGGCGCTCGAGCCGGGCCGCGCGCCTGCGGACGTGGTGGCCGCGGAGCGCGTCACGGCGGTCGATCCGACTTCGCGCGCGATTTGGCTGAAGAAATTTTCGGCGGAGGAGACGCGGCGCGTTGCGCCCGTGGTTCCGCGAAGGTGGAGGCCGCGGGCTTGGTGACGGGCTTTCGTAGGACAGGCTTCAGCCTGTCTGCCTTTCGTTCAATGCGGCAGAGATCAATACGGCAGAGATCAAAACCAGACAGGCTGAAGCCTGTCCTACTCGCCTCACGAACCTTTTTCGATTTCCGTGGCTACTTCGGTTTCTACCTGATCGCCTAGCGCCAACGCCGATTTAATTTTGGAGGGTTGCGGCGCTTCGGCGCAGCCGCCGGGCTTGAGATTGAACAATTCTTCCAGAGTGGTTTTGGGCGCTCCCGCTAATTCTTCAATGGTGCCTAGTGCGCGATAAAGTCTTTCAAATTCGGGCCAATCGGTTGCTGACTTAAGGCTGGTGACATAGCTTTCCAATTCTTTTTTCAGGCCGGCGATTGTTTCCGCGTAAGTGGCCATCTTGCTTCCGGGTTGGCTGCTCATGGATGTTCACTTCCTCGTCTTGGTAGATGTAGTTTATGGCCGAGGCGTTGCCGGGCGGTAAGTAGGACAGGCTTCAGCCTGTCTGGTTTTCTGCCCAGGCGCGGACAAAGCACCAATTTTCGCAAATTTAAGTGGCGCAAGTATTTGATAACAACTCAAATCAAAACCGCACAGGCTGTCCTTCACCATGTTCAGGATAAAAAGTCTGTGCTACTGAAAAATTATGTGGAGCAACATCGTGGCGTGGCTCGCGCGGAATGCGCGAAGCCGGTACGTTCGGATGATGGAGGAGGAAGTGTTGCGGCTGCGCGCGGAGAATCGCGCGCTGGTGAATTCGCTGCTGGGGACGGCAGGATTTCCTCCGGTCGCGCTGGATGAGGAAGTGCGGCGCGGGCCGGTGGCGATGTCTCCGGTGCGGCGGCGCACCTGGACGCAGATCGCGCGCGAGAGGGAAGTGGCGGCGGGGAAGAGCGTGATTCGTGAATCGTAATTCGTGAGTAGAGCTGGCGGTTTTCGTAGGACAGGCTTCAGCCTGTCTTTTTTTCGTTAAATGCGGCAGAAATCAAAACCAGACAGGCTGAAGCCTGTCCTACTGCTGTTACATTACTTTTCGCGGGAATTTCGTCTGTGAGAGCGCTGCCCAGACTTTGAATCTGACGGCTACGCCCGTTTAATTAGGCGCGCGAGCGCTAGGAGTATCACCGCGCCGACGAAGGCGACCAGGATTGAGCCGATCAAGCCTCCGCCGGGGAAAACTCCCAGC
>Ga0070735_10001651_pt1 | contig 21092 bp, 17 predicted proteins | sample Coa_R1_FD_66443 | JGI IMG/M metagenome (GOLD analysis project Ga0070735, IMG submission 66443) | Surface soil microbial communities from Centralia Pennsylvania, which are recovering from an underground coalmine fire - Coalmine... | ecosystem: Environmental > Terrestrial > Soil > Unclassified ... | reverse complement strand
TTCAGCTTTGGGATCAGCGTCAGGGGCTTCACGCTGTTGTTGTTCAGATCGAAGATAATCAGCGACGGTTTTTCTTCTCCGTTCTGCTGCATCCTCTCCATCAAATCTTTGTCAGTTTTCACGAACTCAACTTTCACGTTGAGCTTCCGCGCTGTCTCCTGAATCTTCGCCATGAAGAACAGGTCTTCAATAAACGCGAAGATTCGCGAGTTCGCGTCGCCATTCACCGGCAGAGGTTCCGGCTCCGGTTGCGGATACTGCGTGGCAAATCCCGGCCGCTGGCGACCACCGCCTTTATGGCCGTTGTTGCCTCCCGCCAATGCGGCGCGGTAGGAGTGGTCCATGGGCGCGGTGTAAATTCCGTCTTTGTTTTCGCGGCTCAGGCCTGGTCCGGGCCGTTGTCCGCGCTGGTTGTGAGGACGGCGTCCGCGCCGTCGTCTACGTCCTCCTCCGCCACCGGAGGGTCTTCCTGGTCCTGCGTTCATAGTCCTCTCAAGCTTTTCAGTACTGGATGTTGCAAAATATTGCGAATCTCAGAAGGTGCGCAGACGAACGACGCGGGCAGTCCGGGCGGAATTCCGCCGGTCACATGCCACACGAACTACACAGTTACGGATTGCGGCTGGGCACACTCTGGAACGAACCCCAACTCTCGAAACGATTCTTTACTCGCGAACGGTAATTCTACTTTTCAGTATCGGTTTTCCGTTTTCGGATCCGTAGGCGCCGCCTCGGAACGGCTGGCGCGGAAGGCCTGCGCGGGAACGAGGCCTAATCATGAGAACAAGTTTATGGTACTCGTCCTTGCCCAACCGCGCAAGGCCCCCACGAAGCCATGTTTTGCACAGGAGGACATGCCTGTCAGGCGCTTCGATCTACTCTCCCGCGGACACGTCCCGCGCCCAGTGCTGGGCCTGCCAGTAATAACCGGCAACCTCGTCGGAATCCAGATGCAGAGTTTCATTCAACCGCGACACCGCCTCCCACTCACCGCTCTCGTGCGCCAGCATCAATTGAAACACCGGACGCAGCAGACTCGGCTGCCCCAACAATACCGTCTTCGTCTCCCGATCCAGAGGGACTCTCTCCAGCACCTCAGCCATCGGCATTTCCAGCATGGCATCGATCAGCGACAACAGGCCCAGCAAAAATAAATCGGATTCGCCGTGCGGTACCCGCGGAGCCAGCAATTCCCCAAAACGTCCACGGACCAGCGCTGACAGCACAAGGTCGCTGGTCTTCTCATGTCCCGCACCCACGGCGGCGACCAGTCGCACCCAGCGCCGGACTTCCCGTTCACCCAGCATCGACAGCGCGTGTCGCACCGAATGAACCTCGGTCTTGAGCCCGAAGATCGCGGAATTCAGATAGCGGAGCAGGCGGTAGCAGACCGAGGCCTCCGCTTTCACCAGCCGCTCTACTTCGACCACATCTATTTCTGGACGCGATACTTCCTGCAGCATTCGCAAATAATGCAGCCGGTTCGCAGGAAGGTCGCGCGTGTTCATCATTTCCGGCCGGCGGAAAAAGTATCCTTGAAAGTAGATGAACCCCTGCTCTCGAGCCCGCACATAATCCGCGTGCGTTTCGATTTTTTCCGCCAGCATGCGGCTGCGCCACGGACCGAATCTCTTGATCAATGCGCTCTGCTGGTCGTAGGTTGTGAGTTGCATTTCCACCTTAATGATGTCTGCGATCTCGGCCAGCGGTTCCCGAGGATCGTTGGCCACGTAGTCGTCGAGAGCGATCATGTACCCGGCTTCTTTCAATGTACGGCAAGCGGCTACTACGTCGGGATCAGGTGGAACACTCTCCAGAACTTCAACCACCGTCGTGGTCGACGGCAGCAGCATCACGAGACCTTTGATCAGCGTGTCGCGTGTGCAGTTCACGAACGCACGCCGTCCATCGCACAGGATATCGATCCCCATCAGCAGAGAGCGGTCGAGCGTCGCTCGCGAAGCCTCGTCAACGTCTCCGGTAAACGCGTTTTCGAGTCCGTCGCGAAACAGCAGTTCGTACCCGAAGACCTTTTGTTCGCGATCGACTATCGGCTGCCGCGCAACATACCGCAGGGGCTTCACGTCCGGAATGCGGGCGGGGGCGACACCTTGACCTGCGGAGACGTTTCCCACTTCTTTACTATCGGCAGGAAACCGAAAAAGCTAATCGCTGGGTTCCCCAAAGCAGCTACATGAGACGATGCTCAGAAGATCTCCCGTCAGTGTCCTCGGCGCCCGCGCCGTTCTCTGGGACGGCTTTGTCTATGGTCTCGCGGTCGCTGGCGAGCAAGGTATTCGCGATGGCTCTGAGCGGCTTGCGCACCGTCAGGAACTAGAGGGATCAATCATGAGATCGGAAAGGTAATCCCAGAATTTGATTAACGCCTGAAGCGGGTCCCTCATTCCAACCGAGCTGTTTGCGGCTAGAGTGTAGATTTTGACTTAATTCTGGATTCGGCTACGCTCTCTGGACTCCGCCCAACTCCGTGAGCGCGGCCACAATTGTTCCCGACCAGTGCGCGACTTCATCCTCACGCAGAGTCCTCTCCGCCGACTGAAAGCGAACTCGCAACAACACGGAATATTTTCCTGTGGCAATCGAGCCGCCGCGGAAAATCTCCACTGGACGGAAGTCGCGCAACTCGGGAATGCCTAACTCGTATGCGCACTTTTTCATGTCAATGAACGGAACGTCGTCGGGAAATACAAACGAAAAATCTCGCTCCACTGCCGGATATTTCCCTAGGGGTATGAATTTCACTGTCCGCAGCCCGAGCCGATACAGCTCTTCCAGATCAAACTCCGCGACAAATACTTCCTGCCGCAACTTGCGCGCCGCCGCAATTTCGGGATGAATCTGTCCAAACTGCGCCACCACCACGGCATCCATTTTGGCCCGCGCCGAACGTCCGGGATGAAAATAATCGGTTGCCTTGCTGTCGTAGCTGGCATAGCCGCAACCGAACGCCGCCAGCAGATTCTCCACGTCGCCCTTGAATCCTCGAAATGTTTCAGCGGCCGCGGCCTGTTCGCCTTTGCTCACATCCAGAGCAGCACCGGCGGGAAGTGAACCACGGACCGCGTCCGATGTCGCTCCCAGGCACAGGCGCTTCGGTTCCACTCGTTCGCCGCGCGACAACTCATAAACACTCGCGACTTCGAAAAGCCTTGCCTCACCCTGGCCTCGATTCAAATTCCACGCCAGCATGTCGAGCATGCCCGGCACGAGAGACGTCCGCATCACCGACGCCTCTTCGCTCAGAGGATTTTCCAGTTCGAGAACCCCTTCGCCGGCAGACCCAGAGGAAAATTTCTCCGCATCCGCATGCGAAATAAAGGTCAGTGACAGGGCCTCACTGTAACCCAGCGCCAAAGCCCGCTCCCGCAAAGTCGCATCCATCGGCGCGTGCGGCAGCTCCAGTACCGCGCCACTGTATGCCGGCAGCGTATTCTGAAACTTGTCGTACCCGTGCAACCGCGCGACCTCTTCAATCACATCGATCTCGCGCTCCACGTCCAATCGCCAGCTTGGGATGTTCACCCAGAATTGCGCCTCGTCCTGTCCCTCAGGAATCAGGGTGAATCCAAGTCGCTTCAGAAGCCGGAAAATCTGTCCCGCGTCGAGGTTCCCGCCCAGAATGCGCCGCACTTCGGAGACGTGCAGCAAGACCGGTGCCTGATCCATCTTTTTCGAAACCACGTCAACCACGTCGCCAACCAGTTCGCCGCCGCCAGACGACAGAATCATGTCCGCCACCAGATCGCACGACAATACCGTCGACTCGAAATCCGCCCCGCGCTCGAAACGGTGCGAAGCGTCAGTATGAATCGCGTGCCGCCGCGACATCTTCCGCACGATTCCTGGATCCCACCACGCCGATTCGATCACGATGTTTCGCGTCTTCTCCGTGATCATCGTGTCGTACCCGCCCATCACTCCCGCGAGTCCGACCGGTTTCTTCGCATCGCATACGACAAGATCTTCGGTGGTCAATTTGCGTTCAACGCCGTCCAGGGTCTTGAGCATCTCGCCCGCGCGCGCCTTGCGGACGATGATCTGTCCACCCTCGAGAAGATCCATATCGAAAACGTGCGTCGGCTTGCCAATTTCCCACAGAACGTAGTTGGTTGCATCCACGGCATTCGAAATTGGCCGCTGATCGAGCAGTTGCAGCCGGCGCGCGATCTTCGACGGAGAAGGCTTGATGTAAGTGCGGTGAATGACGCGCGCAGAGAACCGTGGACAAAGCGCCGGCTCCTCGACTGTAATCGGGAACGGCAAGCCATCGTTGGCATGAGGCAGCTTCGGCGAAAGTTGCTTAAGCGGGCGATCGTAAATGGCCGCGGCCTCGCGCGCGACGCCGTAATGATTCATCGCGTCCGGGCGGTTCGTTCCAATCTCCATTTCGAAGACAGTGTCCGCGCCATTCCAGCTGATTCCTTCGACCGAGATGCCAACGTTGGTCAAGTCTTCAGCAAGCCGCTGATCAACGACCGGCAGGTCAACGTAGTCGCGAATCCAGTTAGGAGAGAGTTTCATGAGATCAGCTTTTGGCTCTTAGCTCTTAGCTTCTAGCTAAGAGCCAAAAGCTAACGGCTAAGAGCTTCTTTTCATCCAAACTGCTGCAAGAACCTGACATCCCCCTGAAAAAAGTACTGCAAATCATCAACGCCATACTTCAGCAGCGCCAGCCGGTCCACGCCCATGCCGAAGGCGAATCCGGAAATTTTCTTCGGGTCGTATCCGTGATCCTTCACGAACTCAAACACATTCGGATCGACCATTCCGCAACCCAGCACCTCAATCCAGCCCGTCTGTTTGCATGGACGGCACGGATCCGCGCCGCGCTTCCCGCTTCCACCGCAAATGAAGCACGTGACATACAGTTCCGCGCTCGGTTCGGTGAACGGAAAGAACGACGGGCGGAAATGCGTCTTGACGCTCGATCCGAACAGAGCCTTCATCGCGTGATCGAGTGTTCCCTTCAAATCGCCAAACGTAATGTTGGTGTCGACCGCGAGCCCTTCGATTTGATGAAACATGGGCGAGTGGCTCGCGTCCGGAGGATCGTTGCGATGCACTGTCCCGGGAATCACAATACGGATCGGCGGCGGCATCTTCTCCATCGTGCGAATCTGCACCGGCGACGTGTGTGTGCGCAGAAGCAACCGCTCGCGCTGCGGCTTCGATTGCTGTCCCGCGATGAACAACGTGTCCTGTGTGTCGCGCGCCGGATGGTTCGGCGGAAAATTCAGCGCCTCGAAGTTGTAGTAGTCCGTCTCGACGACAGGACCTTCGGCGACGGAGTAGCCAAGCTTCTGAAAGACAGAAACAATTTCATTCCTCGTTTTGACGACGGGATGCTCCGCGCCAATCGGACGGCGCACGCCAGGAAGGGAAATGTCGACGCGCTGGGCCGCGAGCGAATCATCGGAAGCGCCGCTCACCCGCGCGCCATCCACGAGTTCGGTGACTCGCATTTTCAATTCATTGACGCGAATCCCCGCCTCGCGCTTCGCCTCTTTGGGCGCACCCTTCAGCCACAGATCGTTAATCTGCGTGAGGATGCCGTTCTTGCGCGCGAGCCAGCGGTCACGAAATGTCTTGAGTTCGGTCTCGGTGTGCACCGCGTCCGCCTCAAGTTTGCAGGCGTCGAGGCATTCGCCGGCGGCCAGTGCGAGCGCCGCCTCCGAATAGTCCGTCAGCTTTGGAACGGTGTAGGGCATTGACGTGATGAACTTAAAGACTTGTCATTCCGAACCGCGAAGCGGTGAGGAACCTGCTGTTCTCTCGCCGAGAGTAAGAAGCAGGTTCCTCGGCGCTCTCTCCGCGCTTCGCGCGGCTGCGAGCGCTCGGAATGACAATAACTTTGGGTTGACGGCTGAAAGCTGCTTCTACGCCAGCGCGGCTTTCGCCTGCGAAGCCAGCCCGGCAAATCCTGCTGGATCCTTCACCGCCAGATCCGCAAGAATCTTCCGGTCCAGTTCGATGCCAGCAACCTTCAGACCGTGAATGAACTGGTTGTAGCTCATCCCGTTCAGCTTGGCGGCCGCACCGATGCGCACGATCCACAGCGAACGATATTGCCGCTTGCGCTGCTTGCGTCCGGAGTAAGCAAATTTCAGCCCGCGCTCCACCGCTTCTTTGGCCGAGCGGTAGAGTTTTGATTTTGTGAGGAAGTAACCGCTTGCGCGGTCTAATATCTTTTTGCGTTTCGCGCGACGCTTGGTCCCGCGTTTTACACGAGGCATGGTGTTCTCCTTTTTTTCTTTCGCTTTATGGCGGCTGGAGGTAAGGACGATTCGCCAGAAGCCCGGCGATCTCTGACCTTTTCACGCGCCTGAAGAAATTGTGTGATTGAGTGCTCGGGTGATTGCGCGATTAAGAACCGTCGTGACAATGGTTCCAATCGCTCAATGACTCAATCGCAAAATCACTCAACAATCTTCACTGATACGGAATCATCCGCAACACCTTGGCCAGATCCCCGTCGCTGACGAGGCCGCCATGGCGCAGCTTCCGTTTCTGTTTTGTGTCTTTGGACGTCAGAATGTGGCGCAGCTTCGCATGCCCGCGCTTCACCTTCCCGGTCCCAGTCTTCTTGAAGCGCTTGGCAGCGCCTTTGTGCGTTTTCAATTTCGGCATAAACCCTCAACTATTTGAACAATTGACGCAGAGCTGAAACAAAATCGTGCCCTGGCATTTTCTCAACTAGCCAAATGCCAAGTGCTCAGCACCAATTGCGATGAATTTAAATTCGTCGCGAAAGCCGCGCTACGACGCGGGCTTGGCGACCTGCGCCGGAGGAACGCTCTGGCTCTGCGCACTCTGCGCAGCAGCCTTATGCTTTTCTTCCTTCTGTCTTTCCTTTTCCGTCTTCTTCGGCGCCAGAATCGCGTGCAGAGTATTTCCCTCTTGCCGCGGACGGAACTCCACAATACTGTGCGCTTCTACGTCCTTGATCAGGCGCTCAAGAATCTGGCGGCCCAGGCCTGTCCGCGTCATTTCGCGTCCGCGGAAGAAAATCGTTGCCTTGACCTTGTCGCCCTCATCCAGAAAACGCAGCACATGATTCTTCTTCGTCTCGTAATCGTGGTCGTCCACATTGATGCGGAACTTGACCTCTTTTACGGTGATCGTTTTCTGATGCTTCTTGGCTTCGCGCTCTTTCTTTTCCTGCTGGTAGAGATACTTCCCGTAGTCCATGATGCGGCACACGGGAGGCTGCGCGGTGGGCGAAATCTCAACCAGGTCCAGGTTTTTCTCGCGGGCTTTTTTGATCGCTTCGTAAGGCGGCATGATGCCAAGCTGCTGCCCTTCGTCGTCAATCACGCGGATTTCGCGCGCCCGAATGCGATCATTGATGCGGATAAAACGCTTATCGATACAGTCCTCCGTGCTCTAAGCGACTGAGAATAAAGAATTATAGCATGAGGAGTCGCGAGCAAAGGCAAGGCCAGAACGCGATCTTGCGCGGCACCTAGCGTGACTCAGTCCTAGCGGAACCAGAACGCAGGTTGAAACCCGAGGCCAGGGATCAGAAAATCGCTACAAGGTTTTCTGATCCCCCGCTATCGAGTTAGCAAACGAACGCTAGGAGTGAATCTTCACCGTGCCGCCGCCGGTCACGCCGGTGGGGCCAGTCAAGTTGAAGCTTACGTCCTCGTCCTGGTTCCCCGTCTGCGCCTGCCAGGGCGTGACCATTCCCGGTCCATATTTCCCTGAGGGAAATACTCCGGTAGGGGTCCAGCTAATCGTGTAGGCGCCATCCGACAGATCGAACTGAACCCAGCCGCTCATGGGAATGGCGACGGTCCCGCCGTTTGGCGAAGCCTGGGCTGAAGTGACATCGATCTGCAACGGCGCGGGCACGATTTGTGTGTTGATTCCCACCTCAATGCTGTAGGGCCCCTGGAGCTTGCCGGTGCTGAGGTTCTTGACTACGTAGTCAGTCGTGATTTGGGTCTTTTGCGCGGTCTGTGGCGTACTGGTCACTCCGTGAGCAATGCTCCCAATATCGCTAAACACCGGGCCATTGACGCAAAGAAATCGGATCTCAACCGCGAACATTGCTTCGTTGTAGAACTCGATGCTGTCGGTATTCGCAATCACAATTCCAGGTGAAAGCGACTCGCCATTCACGTCAATACTGATTCGGTTCAGCGCGCCTAGGGGAGCTCTTACGGTTGCCATGGTTTCATCTCCTTATTCGAAGTGAGTTCATTTGGGACCTGGCCGGAAATTCGGATCGGACAACAAACTCTGGAAGAATGGATCGCTCTTCAGAGCTTGCAGGGAATAGCCTTTCTGTAGGGCCTTTTCGATGTACTCGAGAGCATGTTGGCGATCGCCGAGGCGCTCATAGATTTCACCTACGCTGGCGAGGACATACGAATCATCCGGGGAGAGCGCCAGCGCGGTTTGTGCGCAAGCCAGCGCTTTCTCGCGCAGTTTCTTTCTCGCGTAGAGCGTTCCCAGTCGGACTTGGACGGAAGCGTCGCGCGGGCTCGACTGAGCCGCCTGTTCAAGCAGTTTCAGTTCGTGGTCAAGGGCGGGAGCCAGCTTTGTATGTTCATTTAGCCCGTCGTAAGCCGCCACGAGATTCGCCCACACGATGAAGTCCTTGTCATTCAGTTCGAGCGCCTTCTCTGTCATTGACGCAGCCTCGGCGAACCGGTTCTGCAACAGCAGGAGATCGCCGAGGTTGGCATAAGCGCCGTAGCTGGGAGCGAGGTCGATGGATTTCTTCAGTGCGGCTTCCGCTTGCGGATATTTCTTGACGTCCCCGGAATCCACGTAGGCCGCTCCTAGATTCGAGTAGGCCGTCGCATTGTCGGGAGTCAGGTCGATCGCGTGCTGAAGTTCCTTATACGCCTCTTCGTATCGGCCTTGGTCGTCGTAGAACAAGCCTAGACTGTTGTATCCGTCCCAGTAATCGGGGCGCAGTGCGATGGCTTTTTTGTAGGCGGTTTCGGCGTCGGCGGGGCGACCGGCATGTTCGTAGGAGCGCGCCTCGCCGGTGAGCGCGTCGGCGTTTCGCGAATCGAGTTGCAGCGCGCGCTGAAATTCCGCAAGCGCCAAATCATTCTTACCGGTCGCGTCGTGAATGCGGCCGAGCGTTACGTAGGCCGACGGCAGACTGGGGTTCAATGCCGTCGCCTTCGTACCGTTGGTCAGCGCCAACTCCGTCCATTTCGGATTTTTGTCGAGCTGATATTTCAAGCGATACGCCTCGCCCAGTCCCGCATAGCCGAGCGCGAATTGCGTGTCGGTGCCCACCGCGCTCGTCAGCGCCGCAATCGCCTGATCGAGATTTCCCGGCTTGTCGTAACGCTGCATGTAGCCGAGCGCCTTCAGATATGACTCGTACGCCGCCGGCGCCGCCGGTCCTTCGGCATTGTGCAACGCCGTCGCCGGAACCTCGACGTGCATGAGCCGTGCAAGCCCTGACACTGCCTGATCCTGCAGCGCCGCGAAATCTCCAGCCGGATCCTGGAGTGAAAGCGATCCCTCCTGCCGCACATCTTTCGTGCGAATGAGGTTGATCGTCATATGTACGCCCGAGGCATCGCGCATGACGCTGCCCTTTACCACCAGCGTCGCGCCGAACTCACGCAGGGCAGCCTCGGGATCGTTCACTTTGCGCCGCCGAACTTCGCTCGCTGGGACTACCCACAGCGACTGCTGCCCCTGCTGTCCTGCGTCGAGGTTCGAGAGCTTGCTCGTCAAGCTGTCCATCAAGCCTTCAGAGATCGCCTCGTTCGTCGGATCATTTCCTATGTTGTCAAACGGCAGAACCGCGATGTGCTTCTCCGCTCCCGCACCGGGAGAAAGAATCGCCGCCACACGCTGCCTCACCGACGGAATAAACAGCGACACTGCCATCAGTAGCAACGCCGCGGCAGTTAATTCGACGGCCCATCGCCGCGCCCGGTCGACCGGCGTGACCACACTCCGCGTCGAGGAAGCATGCTCGAGTGCACGCCGCAGATCGCGCGACGACGCTTTCAGATCCCGCGCCGAAGTCGCGCTTGGCATCGCGTCCACCATCGGCTTCACGGCTTCCAGATCCGCCAGCATCTCGCGGCAATCGTTGTAGCGATGCGTGCGATCCTTCGCCAGTGCGCGGCAAACAATCGCTGCTAGCGCCGGATCCAGTCCCTCCACTGGCGGGGGTTGCTCCAGAACCGCAAGCAGGACTGCCGACATGTTGTCCCGCTCAAAAGGATGCTTCCCCGTCAGCATCTCCTCAAAGACCACGCCCAGCGACCAAATATCGGTGCGGCGGTCGAGCGGCTCATTCCGCACTTGCTCCGGCGACATGTAAGCCAACGTCCCTACCGGCCCCGCGCTGAGCGTAGTGGCTGCGCTGCTCGATACGCGCGCCAGCCCGAAGTCCACTATCTTCGCCACGCCCTGCCTCGTAAGGATCACGTTCGACGGCTTGATATCCCGATGAATGATGCTGTGCTCGTGCGCCTCCGCCAGCCCGTGCAGCAACTGCACCATGATGTTGACGGCCTCTTTCGGCGACAGCGGCCCGCGGCGAATCTTCTCGGCGAGTGTTAGCCCTTCGTAGTAGGCCATCACGATAAACGTGTGGCCCTCCGTGGTCTGCTCCAGCCCGTGGATCACGCCGATATTTGTGTGATCGAGTGCCGACGCCGTCCGCGCTTCCTGCAGGAATCGCTCCTTATCTTTGGAGGCAATATCCAATTCGTTGGGCAGAAACTTCAGCGCAACCGTCCGATTCAGTTTGAGGTCGAGAGCCTTGTAGACAATGCCCATCCCGCCCACACCTGCAGTGCCGAGGATTTTGTAGCCTCCGACCTGCTCGTCCACGGCCAGAGGGCGCACGGAAGATGTCACCAAAAACTCCCCAGAGATGGTTTGCGTCGAGGAGGCCAGTGCTCCGAAATGGAGCGAGGGAGAGGGTTTTCTTCGACGCTAGATAGAGGCGAATCATACCTCCCAAGACCAGCCCTTGCAAGCCAACGAGCGGCACATCTTAATCAGCACCCCAATCTGGAACTATGAGAAATCGGCAGAGCGGTGGAGTTAGCGAGGATATTCCTTGAGCGCCTATGGAATAACTGCGGACTACATGACGATCACCATACCCTCATCTAGCCACGCGGATTATCTTGACAGCCGTAAATCGCCCTTGTAATCTCGCCATCCACAAGATTTGTGCACTCGGCCGAGACCAATCGCGGATGTTCACAATGAATCCTCCGCGGCCCAGTTTTCCCCCTTCAAGCCCGTGGATTCTACTTCGCAGTCCATTCGTATCTTGAGAGGTGCCATGCTTCGTCGTTGTAAGTTACGTGTCTCGACTTATTCGGTAGTACTGTTTCTGGCGATCGGCGCGGGACTGCCCACCCCATGCCACGCGCAAGGATTTCCCCCGCTTTCTCCCGATGAATTGAAAATGTCGAGCGAAGCGCACGCCCCGGGCGCGCCGGCCATCATCCTGTTTCGCGAAGTGGATTCCGATGACAATGGCATTACGTCGCACGCGGACTCTTATCTCCGCATCAAAGTGCTCACCGAAGAAGGCCGTAAGTATGCCAATGTGGAAATCCCTTTTAACAAAGCCACGGAAGACGTTGTGAATATTCACGCCCGGACGGTTCAGCCCGACGGCGAAGCGGTCGAGTTCCACGACCAGATTTTCGAAAAGACGATCGTCAAGGTGCAGGGAGTGAAATTTCTGGCGAAGACCTTCACCCTGCCCAATGTGCAGGTTGGGAGCATTCTCGAATACAGCTACACGATGGACCTGAAAGAACACCAGGTCTTCAGTTCGCACTGGATTCTCAGCGAGGACTTGTTCACACGCAAGGCGAGATTCTCGCTCAAGCCGTACACATCGAGGTACATTCCGGTGGGTTTGCGGTGGAGCTGGCAGGGACTTCCGCCCGACTCCCGACCGAAAGAAGGACCAGACCACATTATTCGTATGGAGGCCGAAAACATCCCGGCTTTTCAAGCCGAGGACTTCATGCCGCCGGTCAACGAGGTGAAGTCCCGTGTCGATTTCATCTACGAGAGTGAATACCGCGAGACTGATCCGGATTCGTACTGGCAGCACGTCGCCAAGTCTTCCAATGCGATGGTGGAGTCCTTCATCGACAAGCGCAAGGCGGTGGATGCCGCGCTGGCAACGATCATCTCACCGAGTGATCCGCCGGAGACGAAGTTGCGCAAGATATACAGTCGAGTCCAGCAGATTCGCAACACGTCCTACGAGCGTCGCAAGACCGCGCAGGAAGAAAAACGCGACAAAGTAAAGGTTGACGAGAATGTCGAAGATATTCTGAAACGCGGCTATGGAAGCCACCGCCAGCTCACCTGGCTTTTTCTCGCGCTGGTGCGTGCCGCAGGCTTTGACGCCTACGGAGTCCTCGTCTCCAGCCGCAATGACTACTTTTTCATCCCGAAGACGATGGAGCGGTGGAAGCTCAACAGTGCAGTTGTTCTCGTCAAGCTAGACGGGAAGGATCTCTTCTTTGATCCTGGCGCCGAATTTAATTCCTACGGCATGTTAACCTGGTCCGAAACAGGCGTATCCGGACTTCGTCTCGACAAAGACGGAGGCTCATGGGTCGTCACGACGCAGTTCGATTCCTCCGCGTCGCTCGTTCAGCACACCGCCAAGCTCAAGCTTAACGACAACGGAGATCTCGAGGGCAAAGTCACCGTCACCTATACCGGCCTCGAGGCTATGTATCACCGTGTGGACGTGCGCAATTCCGACGATATCACCCGAAAGAAATTTCTCGAAGATCGCATCCGCAACCAGATTCCAGTTGTTTCGGAAGTGCACTTGACCAGTCAGCCCGACTGGAATGATTCCGAGTCACCGTTGACCGCTGAATTCGACGTGAAGATTCCTGCATGGACTTCCAATGCTGGCAAGCGCACCGTGATGCCCGTCGGAATCTTTACAGCCGGCGAAAAACACGTCTTCGAGCGCACCAGCCGCACTTATCCGATTTACCACCATTACGCGTACGAGAAGCAGGACGACATTACCATCGAGCTGCCTGAGGCATTACAGGCGAACAGCGTTCCTCCACCACAGTCGCGTGACGGGCACGTCGTGCTGTACTCCTCGACCGTCGAAAACAATAAAACCACACTGCATGTTGTCCGGAAGTTCTCCGTGAAGTTTGTGCTGCTCGATCCGAGGTATTACCCGTCTCTGCGGGAGTTCTACCAGTTCGTGCGCAGTGGAGACGACCAGCAGATTCTGCTCGATCCTGCCACCGTTGCGAGGAAATAGTTCTCGTCATTCGACGCGAGCGATCTCTCTAAGGGTGGAAGGTTGATCGACCGGGTAGCCTCTTTGTACCCTGATTGTGAGGTCATGCCTGATGTGCCGGAATATTAAAATCCTGTTTAACTTTCAGCCGCCAGCGACCGAGGACGAAGTCCGGGCGGCCGCGTTGCAGTTTGTGCGTAAGATCAGCGGATTCGCGAAACCGTCGAAGGCCAATGAGGGGACGTTTCACGCGGCCGTCGACGAGGTGACGCTGGTGTCGCGGCGGCTGCTTGCTTCGCTCGAAACGACTGCACCGCCCAAGAATCGTGAAGAAGAAGCGGCCAAAGCTAAAGCCCGTTCCGCCGAAAGATTCGGGACGTAGTCCGCGCACTCGGAACCGACGACACGGACTACAACCAAATCATTGAGCGTTACCGCTGTGGAGTGGTGGCCGGCTCTGGCGGCGGAGGCGGCGTAGCCTCGGGCTCGCTGCCTTGCGGCTTCAGCAGAGGATCAGTCACTACATTGTCATCCTTGACGAGATCCGTTTTCACTTCCACTTTCTGATTGGCCAGCGGATCTATGTCGGTCTCAAAAGTCTTGTACCCGGGAAGAGCAACCCTAATCTTGTGCGAGCCTGGGGCAACGAGCATTCCTCGTCCTACTCCCTCAAACTCACCCACGTGTCCTACGAAGAGGCCGTCGACGAAAACTGCAGCTCTCGAGGGATTGACCTCGATCTTGACCGTTGCCGTTACTGTTGGGAATGGCATGGCAGGAGTCTTCTGCATCTCCACGCGAATCACCTGTTTTTGTCCCGGTTGCACAACGACCCGTTGCGTAAAGTCTTGATAGCCGTCCTGGCGCACCGCTATTACATGCTCACCGGGCAAAAGCAAAACCTTCTTCGATCCTTTGAGTTCCTTCAGATAGCCGACGTAGCCGCCATCCACCCACACCCCGGAAGTTTTTTCGACCTTGGTCTTTCCTATGAATTGAATTTCTCCCATCACCTCGTTACCAGCAAAGATCGCCGGAGTGAGTGTCCAAACGAAGGCCACTAACAACGTCCATCGCAACAGATTTCCCGATCGTCTCTTTCTCATCATGGCCTCCTTTTCCCTTCGCGTTCGGATGCAGCACTACGCTTGCCAACTTCGAAAGGCGTTGAAATGAAAGGATCTGTCGGGGATCAAACCAACTGTTGGCTGTGCAGATTATTCGTCTCCGTGGCAACAATTTCGGGGCTTAGGAAGGTAGGGAAAATGGAGCCGCTGTCAGGTCGTGAAATCACAGATCGAGGTCGGGCATTTTCTGCCCCGCCAAGGCTCCCTCCAGCACGTCTTCTGTCTGCGCGCGCAGCCAGCGATTCGTGTCGTGCCGTCCGCGCAGACGCAGCTTCAGATAATTGTCGGTGAGCGCCTCGGTGAACTCGCCACTATCGTCGTGGCCGACGACGTTGAGCGTAATCGCTTCCACGGTCGTACCAATGAACCCCCGCATGAACGCTAATTTTTTTTGTGCGGCTAGTTCGCGCAGTACGCGATTGCGCTCGCGGGCTAGTTGTACAGGAACCTGGTTCGGCGTCAATGCCGCCGCAGTCCCAGGCCGCGCCGAGTATGTGAACACGTGCAGGTAGGTAAACGGAAGATCTTCGATCATTCGACGCGTGGCTTCAAACTCCCCGTCGGTTTCGCCGGGGAATCCGACCATCACGTCGGCACCGATTGCAGCCGTGGGCATGGCGGCGCGAATCTTTTCAATTTTGTCCCGATAATGCCACGGACGATACTTGCGATGCATGCGCCGCAACACAGCGTCACTCCCCGATTGCATTGGCACATGCGCATGCTTCGCAATACGTGGTGACGAAGCAACCAGCGAGATGAGTTCGTCCGTCCAATCCATCGGCTCGACGGAGGAGATGCGGAGTTTCTCGATCGACGTCTCGGTGAGAATTGTGCGAATGAGCGACGGCAGCGTGCCACGGGCGACGTTAGTCGCGTCTTGCACCTCAGATGCGAGGTTCCGCCCGAGTGCCGAAGGTTGAAATCCGAAGCCAGCGGTTTGAAGACCGAGGTCTGAGGGCCTCGGTCTGAGGTCGAAGTCCCGTCCCCATCGCCCCAAATTAATTCCGCTGATCACCACCTCGCGATAGCCAGACCCCACCAGCGTATTCACTTCGCGAATGATCTGCGGTATCTCAAGTGATCGACTCTGGCCCCGAACGTAGGGAATCACACAAAACGAACAGCGATTGTCGCATCCGTCCTGCACTTTCAGATTCGGGCGGGTGCGTTCGTTGGCGGCATCGAAGACCGGAGCGGCCAGCAATTCCGTGTGCGCAAAGATGTCGGAGACGAAGATCGAATTCTCAGTTCTCAGCTCTCGGTTCTCAGTCAGATCGCGGAGAAGGACGAATCCGCGTCGCTCCGGCGATACACGGTCGGACGGAGAACTTGTCTTTGCGTGGCGCTGTTCATTAGGCGCTGCGATAGGGCTGTCCTCGTCGGTCCGGGCACTAGTCCATGAGGCATCGATGACAATCTGAGCCAGTCGATGCTTGTGTGAATTGCCAACGACGAGACTCACGCCGGGCAGCGCCGCGATCTCATCCGGTGCGCGCTGCGCATAACAGCCGGTGACAACAATTTCTGCCCCAGGGTTCTGCCGGCGCACGCGGCGAATGGCAGCGCGTGCATCTTGATCAGCCCCCGCGGTAACCGTGCAAGTGTTCAAGACAACAATGGAGGCTTGTGCAGGATTGGAAGCACGAGCGAGACCGCGCTCCTCGAACTGGCGTTCGAGAGCGGCGCCGTCAGCCTGAGTGGCGCGGCATCCAAAATTCTCTACGTAGTATCCGGGCACGTTCCCATGGTAACGCACCCGCTACTTATCTAGCCGCGAACCCGCTCACCGCAATCAAGCCGATGCAGCGGTCCTGCGTGACATAAAGCACTCACGGCAGAAGACGGGTCGGCCTTGCGTCGGACGGAAGGGGACGGTGGTCTGTTTCCCGCAGCCCGAGCAGGTGGCCTGAGTCTCGACCTTGGTGTAGCGGTAGGTTTGTCCGGGCGCAGGAGGCGCTCCGAGAATGGATACCCGCTTGGTTTTACAAGCCTTGCAGCGCTTGGGCTCGTTCTTGAATTGTTTGTCGTGAAAGAAAAGCTGTTCCCCGGCGGTGAAGACAAAATCGCCCCCACAGTCGATACACTTCAGCACCTTGTCCTGAAATTCCATTGAGGATGGCTCCCTTCAGCCCGTTTCCCAGCGCCCACCCGCGGGGAAAGAACTGCGGTGGTACGGAGAAATACAGGTTGTTACATCCCCCCTCGTACAGCCCCTTGGACTCGGCCCCTCACGCTCCTGGAACGGAGCATGGATACAAACTTTCGTGCTTTTATGCCGGAAGAATTAAGAATATGAAATCGTCCCTATTGCAGCTCAACATGGTGGGGGCCAGATTGAGCAGAGCCGCCCCGGGAAGGAGCGGCCCTTTGCTGCTGTTAGTCCTGTTCTTTGCGAGTCTTCTTGCGGGCTCGTTTGCGAGCGAGTGCGGCCTTCACACGCTTTTTCTCGCCGGGCTTCAGGTAAAAGGAGTGGCGCTTGACCTCCTTGATAATGTCTTCCTGTTGCACCTTGCGCTTGAAGCGACGCAGAGCATTCTCGAGGGATTCGCCCTCTTGAAGCCTAACTTCTGCCAAACTGACACACCCCCAAACTCGTCCGGATGGACCGAATAGTTATTACAAGGATTTGACTCTAAGTCAAGTGGAACGGCCCTGAAATATGTGGATGGGACCAAGTTAAGGGGGGAATAGGTTCATTTTGAGACGAAGTCAACCGGTATTGGTGGTTTGTGGTCCCGGGGAGACGTCCAGATCAAGGTCGACTTCAAAGGCCGCGGCCAGGGGCATCCGCGCCACAGGTTGGCGCGCCAGACTTGTCTTCAACGAGGGAGAGGAAAAAGACGAAGATGGTGCTAGGCCAGAGTTGGAGGAAGAGGCGTGGCAATGAAAATCGAAGGTGCCAGTAGATATCGTACGGGGTGATGAGATAGACGGCGAAGTAGCCCGCCAGAGTCAAACCCAAAGCCAAGATCGAGGCCCGCAGGCCGAGGTCTGCCTGGTTCAGGTCCCTCTTTCTTACTGTCTTTCCGGCCGCGAAGTAGAAAGCTACCAGTAATAACGTGCCGGGAATCACGAGCCAGTGTCCGAAGCGAAGAAAACTCTTCCCATACCACCTAGCGATCGCCCAGTAACGCGCAGGGTCCGTCAGTTTGTGGAGAGCAGTAGTTCCGTCGGAGAAAAGATCGCCAGGAGGAGCGATGGAGCGCTTGAAGTAGGCGATCAAGAGAAGAGCGGGAACGATGGTCACCAACATCGGAGCGAATCGGCGTGCGATCGTGGTCAGGGATGGCGGCCCCGTTCGGATGAGGGTCAGCAGTCGCGCGAGGAGGATCGTGCATAGGAAAAGCAGACCCTCATTCTTAGTCCAAGCAGCACAGCCCGCTGCGAGCCCCGCGAGCACCGGCAGCCCGGAGGAGTTAGGAGAAGGATCTTCTTGCACCCGGCTCTCGTGAAGGCAAAACAGGGCGACGGTGGCAAGTACAAAGAACGACAGCGGCACATCTGCATATTGTGATGTTCCCAGTTCGATGAACGCGGGCGTGGCGAGCAGTACCGTCGCCCCCAACATGGCCGACGTTCTACCTCGCAAAATGGACAGGGCGGAAAACAAAAGTCCGACGGTGCTGAAAGTAAATAGAAGTCCGATGATGCCGGGGACGGCCGGCGTGTCATGACCGACAAAACTCCAGAAATGCGCGATGGCTGCAGGAAGGAGCAGAGGGTAGTCGGGATGAGACCACGGAATCAATGGGCTGAACCCGTCACGCCAGTGAGAGCCGCCGAGAAACAGGAAGCGAGCGTGGAGATTCCAAATGGAAAAAGCGTCCCACCCGTCGCCGTGGGGATAGGCGAGCGTGCGGATGATGGCGGTGTAGACCGCCGCGCATAAGGACACAACGAAGGCGGTCGCCAGCAGGCTGTGGGAACGTGGTGCCGGTTCAGCGTTATGTCTTGGAAGGCTACTTATAGTCGCGTTGATGAAGCTTCTGCCGCGCGTGCGAAACAAGAGAATGCAGACTACCAACAACGCGAACACCGCGAAGTCGACCAGAAGCAACCGCGACATGCCGAGGAGCATGGAGAGAAAGTAGAAGACCGAGAAGATTCCCAGGCCGAAGCCCACCGACAGGGACACTTTCAGGAGAAGATCGGAGAAGAGCGGTCGTTGCCGAGAGAAACTCAAGCATACAAGCAGAAATCCTGACGCGAGACACAAGACCACGGCAACGGTGAGAGCCATTACTTTGCGCCCTCGGAGGCGAAGAGCAGGAGGCCGTTGCCAAAATCCCTCTGCAAGTGCAAGTCATGCGACGATGCTTGCGACGATGACGATGCCGAGAAGTTGCCGATGACCAAGGCATGGTTATCGGAGCGATCGAGGACCAGCGGGGCGAGAGCGTATTGAGCGAGATAGTAATCGGCGAGGCCGGAGTTGCCGGGCTCTCCGATGTAGCCGATGACGCCGCGTGATGGCAACGCTGCTTTCAGTGCGGCGAAGCGCTGGTCGGAACGCAGCGCGATCTCGCTCGCCTTGAAGCGGCCGGGAGCGGGTGCATCTCTAACCAGGCGGGCGCTCGAGAGTAGACAACAGAAGGAGAACACCGCGAATACGACGGTTCGTCGGGAGTCGATCATGTGGAGCAGAAGTCGGATACGCTGGCAGCATTATACGTTGGGGTAAAACAAAAGCTCTTGAACGCGAAAGGGCGCTAGGCGCACAAGGACGCGAAGAAAGAAGAAGCGCGGAACTCGTTGCTGCATTCGGCCGTACCGGCGATCGGATTCTTTCTTGATGACAGTCTGTCTACGGTTTTACTCCAGCCTTAATGAGCGCATCGGCCCAGATCTGGTAGCCGGCATCGCTGGGATGCGTGCCGTCGGGCATTATCGAAGCGGGCAAGGAACCATCGGGCGCCAGAAACGACGAACCGATGTCAAGATAGGTGACGGAAGCATCGTTGCCGAAGCGCTGTGCGAGGAGGCGGTTCGTTTCCCGAATCGGCTTGCGCAGCGGGTCGTTGGGCTGCGAACCACGAGGAAAGATCCCCATGAGAATGATGTGGCTTTCCGGCGAACGCTGGCGGATCTCTCGGCAAATAGCCTCGATGCCGTCGACGATTTCTGCGGGCGTGCTCGCTCGCGCATTGGTTGTGCCGGTTAAGTTGTTAGTACCGATCGCCAGGATTACCCACTGCGGATGAAGTCCTTCGAACTCGCCCTGGCGGAGCCGCCATAGGACATTCTGCGTGCGGTCCCATCCGAAGCCCATGTTGAGAGTGGGCATGGCGCCGAATACTCGCTGCCACGCTGTTGGTCCGTTTTCCGGAGTGCTCTTCGGCGGGCCGCTCCAGAAGTGCGTAATCGAGTCGCCGATCAGAACGACTCGCGGACTCAACTTTTTCTGAAGATCGAGTTCGGCGTGGTGGCGGGCGTACCAATCGTAGATGTCGAGTTCGAGGCGCGGTTGAGGAATGATTGCTGTGTTGATGTCGGTGATGGAAGTGAGAGGCACCTGCGACGCATCGCCCATCAATTTCGCGAGTGTAGGTTCGATGGCTTCTGCCATCATGCGCTGGCCGTTGGTATCCGGATGCAGCGGCTTCCCGTGCTGCGGGAGCCGCGGGTCGTAGAAGAGCGACGTGCTTAATGAACCGTTCTTGTAAAAGATGGAATTGATATCGAGATAAGTCACGCGCGGGTTTTCGCCGTAACAGGCGGCGAGGTAGTCGTTGATCTTCCGGTCCCGCTCAGTCTTTTCGGATGAAATATCACTTGGCAAAATTCCCAGTAACAGAATGTTGGTCTCAGGCAGTCGCTCCTCGAGATCAGCGATGACGGCATCGATGCCGCTTTCAGTCTCCTCGGCCGTCTGGTCGAAGTGTTGAGAAGTGTTGTTGGTCCCGATCAGCAGTACCGCGGCTTTGGGATGGAGTCCGTCAACCTCTCCGTGATCGAGCCGCCACAAAACGTTGGCGGTCGTGTCGCCGCTGAATCCGAGGTTCAGGGCGTTGCGCGGTTCGTAGAACTGCTTCCAGGTCGATTGGAAATTCTCGTCCGGCGGGTTTGCCTTGTCATAGTTATTGGTAATGGAGTCGCCGATGAGGAGAAGTTGGCTATCCGGATGGGTTCGGGCCGCTTCCACCGCTGCCTTGTGCCGCTCAGCCCACCAAGGTTCATTCAGACGATCAGCCGGAACTGCGCCCGGGTTGGTTCCATGAGAGGCAGTCTCGCGCGCAAAAGTTCGGGAAGCGGGAGCGAGCGCGAGAAGAATCACGAGAACGGCGGCAGGAAAACCATGACGGAACAATCTGTTCCGAGTCGTGAGATTCATGCCGCCATTCTAGTCGACGCATGCGCCAAGGCCGCTTCGGTCCAGAGCCAACTAAGCTCCGAGGTACAGAACGTGCACGTAGGTTCCGAGCCGCACGTTGTAGGCCAGATAGTAGCCATCGTGGTCGGGATCTTCGTAGATCACGACGTCGTCGCTATCCCAGAGCCAGTCGTTGCAGAAGCCGACGTCAAAGGACGCGACGCTGAAATAGAAACCGCCAAACCAGAAACGGCCAGGGCCGCCGCCTGCCAAATGCCAGCGATGGCCGGGGCCGAAGCCACCGGTAAAGTGTCCATGCTCCCACGGATGATCGAGGTGGTAGTGAGGATCGTCGCGACCCGTGTCGTGGCCGATCCATTTT
>Ga0070735_10001650_pt1 | contig 21107 bp, 22 predicted proteins | sample Coa_R1_FD_66443 | JGI IMG/M metagenome (GOLD analysis project Ga0070735, IMG submission 66443) | Surface soil microbial communities from Centralia Pennsylvania, which are recovering from an underground coalmine fire - Coalmine... | ecosystem: Environmental > Terrestrial > Soil > Unclassified ... | reverse complement strand
TGCACTCAGCCAGCGGCGCGCCGATGCGGTGATCCAATACCTGGCATCGCAGCACAACGTACCGGCGTACAAGATTTATTTGATCGGTTTAGGCAAGGACAAGCCAGTCGACTCAAACAAGACTCGTGAAGGCCGCGCCAAAAACCGCCGCGTGGATGTCCGCCTGATGACGAACACGCAAGATAACGGCACGCCAGCGCAGGCGGCACCAGGACAAGCGTCCGCCACGCCCCCAGGAAATTAGCAAGTTTACCCTCCTCCCCGGAGGACTTCGCCAACGGCCATCCCACGTGGGTGGCCTTTTTTGTTTCGCGAAACTTACTTCAAAGCTTTTTCCAGCAAGCCAGCTGTGCTGGAGCCGCCCCTAGCTTCCACGAACTTCGACATTACCGGCAGGAACTTTCCAGCCATTTCCGGAGACATGCCGAGTTTATGGAATGCTTCCGCCACTTCGGCCATGCGGCCCATATTTCCCGGCAAGGAACTTTCAAGGCCAGAGAACTCTGATCTCTGGCCCATAGCTGGTGCAGCTCTGAGCAGGCTGCTCATCCCAGGAACCGCGGACGAGACTTTTCCGAATTCGTCGGGGCTCAAGCGAGATTTCGCCAGTGTAAACAGCGCACCAGCACCTCCGCGTGCTTGAGTGTGCGAGACCGAGAGTTCCTTACTTAAGCTGCTGACAAGTCCGGAACTCGAAGAAGTTTGTGCATAAGCCAGTGAGCTGCCGAGAATCAGCAGGCACAAGATTCCCGTTGTCGCACAACAGAGTGCAATGCGATCCCTGTTTGATCTCATGTGGGCCACCTTTCGCATCAGTAGATAGTAGCGCAGGAACCGATAGAGAGCTGGGACTCGAACCGTGATTTGGCGCTAAAATTGTGGGTATGCGATGTAAGGTGGTGGTGTTGCTCGCGTCTTTCTTCCTGGTCACCGCCGTATTCAGCCAGCAGACGACCGCTCCGGATCCGCAGGCTGCGCAAAGCCCGGCGCCCTCAAAATCCGAAGAGAAAGAACAACAGAAGAAAGCTGCAGATCGCGATGCCGAGGCGGGCGAGAGTTCGAGCCGCGAGACGCGGATCGATGTCGCTCCTCCAAAGGACGACGCCAAGAACCATCCCAACAGTCCCGCGGGGTTGAATGAAGCTAGCGGTGATACGACAGCACCGCCGAGTGATGTGCAGGAGATGCATCCGTGGAATCCATACCGCGCGGTAAAGGATGACGAGGTCGGCGATTTCTACTTCAAGCAGGGAAACTACAAGGGAGCGATAGCGAGATACGAAGACGCGCTGCAGTACAAAGAACACGACGCCGTGGCCAACTTTCGTCTAGGACAGTGCTATGAGAAGCTGGATCAGCGGGATCAGGCGATCGCGCATTACAAGGAATATTTGAAGATCCTTCCGCAGGGGCCGTTCGCTAAACAGGCGAAGAAGGCGCTCGAGAAGCTGGGCGAGAAACAGAAGAGGGCGGCGAAGTAGACCGCTTCCAGCATCACGGAAGTCGTAGCCGCCCACAAACCTTCGCGGACAAGAATTGTCCGCGCTACACAAACAAGCTACTTTTCTACTCGAATAAATTCGCCGGTGGTCGCGTTCACGGCAACGCGCAGTTTGGCATCGTCGCGGCTGGTGCCGTAGATGACATGCCAGATCAGCTCATTTGTCGCATGGCTCCAATCCAGCATGTAGAGGACTGGCGTGTCCGGATCTTTTTCCAGGATCTTGTCGCCACCGTGTTTCTGCGCGATTTCGAGGGCCTTGTCGGAATCGACTTTCAGGAAGGCAACATCGAAGATCTGGGTGGAAGAATTGGTGGGGCTGTAGCTATCTTCCGAGCCCGGCGAGACGCCACGGGAAGGCGCGTCCGAGGCGTCGGTGCCAGACCAGGTGTAAGGCTTTGCGCCGCGTTGCGCTGCCGAAGCGAACGAGGCCCGCCACACGTCTGCCTTGCCATCTTTACCCTTGGAGTCGGCCGTGTTTTGCGACTCGATGCGGTAGGGCTGGGCGTCGCGGGCCCAGCCACGGGCGGCTATGTAAGTTTTCTGGAAGGCGACGCGGCCAGTCTCGAAGTCGGGAGCTTTGGGCTGCGGTTTCTGGGTATCGGCCGGCTTGGGCGCCTCCGAGGTGCAACCTGCCATCAACAGCAAAGCCATCACTGCCAGAAGCAGCTTCTTCATAGCGCTTTCCCCAAGCAAATCAAATTTTGCGACCGTGGATGCCGGGGTTCATTCTACTAGAGCATAAAGAGGAACCGGCATGGATTCGCATCTTCAGAAGTTGCAGGAAGAGGTTACCGCCACGATGAGCGGGCTGACTGTGGAGGAGCTGGCGCGGCGCGCCGACGGCAAGTGGAGCGCGGCAGAACTGCTGGAGCATCTGTATCTCAGTTATTGCGGGACGGTGAAGGGCTTCGAGCGGGTGCTGCGGGAAGGAAAACCGCTGGCGCGAAAGCCGACGCTAAAAGATCGAGTGGCTGCTACGGTCGTGGTTGGTTTCGGTCGTATTCCGGGCGGCGTCAAGTCCCCGGAGGTTGCACGGCCGCGGGGGACATCGATGGAGCAGATCAACAAGGACATTCTTCCGCAGATTGCGGCGATGGATGAAATCATCTCACGGTGTGAAGATCGCTTTGGCAAGAATACGCGTATTCTGGATCACCCCATCCTGGGACCGCTAACCGCGCAACAATGGCGGAGACTTCATTTCGTACACGGGCAGCATCATTTGAAGCAGGTACGGGAGCTGAGGAAGAGATAGGCCGGTGGTCACCAGCCTGCCCTGAGCGAAGCCGAAGGGTTTCGCGACGGTTGTAGGCGCCCACTTGCGTGCAAGGCAGAGTGAACAGTGAAAATTCCTCTCCGAGCCGATGGCAGCGTCGGCAAACACGAGGTCCTTCGACTCGCTCAGGATGACAACTTAACGAGGGAATATTGGCGGCGGCGGCTTATGTTCCCGTTCCTGTCAGCGGAATTGTTTGCGGACTCCCGCCGCCTGTGTCCGCCACACCGAGAATCCCGTTCCTGACTCCAGTTGCGGAGGGCCGGAAGTAGACCGTGATGTTGCAACTCGTCCCAGCCGGTAACTGCTGCGGGCAGGCATTCACCTGCATGAAGTTTCCGCCGTTGGCGCCGCCGATGCCAACTCCTTCGATATTCACCGATCCGTTGCCCTTGTTCGAGACCATCACTGTCTGTGGAGCGCTCAGCGTCCCCACTGGCACGTTGCCGAAGTTCAAGCTACTCGGTGAAAGCAGCACAATTGTCCCGGTGCCGTAGAAGTTGAGCACCTGCGGACTGCCTCCAGCGTTGTCGGTGACCGACATGTATCCGAGGATGTTCCCCGGGGTGGTTGGCGTGAAGAAGACACCGATCTCACAGATTTTCCCCGGCTGGATCGCGCCGCAGTTGGTCAGTTCCGAGAAGTTCGGACTCACGCTGATGTTGCTGACCGTGATCGCGCTGGTGCCAGTATTAGTCAGCGTGACGACTTTCGGATTGCTGACGGTGTTGACCAGTTGGGTCGGGAACGTCAGGGTCTTGGGGGCAAGGGCAGCGGTGGTGCCGTTGTCCTGGGACATGATGGTGATGTTGTTGTTGCTGCTCCCGATCATCGCCAAATCGAGCATGCCATCGTTGTTGAAGTCGGCGATCGCGAAATAGTTTGTAAAACCCCCGCCGTAATCCATGAATGGCTGGAAGGTCCCGTCGCCATTACCCAAGAGAATGGAGCCGGTTGCGATTCCGTAGCCATAGTCTCCGGTTATCAGATCCAGTTTTCCGTCTCCGTTCATATCGGCAATTAGGGCTGAAAACGGCTCGAAGGGAGTTGCGTAGGTGAATCCTGCCCGAAAAGTCCCATCGCCGTTGCCGTAGGAGATCACGACTCTGCCGGTGTTGAGGTCTGTCATCACGAGGTCCAGTTTGCCATCACCATTTAGGTCGGCTGTATCTATGGAATTGACCCCACCGCCGACCGGATAAAATACTGGCGTTTCAAATGTCCCATCCCCATTTCCCAGGGCGATCGCGAATCCGCCGCTTTCGGATGCAAATGCTAAGTCCAAAGCTCCGTCTCGATTGAAGTCTCCGACCGCCAACCAATCAAAGCCACTCAGTGGGAGGCCATAGCAGTGCGCGGTTTGAAACGTTCCGCCTCCGGCACCGAGCAAGATACAAAATTTGTCGCTGTAGGCGGTGACAACATCGAGCAGTCCATCGTGATTGAAATCGCCGACGGCGGTCTCGCAGCACACGCTACCTTGGTAGTAGGTGACTGGCTGAAATGTGCCGTCTCCGGCGCCCAGCATCACGCCTAAAGCTTGGTCGTTGTTCGGAGAGGTCGTGTCAAAAACTAGATCCAGATTCCCGTCGCCATTCACGTCCGCAACAACCGTGTTGTCCGCCAACACCGAATATTGAGCACCCTGCGTAAAGTTGCCATTGCCGTTCCCGAGCAGAATGGACAGAGTGTATTGGCCGTTCTGCGGATTGATGAGGCATGCAGCCAGATCCTGATTACCGTCGTTGTTGAAATCGCCTGAAGCTACGCTGCAGAGGTCCCCCTGCACGCTTAAACTCGACGCGTTTAGCGACACGAACGTCGATGGCTCCCGCACGGGAAGAAACACGATGTTCGATGTGCCTCCCCCGGGCGCAGGACTCGACACCGTAATCGACGCCGTCGTCGCCGTTGTGATATCGGAACTCGAAATCGAAGCCGTAAGGTGCGAGTTGCTCACGAATGTCGTAGCTCGCGGGCTGCCATTCCAATGCACGGTCGATCCCGACACAAATCCCGTTCCGACGACGTTCAGCGTGAACCCCGGTCCTCCCGGCGCAATGCTCGCGGGAATCAGCGGGTGATTGACGAACGGCACCGGATTGTTGGGCTGAGCAAAGAGGCTGGCGCAAAAGAAAATTGTGGCGGAGAGAAAAGCGGCGAGGGTTTTCATTACGGCCTCCAGATCGGACTTTATCGAACCTGGGCCAGGGGGGTTGGCCAGGGAAGACCGCAAGATGATGAAAGAGGCCGCCTTGCTTGTCAACCGGTGTATTTGGCCGCGGTTGCAACACAAGGTCCGTCCACTCCGCAGGTCATCGCCTCCGCGGTGATCCGCTTCGGCCGGGATGACCAGTTTGACAGGGTTATCCTGTGGCTCGAGCCGACGAACACGAGAAGGCGCTTCACATCGTCTGTTCCTACGCCGTTTTTTCGCGAACCATACTGCCCAGATCGTCGATTTTTTCGTCGAGCAGGTTCAGTTTTCGCGCCAAACCTTGAATTTCTGACTCGGCCCGACGGTTCACTTCGAAGTCAAGTTCGCTGCGAAGTCTGTCCTTCGTGTCCTGGCGATTCTGGCTCATCATGATCACCGGAGCCTGGATGGCAGCCAGCATGGAGAGAAACAGATTGAGAAGGATAAAGGGATAAGGGTCCCACGCTTTGGCTGCCAACGAGATGTTTATGAGCGCATACACAGTCATCAATATGCCGAATACGATGATGAACGTCCACGAGCCACCAAACCGCGCCACGGAGTCGGCGATCCGTTCTCCAAACGTCGCTTTCTCCTCAATGATTTCGTTAGGATTGCGGCTGGCTCGCAAGCGCACAAGCTGTTGCGAACCGTGGAACTGACGACACAACGTTGTCAGGAGATCCATTCCGGCGAGCGGCTTCCGTTGCAGGAGGACCGCGATGTCGTCTCGCGAGATTTCAAGGACATCACTTTTTTCGATGGCAATCGCGGTGGTTTGGTGCGGAGTTTGGTCGAGCATGGACGCAAACCCGAAGAACTCGCCGGTGGCCGGTTCATCGACAATCACCTCCTGCTGATCTTCGTCGACGGTCGTGACCCGAATTCTGCCGGTAATCACGACGTAGGCCTGACCGCTCGGCTCTCCGTTCTTATATATTCGCTGCCGTGGACCAAAGGTCTTGAGCTCGACCTGGCTCGCCAGGACGGCGGTCTCGTCATCGTCCAACAAAGCAAACAGTGGCACACTGCGAAGAATTTCTGGCTTGCAAGTCATGGGATTCTCCTATGCGAAAGAGTCGATGCTTGGAAAAAATCGGTTGCGGAATTCGCAGAAAAAACCTGGTTCGAATTGGATCGACGAAAGAGAGCAGGAAAATCCACGGCGAACCCGACTTGTCCACCGATCCTTGGGCTCGCCTCGTATTTGCCGCCCAGGGCAGCGAAGGTGAAACTCAGGCCACTCTTAAGCTCATACATGCCGCCGACGAGTCCTTGAAGTTGGCTCCGGCCGAGTCCGTTGGTATCGGCGATTCCGCCATACGCTTCGCCTCCGAGAGTCAGGCGCGGACTGAAGTCGCGCAGGAGAGAAACGCCTCCGGTGAAAACGTGGCCGCGTCTGGTTTCGATACCGATAACGCCGGTGCTGGTGTTGCCGGCGAACAAGAATCCGAAATTCCCGGTGACCCTCGTCTTGTCGTTGAATGGAACCTGGGCGATGGAATTCAGCCAATAGTCGGACAATCCTGAGCCCAACTGCCGGCGCTCGTCTCCAGTGGGGAACTCGACGTAAAAGCTCGCGCTCAGGGCAGGTGCGTGGGAACCGGGCGAACTACTTCGGAACTTCCATTTCACTCCCATATTGGTGTCGCCTGCGCCGGAAGCTCCGGGTATCGCAATAGCGCGGAAAATGGAGAGATAAGGGGCGTCGAGGTCTAACTCAAGGTGATGGGGCAATCCGTAGTTCACTTTGAAGTTCGCGGTGTTTTGGCGCAGGTTCGGATACTGAGACGATTGCAGAGAGTCGAATTCGTTGAAGAACTCAAAGTGCAACGTTCCGCTGTCGGTTACCGCGGGATCATCGGTGTAGAAAGGAAGTTGGGCCAAAACCGGTGCGGGACTGCAACTGCCCAGCAATACAAGTAATATTCTGGCGGCGCGGTACATGGAAAATGAGTTAACAATGTACCTGCGCAGGTGGTGGAACTCCAATACGCAACTTGAATGCCGGCGGGGGGGTTAGTTCCCCTCCTGGCGCAAGGAGCGCGACAAGTGTGGGGGCACCGGATTGATCGGATCGTAGGAAATTTCTCTAGTCACGGACATCGCACGGAAGTAACCTACCCAAAGTGGTCAGGACGGTTCATGATGGCGTTTCCGTGTGTACCTCCCGGAAAAGACGCTCATGCCACAGAAGTTATTGGATGTTCTCATGTTAGGTCGATGCTCCCACGAGTTCTCCTGGCCCCGGCGCGCGTCGGACGGTGATTTTTACCAGGTCTGCCTGCTATGTGCCGCGGAGTATAAATACGACTGGAAGACCATGCGCCGCACGGAACGAGTGGAGCGCAACGCGCAGGATGCGGCCGAGGCCGCCAGTCCCAAGCGAAGCCGCAGCCATGCTCGGAAGCCGTCGTGGGTGCCACGCGCACGCCGCCTGAAACTGGAGACGCCGGTGCGATATCGGGTCAAGAACCTGGGAACGTGGTATGAGGGGACGATTGAGAACCTGAGCCAGTCAGGCCTTCTGTTTAAGGGGCCGCAACGGTTTCCCAACAATACTTTGGTGGAAATGGTGTTCGAGATGCCGGAAGAGATTTCCGGACAAAAGAACAGCACAGTTCTGTGTCAGGGCCGAATTATCCGCGCAAAAGACAAGGCCACTACGGCCAGCGAGTCGGAAACTGGAGCGCTGGCGGCCACTATTCTCGACTATAAGTTCTTGCACCAGAGCTGACCAGCTGTCACTGTCACGAGTCCTTCAGAGATCAAGATCGTGGAACCCGACGTTTCGAAAAACACGAAACGTGGGCCACCTCTTTACCTGTAATAACGTAGTTTCCGCCGAGAATTTTCCCGGAAAAGCACAAGAACGACTGCATCTAATCGGAATATACTCGTTCATATTCATCAGGAGTGAATTCCATGAAGGCGAGGGTCTCAGTCTATCTAATCGCGTTGATAGTTCTGGTGTCTCTGGTGGTAGCGTTGGGCTGCGCCAAAGCACCAAATGACACGCAGATCGCAAGTGATATTCAGAACAAGCTAGGTTCGGATTCTGGCCTGGCGGGCAAGCAACTGATTGTGCAATCGGATAAAGGCGTGGTCACGTTGTCGGGCACGGTAGATAACGATGCGCAGCGGGATGCGGCTTCGCGTTATGCCTCGTCGGAACCGGGTGTAAAGCAGGTGGTCAACAACATGCAGGTGGGGGCGCCCGTGCCGGTGCAGACGGCGCAAGCGGCTCCTGCGTCGGCACCTGAGCCGACGAAGCCCTCGCGGGCTCCACGTGAACCAAAGAAGCGCCACAAAGAGAAACAGCAAGATCAGATGGCGGATAACATGCAGCCCGCTCAAGCACCAGCGCCGGTGCCTGCGCCGGCCGCGACGCCTGCAGCGCAAACGCCGCCTCCTCCACCACCGCCTCCCCCGCCGCAGAAGGTGACGATTCCTTCCGGGACCGCACTGTCGGTGCGGCTGGTCGATTCGATCGACAGCGAGAGGAACCAGACGGGCGATAGTTTCCACGCAACTCTAAATGCTCCCCTCACGATCAATGGAGACGTGGTGGTTGCCTCCGGCAGCGATGTGCAGGGTCATCTGGTGGATGTAAAGAGCGCCGGAAAGTTTGCGGGGCAATCCCAGGTGGTGTTGCAGCTAGACAGCATCACCTCCGCGGGAAGTACCTATAACATTCAGACCGACCAGTTCAAGAAACAAGGCAGTTCGCGCGGCAAGAACACGGCTGAGAAAGTGGGCGCGGGCGCGGGCATCGGAGCCATCATTGGGGCGATTGCCGGCGGAGGAAAAGGCGCGGCCATCGGCGCTGCAGCCGGCGGCGGTCTGGGCGGCGGCGTGCAGGCGGCAACCAAGGGCCAGCAGATCAAACTGGGATCGGAAACCGTGCTGAACTTCACCTTGCAGTCACCGGTCACGGTGGTTGCGAGCTCGCAAGGTCCAAATGCGGGACGCCCGAGGCTGGACACGAATCAGTAATGCATTTCCCGCAGTACACAGTTCCCCACCCTGTCGTAAAAAAAACGACAAGGGTGGGGGGCAAGGAGCATCCAGTTATCTTCTTGTCATTGAAGCGTTGTAACCGACGGTTACTGATTACCTTCTTTTGTGACGTAGATCACATTCACGGTGTACTCCTCCTGCCTACACTTATCAGTAATCTTCATTTGCTTATTCCCGCAGTCGGCAGTCACAGGAGGAAATACCGATGAAAAAGTTTGTGTGGATGTTCGCGATTCTGATGTTGGGTGCAGTCGCAGTCTCGGCGCAGGACCAACCGGCAAAGACCATCAAGAAAGTTCCGGTCGCCATGACTTCTCCGGCCTCCGGCCAAGAGATGTACAAGGCGTATTGCGCGGTGTGTCATGGTACAGATGGCAAAGGCAGCGGTCCGGCAGCCGCGGCGTTGAAAGCGACCCCGGCCGACCTCACCATGCTCAGCAAGAACAACGGCGGCAAATTTCCCGAGATGAAGGTCGCCTCGACCATTCAAGGGCAATCGAATCTGCCCGCCCATGGAACTCAGGAGATGCCGATCTGGGGCCAGCTTTTCTGGAGCATGAGCCATGGTCATGGCGCCGAAGTGCAGCAACGGGTCAGCAACCTGACCAAGTACATCGAAACGCTGCAGGCAAAGTAGTTGGATTGAACGCGTTGGGCGAGGGGACACTTCCACAGGTGTCCCCTTTTTTCTGCCATTGAACCACTCGGACAGTGTCTTTCGTACCCTCCGGTTCAGCCTCCCAAGCCACGTATAATCAATAAAACCAGCAAGATACGGTTCTATCACGGAAAACGAGTGGATCCCGTAATCACATTGGCGATCTTCGCGCTCGGACTTGCGTTCGGGAGCTTTCTCAACGTGTGCATCTATCGGATGCCGCTGGGAATTTCCGTCGTTTTTCCCGAATCGGCGTGCCCGGCATGCAAGCGGCACATCGCGTTTTACGACAACATTCCGGTCGCAAGCTGGCTGATCCTGCGCGGACGTTGCCGGTTCTGCAAGGCGGCGATCTCTCCGCGTTATCTCATCGTGGAATTGTTAACCGGCGTGCTGTTCCTGGTGTGCTATGTGCACTTCGGATTGACGCTCGCGATGTTGAAGTGTTGCGTGTTCGGATTCCTCCTGCTGGGCCTGATCTTCACTGACGCCGAGACTCAACTTCTTCCCGACAAACTGACGCTGCCCGGACTGGCGCTGGGCTTGCTTTTCAGCGTGTTTGTCCCGGTGAATGATCTAGTTTCGCAGGTGCTGCCGGGGTTGGTTTCGCTGTCTGCTTCGCCATCGTGGCGATGGCTTTCATTTTCCGACTCCGTGCTGGGGGCATTGGTGGGTTCGGGATTCATCTATGGCGCCGGTGCGATCTATCTGCGCGCTCGTGGCGTAGAGGGCATGGGCTTCGGTGATGTAAAGCTGATGGCGATGGTCGGCGCATTCCTCGGAATAAAGCTGACTATCTTTACGATTTTTGCGGGATCGATTGCGGGTTCGCTGTTTGGATTGTGGACAGTTGCCGCGGTTTGGATGAAGCGGATGCAGCGCTACATGAAAGCCAATCGTGGCTCGAGCGAGGACGCCCGCCGCCGCGCGTGGGAGTCGGCCATTGTCGCCCTGCGCGGTTTTCCGATGCCGTTCGGAGTCTTTCTGGGAAGCATGGCGATGGTCGCGTTCCTGTACGGCAATCGTTTAATTCGCTGGTACTGGAGGTTGCTGTGATCGCGTTCAGCGGCCCCTTGATGCAGCGAACCATCTTTGCACTCGCGATCTCGATCGGCGTCTGCCTGGTGACGATTTTCCTGATCCGCCGATTACGCGGCGCTTTGACGGAGGAGGATTCTGCCGAGAAGTCGCACTCCCAGCCGGAACGGTTTCCGTTGGACACTTATCACGCGGTGATCCAGGAACTCAAACAGCAGAAACATGAGTTGCAAACCGCGCAACAAGCGGAACGACGCAGAGCGAAGACATCGGAGAACATCAGCGCTGCCATCCTGTCGCACCTCTCCAGTGGAGTAATGTTTTTCACGCCAAACGGACTGATAAGGCAGGCGAATGCGGCGGCCAAGAACCTCCTGGGGTACGCGTCGCCGGTTGGCATGAGTGCGCTGGAAGTATTTCGCAGTACGAAGCTAACGGCGGGCTCAAGTTCTGAGCCAAATGTAGCCTCGGTCATCGGGGCAGCGTTGCAAGATGAGATTCCCGAACAAGCTCTGGAGATCCAGTATGTGACTCCGGCCGGCGCGCGGCGCGTTTTGGAGATCACGCTAACGTCGGTGCGAGCATCCGGCGGAGAGGCACTGGGAATCGCCTGCCTGATCACGGACAAGACCGAGGTCGCAACGATTCACCAGCAAGAAAAATTGCGCGGCGAACTTTCCGCCGAGATGCGTCTGGCCTTGCGCACTTCGCTGGCGGCCATCAACGGGTACGCCCGGCAGATTGCCGGGGCTGGCGATCAGCAGCGGACGCGCGAATTGGCGACAGACATTGTTTCCGAAGCGGCACAACTGGAGCAGACGCTGGGCAGCTTTTTGGCTGGCAAAGCTAACGCTGCCGGAGCATAAAGATCTTCCCGATTCTTCCGAACGGAAGATCGGGACATGAAGAATGGAGTAACAAATGAAACGCATAATGTACATGGGTTTGGCGGCAATGATCCTGGCTGGGGCCGCAGTCGTCCCCACGCTGGCACAAAGCAACATCTCCGAAACGGCATCGCCCGCGGAAACTGCGCCACTTGGCGATTACGCGCGTAAAGTCCGCAGCGACAAGAAGCAGCCGACCGCCAAGAAGTTCGACAACGACAACCTTCCCAAAGACGACAAGCTGAGCGTCGTTGGGGGCGCGGGCGAGGCTCCGGCCGATGCCACCGCAAGGAAAGAAGAAGATAACGCTGCCGCAGACGACAAAGCGCAAGCTGATAAGAAGCAACCTGCGCCTGCGACAGTAAAGCCTGGACAGAGCCAGGAAGAGCGCGAGCAGGTCTACAGCGAATGGCAGGCGCGGATTGCAGGGCAGAAGTCACACATCGATCTGCTTTCTCGCGAACTCGATGTCGAACAACGCGAGTACAAACTGCGCGCGGCGGCGATGTACGGTGATGCCGGCGACCGCTTACGCAATCAGGCCAACTGGGACAAAGAAGACGCGGACTACAAACAGAAGATTGCCGAGAAACAGAAGGCGGTAGATGAGGCCAAAGAAGAGCTAAATAACATGGAAGAAGAAGCTCGCAAGTCTGGAGTTCCGAATTCCGTACGCGAAAATGTTGAGACTCCGGACAATAGTCAGCCACAAACCGCCTCGCCGAAATAAGCGCGATCAGTTTCCTTCGAGCCTCCGGCTTAGGCCGGAGGCTTTGTTTTTGCGGCGAGTTTGAGCCGTGCCGAAGCCCATGTATGATCAGCCCGTGAAGGACGCAACAGCGTTCGTTCTGGCCGGTGGGAAAAGCTCACGCATGGGTACGGACAAGGCCTTGCTGGCATGGGGAGGCGGAACATTGCTGAGCCATATGGTCCAGATGGCTGGACGTGTAGCGAGTACGGTACACATTGTGGGGCAGTCGGAGAAATTCTCGAGCTTGGGCACGGTCGTCGAAGACCTCTTTCGCGACTGCGGACCGCTTGGCGGTATTCACGCTGCGCTGAGCACCACATCAAGCGATTTGAATTTGATCCTGGCAGTGGATTTGCCTTTTCTCAGCGCAACGTTTCTGGAGTTCTTGCTGGCAAAGGCGCGGGAAACCGATGCTCTGGTGACGGTGCCCCGCACGGATGGGCGGTGGCAACCGCTTTGTGCCGTTTACCGGCGTGGATTTGCTGGACTCGCGGAACAATCTTTAAGTCATGGCAAGTACAAGATCGACCCGCTGTTCGCGACGGTAAAGACGCGGGTCATTGATGAAGGCGAGCTAGGGCAAGCAGGGTTCTCGACGGAGATTTTCAGAAATGTGAATACCCCGGAAGAGTTCAACGAGGCGAGAGAAAAGACAGCCAACCCGGATCATCGTTTATGATCAGGAGAAGTTCCTGACCCCAGCATGGCAGACGAAAAGCAAACTCCGTATATCGAATTCGACGATGTCTCGAAAGCCTTTGGTGACCACCATGTATTGAACCACGTTCGCTTCAACGTGATGCCAGCCGAGACCGTATGCATCCTGGGCCGCAGCGGCGTGGGCAAGTCTGTGAGTTTGCAGATCATCATGGGTTTTCTGAAAGCCGACTCGGGCAAAGTGACCGTGGCAGAACAGGACATCACCAACTACACCGCAGAACAGATGGAACCGATCCGCAAGAAGGTCACGATGGTGTTTCAGAACGGCGCGCTGTTTGATTCGATGACGGTTGGAGAGAACGTCGCCTTTCCGCTACGTGAGCATAAAGACATGACCGAAGACCAGATTCTGCAAGTGGTGGACGGCCTGCTCGACATGGTAGGAGTGAAGGCGATGCGCGATATGCTGCCCTCGGATCTGTCGACGGGAATGAAACGTTCAGTTGCAATCGCGCGAGCCTTGGCGGCCCGGCCGGAATGCGTGCTCTACGATGAGCCCACAACCATGGTGGATCCACTGATGGCACAACTGTTGGGCGATCTGATCAAACGACTAAAGGCTCAGCTTCACCTGACCAGCGTGGTTGTGACCCACGACATGCGCTTGGCCAAGAAACTGGCCGATCGAATTGTTTTCCTGCATGAAGCAAGTGCGCTGTTTTTCGGGACGTACGCGGAGATGGAGAAGTGCGATGAGCCGATCGTGCAGGAGTTCCTCAAGCTGGATGAACTGGTACTTGAGCCGACGTTGTAAGTAGCACGGAGCCGGGACGAGACGCCCTCGTGACAGCCGTCATAGCGCCGGCGCAAACTAGAATCCTGCCGCGACCAGTTTTTCCAAGGTAATTGAGTTGCTGGAATCTCCCTGCATCATCTTCTCGACATACTTAGCGATCATATCGACTTCGAGGTTCACGGGGTCGCCGCGTTTGAGCGAATTCAGATTCGTCATTTCAACGGTGTGCGGAATGATGGCCACGGTAACCTTCGTGCCTTCAATCGAAGCAACGGTCAGGCTGATGCCCTCGATCGAGAGCGAGCCTTTGTGGATGACATAGCGGGCCAAGTCCGGCGGGATTTCGATGCGCAGCCAGTAATTATCGGTATCGGGAATCGGATCGAGGGACAGAAACGTGCCCGTACCGTCCACGTGCCCCTGGACGATGTGGCCTCCGAAACGCCCGTCGGCGCGCATGGGGAGTTCGAGATTCACAGACGCACCTTCATGGATTCGAGAAAACGACGTGCGAACCCAGGTTTCTTCGGCGAGGTCGAAGCCGACGGAATTTGGCTTGATGTCGACGGCGGTGAGACAAACGCCGCTGACGGCAATGCTATCGCCGGTCTTCAGTTCTTTCGCGAGTTGCGTGGATGAGACGGTGAGGCGGCGGTTGCCGCTTTTGTGGGTGATTCCAGTAACGCGTCCGACTTCTTCGATGATGCCAGTAAACATAAGGACCTCAGTGTTCAGCAATTAGCGGTTAGCAATTAGCATTTGGCCGAAGAGGTCCGATTTAACCGCTTAACGTCGCTCGCCAGGCTGAATGTGCTAATGGCTGCATTTCAAATATCCCTCAACTGCAAAGTCTTCGCCGAAGCGGTGCAGGCGAATCGAATGAATCTGGGCGGCATCGCCGATGGCGTGAAAACCCGCTCCGGCCGCCAACGGCACCGAGTTGCCGCCGCCAAGAATCTTGGGTGCGTAATACAGGAACACTTTATCGACGATTTTTGAATCCAGCGCTGCCCAGTTGACGATGGCGCCGCCCTCAATCATCACGCTGGTGATTTCTTCCTGTCCAAGATGGCGAACTACAGCAGGCAGATCGGGGTGCCCTTCCGCCGTCGGCGGAGAAATCTGTTCGACTCGAATGCCACGCCGCTGCAGTTGTCTCTTCTTCTTTTCTTCTGCGAATGAGCACAGCACGAGCAGATCGTCCTGCGCAGTTTTTACAACGCGCGAATCGAGAGGCAAGCGGAGACGCGAATCGAGGATGACGCGCAGCAGCGGACGGCGGCGCGGACGGCCACTGCGGTCCGTCAGCAAGGGATCGTCGGCGATGACCGTACCGACACCGACCAGAATGGCATCATTCTGATGGCGCAGCTCCTGCACATGAGCACGCGCGGTTTCGCTGGTGATCCAAGTCGCATGCGCGCCCTTGGCGTTTGAGTTGGTGGGTGGCGCAATCTTGCCGTCGAGCGTCATCGCAGCTTTCAGCGTGATGAAAGGCGTGTGATGCTGAACGTATTTCGTGAACGCTTCATTCAGGAGCTGGGCATCGGCTTCGAGCAAACCCTTGGTGACTTCAATTCGTGCGGCGCGCAATTTTGCGAATCCTCGGCCTTTGACCTGGGGATTCGGATCCTGCATGCAAGCGACTACGCGACGAACACCTGCAGCGATAACGGCATCAACACAGGGCGCAGTGCGTCCCTGATGACAGCAAGGCTCGAGATTGATGTAGAGCGTGGCGCCGCGAGCCTTTTTTCCCGCTTGCTCGAGGGCGAGAATCTCCGCGTGCTTGACGCCGTCGTAGGTGTGGGTGCCACTGCCAACGACTTTGCCTTTTGAATTGACTAAGAGCGCGCCGACGCAAGGGTTGGGCGAGGTGAGACCGATTCCCTGCCGCGCCAGTTCAAGAGCACAGCGAAGAAATTGCTCGTCAGTCTTTCGCGAAGCAGTCACGGAACATTATTTCACAGGAGGGCACCGCGCCACGGAGTCGAGTGCTACAGCTGTCGCGGCCGAAACTCACGGTAAGAATCTTCCGGTGGTTCGGCCACCGCGGCACCGCTACGGCCGTGCGGTCCGCTGCGAACTGGAACCAGCCGATCGGCATACGGATCGCTGGGAGGGCTGGGTCTCCGGCGGAAACGACGAAGGAGATTCCTTAATGACTGTAAGAGAGTGCGACGCGATCTGGGCTCGCCCACAGGACCTCCTGATCAGTTGAACAACGAGTCCACGAACTCTTTGGGATCGAACGGGAGCAGGTCGCCGGCTTTCTCGCCGACACCGACGTAGCGCACGGGCAAACCCAGCTCGCGACAGATTGCGACCACGACGCCGCCCTTGGCGGTGCCATCCAGCTTGGTCAGTACGATTCCGGTGACGCCGGCGGATTCGGTAAACTGTCGGGCCTGCTGGAGGCCATTCTGCCCGGTCGTGGCATCCATGACCAAGAGAGTTTCATGTGGAGCACCGGGAATGATGCGCTGGGCGGTGCGCCGCATCTTTTCTAATTCCGACATCAGATTTGATTTAGTGTGGAGGCGGCCAGCTGTATCCACAATCACATAATCGGTCTTGCGAGCTTGAGCGGCCTGCAATGCGTCAAAGAGCACCGCGGCAGGATCACCGCCGGCCTTGGTGCGAATGACTTCGGTCCCCGTGCGCTCGCCCCAAACTTCAAGTTGCTCGATGGCGGCAGCACGAAAAGTATCGGCTGCGGCGAGCAACACTGTCTTCCCCTGCGAACGAAAAACCTGTGAAAGCTTACCAATCGTCGTGGTTTTCCCCGTTCCATTCACGCCGACAACCAGGATGACCTCGGGGCCGCCTTGAACTGTTTCGATGGGCAAGTTGGCGCTATTCAGGATGGCCAGTAATTCTTCGCGCAACAGGCGCTTAAGTTCGTCGACATTCTTGATCTGCTTGCGGTCGGCTTCATCGCGCAGTTTATCCAGGACTTCGCGAGTGGTCGTGGTGCCGAGATCGGCTCCAATAAGCGTTGCCTCGAGTTCATCGAGCGTGTGGCGATCGATTTCCTTGCTGAAGGAAACGGCCTCTTCAATGCGCTCGCTGAGGTTTTCGCGCGTGCGCGTGACCGCCTCTTTCATTCGCTCCAGAAAGCTGGGCTTCTGTTGCTCGTCGAGGCTGCCAAACAGGGTCTGAATCATAAAAGTGACTGAAATTCATTATAGCGGCAAGATTATGACGATCGCTGAAAGCAAGTTGCCGCGCTGATTCAAGAAATCGCGGCCCTGGAGAAAGCCCCGTAAATTGCGGCGCGGGCTGAAGCGCGCGATAGGCCTCGACTAAAATCCGTTCGCTTGGACTGTGTTGCGGGGATCAGGATCGGAATTAAGGGTCGCAGCTACCGGAGCGGACTCCGCACCCGCTGCAGCAGCAACCGCAACTGCGGGCGCCCCAACCGATGGATGCTCGATGTGGATTTCACCCCGCTCATAGATAGCCGTGAGAGCGGCGACAACGGTCGGATCCAGACGCTTGCCCGAGAGGTTATGAATGATGCGCAAGGCCTCTTTCGGGCTGTGGGCGTGCTGGTACGGACGATTCGTAGTGAGGGCGTCGAATGTATCGGCGACCGCGATGATTCGCGGCAGCAGGGGAATCTCATCGCCCTTCAAGCCGTGCGGATAGCCGCGGCCATCGAGCGACTCGTGGTGCAACTCGATGCCGGGGATCATATCTTTCAACTGCGCCACGGGACGCAGGATGTTCGCGCCCTTCGTGGTGTGCGTCTTCATGATCTCGAATTCTTCCGGGGTCAGCGCCCCGGGCTTCTTCAGGATGCGGTCTTCGATGCCGATCTTGCCGACATCATGCAACTGCGCCGAGATGCGCACCGTCTCGATGTAGTCTTCGTAAATATCCATCTCGCGGGCGAGCATCACCGAGTAGCGAGTGACGCGGTCGGAGTGGCCGCGAGTGTACGGGTCCTTTTCGTCGACCGCGCCCGCCAACATAATGATCGAGCCCATAAACAGCTCGCGGTTCTCATTTGCGGCGCGCCTGAGGTCGAGCACGAAGTGCTCGAGTTCCTCAGACATCGTGTTAAAGGTGGTTGCTAGCTCGCCGATTTCGGTGCTGCTCTTCAGGTGCACGCGTTGCGAGAAGTCGCCGCGAGCGATGGCTCGGCTGGTCTGCGTCAGAACTTCGAGCGGATTGGTGATGCGGCGCGCCGCAAACACGCTGATGCCGATGCTCAAGGCGATCGCCATGATCGCCAGGATACGTCCGGTGCGCTGCATTTCATACACGCCGCGATAGGCTTCTGCGCGCGGCTTCTGGACAATGACAGCCCAGTCAAGATTCGTGACTGGACTGCAGGTTCCCAGCATCTTCACCGAAGTCTTGCTGCCGGTGATATTGAACTCCCGCGTGGCGGCGACCAACTGTGCCTTGGCGCCCTGCTCGACGAAGCTCTTCACGATCTCGAACTTCGTCATATCCTGGCCAGTCGCATAATCAGAGTTCGCGCCAGCCACAAGGCGTCCCTGGCTGTCGACCACATAAGGAATCAGGCCGCCGCGGCTGACTTCCTGCAGGCGGCGAATCAGGTATTGCAGATCGACGACCGATCCGATCATGCCGGCGAAGCGTCCTTCCACCATCACGGGCGCGCTGACCAGCATGACGGTTCGCATCGACTTCCCGGTTCCGACGACCAGCGCCTGGCCGTTGTAAACCCGGCCTTCGCGTGCAGCGGCATAGCCGCGTTCAAGTTCGCGCTGGAGGAACGCGTCAGCGGCAATTCGGCCTGCCGAGATCCCTTTCGCTTCGGAGTTCAGCAGCGTGGCGTAAGCCAGATCATCAGACGACGAAACGAAGTTTTCGAGCAGCGCGCGCAACTCCGGCGCCTCGACATGGTCTGAGGCAAAGTTTCCGCCACTGGCCACTTGCAGCGCCGAGGACAAATTCGCCAGCATCATGCGCAGCGAGTCCTGGTGTTGGGAAATGTCGTCGGCGAGCGAGCGGGTCACGGTGTTTTGCAGCAGCCGCTCGTTGGTGATCAGGCGGTCGCGGTTGATCGATTCCACCTGCGCCGAGTAAAAATACATCGGCACGACGCTGACCAGCACCAGCACACTAAGGATGACGTAAAGAATCGGCAGGCGGGATGGCCTTGGCAATTTCAGCGACAAAGTAGCCCCGTGAGCAGCGCGTTAGTCTGGCTCTGGATACCTAAAGTTTACTGGCAACAGGGGGTTGAGCCGAGTAACCGAAGTACTGCAAAAAGGTCATGTCTTGGGTGGGGTCGGCTGCCGTAAGTAGCAGAAAGTAAAGGCTGTCGGGAGAGGTCGATGGAACCGGCGAATTGGGGGTCTTTTAGCGATCTGGGAGTTCGAGGTGCACCCTGAGATGCAATGCGAGTTTGAGGCCGCTTACGGCCCGGAGGGCGAGTGGGGTCGACTCTTTCAGAAGGATGCAGCGTTCGTGCGGACGGCCCTAGTTCGGGATCCGAACAAGCCCGGGAGATATCTTACGCTCGATTTCTGGACGTCGCGGGAAGCCTATGAGAACTTTGCCAGCAAAACAAAGCCGAGTACAAGAGGGTTGATGCAAAGTGCGAGAATCTGATGGAAAAAGAGCGGGAATTGGGAAGGTTTGAAAAGCCTTGAACCTCAAGCCAACCCTGGGGCGCCGCCCATCCTCCACTCCGAGATCGGTAGAAATCCATGATCTTTCAAGGCTTGGTACCCCCTCTTCCCGATTGCTGACGTAGGCCTCCGTCCCTAGTCTGGGATGTGCAGGTTAGCAGATCGTGACGGCTCGCGTTTACTCACACTCTTTGCTCGTTGCCGCTCTACTCGCAAGCCCCATTTGGGCTCAGTCGGGCGCCAAACAGCTGTCGCCGCGTGATCTCGTCAAGCAAGTTATCTACAACGAGCTGCATCCATCCGCGACTTCGAATCTTCGTTGGAGATATCGGCTGGAGAAACAAGTCAATGGCAAGCAAGAAATCAAAGCTGTTCTCGAAACAAAATCCGGCTCGCTCGATCGCTTGCTGATGATAGACGGCAAGCCGCTGACCTCCGAACAAAATAGGACCGAGGTTGAGCGCATCCTCCGCTATACGCAGAACCCGGAGGAACAGCACAAAGCCGAGCAAGCGCGCCAGAAAGATGCCCAGCAGTGTGCTGCGCTCATGCAGGTGATTCCCGACGCGTTCCTCTTCGACTACGCCGGCAGAAACGGCAGTGCGCTCAAGATCACCTTCAGGCCGAATCCCCAATTTCGGCCTTCGTCGCGCGAAGGCAAAGTGTTGCAGCAAATGGCTGGAGAACTCTGGGTCGACGGCGATTGGAAACGCATGCTTAGCATTTCGGGCCATCTCATCGAGGAAGTCAGATTCGGAGGCGGTTTCCTGGGACATCTTGAAAAAGGCGGACAATTCATCGTCAAATTTGCGGAAATTTCCCCTGGGGCCTTTGAGATGACGCAACTGCTCGTCAATATGCACGGCAAGGCTTTGATGTTTAAAAGCATCTCCGTGCAGCAGAGCGAAGTGCATACCGATTTCGAGTCCGTGCCCGATGAACTCACCCTCTCCGAAGCCGCGAATATGCTTTTGCAGCAAGTTTTTATCGCCGAGTCGCGGGGAGCCCGCTGACAGTCTTCAATTCAGATCACGCTCGATGAGGAGCTAATTTTGCGAAATAAACAAGACCTGCAGGGCAGATACACCGTAGCTTTGTCGCAGATTTCGGAGGCGCTGCCGCCGGAAACAGCAAAGAGGCAGAGCCCGATCTTTACTCGTCAGCCCAAGATGACGGAACAACAAGCCATTCGGCACGCCGCCGACGCCTTGAATGCGCTCTGGAAGACCAGGAGCCGCTAAACACCAGCCAACGGATTTTTTCCATGCGTCGTCGTCCCGACTGCAGCCATACAATTGCTTGGTGCCCCACAGCGTGCCCTGAGCGAAGTCGAAGGTTTCGCGAGCGTTCTTCTCGAGCTGACGTGGAGAAAGCCTACGGCTTGCTTATGTCCGCCGAATCCCCGGTGTGATGGTCTTCGATTTGAAAGCGCAAGAAATCATGCACGGCGTTTCGCGCTTCATCCGATTTGGCCTTGATCCGTACACGGCCGCCGCCAGGCATCTCTTCGAAGGTGTAGGAAAGCTGCTCTCGTTCTTTTTTCATGACCTCGACGCCGGGCGGGACCTGGTCGTGGATGAACATCGGGACGGAGAAGTCGCCGTCCGAGAACATCATGGCGATGTGCCGCAGGTGAGATCGGATCGCCCGAATGTTGGCATCGTCATCGGTATGGTTTGCCGTTACCTCAATCGCGCCACCGTCACTG
>Ga0070735_10001648_pt1 | contig 21115 bp, 16 predicted proteins | sample Coa_R1_FD_66443 | JGI IMG/M metagenome (GOLD analysis project Ga0070735, IMG submission 66443) | Surface soil microbial communities from Centralia Pennsylvania, which are recovering from an underground coalmine fire - Coalmine... | ecosystem: Environmental > Terrestrial > Soil > Unclassified ... | reverse complement strand
TCGCGCTCGCGCTGGTTCCGTTCCAGCCTCCCTTGCCCGCAACCGCGTCACGGTCGCCGGACTCGACTACACGGGCCCGGCACTGGCTGGGCCCCTCCCGTTTGGGGCTGCTTCCGGGCTCGGTACTACCATTTCTAAGAGAATCGCGCCGCATCGGATCGCTGCCCGCGGAGCGCCGGCTCGGCCTCACGCTCAGCTTTCGCGGGCGAAACACCGCAGCACTGCTCCGGTACCTGCATGCCATCTACGATCCGCGCTCCCCGCTCTTTCACCACTTCCTGACTCCCGAGCAGTTCGCCGCGCGTTACGCTCCAACGCCTCCACAGCGACAGCAGGTGTCCGCCTGGCTGGTTCGCCAGGGGTTCCAGGTCGTCACTCGCTACCGGAACGGCCTGGGACTGACGGTCCGGGGCAGCGTTGGCGCCGCCGAGCGCGCTTTCAGCACGATGCTCGCCCTGTACCGGCGCGGATCGTCCACCTTCTACGCCAATGCTTCCGCCCTCCGGATGCCGGTTTCGATTCTCAACGTGGTACAGGCGGTCGCGGGCGTCGACGATGCCGGCACCATGCGGCCCGCACTGCTACGCCGGCCGGCGGCGGTGTCACCGCGCGGTCTTCGGCCGCACCAGGCGTTCAGCGGGTACAGCCCGGCGGACTTCTGGGACATGTACGACTTCAGGCCCCTCTACCAGAACCAGCTCGACGGGACCGGCAAGACCCTCGCCCTCGTGGAGTTCGGCAACTACAACGACGCCAACATCCGGGCGTTCGATGCGGGCTGGAAAGTCGGATCGCCGACCCAGCGGATTCTGATCAACGACGGCAGCTCAACCGGTGCGCCGATCGACAATACCGAGGGTGAGGTCGAGCTTGACATTGAGGTCGGCCACGAGATTAGCTCGGCTCGCGTCAACGTGTACATCGTCTCGAATCACACCCGCAACTGGGTTCCGTTGCTGAGCCAGATCGCGAGCGACAATCCAGAGGTCGTGAGCGCAAGCTACGGACTGCCCGAGAGCGAATGGGCGCCCAGTCTGGTCTGGGCGGTCGACGCGCTGCTGCGTGAGATGGCGGCGCAGGGCGAGAGCGTCTTTATGGCCTCCGGCGACGCCGGCGCCTTCGCCGCCGCGGATGCCTCGCATCCGAACCCGAAACAGAAACAGCTACTGGTTGTTCAGTACCCGACTTCCGATCCCTGGATTACATCGGTCGGCGGCACGAGCCTCTTCCAGGACTCGAACGGCTCGTACGGCAGCGAGCAAGCCTGGAGTTCGACTAGCGACTCCTCGGGGTCGGGCGGTGGACTGAGTCGCTTCTTCCCGCAGCCGGACTGGCAGCAGGGACCCGGAGTGACCAACCAGTACAGCAATGGAGCGCGCCAGATTCCGGATGTGTCGGCCGACGCCGACCCAGGCACCGGATACTCGGTTTACACCGTCGACAACAACGGCAACGCTGGCTGGCAGGTTTTCGGCGGCACCAGCGCCGCCGCTCCCCTCTGGGCGGCGTTCGCGACTATCGCGGACCAGGCGCTCGGCGTGCGCCTGGGCTTCTTCAATCCCATGCTTTACGCCCTCGGTCAGGTCGGCGACCGGCTGCAGTTTGCCCCGTTCCACGACGTCACCCAGGGCAACAATCTGTACTATCCGGCCATGCCCGGCTGGGACTTTGCCACCGGCTGGGGGTCGCTCGATGCCGCGGCGCTGGTGGTCGACATCAATCGATTGGGGATCGTGCGCTATAACTTCCCTCCCGCCGACATCCAGTTACAGACCGGCGCCGCCGTCAAGGGCAAGCACGGGCTCTCCGCCATCACCAGCGCGAAGAGAAAGCAGAGCATCTACCTCTGGGCCGATGTCGTGATCGAGGCGGTTCCCGGCAGCACGCCGGTGGCCTGGCGCTTCAGTCTCTCGCCACGGGGCGGAAGCGGCGGATACAGCTGGAGCTTCAGGGGGACCCTCTCATCGCGGGATGTCGGCAAGGAATGGATCTACGACTGGAAGATCAAGGTACCGGCACGCGCGCCGCGAGGTCCGTACATCCTCACCGGCTCCCTGGCCATCGGGACTCAGTCGTTCCAGACATCCTCACAACTCATCGTGAAGTAGCAGGGGCCGCCCGCCCGAGTACGTTCAGGGTCCGCTCACCTGGACGCTCGCGGCGAGAATGGTGCCGTCACCTCGTCTGTAGCCTCTGACGTGGACAGCGCTTCCCAGCACCGGAACGGAACCGGATAGGGCGGTGTCGGCCGTGACGACGACCGTGTAGCTCGTACCCGCCACCGCCATCGAGAAGCCGGTTGCGGTGATCTGGCTGATCGTGCCGGTCAGAGTGATCCGCGCCCGATGGATCAGTAGCTCGCGCGCCAGCACTCCGCCGGCGGTGCGATACCCGTAGACGGTGACGTCGTCGCCGACCACAACATCGGGCAGGGTCATTGTGTGTGTGCCCTGCAGCACCGACGCAGTGTCGAGCAGCCGGACTGCGCTCGTCACCGTGCCGGCCTGCACGCTCACCGACTGCTGGCCGAGCGATACGACGTGCCCACGGAGCGTCACGCTGGCAAGCCGCACCGTCATGTCGGCAACCACCAGCTCCGCGTTCGCGTTCACCTTTCCCGTAACGTGGACGTACGCGCCGTTCGGGACGTCGACCGGCTGCAGGGGGATATGTGTCCGCTCGCTGCTGATCTGGCTCTGGCCGTCGAAGCGAATGAGGTAGATCTGCCCGTCGCTCGTCGCCACCGTACCGCCGCCCGACTTCAGGGTCAGTGTCCCGATGATCGAGAGCACGGGATGCTCAACTCGAACGGTCTCGGCCCTGATCACATCCGATCCGGCCTCAAAGCCCACGGCCTTGACGAAGCTGCCGGGATGGAGCATCGCGGTGTCCAGCCGGTGTGAGCCGTCCCGGATGACGGTCCCCTTGACCATCTGAACCCGCAGCGTGGTGCCACGCGTTCCCTTGACGGTAAGCGTCGCGCGATTTACTTGCAGCAGCCGACCGCTCGCGGCGCGCGGCGTGACGGTGACCGTGACCGACGTTGCGGTGAGCACCGTCCCGCTCAACGTGCCCTTCGCGTCGACCCGCTCGCCAACGAATATCGCAATCGGCGGCGCCGCCTTTCCGTTCCACAGGACGCGGACTCCCCGGCCGAGCACCACGCGATAACGGGCTCCGGCGCTGGTGCTCACCAGAATCGCAGCTCCCGGCAGTGCGGTAATAACGCCACGGATGGAGCGGGGCGAGGCGGACGCCGGGCGGCTGGCCAGGACCCGCTGGGCGATCAGCGTCGTGGGCTCGACGTAGCGCCCGTAGGCACGAACCGTGTCGCCGGCGCGCAGCAACGTAACAGCAGCCGGCTTCGCGCTCAACGTGATTGGGGTGCCGCGTGGAAGGAGCACGGTGATCCGCGCTCCCGTCGTGCTTCGCACGACGAGGGCAGTCCTGGAGAGAGACACAATGGTCCCTTCCACGCGGTGCACGGCGCGTGAGGCGACGTAGATGTGGACACGCGAGGCCACGATGAGATTACCGCTCCGGGTGCCACGCACCGACACGTCGTCGCCGACCTGAATGCCGCCTGCCTTGAGCGGGGTGGAACCCAGCTCGACGACAGTGCTTTTCGCCAGCACGATGGTCGACGGACCGCTACTGACTTTGAGCTGCACGGTATTGCCGTGAATTGCCACCACCGTTCCGCGAATTGTCGAGGTCGCGCTGGTGCTGCTGGCCGTCTTGTCGATGTGGATACTCGTCGCCACCAGCGGTCCATGCTCGCAGCAGGCGTACACGGTGACGGTCTGTCCCGCGTGGAGCGAGCGCATCGCGCCGAGGGTCCTGCCCACGTGGACTGCGGTCTTCGCGTTGATCCCGATATCGTACCGCTGTGAGCCGGAGGTGACGACGATTCCGGCCCCGCCAACCGACACCACGCTCCCGTGGAGCACCACATGTGTGCCCCTCACCTGCGAGGCGTACACGTGCACGCTCAGCGCTACCCAGACGCGATCCTGACTCTCCAGCCGCACCAGGATGCGTTGCCCTGCGTGCAGTTGCCGGCTGCTGCCGGAGGCGCTGCCGATGCGAATGTCGGTCGAGCTCGTTACCTCGACCTGGACCCGCTTGCCCCCGGCATCAATCGTGATAGCCGGAAGGTGCACCGCCACGATCGTGGCCTGCAGGGTGGTTGTCGTTGGACGGGATTTCGCGGGGTAGATAGTGACGTGGATGGCGGTGAGGGTGCGGCCGCGCAAGAAGCCGCGCACGCCGACGTGCTCGCCCTCCTTCACATGTGCCGGCGAGGTACTGTGGACTGTGTTTATGGCCGTCGCCGGGCGGAGGACAACGGCGTACGTGCCGGCGCTGACGGTCTGCAACGTGAATGTGGATGCTCGCACGTGAACTGCGACGCCCCGAATCGTAACAGGACCTGGTTTGCTGCGAGCCGGCGCCGTCGCACCGGCCGGCGGCACGAGACCACCCAGGGCCAGCAATGCCGCCAGCACCGGGGCGCCAAGCGCGCGATATTGGGTCGGAGCCGTCGCTCGCCGCTGACTCCGGTCACGGCGCCTCATACGCGGTTCAGCCGGAGATTGAAACCATCGTCCACGGTGGCTTCCCAGCCGGGCGGAAGAAGTGTGGCCGAGTCGTACTGCTCGATAACTGCCGGACCAGCGATCCGGGTTCCCACATCGAGCGCGGCACGTTGCACCACCACGCTTGGCACCGCCTCGAGCGTGCCTATCGCGGCGGCGCTGCCGAAGTAGACGGGTCTCGCCTCATCTCGCCGCTCCTCCCGCGGCCAGCCGGGATGAAGCTGCGGCCTGAGGAGTCGAGGTAGCACAGCACGCAGGCGCAGATGCGCGATCTCGATCCCGTCGTCCGGGAATCCTTCGCCGTAGGTGCCACGATGTGCCTCCAGAAAGGCGGCACGCATGGAATCGACATCGGCACTGTAGGGAATCCGCAGCTCGAATGACTGACCGCGATAGCGGGCGTCCACCCACCGGCGAAATGTCGGAGCGCCGAACAGCTCCTCCCGACCGAGCTCGCTGATTGCCGACCGCTCCATCTGTCCAAAGATCGCCTCCAGCTCTGTTTCGACTCCCCACTCGAGGGGACGCAGCACGGTACGGTGGACGTCGCGCTGCAGGTCGGGCACGGTCAGTCCGAGCGCGGCCATGACGCCTGGGTGCGGCGGAACGAGGATCTGCCGGATACCAAGGCTATCCGCCAGCTCGGCAGCGTGCAGGGGTCCGGCGCCGCCGTACGCGAAGAGGGTGAACCGGCGAGGATCGTGCCCTCGCTGCAACGTCACGGCTCGGGCGGCTCGCTCCATATTGGAGACCGTCAGGCGGACGATGGCCCAGGCCGCCTGTTCGATCGTTATGTCGAGATGTCGGGAAACTTCCTCGAGGGCGGCGCGCGCCCGCTCCAGATCCAGCGGCATTTCGCCGCCGAGGAGGCCCCGGGGCCCGAGCCGTCCCAGCACGAGATTCGCATCGGTGACCGTCGGCTGCGTGCCGCGACCGTATGCAGCCGGACCCGGCTCGGCGCCCGCACTCTGCGGTCCCACGTGCAGCCCGCCGGCGTCGTCGACGCGGGCGATCGAGCCTCCACCCGCTCCGACCGTCTCGATCTGGAGCATTGGCACCAGCAGGGGGAATCCCGCGATTTCTCCTTCGCCACCCTCCACGATCTCGCCCGGGACAACGGCAACGTCAGTGGACGTGCCGCCCATGTCGAAGGTGATAATATCCTCACATCCGGCGAGCATCGACAGCGCCCGAGCGCCCACGACGCCGGCTGCCGGGCCGCTGAGCACCGTCTCTACCGGCCGTTCGGCCGCGACTGTCGCGCCGGCCAGACCACCGTTCGAGTGCATCACGTGCAAATGCCTCACCCCCAATGCCCTCATCTCTGCCTCCAGGGATCTGAGGTAGCGCTGCATCACGGGCATGACATAGGCGTTCAACACGGTGGTACTGGTACGCTCGAACTCACCGTAACGCGCGGCAATCCGGTGTGAGATGCTGGCCGGGACCTCCGTCGCGAGGCGAGCAGCCAGGATCTCCTCGTGCTCCGGATTCACGTAGGAAAACAGGAGGCAAATCGCAACCGCTTCGACTCCCTCGTCGCGAAGCGCTGCGGCCAGCTCCTCGACCTGCTGCCGGTCGATCGGCTTCAACACAACACCGGTGTAGTCGAGACGTTCCCGGACCCCGTGCCGGCGCTCGCGCGGAACGAGCGGCGCCGGCCAGCGGGCATTGAGATCGTAGAGCGACGGCCGGTTCTGCCGCCTGATCTCGAGTACATCTTCGAAACCGGCGGTGGTCAGGAGGGCCGTTCGCGCACCTTTCCGCTCGAGGACCGCGTTGGTCGCCACCGTCGTGCCGTGGGCGACGGCATCGCCCGCCGCCACGCCGGCCGCTCGCAGGCCCTCGAGAATCGCCTCCTCCGGCTGTCGCGGGGTGCTCGGCACTTTCACGAGCCTGCCCGCCGACGAGAAGATGTCGGTGAACGTGCCTCCGGTGTCGACGCCGATCACGACCGCGCCCTGGTGGTCCGCGTCCACGCGCACTCCTCACGTCAATGACTACCGGCAGAGTAGCGCGTCACCGACCATCATGCAAGAGAAGAAAGCCCGTATGACCATGCACGGGATGGTTGCGACCAGGGATCGAGCGCGCCGCGGCCGCGCTGCTCTCCCTCACCATGTGTCTTTCGGCCCGGCTCGCGCCGCACGTCGTGGTAGATGTGGAATGAGGAGGTGCTGTGACCTATCGAACTGAGGAGCCGGCCGACCCGCTGGCGCACTTCGCCGACTGGTATGAGCCGGCTCTCCATTCCGAGGTTACGCCGGACCGCAATGCCATGACCCTGGCAACCGCCACGCGCGAGGGACGGCCCTCGGCGCGCATGGTCTTGCTCAAGAGCTACGATGCCCGCGGCTTCGTCTTCTTCACCAATTACGAGAGCCGCAAGGGACAGGAGCTCGCCGAGAACCCGTTCGCGGCTCTCGTCCTCTACTGGCCGGAGCTGCGCCGCCAGATCCGCATCGAAGGGCGGGTCGAGCGCGTCTCGCCCGCCGAATCGGACGCGTACTTTGCCAGCCGACCTCGCGGCAGCCAGATCGCGGCGCGTGCGTCCCGGCAGAGCGCGCCCATTGCCGGCCGTCCCGCACTGGAGGGAGCGGTGGAGACAGTAAGCGCCGAGTTCCAGGATCACGCCGTGCCCCGTCCCGAGTACTGGGGCGGCTTCCGGGCGGTGCCGGAACGCATCGAGTTCTGGGAGGGCCGCCGCGACCGCCTCCACGACCGGCTGCTGTACACCCGGCTCCCCGACGGCTCCTGGTCGGTCCAGCAGCTATCTCCCTGACGTCACCCCTCAGCGGTTCCTGGTGGTCAACCTCTCGCCCTGCGCCGATCTCCCCCGCGAGACGAGCATCGTATCGTCGAGCCCGGCCCGGTGGTCGTCTACAGCGGCACGGACATGGACGCGCGGGCCGCGGACAGGTCGAGCCGCCAGGAGATCACAACGATCATGACGCCGGCCCCGGCCACCGGCAGAAAGGGCATGACAGGCATGCCGCTGGCATCCCAGGCCGCCCCGCCCAGGAGAGAGGCGACGAATGGACATGAATAGGTGATGGTAAGGATGCCGGCGGTCAGCCGGTGAACATCTTCGATGCCGGCGAGGAGCGGCGGCAGCGCCAGCGTCAGCACGAAGATTGACGCCGACGCCAACCCCATCGTCGCCGCCCAGGCCACGACCCATATCCCGCCCAGGCCGAAACCCAGCGCCGAGACCCCGGTCACCGCACCGGCCGCAATGAGCGGCCAGCGCCGTGCGATCACCCGGCGCGGGATGAGGCCGGCGACAACCGACGCCGGGAGCTGACTCAGATTCAGGCTGGTCAGCGCCGCCGGGATCAGCGCGGCATGATGCGTCGCCTTCAGATAGTCAGGGATGAAGGCGTTCGAGCCAAAATACGCCGCCGACGCGCCGCCGAAGACCAGTCCCAGCCGCCAGGTCAGACCGCCCCGCCAGTCAGGCCACCAGGCGTGGCGCCTCGCGGACGGCTCTTTCGGCCGGTGCGCGGACCCAAACGCGACGATCGCCGCTGTGACCAGCACGGGAATCGACCAGAGGGCCAGCGCCGGTTCCCAATGGTGCGCCACGAGTGGCAGAACGACCGCGCCGGTCAGTGCCGCGGCGAGAATCTCTCCCACCAGGAAGCCGTTCGAGAACACCGCGGTCGCCAGACCGGTGCGGTCCGGCAGCCAGGCGCGCACCAGGGACGGCAGGGCGGGTTGCGATACCGCGATGCCCACGCCCATCGCGATCGTCATCACGAAGAGCAGTGCAGTATTTGGCCCGAGACCGCGTGCCGCTCCGGCCACGCCCAGCAGGCAGAGCCCCGAGATCAGCGCGCGCCGCGCACCCAGCCGGGCGACGAGCAGCGAACCAAATACCGAACCGACGGCAAGCAGGAGCACAGGTAGGCCGGTCAGTGCGCCCACCAGTTTCTCGTCGAGACCGAGGTCGTGGTGGATGGCAGGCAGCAACGGCGGCACGGCCAGCACCGTCACGCGTAGCGAGTTTCCCGCCAGCCACAGAAGAACGAGTGGCCGAAGATCAGTCCGCCGCCACACGCCGCTCAGTGCCTGGCTGCCGGTGTGCCGCCGGTTCCCCTCAGCGCTCCCGCACCCCGGCCTGCGCCATGCATTCCCCACGACAGCACCGGGCTCATAGCACCTCCATCGCTTCGCGGACTCGTTGCACCAGCATCGATGGCCGAAACGGCCTGGCGATCGAGCCGAAAGCCCCGAGGTCGAGCGCCCTCTGCAGATCTCTCCCACGCGACGAGTCGCCCAGCACGATGACGCGGGTGCGAGGCATCGTACCATCCCGCATCAGGCGCCGCAGCACGGAGAGCCCGTCGAGTGACGCGGCGTCGAGATCGAGCACCATGACCTGGGGATGAGATGCCGCGTCGGCGCCGCCCAGGGCGAGTGACGCTCGCTCCCCATCCTTGAGCCACTGGCAGCGGTACCCCGCAGCCTCGAGCATCTGCAGTACCGGGCCCCCTACCGACTCCGCCGCCACCAACACGACATCGGCCGGTTCCCGACTCGGAGTCGCGGAATCTCCGGGTGTGGCGCCCGCGGGCAGAACTCGGTTCTTGCCCGCCGCCTTCGCAGCGTACTGGGCGCGGTCCGCAGCCTCGTAGAGCGCCTCCAGGTCGGAGCCGTCGTCCGGATACTGAGCAACACCGGCGCTGAATGAAAGGAGCGTATTGTCCCCTCTCATTTTCGGCGGCGTCTCGTCGTGCAGCGCGCGAAGCACCTCCTCGAGGCGCTGCACTCCGGCCGGCCGGGGCATGCCGTACATCCCCACCACGAACTCCTCACCGCCCCAGCGCGCCACCACATCTTCGCTTCGGAACGTGCGGATGAGCAGCGACCCGAGACGGCGCAAGGCGTCATCCCCGGCGCCGTGACCAAAGCGATCGTTGATCTGCTTGAAATCGTCGAGATCCAGGATGGCGAGCGACATTTCCTGCCGTTGCCGGCCGGCCAGGCGCAGCAGCCGATCAAGCGACTCGGTCCCCTTCAGCCGGTTGGCCACGCCGGTCAGTGGGTCGACCTCGGCCCGGTTGCGATAGAGCTGCACGCGGCGCAACCGGTTGGCCACCTTGGTGACAAGCTCCGACCCGACGATCGGCTTGGTCACATAGTCGTCCGCTCCCGCATCGAACACTCGCTGCACGGTGTCGGAGTCGGACCCGGCCGTCAGGAACACGACCGGCAAAGTGCTCCAGCGTGTGTCGCTCCGCACGACCTTGCACAGCTCCACACCGCTCCAGCGCGGCAGGTCGAAGTCCAGCAGCAGCAGATCGGGAACCGCATACTCGAGTACGGCCCAGAAACGAAGTGGATCCGTCAGCGTGGTGAGCGCGATACCCCGCGGCTCGAGTAACGCCGTGAGATCGGCCAGCGTTTCTGGATCGTCGTCGATCACCAGAATGCGGCTCTCACTGCTTCGTGATTCGGTGAGCAGACGAGTTACCGACCGTACGATCTCGGCCGGCGGGAATGACTTTGGTATGAAGCCGCGTCCGCCAAGATTCGCCGCCTGCATGCGGTCGAAAAACGTATCTCGTTCGGCCATGAAGATCACAGCAGTCGGGCTGTCCCGGCGATCAAGCTCCTCGAGCAGCGCCAGCCCTTCATCGCTGCCGTTGCTGAACGGCAGATCGATCAGAGCGACGTCCGGCCGCTCGCTCTGGAGGAGCTGGCGTGCCTGGGTCAGCGAGGTCTGGATCTCTACCCGCAGTCCCTGTGGCTCGGCCTGAACGGCGATGCGGCTCGCCAGGTCGCTCGACTCGTCCACGATCAGAAGATACCCGGCGTGCCCGATAGCCGCCGCTGATGCAGCCGATGCGATGCCTTGGTCCGCCGGTACCTGAGGCAGTCCCGGCTCGGGCTCCGCGGCAGTGACCTGCGCAGCCCGCCCGTTACTCCATTCGTCCCGCGGTGCCGGTTGGCCGGCACCGGCATCTTCCCGGTCTGCAGCCATATCGGGCACGCCGTCGTCCTTCGGAAGAACCTGGGCGATCTCGCCGGCGAGTTGCTCTGGCGCCACCGGGTGGAGCAGGATGCTGTGGACGCCCATCGCCTGCAGGATGGTCCGTCCCATCTCCGAGTCCAATCGCTTGTCGAGCAGGTACACGATCGGGATCTCAGGGACGAGCTGTCGCGCCTGTCTCACCATCTCGGATGCCGATGGACCGGTCAGCGTGTGGTTGACCACGAGAACCAGAGCACCGTCGGAGCCCAACGCCGCGATGACCTCACCCGACGAGCCGGCCGAGCGAATCGATGCCGCCGGCAACGACGTTCTCAGCGCTGATTCGAGCTCATTTGAGACTCCCGCCAGCACGATAGTGGGGCGAGACGTCGCCTCCCCAATCCCTGACTTCACCGAGTTGCCCTACCCGGACGCGGCGTGGCCGCCCGGTCTGGCCGATCCATAGGCTCGCCGACCTGGCATGCGCCGCCATCCCTTCTCCTGTTCCGCTTCACAGCGTAGCACCTGTCATGCACGGTGAGAAGGGGGCATTTGGACCCCCTGACGGTCTGCGAACGGCCTCGCCCGCTACCGCGGCACGCGCTCTTCGAAGCTCGACGGTCCGCTGGTAACGCAGGCGGCGTGGCCCCATCCAGGGTGCCTGGCCGGGTGGGCCCGGCATCGCCGAGCATGGGAAAGCACGGGGGCTGCAGTCAGTCGCGGTCGCCGCGAGGTGAGCGCGAGTACCGACCGCTCACTCGGCAAGTGGAATGGCGAAGGAGAAGCGCGAGCCCCGTCCCACCTCGCTCACCACCTCCAGCTTCGAGCCATGCAGCTCGAGCAGGTGCCGCGCGATGGCGAGCCCCAGCCCCGCCCCGGCTTCCCGGCTCCTCCCTTTATCCACTTTATAGAAGCGCTCGAGAACCCGGCTCAGCTCCGCGACGTCCATACCAACGCCGGTGTCGCTCACCTCGACCAGGACGCCGCGGCTCAACCGCCTTGCACGCAGGGTAACCTGGCCCTCGGCCGGCGTGAACTTGATGGCATTGTGCACGAGGTTCATCAGCACCTGTTCGAGGCGCTTGGGGTCGGCCCAGACGGGGGGAAGCGTGGGTTGGACGTCGAGCACGATCTCGATGTCCTTCTCGCCGGCGCTTGGAGCCAGCCGATTGCGGACATCCGAAAGCAGTTCCTCCACATCCACTTCCTGGGGCGTGAGGCTAATCACGCCGCGCTCCAGACGTGACAGCTCCAGCAGTTCCTCAACCAGGCGGGCCATGGCGTTCGTCTCTACCTCGATGCGGTGCAGGAAGTGCGGCGCCGCATCCGGGTCGTCGATCGCCCCACGCTGTAACGTTTCGACCAGCAGGTTGATCGAGGCCAGCGGCGTTCGCAGCTCATGCGACACGTTGGCCACGAAATCGCGGCGCACCGTCTCGAGGTGGCGGAGATTCGTAATGTCCTCGATGGTGGCAACGACGAATTGCGCCGCGCCGCCGGTCCCGATCACCGGCACGATATGAAAGCGCAGCAGGCGATCCGGATTCGGCGCGTACGACTCGTGCCAGGCCGGCGATCGGTCGTGGAAGACGTCGCCGACCGCGAAGCTGAAGTGGACGTCTCTCACAACGTCACCGATTGACACGCCAAGCGGCCCGGAGTAGTCGAGGAGCGAGCGCGCCGCAGCGTTTATCGCCAGCGCGCGGCGCCTGCCGCCGATGAGAAGCAGCCCGCGCCAATCCTGTGCGCCGTGCTGCACGAATAGGCTCCGATAGTCGATACGACTTCCGTCGTCGGGTAAAAGCACCGGTAGCGACGGAACGTCAAGCTCGTACTCCCGGTTCTCATCCGTCATGAGGCGCCGTCCTCCACACCTACCGTCCCGGCCGTGCTGCTGCCGGCCGCCTGCGGCATCCCCGACGCGTAACCGACGCCGTGCACGGTGCGGATGACATTGGAGGCGCCGGCCCGTTCGAGCTTGGCTCGTACTCGCCGCACGTGCACATCGACGGTACGCTCGCCCACGAACTCGTGCCCCCAGACGGACGCTAGCAGGCGACCACGGGTGAGCACCGCTCCCGGATGTCGCAGCAGATACACCAGGAGATCGAACTCCTTCGGCTGCAGATCCACAACCTGGCCGTCCACGGTAGCCTGCCGGCGCACCACGTCGACTGAGACACGTCCGGAACTCAGCGTATCCGCGGCGTCGGCGCCCCGGTCGAGTTGCACGCGTCGCAGATTGGCCCGGATACGGGCAAGAAGCTCGCGGAGACTGAACGGCTTGGTCATGTAGTCATCGGCGCCAACTTCGAGCCCGAGAACCCGGTCGATCTCAGAATCCTTCGCCGTGAGTATGATGATCGGCGCAGAGCTAAAGGCACGTATAGCCCGACAGACGTCCAGGCCGTTCCCCCCCGGGAGCATGAGGTCGAGCAGCACGAGGTCGGGTTGCTCCTGGCGCGCTTGCGCCACGGCACTCTGTGCGTCGGCCACCGCTATCGGCGTGAAGTCTTCGGCACGCAGGTTGTACGCCAGCGTCTCTCTCAGGCTTCGGTCGTCCTCGACAACCAGAATCTTCGTCACGTCATCGGTTCCTGTTTCATGTTGAGTCCAGAAGCGCCCCCTCGCGGATGCCCCGCCGCGAGATCACGATCTCCGGCGCGCCGTACTGTCCGGCGACTGTCTGAAGCGTCGCCACTCCTGCGGGAAGCACGCGCGCCCGCTCCGGACGGATGCCGAACTTTTCCACGATCTGGGCCGCGGCCACGGTGTCGACTTCGGTGGCAACCTCACCCACCGCCCGGATTGATATCGTCGCCGTCGGTCCCTCTTCGCCGGCCAGGAGTGCCACATGGGTGGCAGTACCCCCGGTAAAGATCAGCGTCGCGGTATCGGCCGCCGGAAGGGCTGCGAGCTGCACCCGCACGAAGTCCTTCAAGGCATCAATCTCGTCAACGGCCGGCGGATCGTGGTGGACAAACCGCTCGCTCAGGCGGCCCGATCCGAGAGGCAGCGACGACGACCAGCGGATCCCGGACTCGTCACCATGCACGATCTCCGCGCTTCCGCCGCCGATGTCACAGACGATGACGCCACCGCCAACGGCGACGCCCGAGGTGGCTCCCCGGTAGGTAAGGGAGGCTTCGCGCTCGCCGGAGATGATCTGCAGATTGATACCGGTCTCGCGCCTCACCCGTTCCGCGAAGGCCTCTCCATTGATCGCGTCGCGCACCGCGCTGGTCGCGATCGCGACGGTATCCGGCGCTCCCGCTTCGGCTGCCCGGGCCGCGAGCCGGTGGATGGCAGCGAGAGCCGCATCCTGGCGGTCATCCCGCAAGCGGCCGGTCGCGTCCACGTCCAGACCCAGACGCACAAACTCGCTGTCATCCACGACCGGGGCGATGTCGTTGCCATCCACATCGGCAACCAACAGGCGAATGGTGTTCGATCCCACGTCAAGGGCGCTGCGACGCCGTTTCATCCTGGCCGCTCGTCTTCCCCGCCGGATGGCGGCTCGTCCGCTCCGGCGCCGGACGGCGACTGCTCCTGGAGCCACCCGGGGGCCGCGGCCGGCGCCCCACTGACCTCCCGGTCTATCGGTGGCAACGCCGAAACCTCGCTCCTTGCGGCGGCGCCTCCGTTGAGCGCCAGCAAGCGGGCCTGGGCTCGGGCCATGGCGCCGGCCCTCCGTTCCACACGCTCTGTCGCCCGGCGCAGGCGCAGCGCCGCCCGCCGACGCACTCGCTCGATTTCCTGCTCGCCCTGGGCGATCACCAACGCGCGCTTTTGCTGAGCCGCCTGGAAGGCGGCCTGAGCCTTTGCCAGCTTGCGCTGGGCTCGCTCGATCCGCTCGCGCGTGCTGGTTTCCTTTGCCACAAGGGGTCCTCTCCGCTGCCGGGCACCGTACGCTAGTACGACGCCTTGAGCAGCGACGCGATCTCGTCCTCGACATGCGGCATTCCGCTGCCGCGCATCTCCTCAATTGTCCGCTCGATATCGTACGGAACGCGAACCTGGGTAACCGATCGTTGGTCGCCGTCCCACCGAAGCACCGTATACGCGGCGCGTCGGTCGCCGTCTTTCGGGTGACCGACACTGGAGACGTCGACCAGCAGCACGCCGGCCACCGGACGCACGTATGGAATGTGCAGGTGGCCAAACGCCAGCACTCTGGATTCCAGCCCGTCGAGGTACGGCCGGAGCTCTTCCTCTGTCATGGTGGGATAGAGGTGCTGGTCCAGGTTCTTTGGATTGGCGTGGACGACCAGCGCCAGCGGCGTGCCGGCAGCCTCGACGGTGACCGAGAACGGCAGAGCGGCCAGCCATGCGAGGCGATCCGGACCGAGCTGCCGGCGCGTCCAGGCGATCATGTCCGCCTTCGCCGGCTTCAGGTCGCGCGGCGGGGTTACCAGATCCTGGTCGGTGTTACCGCGAACCGCTCTCCAGCCAAGCTCCCGCAGCAGGTCGAGAGTCTCGGCCGGTCGGGGCCCTTCGAGGCAGAGATCGCCCGCTACCACCACAACATCGGACTCGGGCAGAGCGCCGGCGACTGACCGCAACGCCTCGAGATTGCCATGGATGTCCGACATGATAACTGCTTGCAACGCCCTCCGACTCCTTTCTAAGCAGACAGTACTATAAGGGAGTACTGGGCAGAGCGCGACGGCGGTGGGACAGCGGCGCTCCAGACCCGGCAGCGATGGGGTGTCTGGATATGGCCGAGGCAGTGCGAGCGCTCAAGACTCGGAGCGACGCGCCGCCGGAGCTCGGCTCCCCGTCGCTCTACATCAACCGTGAGATTAGCCTGCTAGAGTTCCAGCAGCGTGTGCTGGCTCAGGCGACCGAAGAACGCCATCCGCTGCTGGAGCGCGTGAAGTTTCTCGCCATGCAGAGCGGCATGGTCGACGAGCTCTTCATGGTCCGGGTGTCCGACCTCATGGACGACCTTTCCGAAGGGCTCGTATCGCTTGGGCCGGAACGCATGACGCCCGCCCAACAGCTAGCTGCGGTCCGCAAGCGCGTCTCGTCGATATTCAGCGAGCAGCGCCGCATCCTCTGTGGCAGCCTCCTGCCCGAGCTCGCCAGCCACGGTATCAATGTGGTCGATCTCAACGAGCTCAATACGACGCAGCGCGCCAGCCTGCGCACCTACTTCGAAAGTGATGTCTTCCCGGTCCTCACGCCACTGGCCGTCGATCCCGGCCACCCCTTTCCTCATATCTCGAATCTCAGCGTGAACCTGGCGGTCGAGGTCGCCGGCGAGGGCAACGAGACCCGCTTCGCGCGCGTCAAGGTTCCGGACGTGCTGCCCCGACTGCTCCACGTCGAGAAGATTCTCGGCTTGAACGCCACCGGGAAGAAGGGCAAATATACATTCGTCTGGCTCGATCAGCTGATCGCGGCAAATCTGTCTGCCCTCTTCCCCGGCATACCGGTGCTTGCCTCGTACGAGTTCCGTGTCATCCGAGATGCCGATATCGAGATCCATGAGGAAGAGGGCGTCGATCTTCGCTTGAGCGTCGAGCGCGGATTGCGGCAGCGCCGCTTCGGCGAGGCAGTGGCCATGATGGTCGAGCGCAGCATGCCCGAGACCACGCGCGCGATCCTGGCCCAGGGCCTCAAGATCGGGGCGGATAGTATCTACTCCGTCGATCGCCCGCTTGGCGTGGATAGCCTCATGGAGCTCACTGCCATCGACCGGCCAGATCTCAAGTACACGCCGTTCGTGCCTCGCGTGCCCTCCGCCATTGCCGGCGGCGAACCGATCATGAGCGTGGTCGAGCGCCACGACGTGCTCGTCCACCACCCGTACGAGTCGTTCGCCACGGTACTCGACCTCCTGACGTCTGCCGCGCGGAGCGATGACGTGCTGGCGATCAAGCAGACACTCTACCGGGTCGGCGTCGATGCGCCGGTGGTTCGCGCCCTGCTTGACGCGGTCAATCACGGGAAGCAGGTCGCTGTACTGGTCGAGCTGAAGGCACGCTGGGACGAGGCGTCGAACATCGAGTGGGCCAGCGAGCTGGAGCGGGCCGGCGTTCACGTCGCTTACGGCTTCTACGGGCTGAAGACCCACGCCAAGGTGGCGCTTATCGTCCGCAAGGACGCCGAGGGCATCCGCCGCTTCGTGCATGTCGGCACCGGCAACTACAACATTCAAACGGCGCGGGCCTACACTGACCTCGGCCTGCTCACCTGCGATCCGGACTTCGGCGCCGATGCCACTGATCTCTTCAATTACCTGACAGGGTACTCGCAGCAGACCACCTACCGCCGGTTTCTCGTGGCCCCCGTAAACCTCCGACAGGGGCTGCTCGAGAGAATCGAGCGTGAGATCGCCCTCCACAAAAAGGATGGCAAAGGACACTTTATCTTCAAGGCGAATAGCCTGATCGACCGCCAATTCATCGACGCGCTCTATCGTGCCTCGCAGGCCGGAGTCAAGGTCGAGCTGATCATCCGCGGCATGTGCTCGCTGCGGCCCGGCATTTCAGGCGTCAGCGAGAACATCCGGGTGGTCAGCCTGGTCGGCAGGTTTCTCGAGCACAGTCGCGCCTACTACTTCAGGAACGGCGGAACAGGCGAGCTCTATCTCGGCAGCGCCGACCTTATGCCACGCAACCTCGACCACCGGGTGGAAGTCCTCTTCCCAGTTCTCGATCCCGCGCTGCGCGAGCGTGTCGTCCGCGACATCCTCAAGGCACAGCTGCGAGACACCGCCAACGCCTGGTACGAACAACCGGACGGGACGTACCGCCGTGCCGTTCCAGGTGCGGACGACTACTTCGACAGCCAGGCCTGGAGCCTCGAACACGACGACTGAGCCTCCGCACGGAAAGGATGTCCCATGGCGCCGGCTCGCCCCATACGTGATCTGTCCTGCGACGAGCCCTTTCGCCGTGCCGCGGGTAAGGTGATCTGGACGCGCTTCGAGGAGATGATGTCGTTGCGTGCCGCCGCCCTGGACAGTAAGGAGCGGGAGGGCGTACACGATATGCGCGTGGCGACCCGCCGCCTGCGCGCCGCGCTCGAGCTCTTCCGCGACGCCTTTCCGGCCAACCGCTTCCGCCCCATGCTCGCCGAGGTCAAAGAGATGGCGGACGCGCTCGGCAAGGTGCGTGACCTCGAAGTTATGGTCCAGCGTCTCGAGGCTGACCGCACCGGGCGGCCGCTTTCCCAACGACTGGCTCTGGACGAGCTACTCGGCCAGTTGAGAACCGAGCACCGGGCGGCGCGACGTGAGCTCAAGCGCTTTCTGGAGTCACCGGCGCAACAGGACCTGTCGCGGCGCTTCCTAGCAGTCGTCGCCCAGGAAACGATGTAATGGCCAGGGCCGGCCGCGTAGCGGGCATCCATCCCAAACGCAGTCTCCGCGAGAATGCGATCCTGGTTGTCGAAACCCGACTCGCCGAGCTGCTCGCCTGGCGGGGCGCGCTCGAGGATCCTTCTCGTCTGGTCGAGCTGCACGACATGCGCATCGCCGCCAAGCGCCTTCGTTACGCCCTCGAAATCTTCGAGGTCTGCTTTCCCGAAGCCCGACCGGTGCTGCAGGACCTGGGCGACATTCAGGAGGACCTGGGAGCGATTCATGATCTGGACGTACTCGCCGACATCCTGAGGCGACGGCTCGCGCTGCATGATGTTCAGCTCGAACAGCGCGCCACGGAGATCGCTGACCAGCGCCACGGTGGGTGAGCGAAGCAACCGACTGCGGGCCATGCTCTACGCGCAGGCACGAGACCGGCAGCGCCTCGGACTCCTCGGCTTGCTGGGCGAACGGATCGCCGAGCGCCGGGGACGGTATCAGACGTTCCAGCAGCGCTGGCGGGAGCGCGGACTCGACGATTTCGCCTCGCGCGTCCGCGCGCTCCTCGAGTCCTCGCGCCCCCCAGAGGAAGCCGACCACGCTCCGGAGGAGACCCGGCGATCGGCAGTCGCGCAGTAGGAGAGGAAGGGTCAAGCGGATGAGCTGCGTTCTCGGCATTGATCTCGGGGGAACCAAAGTGCTCGCCGGAGTCGTCGATACCGCCAGCGGTCGTGTGCTGAGTACCGCGAAGAAGCGGTCTCACGCGGAGCACACCTCGACCGACCTGGTGGACCGGCTGATCGAGGCCGGGAAGAAGGCGATCGACGAGAGTGGTGTGAAGAGCAGCAACATCCAGCGCGTGGGAATAGGAGTCGCGGGCCAGATCGACCGTCGCAAGGGAGTCGTCCTCAACGCTCCCAACCTCGCGAACATGCGAAACCTCGAGCTGGGCCGCATCGTCCGTGACAAGCTCTCGCGGCCTGCCTGGCTCTTTAATGATGTTGAGGCGGCCGCCGCCGGCGAGGCGGCATTTGGCGCCGGCAAGGGAAAGAAGGACTTTGTAGTCATCTTCGTGGGCACCGGCATCGGCGGTGCGATTTATCGGGGTGGCAAGCCGTACGCCGGCGCCACGCACACGGCGGGCGAGATCGGCCATACCGTCGTCGACGTCAATGGCAGGCTGTGTGGCTGCGGCGGTCTGGGCCATCTCGAGGCGTACGCGTCGCGCACTGCGATCGTCCGCACGCTCCTGGCGGCGATGCAGCTCGGTCGAAAGACCGTGCTGACCGATGTGGCGAATGAGATCAACCCCTCCGATCCGGGCGGCAGCGGCATCCGCTCCGGTACGATCGCCATGGCCCTCTCACGGCATGACCAGCTGGTCGAGGAATGCCTCGGGCTGGGAGCCGATTACCTGGCGGCCGGCCTGGTGTCGGTCGTCAACTTCTACAACCCTCCGCTGATCATTCTGGGCGGAGGATTGGTCGAGGCGGTCGATGCATTCTTCGAACGCGCGGCGACGAAGGCGCGGCAATCGGCGCTGCCCGTGCCACGGGCTGATGTTTCGATCGTGAAGGCAGGTCTGGGAGATTACTCCGGCGTCGTCGGCGCCGCCGTGCTCGCCGCCAGCAAGTAGCCGGCCGCACCGGCCGCCGCAAGGGTCAGGATCGGCCGAAGAGCCACCAACCGCGGCGTTCGTCGCGACTCTGCGCCGCCATCACCGACGGCTGCTGCTGTTGAAGCGCCTCGAGCTCGACCCGCAGCCGTGCCGCCTCCTGCTTCGCGGCATGGTGATCGGCGAACGTAACACTCTGGCGTTCCAGCTCCTGTTGCAGCTTTCGGACTTCTTGCTCGACTTCGGTGAGCTGGGCCATCAATTGCGCGGCCTGCTGCTGCGCTGCGTCGCGCTGCGCTTCGACCTGCGCCAGCCGCTCCTCGAACTCCGCCGACGTCGTAGCTACCTGTACCGACCCCAGAGTGCTGTTCAGCTCGGCGAGCTGAGCTCCGAACGCGTTCGCGAAGAACTGCAGGGCTTGCACCGCGACCCGCGACTCCTCCAGGGCGCGGCGATCACTGGTCATCGGTCGGTCACTGTCGTCGTTCATACTATCCTTCCTGCCAGTGAGAAGCAGGATACCACAGATTTGCCGCGAGGTTCCGGGGATGGCAGCCCCAGCGCGGACGGGCACGCACACCTGAATTATTGTCTCACTTCCTGGTCCGCCGTCAATGCGGGACGGCTGCGAGCTCCGGCTCGTGCATGGATTGAGCCGAGTGTTCGTTAGGAGGCCGCGAGGCGCTGACGCTCCGCCGCAAAGTGGGCCGGCGATTGAAGAAGGGAAGATGGTACCGCGCTGGATGGGGACGGTGGGCCCTTTCAGGCTGCCGGGAGATTGGATACACTCTCACCGCTACGAGCCTACTTTCGAGTGCCGGCGGTTTGATGTGCTAGATGTCCCTTCGCGCGCCAATGGCTTTCTAGGCGAGCCTGATCGCCTGCAAACCCTCAATGAGATCGGCCGTGCCCTCGCCTCCACGCTAGACCTGCGAGCTCTGTACGAGACCATCTACCAGCAGGTGAGCAGGGTCATGGATACCACCCTGTTCTTCATCGCCCTCCACCGGCCCGAGGACGCGACGATGAACCTTACCTACCTGCGCGAGCGCGGGAAGCTGTTCACCGAGCAACAGGTTCCCTTCGGTAACAGCGTTACCGGCGTGGTCATCGAACGCGGCCTCCCGGTTCGATTCAATCATCTGCAGGAGTACGTCGACTACGGTACGGCGAACGGCACGCTGGACAACAGCGTCGGCGAGCACGACCCCGAGGCCATGATCTTCGTGCCGCTCAATACCGGGAACCGGACGATCGGAGCGCTGTCGGTCCAGAGTCTGCGCACCCATGCCTACACCGACGACGATGTCCAGATGCTGTCCGTCATCGCGGCGCAGGCGGCAGTCGCGATCGAGAACGCTCGGTTATTCAAGCAGAGCCAGGACAGCGTGCGCCAGACGCAGGCCCTCCTCGCCGTGGCACGTGCCATCAACAGCTCGCTCGATCTGCAAACTGTCCTGGACTCGATTCTGGCCGGCATGCGGGAAGTCATGCCCTACTACCTGGCTGCGGTGCTGCTGCCCGACCCGGCGCGGCAGGAGCTGGACATCGTCGGTGTTATCGGCCCGCTGGCTGACGACCGGCGGCGTGCGATGAAAATCCCCTTCGGAGTCGGC
>Ga0070735_10001646_pt1 | contig 21148 bp, 15 predicted proteins | sample Coa_R1_FD_66443 | JGI IMG/M metagenome (GOLD analysis project Ga0070735, IMG submission 66443) | Surface soil microbial communities from Centralia Pennsylvania, which are recovering from an underground coalmine fire - Coalmine... | ecosystem: Environmental > Terrestrial > Soil > Unclassified ... | reverse complement strand
GCATCGAGCTCGGGCCAGTCGCTGGTTGCTCGGGCGGGCCGCTGGGGGCTCGATTGCGAAACGGGTGCGCGCTGCGCGCGATCATCGGCGGCTTTTTCGGGATTCGACGCCAACTCTTCGGAGACGGTCGCCGCCGATGAAGCCTGATCGGTTGACGCAGCGTGCACTGTTGTCGGCGCAATGTCAGGTTGTGCCGAAACGCTCTCAGCAACATCGCGAGCGTCGTCAGCACCCTGCGCGGTCATTGGACGGTCTGCGGACGCATCTTGTCGCGCGGCGGGATGCAACTGCGGTGCAACGAGCGGGATCGCGATCGCCGCCGCAATCGCCACGGCGACCAGCTCGATCAAAGCCAAGACGAGCAGCCTGCGGCGTCGGTTGGATTTTTTTGGATGGCCCGCATCCGCCAGTTGTGTGTCGTCTCCGCCGGGCATCCAGAGGCCGCCTCGTTGGTTCGTCAATTCACGAATGCGTCGACCGCCGCGACGACCACCATGATCGCCCCGATCCCGAGTTTGCCGACGGTCCCGAGCACGCGGCCCACAAGCGCCGCCCAGCCGACGGCCAGACGTTGGTCTTCCGATCGGCCTTTCCAATACTCGCCGAGATAGGCTCCGGCAAACGCGCCCACGCCGCCGCCGCCGACGGCGCCCACCAGCGAACCCACGATCGGGACAGGAATAAAGACGCCCAGGAATGTGCCGGCGATGCTCCCGATCATGGCGCCGACGACGGCCAGCACCATCCCGCGGCGGCTCCCCCCGGACTTGGCGGCCCCGGCGGCGCCCGCGGCCAGCTCGATCACTTCGCCCAATACGGCCAGCCCGACGACGGTCGCCACGCAATACCAGTTCATCCCCTCGCCGGCCGACTGGCGCACAAACAGTGCGAAAAGCAGCGTCAAACCGACGATGAACCAGTTGCCCGGCAGAGAAAAAAGATTCGTCGCCAGTGCGGCAATGGCCAGAAGCACAAACAGCACAGCCAGGCAGTAATACCAGAATGAGCCCATCGACTCATCATCGTTTCAACGAACGGGCTTGGCAATGGGAGCCGACTTCCCCCAGGCGATGCAATGGACCGCGCCACGCGCGAAAGCCCGCGCGTCCCTCCCCCCGTCCGCGGGGGGATTGAGGGGGGGCGTCGGCGCGTCTCGGTGCATGCAACTGCTAATCGATGACAGCAATGCGCACGTTGAGCGCGCAAACCACCGGGCCATCGCTCGAACAGCATCGCCGGCAATGCAAAACCACTGCCAAGGCGTGCGTGCTGCGACAGCGTCAATCCCAAGCGATCGCTCTGACCCCGCCACCCGATGCTTAGGGTTCTACAAGGGTTCATTGTTTGCCGCCGGCTTTCGGTTGAGGCGGCTTGATCGCCGTTTCCTCGGGATCCGGATCGGGGACCTTCAGTTCTTTGCGCAGACGCGCCAGCTCGGCCTGGAGATCGTGGCGAACCGGCGCGTAGGCGGCGTCATCGTAGACGTTCTTGAGCTCCCGCGGATCGGCTTGCGTATCGAACAGCTCCCAATAATCGAACTGCGGCTCGTAAAAATGCACAAGCTTGTGGCGATTGCTGACGACGCCGTAGTGCCGTGGCACACGGTGCGGGCCCGGAAATTCGTAATAGTGATAGTAAAAACTCTTTCTCCAATCGTTCGGCCGCTTCCCTTTCAAGAGTGGGACGAGGCTCACCCCCTGCATTTCCGCAGGAACGGCGAGGCCCGCGGCGTTGAGAAACGTCTCGGCGAAATCGAGATTGGAAACCAGGTCGCGATTGACGCCGGCCGGCGCGACGACGCCGGGCCAGCGCACCAAAAGCGGCGTCCGCAACGACTCTTCGAAAATCCAGCGCTTGTCGAACCAGCCGTGTTCGCCCAGATAGAATCCCTGATCCGACGCATAGACGACGATCGTGTTCGCCGCCAGCCCGTCGTGATCGAGATAGTCAAGCAGCCGTCCCACGCTTTCATCGATCGATGCGACGCAGGCCAGGTAATCGTGCATGTAGCGGTTGTACTTCCAGCGCACGAGGTCGGCGCCGCGCAGGTTGGATTTGCGGAAGGCGTCGTTGCGCGGCTCGTAATAGGCGTTCCAGGCTTTGAGCTGTTCGGGAGTAAGCTGCGGCGGGGGAACCAGCTTCAGGTCTTTGTCGTTCATCGTCTTTTCGATCGTCATGTCCTGCTTGCGTTCGGCCTTTCCGCGGCCGGCATAATCGTCGAACAGAGTCTCCGGCTCAGCGTATTGTCGATCGTGATCGTGGCCGAGAAATTTCAGACTCGGCTCCCATTCGCGATGCGGCGCTTTGTGGTGGCACATCAGCAAAAAGGGCTTCGACGGGTCGCGCTGCTTGAGCCACTCCAGCGAACGCTCGGTGATCACGTCTGTCACGTAGCCATCATGCTTGACCGGCTGGCCGTTGCGGATCATCGGCGGGTTGTAGTACACCCCCTGGCCGGGGAGAATCTCCCAATAATCGAATCCGGTGGGATCGGAAACGAGATGCCACTTGCCGACGATTGCCGTCTGGTATCCGGCCGCCTGAAGCAATTTCGGAAACGTCATCTGCGCGCCGTCAAACCGGCTGTTCGAGTTATTGTAAAAGCCATTCGCGTGGCTGTATTTGCCAGTGAGAAGAGTGGCGCGGCTTGGCCCGCAAATCGAATTGGGAACGATGCAGCGGTCGAAGCGCATGCCTTCGCGCGCGAGGCGGTCGATATTCGGCGTCTGGTTGAGCTTTCGCGGATCGTGATAGGCGCTAATGGCCCGGTAGGCGTGATCGTCAGAGAAAATGAGCAAGATGTTGGGCCGCGGGGAATCGGCGCCCTGCGCCGCGCCCGGTGAAAGAACGCCGGCCAAGAGCGCCGAGACACAGGCAAACCGAATGCTGCGGCAGACAGACATCGTGTGCCTCTGGCCAAGCGAGGAAAGGGCGAATTTCGATACGTCTCAGGAATTCAGAGTCTAACAGGGCCGGCTCTGGCGGCAAGCCGACGGCCGTCGCAGGTTGGGAAACCTACGCCACGGGCGAACGCCCGCGCGTCCCTCCCCCCGTCCACGGGGGGATCGAGGGGGGGCGTAGGAGCGTCTCGGTGCATTGCAGCTGCGAATCGATGGCAGCGCACGTCGAGCGCGCACTCCACGGGGCCATCGTTCGAACAGCATCGCCGCCAATGCAAAACCACTCCCAAGTCGTGCGTGCCGCGCGCGCGTCAATCCCAGCGATCGCTCTGACCGCGCCACCCGCCGCGCTGGAGTTCAAGACCTCAGCCTGCGCAGTTTGACCCTCGTGGTGGCGCCCCGGCTGAGGTGGTTGAGTGGGCGAGTTGGTGCTCAACGTCAAGTTGCGCAGGCTGAAGCCTGAACTCCAGCAGCGTCGAATTGATACGTGGCGAACCGGCTCGTGCACGGGTTGCCGCGGGCGACGTGCAAGCGGCCGCGCATCGGTTCGGCGATCAGCGCGGCGACGGTCTTGCCGGTGCTGGGCAAGATGGGGTCCCCCACGCCCTCGTGAGGATGGCGGCAAATGCTCACGGGATATCCGTCGTGATCGCTCAAAAACGCTTGCACGTCTTGGACCGTGATCGCGCCGAACTTTTCGACGATCAACTGCCGCATTCGTTTCAATCGCGGAAACGAATCGGGCAAGCTCAGCTCGTGGTTCGCGTGGCAGGCGTGCGGGGCGCACAAAAAGTGATTGGAATGGGCGATGAACCCTTCGCCGGCGTCGTCGATAAAGTGCGGCCCGGCGCTCGTCAGCTCGACGTCGACAAATTTCCCGCTGCCGTCGCAAAGAACATAGTTTCCATTCGAGCAGACGGGGATGCGATCGAGCAAACCGGCGACCTCATCCAGATCGCGACATTCCAGCATGAGCCGCTTCAAAGGATAATGCGAAAGGCTGAATTTCCAGCCCGGTCCGCCGCCGAGCGCATTGGCAAAATGCGCCACGCCGTATTGATTGACGCCGTGGTAGCCGAGCATCCCGCCGAAGGTCCATATCAGGACTTCCGGGCGATCTTTTGGCGCCAGGTGCAGCACGCACCCGAAGCGCTCGATTTCGGCCGGCGTGTCGCTGGTCTGGCCGATCAGCAGTTCGCCCGAGGCCGTCCCGCGCGAGCCGATCACAAACGTGGTGCAGGCCCCCTCGCTCACCTGCGCCAGCTCGCCGCGCAATTGCAAGGCCAGCGCCTGGGCGGGCGAAATCGCCGCGCCCTCGGCCAGCCCCGCCAGTTCGTCGACCAGGTGCGGGCAGAACCGCTCGAAGAGCGGCCGGAACACGAGAGCCCTCTTCTCGATCGAATCGAGCGACAGTTTCAGCGAATGGGCGAGAAAATCGAGAAACGCTCGAATCGCTTCGGCCGCCTGTTCGCCGTGCTCTCTCCCCAACTGGCGCGCGGTTCCCGAGGCCCTGTAGAGCGGATACATCGGTTGCATGGGGTCACGCATCACGCATTGCGGCAATTACGCAAGTTCGCTAATTTGTGGATTCGGAATTCGGACGCAGAACCATCACACGAGGAGCCATCTTACTCATGCCCAAGGTCGTAATGACAGCCAAAATGTCGAAGGAGGGCCCGCACAATAAGATCTTCGCGGACGCGGGATTCGCTGTGGCGTACCCGCCGCCCGATCGCGATCCCTATCACGAAGACACGCTGATCGATCTTTTGAAAGACGCGCAGGCCGTGGTGGCCGGTTCCGAGCCGTTTACGCCGCGGGTCATCGAGTCGCTCCCCAAGCTGCGGGTGATCGTGCGTGCGGGGGTGGGGTTCGATGCGGTGAACCTTCCCGCGTGCGACAAGGCGCAGATTCCCGTGTGCATCACTCCCGGCGTCAATCATCACGCTGTCGCCGAACATACGATTTCCTTGCTGATGGCCATCGCGCGCGGCTTTCCGTTGCTCGATCAAAAAGTGCGCAAGAACATCTGGGACCGAATCAGCTACCCGCGCGTGATGGGCAAGACGCTGGGCATTCTGGGGCTGGGCCGCATTGGGCAGGCGGTCGCCACGCGAGCCGTCGGGCTGGGCATGCACGTCGTCGCTTACGAACAATTTCCCGATCCGGCGTTCGTCAAGAAATGGAACATCGAGATCGTCGATCTCAATACGCTGCTGGCGCGCAGCGAATACGTGTCGATGCATCTTCCCATGAGCGATGAAAACCATCATATCCTGAATCGCGAGCGGTTCGCGAAAATGAAAAAAGGGGTGATGGTGGTCAACACGGCCCGCGGGCCCCTGATCAATGAAGCCGATCTGATCGACGCCCTGAAATCGCGGCACGTGGCGGCGGCGGGCCTCGACGTGTTCGAGGTCGAGCCGCTCTCATTGGATAGTCCTCTGATGTCGCTCGACAATGTCCTTCTCAGCGGCCACGTGGCGGGGCTGGACAACGAGTCGGCTTACGACACCTCAAAGATGTGCGCCGAATTGATCGTCGGCTTCTCACAAGGGCGCTGGCCCGATGGGTGCGTGCAGAACATGAAATCCGGTCATGCCGGTTGGAAGTGGTGAGTTTGCCGCTTGTTGGCGAAGAGACCGACAGGTCGGAACTGCGTGACACGGCTGTAGGCCGGGGTACGTGCCATGAGCGATTGTCCGTTCCTGATGTGGGTGAACTGCGGTAAAGAATTTGCTCAACACTGGCCGCAGATACTTGAGAAAATGGGATTTACGATTGAGATAGAGCCGGAGCTTGATTTACCTGCAGAGGACGGGTCGTGCGTATTTCGGACCGGAATTGTCGTAAAAGAGACCTGCCGGCTGCTGGTGCAGCCGTCGCCCCCGACTGGCGGCGCGAAGTGTGACGGCGAGTACCAAATACTTGTTTTTTACTGCATTGAGGACATTCCGGGCAAGGTGACAGCAGCGCGGCAGATCGCGTTGAATCGCAAAATTGCCGAGCGGATTTGTGAAATCGCCGCCGGAACCCGGCGCCTCGCTGCTCTGCACCTTGCCACAACCCGGTGCAATAGCGGCGAGTCGTGACGATGTGACAAACTCTCGCCAGCAGAATGTAAAACCTTGGCGGTTTGACCGCCCCCGACGCCTGAGAGCGGAATTTTCTTCAACCCTGGCGCAAGGGCCGATAAGGGAAAACGGAGCGATCCATCGCGCAGATCGACCGCATGGCCGGGGGTCCCGGGCGCGGCGACGCTGCGGATCATTTGATGAATCGCCATCCGGGGTTCCGCCATGCGATTCCTGCCTGCCATTCTGGTGTTCGGCGCGGCCGGGGCAGGGTACGTCTATACCCACGACGGCCTGGTCAAGAGCATCTCGCCGTCCAATTGGATTTCGGACGAAGGCGCAGCCACGGTCAGCGATCCGGCCGTCGTCGAGCGGCTGGCGTCTGCCCCCAAAGAACACGTCATCGTGGTTCCCGGTCCAGACATCTCGAATTTCGGCGACGTGTTCCGGTTCGATCTGAATCCGCACGGGATTGCGCAAAAATGGAGCCGCGTCTCGACCGGCTTAAGCGACGTGCGCCTACAAGGCTACCGCGTGCCCCTGGTGACGGGCACGAGCGAATCGGACCTGGCGGGGAGCCTCACGTACTACTTCGACGGCAAGCCCCGGCTGCGGCGCATTACATTTCTGGGAACGACGGCCAACCCGCAAAGGCTGATTGACTTTTTGTCGCAGAATTACGGATTTCGGCGGTTCCAGAACGGCGGCGCGCGGGCCATGATCTGGCGGGCGCGCTATCGGTATACCGGTTATCTCAGCATCGCTCCGGCGGAAGTCCTCGATAAGAACCTGGCATCGACCAATTATCGAATCGAGCTGTCGCTGGAACATTGACCCGCTTGACGCCTTGGCTCACCACAGCCACCAGGCGCGCTGCCAGAGCACGGCGGCGGCGATCGCCGCGTTGGTGACGGCGTGAGCGAGCACGGCATCGCAGAGCTTTCCCCGCCTTCGAGCGACGAGCGCATACACGACGCCCGCCAACGTTCCCGCCAGCCAGCGGCCGTGCATCAGGCCAAACAGCGCTGACGACGCAATCACGGCGGCCCAGGTGCAGCGCTCGAACTTCACGTCTTCAAATTCGGCGGAAGCCATGCGCCGCATGAGATACCCGCGAAAGGCAAGCTCTTCAACGAGGGGAACGGTCAGCGTGGAGCCCACGACGCGCAAAACGAGCCATGCGGCGGCCCAGCCTGTACTCAGCTCTGAAAGGTCGTCCGGGAGCGTCGACGCGCGGGAGCGACCGGTCGCCAGATCGATTCCGACCCAAAGAGCAAATACAAAGATGCCCGCGACGACGGCCGGCCACGACCAGCTCCACTCCAGCTTTCTGTAAATGCCGCGAAAGTGCCAAAGCGCCAGGCCGGCGGCGAGCACTTTGAGACCATAGAGACGATCAAACCCGGCCGGTTGAAAGGCCGCGGCGATCATCGTCGTTCCGACCGTGACCAGAAATGGCACAAGATACGCCGGCGTGTTGATGGCCCGCGCGGCCGGAATCGCTTGAGTCGCGCTATGCGAAAAAAATCGAACGCGCAGGGCGCCGGCGACCAGTCCCAGGGCGATCGCATTGAACGCCAACCAGCCCGCCTGCGAATGAAAGCCGCCGACGGCCACGTCGTGCGACCACGAGCTTCCGAGCACGATGAGGGCGGCGATGCGCAACGAGTTGGCCAGCCAAATGCCGGCGATGCCGACGGGGAGCAGCAGCAGCACTTGCGGGAATCGCAAATTGCTTCGAAAGATCCACAGAAAGGCGACCAGGAACACGGCGACGAGGCCAATGCCTTCATAGCCCGAGCAATCTGGAGCGATCGTGACGACAAAGGACCGTGCGCCCAGCATGCGGTCTTCGGGGTACGAGACGATATCCGCTTCCGAATAAATCAGTCCGAGCAGGCGCTCTACGATGTAAAAGGTGCCGTCACCGAGCGGGCGCCACAGCTTCTGCGTGGCTCTCCCGGCCCCCCAAGCCGCAAGTCCCACGCCGCAGCCGGCCGCCAGCGCCGCATATTCTCGCCGCACCAATCGCGACCAGCATCCGGCCGGAGCAAGCGACGCCAGCCACAGTCCCAGCGTGGCGGCTGCGAGGCCGGCCCAGACGGCCACGCCGAATTCCGACGCGCTCGCCGATCGCCGTCCTCCCTCGAAGACATAGGAGGTCGCCAACACGAGTCCCGCAAAGGCCGCCAGATGTCCGATGAAGTACAGCCACCATCGCGCGTGCGCCGCCGATTCGCGCGCCAAAAGGCCTGCGATTTCCCGCAATCTCCCGGTGCCCACGACGAGCAGGGCGGCGGCCAATGCGATCAGGATTTCAGGGAGCAAGGCGGCCTGCGACAGCCAATTCGTCCACCAGCCCGTCGCTCCGTCGAGGGAAGCCGTATCGAAGCGGATGGTCAGTCCCAACAGCTCGCCCATCAAAGCCAGACCCAGGGCCATCCAGCGCGCGAGCGTGAAGCGGCCTGCGAGGCGAACGGGCAGAGGAGCGACGAGGGAGGGCGAAAGAGTCGACGCCGAATAGCGCATGTTGACTCCACGGGAGCGAAAAAGAAAACCGGCCTTGGCGCGAGGAGAGTGCCTCATCGCCAAACCCGGCTTGCAATGCGGACTGGTCTTTTACTTTGCGCGAAGGCGGTCTTTGAGCAACATGACTCCGCCGATGAGCAAAGCGACGGCGCTCGATGCCGAACCGGCATCGATTTCCGGCGTTCGCCGGTCTTGCGCGCACGCGAGCGCCGCCATGGCGGTGAGCATCAGGGCGAACCCCGACGCCGTGCACGCGAGCTTCAAGGACCGTCGGACCAACGTGGACAACTGCATCAGCATAGTGAATCTGGCCTCCCCAAAAATCGGAACTCGGGATTTGTCTGAGCGTGCTCGTTGCAAACCCGATTCGCAAGAGCGTTCGCGATCTTGCACTGAAAAATCGCGTTCATCCCAACCTAGGCAGGCCTCCAGAGACGAAGCAATTCTTTTCGAGAGATTTGCCGGCACTATCGCCCGTATGCTGCGGGTTGTATCAATTCTGCGAATCCTGCGGGATGGACGCCGGCCTCTAACTGACGTTAAGTTCATCGAGCCGCTTTTCCCGTTTCGGTATGCCCTGCCAATCGACCAGCCGCGCATGAACGAGCTTTCGACGCATTTCGAGTTCGGCCGCAATTGGGCGAGCTACGCCGACCTGATCGATGAAGGCCGCATCGACGAAGCTGTGCGCGGTTTGGAACGACTGGCCGGGAAATCGGGAATTTCGGGAAAGTCGTTTCTCGACATCGGCTGCGGCTCGGGGCTGCACGCCTTGGCGGCGCTTCGATTGGGCGCTTCGCGAGTCGTGGCGGTCGACCTCGACCCGCAATCGGTTGCCGCCGCACGGCAGGTTTTGTCGCGCTTCGCGCCCGATTCGAAATGGGAGGTTTTCGAACAATCGGTCTTCGCCCTCGATCCGCAGCGCTTGGGCGTTTTCGATGTGGTTTACGCCTGGGGATCGCTGCATCACACCGGCGCGCTGCACGAGGCGTGGCGCCGGGCGGCCGGCCTCGTCGCGCCAGACGGCCTATTGATCGTGGCGGTGTATCGCAAGACGCGCCTCTGCCGCCTGTGGCGCGTGGAAAAACGCCTCTACAGCCGCGCGCCGGCGAGGGTGCAGAAGCTGGCGCGGACCGGTTACATCGGCGCCATGCGGCTGGCGTTTCTGCTCGTGGGCCGCGATTTTCGAAAGTACAGGCAAGAATACGGCCAGTCGTACCGGGGCATGGACTTCGAGCACGACGTTCACGATTGGCTGGGCGGCTATCCTTACGAATCGTTATCGCCCCACGAAGCAGAATTGCTCCGCAACGAACTGGGCTTTGCCGCCGTGCGATCGTTCGTTCTCGGGCGAAAAAGCGTGGGCCTTTTCGGGAGCGGCAACGACGAATACATTTGGCGCCGCCCGTCCTCCGTTGAAGCGCGCCGTTAGCACGTGGCGTAGGTTTTCCAACCTGCGCGCCCGGTGGCCCGGCCGCGCATGGTCGGGTGGCCCGGCCGCGTGCGCTAGCACCGGCCGGGTCGCGCAGCGACAAGAGGCCGCGCCATGCGGGTTCATTGTTGACCGCGGCACCCCGGTTAATCATCTTCCATCAATCTCAATTTGCCGGCGCGTGCCGCCCAATGGGCGAAAGATCATCCTGCGAGCAACGCGAATGGCACGGCCTCTTGTTCCTGCGGAACCCGGCCGCCCTTCGGGACGGCCGGGCCACCCAGATCCATTACTCGCTTCGCAAAATGCGTCCGCGCTCTTGCGGCTTTGCAGCGCTGCGCCTGGATTGGCCAAAAGTCAAAGCATCCCGCGGCGAACCCGCATCCCTTGAGCGGCGAATCGGCGCTCATGTTTCCAGTCGTCAACGTCCTCGCAGAATTCGTCCATTCCGCATGGGCCATAAAGGTTTGCGGGATGAGTCCGTGATCTTTCGGTGAGCGATTTTTGGGCGCGTTTCGGCTTGGCAGCGGTTGCTGCAGCGCGGCAAGATGAAATTGCACAAGCGCCGTCCGGCGCGCGCCGCTGAGTTTGCCGGATGACGGCGGACAGACAAGTGCCTAACGACAGGACAGCAAGAGACACAACTGGAAAGGACCGTCATTGATGAAGTCGATTCGCGCGATGAAGTGGAAGGTCGCCGCCGTGCTCGTGGCGGCATGCCTGGTCACGCAGCCCGCATGGGCGAAGATTCTTTCAATTCCTTTTTTCAGCCAACTGGACCCGCGTTGGTCGAATTCGACGATCTGTGCGACGGTCTCGATGGCGATGGCGCTGGCTTATCGCGGCGCGCCGGTCGATCCGCCGAAACTGATCGCCTGGCTCCAGCACAACAACGGCTACACCTGGGACATCACCAGTCCCGTCAATTGGGAAGTGGCGACGCACTACCAGGGAAAACATTGGCTGCAATACAACGGCGTCAGCACGCTGGGCAGCCCGCAGCAAATCGCCAAAGACATCGATAGCGGGAAGATCATCATCTCGATGTCGAAGCGCTTCTGGATCCACTGGGTCATCATCCGCGGAGTTTCGTCGGATGGCAAAGCCTATTACTGGGATCCGTGGGACAAGACGCCCACGCAGCGCGTCGTGGGCGACGGCTGGGTCAACCCGGGAATCAGCACGCGAGTGTTTACGGTGATTCCGTAGGTGGATCTAGGAGCAACGACATGTCCGGAAAAAGTTCCGAGCGTTCGGGGTTGACGGCGATCGAGCTGATCGTGGTAACGGCGATCATCGGCGTTTTGATCGCGATTCTCGTTCCGGCGGTCTTGATGGCCCAGGAGGCGGCGCGCCGTGTCGCGTGTGCCAATCACTTCCGGCAGATCGGCGTGGCGGCCGCAAGTTACACGTCGGCGTTCGGTTCGTTCCCGCCCGGCGAGATCACGCCGTGGACTGTCGCCCTCACTCTCTATTTCGAACAGCGCGATTTTTATGATGCCTACGATCACCGCCACGATCCGTTCAGCGATCCTGCAAACGCCGCACTGGGAACGCGGCCGATCGGCGTTCTCGTTTGTCCATCGGACGTCGAGGTGCGCGTGGCTCCTTTCGATTGGATTTCGAGCAACGCCGCCGGCAACACGCAGCTTTTGTGTCCCGGCAGCCGCCCCGAGTCGTGTCTCGACGGGCTCTCGACGACGGGCCTGTGCGTTGAAGTCTCGTCGCACAAGGGACTCGCGCAGATTGAGGGGCCGGTGCTCTATCTGGGCGTCGAAGACGCCGTGCACTCCGGCGGGTTTCAACTGCTCTTGGCCAGCGGCTCGGTGCGGCTTTTGTCGCATCAGGTTTCGAACGAACTGATGCAGGCTCTGGGCACTCCCCGCGGCGGGGAAGTGGTCGGCGGCGAGTTTTGATCGGATGCTGGCGCACAACCGTTAAGGGAATTGCAAATTTGCCATTGAAAGTTGCAAATTGCAAATTTACGAACGATGGGATCGGGTGGCCAGGCCGCCCCGCAGGGCGGCCGAGTTCCGCAGGAACAAGAGGCAATGCTGTTCGCGTTGCTCGCAGAATGATCTTTCGCCCATTGGGCGGCGCGCGACGGGGCATCGTGGCGTGAGCGAAATGTGCTCAATGCCAAGCTGCGCAGGATTCCTCAGTCATGGCGGCGTGAGCGGCATATTTCTCAGCGCCAAAATTGATCAGGCGAGCCACGGGCGTCAGCCCGTGGGTTGACGGCCAACGAATTCGGAATTGCAGAATCAGTACCGGTCATGTTCCTCAGAAGCCACGCAGTCGTCGGGCGCGCATGCACCGTCTTCAACAATTGAACCCGCATGGCGCGGCCTCTTGTCGCTGCGCGACCCGGCCGGTGCTGCGCACGCGGCCGGGCCGCCCGATGCGCAGGTTGGAAAACCTACGCCACGGCGGCCGGGTTCCGCAGGAACAAGAGGCAATGCGCCTCGGTTGGGGCGCACGGCGCCCGCGGAGATGCGTTTTCTGATCGCAGACGCTACGATTCGGTCTTGATCGGCGGCCGAGAACAGTTGGGGCCGCCGTCGCGAAATTCCACGATCCGCAGATAGAAGAGGATGTCGATGAAAGACCCGATCCCCGTGATATTTGCCGTTTTGACCGCCATTTTCTGGGGCACCTATGGCCCAGTGCTGGCTGAATCGCGAGTGTACCTGAAAAGCCCATTCAAACCGTACGTGGCCATCGGAATCGCTTACCTGGTCTGGGGAATCGGCGGTGGGATCATCGGGATGCTGTATAAGAAGGACGATTTTTCATTCACCGGTATGGGCGGCCTGTGGGGATTGGCCGCGGGCACGCTCGGCGCATGGGGCGCTCTCACGCTGACTTTGGCCATGTACAGCGGCGGAAAACCGTACGTCGTGATGCCCATCGTCTTCGGCGGCGCGGTGACGGTTTCGGCCCTCGTGTCGGTGTGGAAGGAATCCGAGCACGCGACCGTGAATCCGATGCTGTGGGTGGGAATCGTCGGAATCGTAATCTGCGCCGCCATCGTGGCCTATTTCACGCCGCACGTGCCGCCGCGTTCGCCCGGCAAAGTCGGTGCTGCGACGGCTGCCTCGGCGGGACCGGCGGCGCATTCCCCGCTCGACGGGCCTTCAAAAGGGGGCCCTTCATGAATCGGATTACATTTTCTCTTCGAATCGGCCGACCGATATGTTAGAATAAACGAGCGTCGATGCGAGGGGTCTGATCGAATGTTGAGCATCCGCGGCAACGGCAGTCGGTTGTGCGACGGGATTACCCGGCGGGAGATTCTGCGCGTCGGGGGCTTGGGTGCGCTGGGGCTGGGTCTGCCGCAGATTCTGGCCGCAACGCAGTCCGCTGCGGCTGAAAAAGCGGCCGGCGCGCCGAGTCGCAAAGGGTCGGCCAAGTCGTGCATCATTCTCTTCCTGATGGGGGGGCCGCCGCAGCATTCGACCTGGGATCCCAAGCCCGACGCTCCGGCCGAAGTCCGCGGTGACTTTAGGCCGATCGACACGGCAGTGCCGGGAATCAGCTTTAGCGAGCTCTTTCCGCAAGCCGCGCTCGATGCCAACAAGATCAGCATTATCCGCAGCATGTCGAGCAATGACAATGCGCATTCATCGAGCGGCTATTACATGCTCACGGGGCAGCCGCATGCGCCGATGAATTTTGAAAACGCGAACCCCGGCCCGCCCAACGATTATCCGAGCCTGGGGGCGGTCGTGCGGCGCATGGAGAAGTCGGCGAGCGGACTTCCACCGGCGGTCACTTTGCCGCATCGCATTTTCAACACCGACGGCAGCGTCTGGCCGGGGCAGGACGCGGGTTTTCTGGGCCGGTCGACCGATCCGTGGCTGCTCAACTGCAAGCCGGCCGAGCCCGATTTTCGCGTCAACGAGTTTTCGCTCAATGTGGACGTTTCCGGAGACAGACTGCTCGAGCGGCAATCGCTGCTCAATCTGGTGAACCAGCGGCTCGACGAGCTCGAACGCACGGGGCGCCCGCGGTATTACGAAAAGCTCACCGAGCAGGCGTTCAATTTATTGAACTCGGCCAAGTCGCGGCAGGCGTTTCGGCTCGACGCGGAAGCAGAATCGGTTCGCGACCGTTATGGCCGCAGCCAGTTCGGTCAAGGCGTGCTGTTGGCGCGTCGCATGGTTGAAGCCGGCGTGAAATTGGTGCAAGTGAACTGGTATCGGGGACCCGAAGAGCCGTCGGACGCGCCCTGCTGGGACAGTCACGCCCGCGAGGCACAGCGACTGAAGACGGTGCTGGCGCCCCCCACGGACCAAGCGTTTTCGGCCTTGCTGGAAGACCTCGACGCGCGGGGCATGCTCGACGAAACGCTCGTGGTCTGCATGGCGGAGTTCGGCCGCACGCCCCGATTCAATCGCGTCGCCGGGCGCGATCACTGGGGACACGTCTATTCGGTGGCGCTGGCCGGCGGCGGCGTTCGCGGCGGCCAGGTGTATGGGGCCTCCGACCCGATCGGCGGCTATCCCAGGGAGAACCGCGTGCAGCCGCAAGATCTGACGGCCACCGTCTTTCACTGTCTGGGCTACGATCCGCAGACCGAAATCCACGATACTTTGGGACGGCCCCTCCCGTTGAGCCGCGGCGAAGTCATTCGACAAGTTCTGAGTTGAGCGGTTCGCTGTCGTTCAGGCTTTAGCCTGCCAGCTTGGCGTTGAGCATTATCTCGCTCACGAAACCATGAGAGCCAGCGCGCACCACCGCGTCAAACTGCGCAGCCTGAAGCTGAACTCCAGCACGATTTGTCCCAGCCGCGATGCTGTTGGAGCGATGGCCCCGTCAAGTGCGCGCTCGGCATGCGCATTGCCGGCGCCGATTCGCGATTGCCTGCACACAGACGCGCCGACACCCCCCCTCGATCCCCCCGTGAACGGGGGGAGGGACGCGGGGGTTTGCTGGAGTTCAGGCTTTAGCCTGCGCAGCTTGGCGTTGAGCATTGTCTCGCTCACGCAACCATGAGAGCCAGCGCGCACCACCGCGTCAAACTGCGCAGCCTGAAGGCTGAACTCCAGCACGATTTGCCCCAGCCGCGATGCTGTTGGAGCGATGGCCCCGTCAAGTGCGCGCTCGGCGTGCGCATCGCCGGCGCCGATTCGCGATTGCCTGCACCCAGACGCGCCGACACCCCCCCCTCGATCCCCCCGTGAACGGGGCGAGGGCCACGCGGATTTGCTGGAGTTCAGGCTTCAGCCTGCGCAGCTTGGCGTTGAGCATTATCTCGCCCACGCAACCATGAGAGCCAGCGCGCACCACCGCGTCAAACTGCGCAGCCTGAAGGCTGAACTCCAGCACGATTTGCCTCAGCCCGAAATTGCGATGGGCACTGAAAATCGCCAACCCACGGATCGCATCGATTGCGCGGTCAAGAAGACATACGGGCAAGCGAGACGCTTGCCCTACGAGGCACGGCATGCGGCTTATGTTTTACACGCGTTTCAGCCGAAACACTTTGGCATAGACATTCAGTTTCTCACGCAGCGACATGCGCCGCCGCGGTCCCGCTGTGTGGCGCAGCAAAAGAAACGTGAGATCATCCTCGGGGTCGCAGCCGCCGCGGAAGCGGTCGAGAGCTTCAATCAAGGCGCGGGGGATCTGTTCGGCCGCCGGCTGCTTGAGGCGCCGAACCATTTCGAGCAATCCCGTTTCGCCGAGCAGCGCGCCATTGCGATCGGCCGCTTCGACCAACCCGTCGGTATAAAACAACAGACAATCGCCGCGCTCCAGCGGGATTTCGTTTTCGTCATATCCCGCCTCGCCATCGATTCCCAAGGGCAGATTCGCGGCGCCGGTCGATGCCGTTTCGTCGGCTCCGGACGCAATCGACCACTCGCCGGCCTTCGCGCAAAAATACAAGGGAGGCGGGTGCCCGGCATTGCAGATCGTAAGGCGGCGATTGCTGGTCAGGTAGGTGGCGACGATCGCCGTGGCGAAACGGCCCGCCCGCCCCAGCGCGGCGAATTGGCCGTTCAGCTCTTTGACAAGCCGCGAATGACTCTTGCGATTGATATTCTGCCGCATGAGAGAACGAAGCTCGCGCGCGAGGTCGGCCACGTCGGTTCCGTGACCGGCGACGTCGGCGAGAATGAAGCGCGTGATAATTCCCCCGCCGCACAGCGAGACGTAATGCACGTCGCCGCCGGCGGTCGCTCGTTCGAAGGGGCGGCTGTAAATCCACAAGTCGAGGCCGGGCGTCGAGACGGCGTTCTCGGCGTCGTGGCTGCCTCCCCAGATTTCCATGCATTGCAGCGTATGCTGCACGAGGCATTCATTGAGCGCAGTCATGGCCGATCTTTGTGGATGGAAGATTGATTTGTGCGAGCCCGCAAGACGACTATTTTATCGGCCCCGTCCGAAATTGCGATCGGCGCGCCGTGTGAACTGCAGCGCGTCGGGTGGCGGGGTCAGAGCGATCGCTTGGATTGACGCTGCCAAAGCAAACATGCCTTGGCAGGGTTTTTGCATTACCGGCGATGCTGTTCGAGCGATGGCCCCGTCAAGTGCGCGCTCGACATGCGCATCGCCGGCGCCGATTCGCGATTGCCTGCACCCAGACGCGCCGACACCCCCCCCTCGATCCCCCCGTGAACGGGGGGAGGGACGCGCGGGACTGCTGGAGTTCAGGCTTCAGCCTGAGTCTCCAGCGCGCACTCAGCTAGAGCTTGGGAATTTTGATCTCGATGGAGATGCGGTCGTAGCGCGGGTCGCGGAAACCTTCCTGGAACGTCATGCCGAACCCCTGGCCGAGCTCATATTCGGCCCGGTGGGCCCACGGAGTGCCGGGATGCGTTTTGCGCACGAAATCGAATTGCGATTTGGCCGCCTCGAGCTGCTTCTTCAATTCGTCCATATCGACTTTGGTGAGTTTGATCTGCCGGTCGGTCGGGGCGATCATCTCGTGGACGCGAATGATGTTCCACACGTTGTTCTGCGGATTCTTCGGCTTCGGAAAATTGTTGAGATAAGCGTCCATCGCCAAAAGGAATTGAAACAGACGCACGCGATACGCCAGGACTTGCGCATACACCAGGTCGAAATCGGCCCGCCAGCGCTGCGATTCTTCGCGATCGCGCAGCGGTTTGGCCCGGTCGAGCACCTGCACGGCCTGGTTTAACAGGCCCATCGCCCTCAAGGCCCGCTCGAACGACTCTTGTCCCGCCGGTTTGAATCGCGCAGGATCGCTGCTGTACCACGTTTCCTGAATCCGCAGTTTCGGGTCGAGAAACGGATTGAGCAGTTTGACCACGTCCCAGACCGCCGTGCGGAACTTGCTCTTAGCGCGCAGCTCTTCATATTTGCGGCGCGGGACCAGCTCGGGGGTGTATTCCTTCATGTCGAGAAAGGCGAATTTCCGCTTGTCGATGGCCGCCTGACCCACGAGGCTTTCCTCTTCGTGAGGCAGCACAAAGAAAATGCCCCCCGTTTCCTTGGTGAGCCGCGCCTGTTCATACGGGGCAAATCCGCTCGAATGCGCGTCCCAGCGCTCATGCAGGCCGTCGAATTGCAGCGCCTCGGGCATGGCCGTCTCGGGCCCGCGGTTGATCTCCAGCCAGTGCGAAAGGCCGTATTTGGGATCGACCCATCGCATTCGGGCGATCGGAAATCCGAACACCGACTCGCGCCCCAACACGTACACCGGCGCCCGCGACGTCACCGCCTTGCGGATCGCTTCGTCCAGCAAGGGCCCCTGGCCGTCGTCTCCCGATTCGTCGGTGACGATGATGATCACCAGCTTGCGGCGGGCGCGGCTGGCCGATACGCGGTATTGATCGAGAACCTTGTTCAGCGCCCCGAACATGTTCTCGATGCCGCTCTTGTCGATCCCGATTTTGTCGATGGCCGAGCGGATTTCGGGAATATCGGCGGTCGGCTTGGGCGTAATGGCCGTCGCCGTTTCGCCGAAACTGTGGACCGCTGTCAGCAGCGTTTCTTTGTCCATTCTCATCTTGGGATCCCGCTCGGTGGCGATTCCCAATTCTTCATAGACTTTATGAAACTGTTCGCGGATCTCCTTCTGATCGTCTTTCATCGACTCGGATTCGTCGAACAGCCACACGACCAGAAGCTTCTCTTCGCGCAGCATGCGCAAGAGCTCTTGCGTAATTCGGCCCAGGGCCGCGCCGTAGCCCTCGGCGACCGCCGTCGGCTCGCCTTTGATTTGCACCTGGCCCAGGTCGGTTCCCAGCGTATCGCGGCCGGGAAGGCCGGGCTCGCCGGCGCCGACATTGATCGTGGGATCGCGAAACTGGCCGGAGCCGTTGATCTTGGCATCGGAAACGCCGAACCCCCCGCCGCCGCCGGTTCCCCCTCCTCCGCCCCCCGTGCCCGATCCCACGGCCAGCCCCACCGCCTGCAGGCTTCCGCCGCCGGGAACGATATTCAACGTTTCGGCGACCTCGGTGTCGGAATTCAGCTCGCGCGTGAATTCTTCGGCGGGGCGATCGGCGTCGTAGACCGGCTCGATCGCCAGGGCCAGGTCTTCGGCCCGGTGCCGGAAATGAAAGAACGCCAGCGAGGCGCCGGTCAGCGTGTGGAAGATGAGCGAGAGCGCAAGCCCTGTCAGCTCGATGCCACGATATTTGAACATGGTTCCGGCCGCCCTCACGGCCCAGGTCAGAGCTTGGGCCTTTCGCGCGGGGGCGTCGCAGGTTTTTTGCTCGCCTCGGTTTTGGCCTTCTCTTCGGCCAGACGAATCTGCCGCCTGGCTTCTTCTTGCGTCGTGTTGGCGGCGAAGAGTCCCGGGTTCTTACGTTCCTTCCATTCCCAGCCCATGGGGGTGGCCAGCTCTCTCTCGGCCAGTCGCGCCCAGGGGGTTTCGGGATGGTCGTCGATGACGCGCTTCAAATACATCGAAGCCTGGCGCTCGAATTTCTTCACGTCCTGCGGGGCGTTGATCGTTTTCGACGGTTGAATCCGCCATTCGTTGCTCTCTTTTTCCTGAAACGATTTGGGAGTCCCCTTCATTTCGGCCAGCATGCTGTTGTATCCCGAGGCCCTGACTTTCATCGCCAGCGCGCGGCCGATCGCCAGATCGTATGCGGCGCGCCACCGCGGCTCGCGGACCTTCTCGCGGTCTTTCTCGCCTTGCGAGAGCAGCCCCACAAGCTGGTTGATTTTGTAGAGAAAGTCGGCGGCCGGTTTTTGCGCCTCGGTCATCGTTTCGCGGAGCACGTTGTCGTTGTACGCCGGAAAATTCAGACGCGGGAGAAGCACCGTCTCGATCTTCGTGGCCTTGGCCGCCGTCACCAGCGCGCCTTTGGCCTTGTTCTTTTCGACGCTCTTGACGTAGTCGCGAATTGGCCGGTAATCGGGCTGGTAATTTCTCATCACGGCCGGGTCGAATCGCGGGCCCTTGTCGTCTTCCTGGGCGATCAGGTATTGCCCGCCCGTTTCTTTGCAGAGCCGCGTGAGGGCGTAAGGCCCGTAACCCGACGACATGCGAGAGAGATCCGGGCCATTGCCGCCCCAGAAGCCGAGCACGATCGATTCGGGCTCGACCGTCTCGGGGCCGGCGTCGACTTCGACGTCCTCATTCGTGCCATCGGCGTATTTCCAGTTGACGTAGCCTTTTTCACGGCCGAACAGAGCGGCGTTCCCCACCGTGTAGACCCTGATTCCCGCGTGGCGGCAGGCGGTGATGGCTGATTCGAGGTGCTTCTCGGCATCGTCCCCCTTCTCATCCGTGATGATGAAAATCAAAATGCTGCGCTTCTTCGCGCGTTCGCCCTTGAACTTCACGACCAACTGGTTGACGGCGGCAAAGACGTTTTCTTTGCCCGAAGGGTCGTCGGGAATCGCGCGGATTTTGGGGATCAGCGACTTGGTGTCGTCGAGCGGCTTATCGGTGAGCAGTTTGAATCCCTGGCCGTAAGTGGCCGCCGCCGTTTGCAGCGCGCCTTTGCCTCCCTCGTCCATCGATTCGAGCTGGCGATAGACGTTCTCGAAGCGGTCGGCAATCGTGTCGCGGCGCTCTTTGAGCGAGAGCGACTGGTCGAAGAGCCAGATCACCGTCGTCTTATTTTCATGCAGCGACTGAGCAATCTCCCACGTCAGCCGGTCGATCGCCCCGCCCACGCCGCCGCCGTCGGGTCCCGCGAGATTGACGACCCCCCCGCCGATCGCGCCGGTTCCCAGCGAGGCGGTCAGCTTCTCATCGGCGGGCTTGAGCATCGCGTCTTCAGCCACGCGCACATCGGGGCCTTTGATGTACTGGTCGACCCGTTCCTGCACTTGTTGTTCGACCTGCGGGCCGGCCTGCGGACCGGCCGTCACGAGCGCCGTCGTCTGCCCCGCCGACATCGAGGTGACTTCGCTCCCGATGCCGACTTGATCGACCGACGTCGTTTCGAAAGCCGTCTCATTCTGGATGTCTTCCAGCGCATCCAGAACAATCGATTCGCTCGATTTTTGGCTGTGCAGCCGGAAGCCCAACAAGAGCAGCATGATCACCAGGTGAATGCCGACGCTGGCCAGCCAGCCGGGCGATTCCCGCCACGAGATGGGGCCCCATTGCCGAGCCCACGGCAGCCGCTCGAACAGCCCCGGCTGCCGACGGCCCGGCGCAACCGAACGCGGCTCGGCAGAGATCGTGCTGCTCACTGCTGGGCTCCACTTGCGGTGAGGAAACGTTTAGGCAACTTCTTCAACCTAAGTTTAGCAACGAATGGGGTTAAAGAAAACAGTTTTTCGAAAAACCGCCTCGATTTCGGAGCTGCGATCGACGCATTTTGATCCATTGCGGCAGAATGCAACAGCACGGAATACGATCGTTGATCGGCTCGCCGATATCGCCGATCGACGAAAAATCATTTGATTCGCTGAATATCGGCCAATTCCGGTCGTAAATCGGGCGTCGCTCACTCATCACGACGGAGCGTGATGACTACTTTACGCATCACGACGCCATCGTTTCGATCACGAAATGCACCCCGCGTGCCAAACCGCGCCGGCGGCGGCGAAAAGGCACGTAGAGCAAGCGTCTCGCTTGCTCGTCACGTCTTGCGACCCTCAATTTCGCATCGGGCGCACAAGCGAGACGCTTATGCTACGTAGCGTAAAGTAGTCATCACGCTTTTGTAGGTTTGTCAAGCATTTTTTTTGTTCCAATTTCAGGACCATCGGTGCGCACGATGGGTGTGGTTTTTTTGCGAGTGCATCTTTCCCCCATCGCTTGTGAT
>Ga0070735_10001645_pt1 | contig 21159 bp, 13 predicted proteins | sample Coa_R1_FD_66443 | JGI IMG/M metagenome (GOLD analysis project Ga0070735, IMG submission 66443) | Surface soil microbial communities from Centralia Pennsylvania, which are recovering from an underground coalmine fire - Coalmine... | ecosystem: Environmental > Terrestrial > Soil > Unclassified ... | reverse complement strand
CGCGATCGTCTATGTGTCGCGCCCACCCCCTGCCGTGCCGGACCGCGCCCAGGACTTCGACGTCTTCGCCGATGGCGCGAGCCTGCACATCGCCCAGGCGATGCTCACCGCCACCGGAGACGTCCAGGTGGGCGCCGACGCCCCGGTCGACCTCCGCACCTGCGGTCTGGGCAGCGCGCCGGATGTCCGCCGCCCCGCCGTCTCGTGGGACGGGACGCAGATCGCCTTCGCCGCGCGATCGTCGGCCTCGGACCCGCTGGCCATTTACGTGATGAACGCGGACGGCACGGGGTGTACGAAGCAAGCCGACATCGCGTCCCACGACGCGTCGGCCGGCGGGATCCTCGAACACGACTTCGACCCGGCCTTCAGCCCGCCGCCTTCCGCGGGTGAGTCCGAACGCATCGTGTTCGCTTCCACGCGGGGCAACCTCGATTCGTCACCGTTCGACTACCAGGGTCCGCAGCGGACCCCCGAGGATCCGTCCAAGCCGAACGCGAACCTGTACGTCCTCGAACCGGACCCGAACAACGCGGGCAAGAACCGAGTGCGGCAGCTGACCTGGCAGCTCAACATGGAGCGAATGCCGAGCTTCATGCAGGACGGCCGGCTGATCTTTACCGTCGAGAAGCGCGAGCCGAACTTCTACCAGCTCGCCCTCCGCAGGCAGAACCTCGACGGCGGCGACTATCACCCGCTTTACGCGCAGCGCGCGAGCATCGGGTACGAGCAGGCGACGTCGGTGGTCGAGCTGGCGGACAAGGACTTCGCGACGATCTTCAGCAACCAGAACGCCCAGCACGGAGCCGGTGCGCTCGGGGTATTCAATCGATCCATCGGCATCGACTTCACCAGCACGAACCAGAAGGACTACCTCGTCGACCCGAGCGTCATCGACCCGAACTCGCCAGCCGCGCCGGAGGACGCGTTCTTCCTCCACTCACTCCGCGTGCTGGCAAACGACGGCTCCTACACGACGCCGTCTGCGCTGCCGGACGGCAAGATTCTCGTGAGCTTCGGAAGCGGCGACCCGGCGAGCTTCGGCGGAGACTACGACGTCTACGTGCTGGACCCGACCACGGGGGACAAGACGATGGTCCTCGGGTCCGCCGGGACGCAGGAGGTCGAGGCGGTCGCGGTGTACGCGAGGACGCCCAAGGGCGTATTTACCTCGACGCCGGACGAGCCGAACGGTCATACGTACGTTCGACCGAACGAGACGGCGGCCGAGGTGACCGTGCTCGACATGAGGGTTCTCGCGTCGCTGCTCTTTCAGAACACGCCGACGGGCCGGCTCGTCGAAAACGACTTGCCGAGCTTCGACGTCTTCGAGGAGCAGCCGCCGCCGAACAGCATGACTGCCCTCGCGGACTGCGGCGGGGACGTCTTCTGCGACGACTTCGGTAAGGTCTACGTCAACCGCCGGCCCCTCGGCACCGTGCCCCTCCAGGCCGATGGCTCCGCCCATTTTCTGGTCCCGGGCGGGTTGCCGATCGTCCTTCACCTGGCCGACGATGCCGAGTCGAAGCAGAAGAACCTTCCGCGCTGGCAGCGCGAGCAGATGACCTTCGTCCCCGGCGAGCACGCGCATCAAGCTCTCCCGTCCAAGTTCTTCAACAATCTCTGCGGGACGTGCCACGGGTCCATCAGCGGTCACGCCGAGGACGCCGCCCTTCTGCCGGATTTTCTCACGCAGGCTTCGCAGGTCGCGGCGGCCTCGTTGCCGGCGCTCGACCTCTCGGGTCCGCCGTCCAAGCGCGGCCCGAGCATGGGGCCCCCGTCCGGCCCGTAGAGCAAACACGGAGCGTGACGCGCGCTCGCTTTCGGGCGAAATAGCAGCGCCATGCCAAGCCCACGCATCCTCGCGCTCGTACCCGCCGGCGCCGCCGCTGCTAGCCTCGCCGTCGTCGCTTGCGGCTCACCTCCTCCTGCGGCCGCTCCGCCGCCGCCGGTCGCCGCCTTGCAGCCCGCGCCGTCGGCCGCGCCTGCGGTCTTCGACCCGAACCTCACGGGTCCCGATGTCGCGGCGCTCGACCGGTCGGTCGCGCCCTGTGACGACTTTTACCAGTTCGCTTGCGGGGGCTGGATGAATGCGACGCCCATTCCGGACGACGAGGCCAGCTGGGTTCGTAGCTTCAGCGTGATCCACGAGGACAACGAGAAAGCGCTCCGAGGAATCATGGAGCGCGACGCCCAAGGCGACGCCGGCGCCGACCCGTACGGCAAACAGCTCGGCGACCTGTGGGCGTCTTGCATGGACGAAGCTGCCATCGAGAAGCGGGCGATCGACGATCTGAAGCCGGATCTCGCCCGGATCGACTCGGTCCGCGATCTCGGCTCGCTCGTCTCGGCGATCGCGCGCCTGCACGCGATCGGGGTGGGTGCCGCGTTCGGCTTCGACAGCGAGGTCGATTTCAAGGACGCCTCGCGAATGATCGCAGGCGTTTCGCAAGGCGGCCTGGGCTTGCCCGAGCGCGACTACTACTTCCGCGACGACGCGCGGACCAAGGACATCCGCGCGGCGTACGAGAAGCACGTCGCGAAGACGCTCGAGCTCTTCGGCGAACCGGCGCCGCGCGCCGAAGTCGACGCGAAGACCGTCCTCAAGATGGAGACGGACCTGGCGGGCGCGTCGATGACCAACGTCGAGCTCCGCGACCCCCAGAAGGTCTATCACCGCCTGGATCTCGACGGCCTCCAGAAGATCGCGCCCGACGTCTCGTGGAAGTCCTACCTCGCGGCCGCCGGCTTCCCGGGCATCACGGCCATCAACGTGGCGCAGCCCGACTTCGTGAAGAAGGTCGACGCGATGGCCAAGGACGGACACTTCGCCGACTGGCGTGTGTACTTGCGCTGGCACCTCGAGCGTGCGGCATCGCCGTGGCTCTCGCAGAAGTTCGTCGACGAATGGTTCCGGTTCCGGCAGACGCTGACGGGGGTGAAGGTCCTCGCGCCGCGCTGGAAGCGCTGCGTGCGGTTCGCGGACCAGATGATGGGCGAGGCCCTGGCGCAACCTTTCGTCCGCGACCACCTCGGCGAGGACGGCAAATCGGCTGCGGAGCGGATGGTGGCGGGCATCGAGGAGTCGATGAACCTCGACCTCGAGGCGCTCGCGTGGATGGACGGGCCGACGCGCACCAAGGCGGAGGAGAAGCTTACGAAGATCGTGAACAAGATCGGCTATCCGAAGAAGTGGCGGAGCTACGAGGGCCTCGTCATCGGCCGCGCGTCATTCGTCGCCAACGCGGAGAACGCGATGGCGTTCGAGACGAAGCGACAGCTCGACAAGGTGGGTCGCCCCGTGGACAAGGACGAGTGGCAGATGACGCCGCCCACCGTCAACGCGTACTACGAGCCCACGATGAACGAGATGGTCTTTCCCGCGGGCATCCTCCAGGCTCCCTTCTATGCGAAGACGCAAACGCCGGCGCTTAACTTCGGGGCGATAGGGATGGTGGTCGGCCACGAGCTCACACACGGGTTCGACGACGAGGGGCGTCAGTTCGACGCCGACGGCAACCTGCGCGACTGGTGGTCGCCATCCGTGAGCGCCGAGTTCGACAGGCGGGCGGCCTGCGTCGAGCATCAGTACGACGACTACGTGCCCGTGGACGACCTGCACATCAAGGGAAAGCTCACGCTGGGCGAGAACATCGCGGATCTCGGCGGGCTGCGGCTGTCGTATGCGGCGTTCGAGCGCGCCGAGAAGGAGCACCCGGCGACCCCGATGGAGTCGGCCTTCACGCCGGCGCAGCAGTTCTTCCTGGGATTCGCGCAGGCCTGGTGCGCGAACTATAGGCCGGAGGCCCTGCGCCTGCTGGTGGCGACCAACCCGCACTCGCCCCCCAAGTTCCGCGTCGACGGGCCGCTGTCGAACGTGCCGGACTTCGCCGCCGCGTTCCAGTGCAAGGACGGCGCGCGCATGGCTCGTGGATCCGGGCAGCGCTGCGATATCTGGTGAGGGTCCGGTCTCGAACGCCACGGACGTCGGATGTGTCGTCCGAACTCTCGCTTAGCTCGAGCGTGCGGACGTCGGGTGTGTCGTCCGAACTCTCGCTTTGCTCGAGCGTGCGGACGTCAGTCGTGGCCCCCGACGACGAGATCGTCCGCGTGAATCACCACGGCGAGCTCGACGAGCTCGGGCGGCAACTCCTGGCGCGCCTTGCCCGCGACTGCCGCGGCGTCGCCCGCCCCGCAGCGAGCCAGGCCCCGGGCGATCTCGACGCCATCCGCGTCGACGACGCGCACGGCGTCGCCGGACCGGAAGTCACCCCTTACGCCGAGGACGCCCACCGAGAGGACGCTCTTTCCCTTCGCACGCACGGCGGCGCACGCTCCGCGGTCCAGGACCAAGTCTCCTCGGGGGCGGAGGGTGAAGGCGATCCAGTACTTCTTCGCGCTCAGGCGGTGGCGCGCCGCCACGAAGAGGGTGCCGACGTCCTCGCCATCGAGCGCGCCGTCGAGCGCGCGGGGGTCGCGCGCGTCCGCCACGACGACGTTCGCCCCCGCGAGGGTCGCCCGCCGGGCCGCCTCCACCTTGCTCTCCATGCCGCCGGTGCCGACCGAACCGACGGACTTGCGGACGTGAGGTGTCGCGTCGCGGGCGACGTCTCGCACCACGGATATGCGGCGTCCCTCGCTATCGAGGAGGCCCTCGATATCGCTCAGCAACACGACCAAGTCGGCGGCGACGAGGGGCGCCACCATCGCCGCCAGCTGGTCGTTGTCGCCGAAGCGGATCTCGTCGACCGCCACGGAGTCGTTCTCGTTCAAGATGGGGACGGCGCCCGCGTCGAGCAGCGCGCCGAGCGCGGCCCGCGCGTTGTTCGCCCGGGCGCGATCGGCCAGATCCGCGTGCGTCAGCAGGACCTGCGCGACGGCCATCCCCCGTCCGGCGAAGGCCTCCTCGTAGGCGCGCATGAGGAGGGACTGCCCGGCCGCGGCCGCCGCCTGGAGTCGCGCCATCTCTTTGGGGCGCGAGCGATACCCCAACTTGCGTATCCCGAGCGCGATGGCGCCACTGGAGACGATGACGAACGCGGTCTCGCGGCGGCCCGCCACGCTGGCGGCGAGGCGGGTGAAGATGGCGCTCTCGCTAGCCAGCGTGCGAGACCCGATCTTGACGACGACGCGCTTCGCGCGCCTCAGCTCCGCGCGCGCGTCAGCCATCGTTCTCATTGGCGTCGTCTGGGCGACGCGTGGTCCGTGCGACGAGCTCGTCGAACGCGGCGTCGAGTCGTCGAACCAGTCTGCCGGGGACGCTCGCCGTCAGCGAGATCATCCCATCGACGAGGGCCGTCGTCGCGTCACGCTGGTCGTCGATCGCGCCGGGCTCCTGCTCGAGCGGCGCCTCGACCGCAATGGCCCGCACGAGGGCGGCGTCGACGGCCTTCCGCACGCGCAACGCCTCGGTCGCGTCGACGCGCACTGGACGCTCCGACGGTGTCGCCGCGAGGTAGCGGTCGAAGAGGTGGCCCAGAGCGTACGTCTGCAAGGCATGGCGCAGGGGCCAGACGACGCCCAGGGGGCCGAGCCGGGAGAGCGTCCGGGCCGCCATCTTCCAGCCGACGTATTGCATTGCCTTTGAGGCGAGCCCGCGCGTGTCCTCGGGGCTCGACGTGTCGGCGAGAATCGCGCGTGCCTCGGGGCTGAGCGACCGGCCGTGGCGAGCGGCGACGTCCTGGACAAGGGCCCCTCGGACGCGTCGAGCCAGGGCGTGGGGGACCCAGGGCAGCGGAACGGCGCCCACGTACGCTCCCAGGGCGGCGTACACGCCGAGCCGGCCGGCCTCGAGGCCGGGACCCTGGTCGACCGCGAGCGTGTCGCGCTCGTCGTCGCCGTGGAGAGCGGAGCGGCCAGGCATCGCGCTCTCCTCAGCTTAGCGGAACGCAGCCGGCAGGGGTCGAAGCTCGACCACGACCGCGCTTGACGCGAGGGCGATCCGCAGGAGGTCGCGGGTGCGGAGCGAGCCGAGGTTCACACTCAGTCGCGCGGGCCGTTCGGCCTGCGGCGGCTCGACGATTCGTGCCCCCTCGGCCTCGACGGCGGCCACGAAAGCAGTCACGTCGCCCGCGACGCGCAGGGCGTAACTCTCGGGCGCCGGCGCGAGTGCGCCCGGCGCTCCCTGCCCGGCGACGTGGGAACCGTCCAGCACGACGGCCTCGGTCGCCGCGCCCACCAGCGGCGATTCGCGCGGCATCGGGGCGGCGAAAATTGCCCACCGACGGTCCTGAAGAGCCTCGGCGAGCGTCGTGGCCAACGCGTGGCCCTCCTCGGTCGAAAGGGCGGCGAGCGGGTCTTCGAGCAGCAGGGTCCGTGGGGCGGCGGCGAGGGCTGCTGCGACGACGGTCGCCCGGCGCGCGGTCCTCGCGGCGGAGCGCAGTCGCGTCCGGGCGAGGGGAACGAGGCCCATCCGTCCCATGGCGTCTGCGGCGAGCGCCGTGGCCGCCGAACGCGAATGCCCCGCCAACCGCGCGCTCCACCCGACGTACTCTGCGAGCGTCCAGCGCGGCGGCAAAGGCGGGTCGAGGGGCGCGCACGCGGCCAGGCCCCCGCGGACCGCGGAGAAGGGTGTCGTGCCCTCGACGAGCAGACTCCCGTGCGCGACGCCCCGCAGCCCCGCCGCGGCCTGGAAGAGGGCGCGGGCCGCCGCTACGACGAGAACACGGTCGCCCCTCGTCTCGAAGGTGAGACCATCGAGGGTCGGCACGTCGCCGACGTCCACACGCAACGACCTGGCGCAGAGGAGCGCACTCACGCGACGATGATAGGCTGGCCGGGGCGGTGGCACATGCGTCGCAACAGCCCTCGGCGGGAGGAGCGCAAGCGCAAGATGATGCCGAACTTCCCTTGCTGCCACGTACTCGCTGGGCGGCACGCCCCCACGCTCGGGGGTGAATCCCCCCGGTCGGGGCGATGCCGGGCTTCGCTCGCGGTCGCCCTTTCGACGCTGGCGATCGCGGGCGTCGCCGTCGCCGCCTGCTCCACGGGGAGCGCCGACCAGGTCACGCGGCCAAGCGCCGTGGGGATGACCTCTTCCACACCGGCGTACTACAGCGACGGCAATACGACGCTTTACCAGGTGGCGATCCCCGTTCCGCTGCCGGTGCGCAAGCCCACGACCGCCGAGCGCCAGGCCCTCGGGGCCGCGCCCTCGGGCACCCCGTACCCGCACGCGCCGTTCCTCAAGGCGGCCGACGAGAACCTCGAGGTCCACTACATCATCACGAACGTCGACGACGCGCCGCACGCCGTCTGGCTCCTCATCGACCCGTGGAACGAGTTCGTCCGATGGGAGCCAGGGGTTACGGTCGTCAGCGACGAGGAGACCCTCCCCAACGAGGGCTACGACCACCTGCTCTCGATCCCCCCGAAGCAACGCGTCGAGGGGACCATCACGTCGGACGACATGCAGGAGGTGGCCGTCAAGCTCGCGTCCGTGGAGAAGCTCCTCGCGAGCGCTCAGGCCATGACCCCCATGAGCACGACCACCGCCATGAGCGCGATGGATTCGAGTCTTCAGACGACGACGCTAGCCAACCACATCTTCGACTATCACAACCGATCGAACTCCGGCGACCCGCTCTATACGCCTTGGATACCGCCGGTCATCGCCGGCCTCACGGGGTTCGACTTGGGCCTTCGCACCGAAGAGCAGGCGAACGTGGCCGTCGAGGTCACCGTCGATGTCATCGATCTCAACGGGAACCGCTTCGTCGCACAGGACTCGACCGACACGAAGATCGGCCTGCCGCCGAAGGTGCTATCGCCGCCCTCGGCTCGCTTCTAAAGTGTAGTCCGCGGAGCGATCGCGATCGTCGGCGGGTCAGCTCGCAGGCTAATCGACGCTACCGAGCTTGCGCTCGAGCGCTTCGAGGTGCGCGCGCACTTCCGGATCGCTCGATCGGAGAGCCTGGACCTTGCGCACCGCGCTGATGACCGTCGTGTGATCGCGGTTGCCGAACGCGCGCCCGAGCTCCGGGAAGCTGCACTTCAGTCGCTGCTTGCACAGGTACATGGCGACGTGGCGCGCGAACGCGATGCTCTTGTGTCGGTCCTTCGAGAGCAAGTCCGTCGACCGCAGCTTGAAGTGGTGGCAGACGACACGCTGGATGTCCTCGACGCTGGCCTCGTTGGGGCGCGCGGCGGTGGTTGCGGCCATTTCGGTACGGGCGAAATCGATCTCGATCGGACGGCCCAGCAGCGATGCTTTGGCAGCCAATCGAATGAGGTTTCCCTCGAGCTCGCGGACGTTGCTGCGCACTGTCTGCGCGATGTAGAGGCACACGTCGTCCGCGAGCTCGATGTGCTCTTGGTGAGCCTTCTTGCGCACGATCGCCACGCGCGTCTCGAGCTCGGGTGCCTGGATGTCCGCGACGAGCCCCCACTGGAAGCGCGAGACGAGGCGCTCCTCCATCTTGTCGAGCTGCTGCGGATACTTGTCGCTCGTCACGACGATTTGCTTGCCCGCCTGATGAAGCGCGTTGAAGGCGTGGAAGAACTCTTCCTGGGTTTGGGTCTTCCCTGCCAGGCAATGAATGTCGTCGACCAACAGCAGGTCGCACTTGTCGCGGAATCGCGCACGAAAATCGTGCATGCGCTGATCGGTCAGGGCCTGGACGAACTCGTTCACGAACTTCTCGGCACTGATGTAGACGATTCGCGCGTCCGGTCGCTCGTCTCGGACCCGGTGTGCGATCGCATGAACCAAATGCGTCTTGCCGAGTCCCGTGCCGCCGCAAATGAAGAGAGGGTTGTGGCGACGACCCCCCGCGCCCGCGGCGGCCATCGACGCCGCATGCGCCAGCTGGTTCGTGGGCCCGACGACGAAGTTCGCGAAGGTGCACTTGGGGTTGAGACCATCGATGGGCGGCGCGACCGCGACGACGCGTGTCGAGGACGGGGGCGGGGGAGGGAACGTGGAGCGGGTCGTGACCCGCTGTGCCGAGGGCGCAGGGTCCTGGGCCTCGTCCGGAGCGCCCGGGCGGATGGACAGCGTCCGCGGCTTGACGGGCGAGAACGACGCCGGCCGGTCGACCACGGGGTGATCGAGGGCCGCGTCGATGGCCCAGCGTACTTGGATGCTCAAGCCCGTTTGGCCGCGCAGGCCGTCGCTGATCGAGGGCAAGAAGTGGTCATCCACCCATTGCCGGACGAATTCGTCACGTGCGCGCAGGCTGAGGACGCCGTCGGTCAAGCCGTCGAATTGCACCCCGGAGAACCACTGATCGAAGCTCGCGGGCGACTTGCTTCGAGTGACCTCCACGGCGGTCGTCCAGAGGCCGCTCGCCCCGAGGGGGTCGCGGCACCGTTGCGTACCGCCGTCCGGAGGAGCGGCCGCGCCATCGGCATGGTGTTCGTCATCGTGAATCCGCGCTTGCACGTAGCCCTCGACAAAGCGTCAGTGGCGTTGAGTTTCAAACGACCAAACCCACCAAGGGACCCCGCCGGGGTCTCTGTAAGCAGCTGTCCGTCCGTCTGCGATCGAAATCACACGTTATCCACACCCTGTGGATGACCACCCGCCAAGCCCGCCAAGTTGGTCGGGAAATTCGCAATAAGAGACACCTCGGCCTGCTCCGAACGTAGACGTCCGGTGCATCCGTTCGCTCCTGGCGATGGTGCTCCGCACGGCGCCGTGCCGACCCAGATGCTTCTCCGTAGCCAAGGCGCCGGGTCGCTTGAAATTGTGTCTTGAACGTCCCTATCGCAGAAAGCGCCGAAACTACCGACACGGTCTCCGTCCGAGCCGGACGGTCAAGATACAGTTTGCCCCGGTGCGGCAATCGAGTTCACCGCCCCGATGCGAACGACGCACTGAGCTATCACCGCCCGTCGCCGCGAGTCCATGGGGTTCCTTGCGCATTGACGTAAGATTATGAAATAGAAAAGTTTTATTGGTTGTACTCCACCCGCGAAACCGGGTCATGAGGGGTCAACCGGGGGGCCGCTCTGCCGAAGTGGCCGTCACGGCTTTCGAATCGGCCCGCTCGAAAAAGTAGCGTCTCACCCGGTCGCGCAATTTTCGCTGAACGGCGGTGTCAAGAGTCGACGGACCCGCGTCTTTCACGAAACGGACTCGTGAACCTCCGATTTTTTGTCGGCGTGTTTCGTGTGAACGCATCCGTTCGGAAGGGTGGTCTCCGTTTTCCGCAGAGATCCTCCTCAAGCACCGATTTTGGGGGAGATCCTCCGGCCGGGTGGGCCCCCCGCCGACAGTTTTCGTCACCCTTCGAGAGACCGACTGTTAGGGTGCGCACGGTGCGCCTCTCTTGCCGAGCGCTGCTGGTCGCTGCGGCCGTGTCGAGCTTCGCGGCGACGACCCCGGTCCGTGGCGATCCGATGTCCACGTCGCCTGCGCAAGCCTACGATCTTGGTCAGATTCCAAGCGCGCGCGCCGTAGGCATGGGCGGCGCCCTGAACGCGCTTGGGGTGTCGACGACAGCGCTCTACCTCAACCCGGCCAACCTTCCGCTCGCGCGCGTCTACCACATCGAGGCGCTTGGCGCGTTCTCGCCCGAAGCGCAGCGACAAACCTATGGGCTTGGCATCGTCGATTCCGTGCTCAATTCGAGCCATGTGTCCGGTGGCGTCGGAGGCACGTGGAACGAGATGGATCCGGACGGCCTCCACCGCACCTGGACCGACGCCCGCGGCGTCGTCGCGCTCCCTTTGGGGGATCACCTCTCGCTTGGCGCGACCGTTCGTTGGCTACGGGTTGACCAGTACCTCGGTCGCGGTCCGTTCGGCCCGAGCCTGCCGTCGGACGGTACCCCCAACGGCCCGATCTTCAACGCGCTCACCTTCGACGCCGGAGCGACGGGTACGATCGTCGAGGGACTCCGCGTTGCGGTGGTCGGACATAACCTGACCAACCCCGGAACGGCCCTCGCGCCGACGACCGGGAGCGCGGCCGTCGGCTACGCGACGCAGGTCTTTGCCGTCGAGGTGGATGGAATGCTCGACTTTACGACCTGGGGTAAGGCGCGAGGACGGCTGTCGGCCGGCGGCGAGCTCTTCCTCGCCGATCGCTACGCCTTGCGGCTGGGGTGGCAGTACGACGACGGGATGAAGCTCAACACGCCGTCCCTCGGGCTTGGGTACATCGACCCCCGATGGAGCGTCGAGCTCGGCCTCCGGCGCGACCTCGTGTCGGACCACGCGTCGACGCTGGGCGTGCTTTCCCTACGGTACTTCTACGACGCCCTCGGCACGGGCGCGACGCCCGCGGATGAGGGGGGAATGTAGGCGGACTAAAGGGAGGCCCGGTACAGCGCGGCGAGCTGGTCGCGCGTGACGGGTCTTGGATTGGACCGGTGGCAAGCGTCCTCGACGGCCTTGTCGGCGAGCCTGGGCACGTCGGCCTCCGTCACGCCCTCCGAACGCAGTCCCTCGGGCAATCCGACACGCTTTCGAAGGTCTCGAAGGGCTCCCGAGCAGGACCCGGCGCGCGGCTCGAGAACGCCGCGGATGCGTTCGAGCTTCGCGTGGGCCGCAGACTCGTTGAACTCGACCACGGCCGGCAGGCAGAGGGCGTTGGCGAGGCCGTGGTGTAGGCCCTTTTCGCTCGAGAGCGGGTGCGCAAGCGAGTGGCACGCGCCGAGGCCCTTCTGGAAGGCCACCGCGCCCATCATCGCGGCCTTCATCATGCCGCCCCGGGCCGCCAGATCGTCGCCGCGCTCGACCGCCTGCGCCAGGTGCGCCGCGCAGAGCTCGAGGCCGCCGAGGGCAATAGCGTCGGCCATGGGGTGGTCGCCGAGCGAACAATAAGCCTCGAGGCAGTGCGTGAGGGCGTCGAAGCCCGTCGCCGCCGTCACGCGCGGCGGCATCGAGCGGGTGAGCTCCGGGTCGAGCAATGCGACCTTGGCGAGGAGGTGCGGGCTGAAGATGACGGTCTTGCGCCCGGTGGTCTCGAGCGTCACGACGCCCGAGCGGCCGACCTCGCTGCCGGTCCCCGCCGTCGTAGGCACCGTGACGATGGGAGGCACCGTCGGGCCGATGAAGCGACCGCCGTCCACGGCGTCGTCGTAGTCGGCCAGGGGGCGGTCGTGTGTCACCTTCAGGGCGATGAGCTTGCCCGTATCGAGCGGCGAGCCCCCGCCCACGGCAACGACGCACTCGGCCCCGTGGCCGGTGTACGCCGCGACCCCGTCGAAGACGTTCTTTTCGACCGGGTTCGGCGCGACGTCGTCGAACGTGACGGCGGAGACTCCGCCTCGTTCGAGCGCGTCGCGGACGCGTTCTGAGATGCCCGCGCGGACGACTCCGGGGTCGCATACGACCAGGGCACGCTTGGCGCCGATCCTGCGCACGTGCTGCGCCACGGTGGATACGACCCCGGGGCCGAAGACGATCGTCGTGGGAAAAGACCAGGTGACGGACGGTTCGCTCATGGCCCCTCCGCGCCGCTCATACCACGTCAAACCGTCTCGAAGTAGCGGACGAGCTCCCAGCCTGTGACCGCACGCTCGTATTGCCTGCACTCCCAGTCGCGCGTTCGCACGAAGTGATCGACGAACGCGTCGCCGAGCAGGGCCCGGACCGTCGTGCTCTCTGCGAGACGCGCGGTCGCCTCGCGGAGCGTGCGCGGAAGCGGCGCGAGATCGCGCCGGGCCGACGCATCGGCGCCGACGGGCGGAGGCGGCTCGGTCCGCTGCTCGACCCCCCACAGACCCGCGGCGAGCGTCGAGGCCATCGCGACGTAGGGGTTGATGTCGGCCGCCGTCTGCCTGTATTCGAGCCGCGTGGACTTGGCGTTGCCCGGGATCGCCCTGATGGCGCACGTACGGTTCTCGACCCCCCAGCTCGCGTTGAGGGGCGCCCACACGCCGGGCACGTAGCGCTTGTAGCTGTTGATCGTCGGCGATACGAGGGCGGTCATGTCCGGCATGAGACCGACCTGTCCGGCCAGATAGAACCTGGCCGTCTCGCTCAGCTTGTTCGGCGCCGTATCGTCGAAGAACACGTTCTTGCCCTCCTTCCACAGCGATTGGTGGAGGTGGCCGCTCGAGCCCGGAAGGGTCTCGTTCCATTTGGCCATGAAGGTCACCGAGTAGCCGAGACGAGCCGCGGTCTGCTTCATTCCCGTCTTGAAGAGGGCGGCCTTGTCGGCGGCGCGGAGCACGTCGTCGTACTTGATGGCGACCTCGTAGACGCCCGGACCCGTCTCGGTGTGCAGCCCCTCGATGGGGATTCCGAACCGATCCATGTCGTCGAGGATCGCGTGGCACAGGTCCGCATTCTGACCCTCGCGCACCCAGGAGTAGCCGAACATTCCCGGCGAGAGCGGCGACAGGTTCCGGAAGCCCTTCTCGTGCAAAGACTCGGGCGTCTCCTTGAAGACGAAGAACTCGAACTCGGCACCCATCGACGCGGCGAAGCCCATCGACCGCGCCCGCTCGACGGTCCGGCGCAGCAACCCTCGCGGGCAGGCGGGGTGCGGCGCCCCGTCCTTCTGCAGGAAATCGAGGAGAAACGCGGCGGTGTCGGGCTCCCATGGAAGGACGCGGAACGTCGACGGGTCGATCCGGGCGAGCACGTCCGGGTACCCGGTATGCCAGCCGGTGAGCGTCGCGTTGTCGTAGAGGACATCCGCCGCATCCCAGCCGAAAATGACGTCGCAGAAGCCGATCGGCTCGGCGAGTGCGCCCCAGAATTTGTCGAGCGACAGGTACTTTCCGCGCAAGACGCCGTCGACGTCGTAGCCGCCCACCTTGACGCGGCGGATGCCCTGCGCCTCGAAGGCGTCCCGAAGCTGCTTTTCGTCCATGGCCGAGCTTACCCCGGCGTCCGCGCCTTCAGCGCGAGAGCTTCACGTAAGCGTCGACCATCTGTTCGAAGGCCGCCGCGACGAAGAGCCGGGCGTCGGCCACCGACTCCGGCGGGTCGCCGGGCGCGGCGACGGGAAAGTCGCGCTGCTCGGCGTGAAACTGCGCCCCGATGACGGGCCACGCACGGTCCTTCGACCGGAACGCTTCGGGCACAGTGTCGCACCAGCCCGCGCCGCTCGGGTTCGGGAAAACGCTGTCGCGCGGTCCGGCGGCGACCACGTCGGGCGCGCAAAAGGCGCTCGTGGCGAGGAGCTCGAAGCGCTCGAGCGGCCCGCCCGAGAGGAACGCGTCGGGCCGGATCGCGTCGGAGTGGAGCTCGGGGAGCGCCTGCGTGGACGCGCGGCGGAATGGTCCCGCGAGGTCCAAGAAGAGCGGGTCGTTCGGCGCGAACTCAATCTTCGCGCGCGGGGGGTGAGGATCGGTCGGCCAGGCTCGCTCGACGTCGGCCGGGGAGGCGAAGCCGCGGATCCTGCGACCGCTCGTGCGCCGCAGCACGTGATCGATGAGGCGAAGGTCGTCCTCGGGAGCCCCGTCGCCGCGCCGCGCCTCGAGCAGCGCCAGGAGCTGAGCGCCCCCGCAGAACCCAAGGAACGGCGCGACGCGGTTTCGCACGGCGGACGTGAGCTGGCCCATCCCTCCGGCGCGCGCGTCGCGGAGCGGGTCCCAGTACCAGCGCTTGGGGTGGAGCGGGTCGGGCCCCGTCTCGGGAGCGTAGTCCCAGTCGTTGGAGCCGCTGAGGACCGCGATCGGCGGCGGGCTGCTTTGCGAGAGCAGCTGCGCGTCCAGGAAGGGGTCGTCGCCCTCGATCGACTCGAGGGCCTCACCCGCTTCGTCGCTCGGCGGGGCGTCGAGCGCCTCGCCGTGCGGGCCGAGCGAGCGCGCGTAGCGATCGTCCCGCCCGAGGGCCGGGAGAAGCCGCGCGAATCGGCTCTGCAGGAACTTGGCGTGGTACGCGTCGTTGCACATCTCTCCGCCGGGCGTGAGGTGCGACTCGCCGGAGGGGTTCGCGTTCACGCTGAGGATCCAAGGGGCGGCGAGGATCGGGCGCCGATCGTCGGCCCGGTACGCCGCGATCTCGCGCACGACCGGCGTGGCGCCCGCGGCAGGGAGGCCGTCGGCGCCCGTGGCTCCGTTCATGACCAGGCGCAGCGACCGGATCGCGCGGCCTTCCGGCAGCGTGACCAGCCGGCGGCGCAGGGGAAGGATCGTCCCGTCGGGGCGCACGGGCTCCGTCGCTACGGTGGCGAAACGGCGTCCGTCCTCGCTTACCTCGAGCGCGTAGTGCACGGGACTCCATGCGACGACGTACGCGCGCCCGCTCGGTTGCCGTGGAATGCTGACCGCGTCGAACCCGAGGACCAGGCGGATCCGGTCGACGGGCTGGGCCTCGTCGAGATCGATCCGCAGCACCCAGCGCGACTGCCCCGCCGCGCCGACCCAGCGTCGCGCGTACGTTCCGTCGATGGCGTCGGCCGCGCGAAACCCCGGATAGGCGCCGTCGTCGGTCGCGCGCCCTCGTCGAAGCACGTCCTCGGCCCCCTCGATGGCCTGCACCTCTCGCACGACCGGTGGCCCGGCGTTGGTGCGATCGACCACCAGCCGCAGCGCGCACGCCTCGGCGTCAACGAACCAGGAACGGCGCGTGGGCAGCGCGGCGCCGTGCGCGGGCGCGTCCGACGTCTGCCCGGCGCCCGGGAGGGGCAGCCATCCATCGTCACTGGTGGCTGGGGCCGGCTCGCATCGAAGGGCGCCGGGTATCGTCGGCCGGATCTCCCACCGAAAGTCGGTCGGGATGCCGCTCGAAGGCGAACTCCCGAAGCGCGCGCGCAGCAGGGTCAAATGCGCGGGGCGGGCGAGGACGGCGGCCCACTTCCATTGGGTCTCGCCAGGGCGCCCGGTCCACTCGGTCTCGTCCTGGCCGTCGACGGCGAGGCGGGCGGCATCGCCGCTCGGATCGGCCGCGCGCACGGCGACGACGTCCGGCGTCCGAAGCGCGTCCCGGGCGGATTCGCGATCATGGATTGCACCGACCGCCGCCCCGGCGAACGCCCGGTCCGCCGACGGGACGACCGTGAGGAGCGCGGCGGCCAACGCGATGGTGGCCGCGGTGCGGGCCCGCGGCGCCCTTCTACAATTGCGGTCCGACGTCACGAACTCCCGAGTCATTTTCGCGGGCTTTCTTACGAAATCCAAGGCGCGCCTGGCAAGCAGGCAGGCGGCGAACCTACATCGGCCGCACGGCCAGGTGGTGTACGTCCCCCAGGCGCACGAGCATGGGCCCACGATCGCCGAACTCGAACGACGTGATCGATGCGGTCGGGCATGCGACGTGCGACCGGAACCGTCCGAGCGGCATTCCGAGCAGGGCGCACACGAGGACCCGGACCGTCGCCTTGTGGCTCACGAGGACTACGTGACCCTCGCCGTGCGCTTCGCGTACTCGATGGACGACGGGGAGCGCGCGCGACGCGACGGCAAAGGCGGTCTCGCCGCCCGGCGGTGAGGCCAGGGACGGATCTTGGCGCCATGGGTCGAACAGGGCCGCGTCCGTCTGCGCGACCTCTGTCTCGACCCGGCCCTCCCAGGCTCCGTACGCGATCTCGCGCAGACCGTCCTCGATGATCGGCTGGAGCCCGCACGCCCGCGCCGCGGGCTCCGCGGTCATCCGTGCGCGAACCTTGGGGCTGCAAAAAAGCGCCCGGGGGGCGAGGGCCGCGATCGCGCGTCCGACCCGCTCCGCCTGTTCGTGACCATGGTCGGTGAGCGGCGGATCGAGGTCTCCGCAAAGTATCCCTTCGGTGGCCTGCGCCGTGTCGCCGTGGCGCACGAAGTGCAGCGTGAGCATTGGGCCGAAGATGGTAGCAGGTGCATCCGGCGGCTCTCAGCGAACGAGAGGGATCGACGGCTCGAAAGCGTGCGCATCCGCGAGCGTGCGCGCGGCGAGATCCTTGTTCGGGTCTCCCTCGGCGACGACCGATGCAGCACGGGCGCGCAGGAGCGACGCGGCGAGATCCGCGAGCTCGGGCTCCCGGGGCTCGCGCGGGTCGCCGACGATGGCTCGCGCAAGCCGCTCGCGGTCCGCCGCGGACGCGTCGAGCGCGCGTACGCGGTCGCTCGTGCCTCGCGGCTCGGGTTCGAATCGATCGAAAATCGCGGCCGGCACGAGGTGGCGCGCCACGGCACGCCCCCAACGCGGCTCGTACGTCATCTCCACGGGTCGCGCGGCGGCCAGCGACGAGAGCGCCGCCTCGCCGGGTGCGCCGCTCAGCTCGAGGTCTCGCCGGAGGGGCAGGAGCGCGGGGTCGGTGTCTCCTATCGAGAGCGTCCGGCGCGCCACGCCCACCGGTACGAGGGTCACGTCGGCCCGGATTGCCCCGCGCGCCGCCGACGCGAGCGACTGCCGCGTGAGCCGAGGGTCGGTCACGAGCACGACGCACCCGGCCGGCAGCTCGCCCCACGCGACGTCGTCCCAGACGCTCGTCCCGGTGGTCGCGCGCTCGTCGAAGCGCGTGACCGTCCGATCGGTCGCCTCGACGGGAATCGTCGCCTCGAGCAACCAGATCATCGAGGCGCTCGCACGAGCGAAGGGAATGCGGGCGCGAACGACGGCGCGGACGATGGCTTGCATCGCGACGCCCGCCAGTACACACCCCGACGCGAACGACGCGAGGACCGGCGCCCCATAGCGGGTCGGTCCGACGGGCGAGCCCAGCCGCCCGCACGCCAGGCCGGTAGCGGCGAGGGTCGCAAGTGCACAAGCCAGCGGCCGCGCCGGCGCGACGAACGCGGCCAGGCCCGTCCCGAGCAGGCCGAGCGCGCCGACGAGCGTTCCCACCTCGGCCCCGACGAAGCCCGCCGCCGATGCGACCGCGGGGCCGCCGCTCTCACCCGCCCACGCGAAGCCCAACGCCGTGCTCAGCGGGTCCCCCGTCGCCCGCGCGCGCGCCATCGCCACGGCCAGCGGGAGCAGGCCTGCGAGGAGCCACGCGGCGCGCCGCGGGTCCGTCGCCGCTTCGGCGAACCCTCGGCGGGCGGTCGCGCTCGTGGCGACGAAGGCGGCGCACCCCGCGACCGCGCACGCGCCGACGAGAGGTTCGTGCCCGATGGCAGCTCCCAGCACGAGGGGGAGGGCGCTCCAGGCGCGCTCGGACCCCGTCGCGGCCGCGCGAACGAGGACACCGAGCGGCAGAAGGACCAGCAGCGCTCCAGTCACCGAGCCCCCAACCGAACCGCTCTCGACTTGCCAAGGCGGAGCGAGGAGCGCCGAGGCCGAGGCGATCGCGGCGACGCACGGACCGAGCGAGCGCGTCGGCGCGCAGGCCCCGAGCAGGCGCGCGGCAAGCGCGTACGTCACCGCGCCGGCGGCTCCGACGGCGAGGCTTCCGCCGAGGGCCGCTCGCGTCGCCAGCGTCCCGATCGGGAGCGGAGCCAAGAGCGTGCCCGTCGCGACGTCGAGTGCCCGCCACGGGCCCGCGCGCAAGCCGAGGACCCGAGCGACCCCGGCGTCGTGCGCCGCGTCCGCGCTGTCGACCGCGTGCGCCGCGGCCAGGCACGCGGGGGCGAGCACCGAGAGGGCGAGCATCGCGGCGCCGAGATGCTTCCGCTGTGCGGACACGCCGCGATGCTACATTGCCCCCCTGCCCATGGCCCGATTCATCGACGAGCTCAAACGCACCCACCACCTGAGCGAGCTTCGCGCCGCGGACGAGGGGAAGGTGGTGGTCCTCTTCGGGTGGGTGTCGAGCTACCGCGATCACGGCGGCTGCGTCTTCATCGATTTGCGCGATCGCGAAGGGATCACGCAGCTCGTCTTCGACCCGGAGCTCGCCGGGTTTGGGGCGGAGCCCAAGGGGGCCCATGAGATTGCCCGGTCGCTCCGGAGCGAGTGGGTGATCGGCGTGCGCGGCGTCGTGAAGGGCCGGGGCGGGAACAAGAACCCAAAGCTCGCGACGGGAGAGATCGAGGTGCACGTCGTCGAGCTTTCGATCTTCAACAAGAGCGACACCCCTCCTTTCGAGATCGCAGATCAGATCGACACGAGCGAAGAGAAGCGCCTCCAGTACCGGTATCTCGACCTTCGGCGGGCCACGCTGCAGAAGACGCTCCGCGTCCGCCACCGCGTCCACCAGGTCACTCGGCGCTACTTCGACGAGCGAGGCTTTCTCGAGCTCGAGACGCCCGTCATGGTGAAGTACACCCCCGGCGGGGCGCGCAACTTTCTCGTTCCCTCGCGCCTCCACGCGGGCAAGTTCTACGCGCTCGCAGAGAGCCCGCAGCTCTTCAAGCAGCTCTACATGGTGGCCGGGTTCGAGCGCTACTTCCAGATCGTGAAGTGCTTCCGCGACGAAGACCTGCGGCTCGACCGGCAGCCGGAGTTCACCCAGATCGACGTCGAGATGTCGTTCGTCAACCAGGACGACGTCTTTCGCGTGATCGAGGGGCTCGTCTTCCGGGTGTGGAAGGAGGTCCTCGGCGTGGACCTCGCCGCCCTCTTCCCGACCGGTCGGTTTCCGCAGATGCCCTTCGAGGAATCGATGGGCAAGTACGGCAACGACAAGCCGGACCTGCGGTTCGATCTGCCGCACGTGGACCTCACAGAGGCGATCATCGAGACCGGCGGGGGAGGCGTTCCGTTCTTTTCGGCGATTGCGCAGAAGTTCGCGAGCGGGCAATACCGACGTGACCTACCCGCCGAGATCGTCAAGGCGTTGCGCGTGCCGGCGGAGCTCGCAGGCAAGCTATCGCGCGCGGAGCTCGACAAGCTGGAGGACTTTGTCAAGGGGATGGGTAGCAAGGGCCTCGCGAGGGCGAAGGTCGACGCGGAGGGCGGGTGGGTACAGTCGCCCCTGGCCAAGACGATCACGCCGGACCTGCGCCGCGCGATCAACGCGAAGGCGCAGGCCGGCGACGGGGACCTCTTGTTCTTCCAGTTCGGGCGCGAGGCGTCCGTGCAGACGGTGATGGCGAACCTCCGCCTTCACCTGGGCAAGAAGCTGGGCCTCATCCCCGAGACCGGGCATGGGGGTCGGTGGAGGTTCCTCTGGGTGGTGAACCCGCCGCTCTTCGAGTTCGACGACGAGCGCAAGACCTGGGTGGCAGCGCATCACGCCTTCACTCGGCCCCATGACGATTGTGTCGAGCTGCTCGACAAGGACCCGGGCAAGGTCCTCTGCTGGCGATACGATCTCGTGCTCAACGGCTTCGAGATCGGGGGTGGGTCGATCCGCCTTCATGATCCGGCGGTGCAGGCCAAGGTGTTCCGGGCCCTCGGAATCGCCGACGAGGACGCGCGGGCCAAGTTCGGCTTCTTGCTCGACGCGCTCCGATTTGGCGCGCCGCCGCATGGGGGGATCGCGATCGGCATGGACCGACTGGCGATGCTGCTCAGCGGCGCGGAGAGCCTGCGGGACGTGATTCCATTCCCCAAGACGCAAAAGGGAACCGATCTCATGACGGATGCGCCGAGCGCCGTGCTCCCTGAGCAGCTTGCGGAGCTGAAGGTGCGCGTGGTCGAGCCGCAAGGGTAGGAGCGTCCCGGCGCGTCACCGCTGCAGCAGCGCCCTCAGCGCCGCGAGCGGGTCGAACCCGAGCAGCGCTGGGATGTCCTTGCCCGTCACGCGCGCGACGCGCGCTCGGGCAGCGTCGATCGCCGGGCCCATGAACGCGAGCGGAGCGACCCTAGCCGTGATCGTGAGCAACCCGCGCAACGCGAAGCGCGCTCCGTCGAAGCCGAGTGCGAGGCCGACGGCCGCCGGGATCGGGGCAATCACGACGTCACGGACCGCCACGGCACGGCTCCACGCACCCGGGCGCGGGTCCGTCTGCAGGGCGCGGAACGTCGAGAGCTCGGCGAAGCACCCGAAGCCGAGCGGGCCGTAGCAATCCTCCACGGCGTCGGCGAAATGGCGATAGTCGCGGCGCCAATCGCCTGACAGCAGGCCGATCCCGGCGCGCAGCTCTTCGGGTCCGGCGATGAGATCGAAGGCGGGTCCCCGGCGGCGGGCTACGAACGCGGTCCACAGGTCTCCGCCGTCGAACAGGGCCAGACCGATCGTGTGTCCGTCGGCGCAGAGGGCGTCCATGGTCCGGCGCACCACGGGGGGCGTCGGAACCGGGATTCCGCGCAGCCGCTGCGGCCACGTGGCGATCGCCCCCTCGGCGATGAGGTCGCGGACGATCGTCACCAGATGCAGCGACTGCGCCGTGAGGTCGTCCTCGCGGCGTGCCCGCTCTCCGAAGCGTTCCATGATCTCGTCGAGCGCGCCCAGGCGCATCGAGAGGGCCCAGCTCGCGTGGTGCTGGCGGGCGAGCGGGCCGAGCGCCGAAGGAT
>Ga0070735_10001644_pt1 | contig 21183 bp, 14 predicted proteins | sample Coa_R1_FD_66443 | JGI IMG/M metagenome (GOLD analysis project Ga0070735, IMG submission 66443) | Surface soil microbial communities from Centralia Pennsylvania, which are recovering from an underground coalmine fire - Coalmine... | ecosystem: Environmental > Terrestrial > Soil > Unclassified ... | reverse complement strand
GAGGTGTCCGATCCCGTGGTTTGCGAGCTCGAAGTCTGCGCGGAATTTTGCGAATTCTGGCCGAAGACTGAATTGGAATTCGCTCCGAATGCGCCGGCGTTGCCGAATCCAGACGCTTGTGCCAGCCCGTTGGGACTGTTAAGCGATCCGTTCGCTCCCAAGGTAGCCGCGCCCGGAATGATGCCGCCGCCCACGCCGTTCATCGACATCTTGGCTTCGCCGAAATGCAGCAGCCTGAAATCTTTTCCAGTTAACGGATCTTTATAGCGCTTGCGCAGAAAGCGCTGCTGGTTGGTGTTTTCCAGATCCTCAATCTTCGCCGGGTAGCGGCCGAACTTCTTGTAATAGGCGCGAATGGCGCGCGAGTACTGCACACCCCGGTGGATCATCTCTTCTTCGCGGTCGCGCTTGATCTCGAAGGTGATTGAGGGCACGATCACCGCCGTCGCAATGATCATCAACGCCACAGTCAGCAGCAGAAGCAGCATGACGTAGCCTTGCTCGCCTTGCCGGCGACGAATTGTGGATCGAGAAAACATCGGATTGAGTAATTGGGAGATTGAGTAATTGGGTAATTGCGCGTCCGTTCGGCTTTTAAATTACTCAATTACCAAATTACCCAATTGCCAAATTGGTTCATCCTTGCGTGAGCGGTATGTTCTGCGGTGGACCGCTGTTGACCACGTCCTGCATCTCCACCGAGTTGGGAGAGATGCGGATCACTTTGTAGCGGCGGTCTACGATCTCGCCTTCTCCTGCCACGAAAACATCTTCGCCCAGTTTAAGAAATATTTTTTTAGGCTCGCCCGGCGAGCTGGCGAAACCATAAAACTTCAGAGGAATCGGCGGCGCCTGCGGCGGTGGAGGAAGTTTGTAAGCTGGATCCTGAGTTTGCGCGTCCGGCGTGCCCGGCGCGATCGGCTTCGGGATCACCACGTCTTCCGCCTGCGACATGAAAATGTTTCGACCCTTGCCCTCGTAAAGAGTCTTCTCGCTGGCCGCGAGTAAATCCAGGCGTAACGTGGGATCGAGACTTTCGGCGCGCGGCTTCTTGCTGGGCTTGGCCAGCCCGCGCGATATCGCCCGGGGCGCGACCATGGGCGCGGCAGCCTCTGCGCTCGACGAGGGCGCCGACGAGCCCGTGAAGAAAGGCATAACGAAGTACCCGAACGCCAGCACGGCGATGACCCCGAGTACAGCGGCCCACACGGCCTTCTTCTTGTTGTCGAATCCGAGTTGCACTACGATGCCACCTTCAAATAGGTTTCCAGTTTCATGCCCAATTTCACCGGACCCTTGGGCTCGCCTCCCAAAGAGACGCTGTCAATGATAAAAAACATCTGGTCTCTTTCCAGAGCATTGATGAACTTTGCAATGGAAGTGTAGTTCCCGACCAGATCGTATGCCAATTCCCAGCGCTGCAGGCCGGCGGTCGTGGTGTCAGCTGGCTTGAATGTTCCTTGCTCGATCCGCACCCCATTGGCGGCGGCGAGCTTGCCGAACTCCGTGGCGATCTGGGAGTTCTGGGCAGGGAATCGCTGCTGGTAAAAATCCTTGATTTCCTGGTTGGCGAGGACGACGCGGTGCGGCAAGTCTTTCAAGGGCGCGACCTGCCGGGTTTTGGTCATCAATTCGACTTGCAGGCGATTCAATTCCTGGCGCCGGCTGTCGGCCGAGCCGATCAGTGGCGAAAAGTACAGCAATCCGGCCAGCAGATCGACTCCGGCCATCACCGCGATGGCTGTGGTCAGGTTCTTCCGGGTTCGCCGCAGATCCGGCATCAGTGCTTACTCCTGTTAGCCAATTCGGTCTTGGGCTTAGCCTCAGCCGGTGGGTTCGCCGCAGGACTGCTCGCCGGAGACACGTCGGCCGCCGACGGCAATTCTTCCGGGATGTAAATTGCCGCAATTTCAAACACCTCCGTATCGCCGGTCGGGGTCTCCGTGTGCGACTCGCGGATGATATTGGTCTGCGCGAATCGCCGCGACTCTTCCATGCGGCGCGCGAGTTCGATAGCGCGGTCGCGCGAATCGCCGGCGACCGTCATAGTCAGAAGGAGTTGATTGTCTTCGTCCAATTTTGGGGTGATCGCCACCAGATGCACTCGCGGCGGCATCACCTTCTCCAGATTCTCCAGCACGCGCGTCCAGGAGAACGATTTGCGCTCGATCAGCTGGTTCAGGAACTGCGACTCGTCGCGCGTGGTGCGATTTTCCGGCCGATTCAGAAACGCTTCGGCCTCGGAGCGAATGCGGTCGCGCTCGGCGATGAGATCGCGCGTTTTCGCGATGGCGCTTCGATCCCGGCGCGCAGCCATCCATCCGGTCACATCCAGCACGAGGAGCGCGAGCGTCAGGAGTGCGACCGCGCCCGCGGTAGTGCCCCAGCGCATCCAAAACTGCCGCGCGTCTTCATACGGCTGGCTCGCGAGATTGATGTCTAGACGCATTTACGAAATGAGTGCTCCCACCACTCCGGCCATTCTCCAGCGCGGCACGGAGCCGCCTGCGCTTCTGCCCAATTGCGTGGAAGAAACCAGTTCCTGCACCTCTGCTCCAGTCTGCGCCCGCAGCGCGGGAGCGGCGCCTCCCGACTCCGGCAGTCCGGCAACATAAATCTGCTCGATATTTAGATGGTACGTATCCTGAAAAAAGACCACTGAGGGATAGACCTCCTCGGCGAGTTGCTCGCCGGAGATCGTCACCCCACGCGTATTTTCCAGCGTCCGAAACAGCTGCAGCTGGCCTTCGTTCAGAATGGCGATACTGGTGGTATGGGCGTCGACTTTCACCACTAGTGTCGGGCGCTTCCCATCCGCCGCGCCTAAAGCTGCGAGGGTGGACGGCAACACCACCCCTGGATTGAATCCGGCATCGCGAAAGGCAGCTTCATAGTCTTCAATCACGCTGCCCAGCGATACCGCCGCCACCACCCGAACTTCATCGCTGAACTTCTGGGCATGATAGGAAACCTTGGCTTTTTCCACGTCAAAGGGCAGTGACTTCTTCAGGCGAAAACGCACCACGCCGAGCGCTTCGTCGTGATCGGAGGGCAGGGTATCGAATTCCACCAGCATCACGCGGACGGCTGCATCGGGGACAATCGCGATGACGTCTTTGGATCGTCCGGCTACGTCGCCCAGCGCGCTTTCGATGCCGTTGCGCACGGCTGCGCGTTGCCGCAGGTTGTTCTCGACCAGGTCGGGAACAACGCTGCCCGGGGCCAGTTCGTGCGCCGCAGAAGCTTCCAGTCCGCCGCCGTTCTCGATGATGCGCCCAGCGAGAACACGATCTGCCGCGATTTCGCAAGCCAGCTTCGGTTTGGGTACGTTTGTAGTTGGACTCATTCCCGAGTACGCCCTTGAGAGATACCTGTGCCTCTATAAATCAGAAACCGTATTGTGCAGAAATGCAATAGCTGAGAAAGCACATCCAAGGTTTCAAAGTTTCATGGTTTCAATGTTTCAGAGTTTTTGTGGCGGGATGAAGGGAGCGTCGTTCTTACCGAGACGCTGCAACCTTGAAACCTTGCAACCCTGAAATGTTGAAACCTTGCTTTTATCGCATGGCCTCAATAAACGTGACCTTGTTGATCTCCTTCAGCGTGGTCATGCCGAGCCGGACTTTATCGAGCGCCGATTCGCGCAGGAATCGCATGCCTTCTTCTCGCGCGGCGCGGCGGATTTCCGACGTCGGCTTTTTCGCCAAAATCATCTCCCGCACGCGGTCGCTCAAATCCAGCAGTTCGTGAATCGCGGTACGGCCACGGAATCCCGTGCCGGCGCACTCGATGCATCCCGGACCTTCGTAGAGCGGAACTTTGCCCCATTGCTGCGGATCCAAGCCGCTGGCTTCCAGAACGTCAGGCGGATAATGCACCTCGGTGCGGCAAGAATCGCAAATCAAGCGCACCAGCCGCTGCGCCAGAATGCAGTTTAACGCGGAAACAAAGTTGTAGGGCTCAACGCCCATATTCAGAAAGCGGCCGATCACGTCGACGACGTTGTTGGCGTGGACGGTGGTGAACACCAGGTGCCCGGTCAGAGCGGATTGAATGGCGATCTGCGCCGTTTCGGTATCGCGGATTTCGCCGACCATGATCTTGTCGGGGTCGTGACGCAAAATGGAGCGCAGTCCGCGGGCAAAGGTCAATCCCTTTTTCTCGTTGACTGGAATCTGGGTGATGCCGCGAAGCTGGTATTCGACCGGGTCTTCAATGGTGATGATCTTGTCTTCGTCGGTCTTGATTTCGTTAACCGCGGCATACAGTGTGGTCGTCTTGCCGCTCCCGGTCGGTCCGGTGACCAGCACCATGCCGTAGGGCTCTTTGATATAGCGGCGGAACTTGCGAAGGTCTTCTTCGTCAAAACCGACGACATCGAGAGTCAGGGTGCGGAACTTCTCGCTCATCGACTCTTTGTCGAGCACGCGGAGCACGGCGTCTTCGCCATGAATCGAGGGCATGATTGAGACGCGGAAGTCGATGGCGCGGCCGTTATACTTCACGCGGAAGCGGCCGTCCTGGGGCACGCGGCGCTCGGAAATATCGAGTTCGCTCATGACCTTGATACGTGAGATGACGGTCGAATGATGTTCTTTGCCGATCGGCGGCATGGCCTGCGTGAGCACGCCGTCAATACGGAACTTGATCACGACCGAGTCGTCGCGGGTTTCGATGTGAATGTCGGAAGCCCGCCGCTGCAGGGCTGTAAAAATTGTGGTGTCAACCAGGCGGATGATCGGGCTGCTATCGCCCGCCGCCGTGAGCTTGTCGATGGTCAGCGTTTCTTCGGCGCCAGTATTCTCGTCTTCGCGAATGATCTGGAAGCCTTCGCTGGCCTCTTCCAGCACGCGCTGCGACTGCTCGGTCTTTTTGAGAATGTCGGAGATCTGCTTAAGCGTCGAAACCTTGGTGACGATGCGCTGTTTCAGCAGCAGGCTGATCTCGTCGATCATCATCAGCTGGCTGGGGTCGGCAATCGCGATGGCCAGCTTGCCATCACCGGTCTCTTCGAGGGGCACGAAGTTGTAGCGGAACATCAACTCGACTGGAATTTTCTTGAATAGTTCGTGATGCAGCTCGAAGCCACTGAGGTCGATGAACTCGCACCGGTAGCGCCGCGCCACGTCCTGCGCCCGCTCCAGGTCGGTCACGGGATTCCCGGTCGGGCTGATCGGCCCGCCGTTGCCGCCATTCACGAAGAGTGATTTCTTTTCCGCCATCGACATTCACTTACCCCACTGCATCTCTAACGCCGCTCTCAGTGCACTCCCAAGGTAAAGATCGGCATATAAAGGGAAATCAAAACGCCGCCCACGAAAATCGCCATGACGATCAGAATGAGAGGCTCGATCAGCGCCATTGCGGCCCCCAGCGCTGTTTGCACGTCTTCCTCGTAGAATTCTGCCACCGAATTCAGCATGGCCGGCAGCGCGCCGGTCGATTCGCCAACTTCAATCATCTCGACTGCAAGCTCGGGGAAAATCTTTTGCTCTTCCAGGCTTGGTGCCAGTCCCTGTCCTTCGCGCACCCGGATGCCGGCCCGCGCCACACCCTTTAAAATGCGGCGGCTGCTCATGGAAGAGCCCGCCGTTTCCATTGACGGCACGAGCGGCAAGCCGCCCTGCAGCAGGGTGGAAAGCATCCGAGAAAAGCTTGCCACCTGGTGCTTCAGCCGGATGTCTCCCAACAGCGGCGTGCTCAAAATGATGCGATCAATGCGGTCCGCCCCGCGATCGGTATCTTTCCAGCGCCAGAACACGAAGATAGCGACCACCAGCCCGATGAAGACAAACGGCGCGTACTTTTGCGCGTTCTCGCCTACTCCCAGCATGAAGACCGTGATGGCGGGCAATTTCGCATCGAGGCTGTGGAATAAGTCGGCGAATTTGGGAACGACATAGGTGAACAGAAACGTCACCATGATCGTCACCACGGCGATCAGCAGCGTGGGATAGATCAGCGACACGAAGAGCTTCTTGCGGAAAGTCATGGCCAGCCGCTGAAAATTGATGTAGCGGGTCAGCACTTCGTCGATGTTTCCGCTCTTTTCGCCAGCCATCAGCGTGGTCGTATAAATCTTTGGAATAATCCCCTGCGAGGCGAAGGCATCGGAGAGCAACTCTCCGCCCTTAACCCGGTCGCGCACGTTCTCAAGAATCTGCTTCAGTTGAGCGTCTTTCTGGCGTTTGATCAGCAGTTCCAGCGAGTTCAGAATCGGCAGCCCGGCGCGGATGAGCGTCAGGAACTGCTGGTTGAAAACCAGCCACGTGCCCTGCTTGACCTTCCTACGCCGGCGCAGCGAGACCCCGCCCGCCAGCATGCCCTGCGGCTTGACCCAATAGACAAGGTAGCCTTGTTGGGAGAAGCGGTCGCGCACCTCAGCTTCGGAGTACCCTTGCTCGATGTGCTGGTGTACCCGGCCGCGATCATCCGCGATTTTTACTACAAATTCCGCCATTTGCCGATATTTCTACGAATCCAGGTGGGGGCCTAACCGCCCCAGTCTAACATTGCAACTTCTATTCTATGCGCTGATCCCATCCAAAACCGCTCCGCGACGGTACTCAAGTAACCTACTGCCCCAACTCTCCTTCCACCACCTCCGTCCCGGTAGGTGGCTTGAACTGGAAGCGGGTATCGGCAATGGGGACATCTTCTTTCTGATCGCTGAACTGGTATTCGGTAGCCGACCCATCCACCGCCTGAAGAATGAGCCGCACAATGCGATGCTCTGGAGTAATTTCAAGCACGATTTCGTTGAGTTGATCCGCCATCGCCGATGGCACCCCTCGCAAAACCACATCCCCAGACCGCAGAGGCGCGATGTCCGGAGCCAGGGATAATCCCCGTAACTCTTTCTCCAGCTTTGTCTTACCGAGCAAAAACGCCAACGGCGACCGTATGTCCTCTAACTTTTTCGCGGCTGACTTCCGAGCCTGATGGTCCTCGGGCACGTAAAACCACGCATCTTTCCCGTTGCTGACAAACAGCTTCTCTTTGGGAGAACGGTACTCCCAACGCATCTTGCCAGGTTTTTTCAACCAAAGTGTTCCGCCTTCGGTCCGGTCCATCCCAGAGCCGCGATAGATCTCGATAAACTCGGCCTGCAGTGCCTGCAGGTGGTTGTAGTGGGCGTCGACGGCGGCGGCGATTGGCTTGACGTCGGGGGCACCCGCGGCAGTTGCCGCTAATGCAAACACCATCGCAAACCTGGCAAAGAAAATTACACTTGGGGAGCGCACCCTGAAGTCTTCCGCCTTCTCTTTAGACACCGCAATCGAATCTGAAAGGGAGTTGAAAGTTCATTTTAGCCGTTTTATGGGAGCCGCGCTCCGCCACGTTTGCGTCCGTTGATGCGTAAGCAAAATGGTTCGGCTTCAGTGGCTTCGCTTGCATTTGTTATTAGATTCCCTTAGCTTTCGCTTATTCGCTCAATCTCTTCGTGCGGAGCTCTCACATGCAACGCGGGAAACCTGTCCTCCTGCTGGGTGTGTTGTTGGTCCTGTCGCAGTTCTACCTGTTTGCGCAAGACTCCGATAAGATGCGGGTTCTGGCGCTGGAGAATGCATGGAACGAAGCCGAAAGCCACAACGACACCAAAGCGCTGGCTTCGCTGCTGGCTCCGACTTTCGTTTACACCGATGCCGACGGCTCCGTGATGGATAGGGATCAACTGCTGGCGAGTGTCCGCGCTTCCCGTTCGACGCAGATCGTCAATGAAGGAATGAAGGCGGAATCCTACGGGACGGCAATGGTGGTGACCGGCTCCTATCGTGAGCAGGGAACAGAAAACGGCAAAGCTTATACGCATCGCGGACGCTTCACCGACACCTGGATATTGAAAGATGGCCAGTGGCTCTGCGTTGCGAGTCAGGAAACACTCATCGCGCACTAGGATCGAACGGGCGACAACGCCAGAAATCATTTGCCCTTTGCCCGCCTCTCCGGATAACTTGCCTTGCATATGAAAGTTGCGATCCAGGGAGAATTGGGTTCGTTCAGCCATGAAGCGGCCGAGCGGATGCTGCGGCGCTGCACCGTAGTGCCGTGCGCGCGCTCGGCGGATGTATTTGACCGCGTCGAAGAGGAATCGGTTGAGGCGGCGGTGATCCCGATTGAGAACACGCTGGCCGGAACGGTTGCCGAGCATGCGGATCTGCTGGTCGCGCGAGCTGTATTCATTCAAGCCGAATACTTGCTGCGGATCGTGCACAACGTGATCGCAGCGCCGGGCGTTCCATTGCGCGGGCTGCGGCGAGTGCTCTCGCATCCGGTTGCGCTCGATCAGTGCCGCGATTTCTTTCGGCATCATCCGCAAATTCAGGCGGTTCCGTTTTACGACACAGCCGGCAGCGTGAAGCACGTAATCGCCGATCATTTGAAAGATGCGGCGGGTATTGCGGGAAAGCAGGCAGCGCGCGAATATTCGGGGGAGATCCTGCAGGCGGGGATCGAAGACGACAAGCAAAACTTTACGCGATTCTTTCTGATTCGCAAGCTCCGGCACGGGCGGAAAAAGCCCCACTTCTCGCACACAACGCGAGAAATGGGGCACCCGGCGCTGGATGATTTCGACCGGCGCATGATTCCGCGCCGAGCCAACAAGACCTCTATTGCGTTTCATGTGAAGAATACGCCGGGCGTACTATTCAAATCGCTCAGCGTGTTTGCGCTGCGCGACATCAGCTTGAGCAAAATCGAATCGCGCCCCATGCGCGGTCGGCCCTGGGAATACGTCTTTTATGTGGACTTCCTGCGCGGCGATGACGAACCCGCGCGCAATGCCTTGCGGCACCTCGGCGAGGTGGCAGATTTTGTGAAGGTCCTGGGAATCTATCCCAGCGCGCGAGCGAGCAAGCCTTGATTTTGGGCTGCAAAAGGGCGCGCGTTCTTCCGGTCCGTCGTCACATCCGACTGTGATCCGGCACACATTCTGTCCGCACGCACCCTCCTACACTGGCTCTGGTCCTTATGAGGACCGGGCAATTCTATTTACAGGAGGGTGTATGCGTTTTGTGAAGCTGCTAAGCGTTCTGTTTTTTGCATTGGCTGTCGTCGCGATGGCGGCAGGAAACAAGCTGGGAATTCGCGATGTGAACCACGTCAAATTTGACGTCGCCACTCGCATCGGAAGCGCTGTATTGCCGGCGGGTGAGTATACCGTGCGCCATACCATGTCGGGCGAGGAACATGTAATGGTGTTCAGCCGCGACGGAAGCAAGGATGAGTTCAAGGTAAAGTGCACGCTGGTTCCGTTGGAACAAAAGGCGCAGCAGAGCCAAACCGTTTATTCGGTGGATGCGGCGAACCAAAGAGTGCTGCAGGAAATGGTGTTCCGCGGCGACACCGCCAAGCACGTCTTCTAAGTAGCGCCAGCCGGTTCGCAGGATAGGCCCGCTCTCGATCCAGGGAATCCGACACTGCCCTTGGTACGATCGCCCATTGCGCCATGCTTGGCGCTTCGATCCGTCCAGGCATGGCATGGGCTTTCTTGCGACTGCTCACTTCCGAGTACGCCTCTCCATTTAGCGCTTGCAAGGATGTGGCCTGCGCGTTAGCCTCTGCACCTTGGGCACGTTCCGCAAATGAAATAAGGGAATATATTCAAGATCTTACGGGAATGATTCCGGCGTCTCTGAAACCTTTCCCGGGAGAGTATCATCTAAACTTGAGCGAGTTACACTCAAGGAGAATCATGAGCCAGCAGACGCCCGTTGAGCGCACTCCTAAGAATAAGGAAACAAACGAACAAAAGGCTCTCCCCGTACTGCCTGTGCGGGACACGGTCTTGTTTCCCCATGCTGTCTTGCCCCTCACTGTGGGGCGCGAGAGTTCAGTTCAACTGATCAATTCTTTAGGGGAAGATAAGACCATCATTGTCGTGGCCCAGCGCGAGGCGCGGGTCGACGCGCCCCAACCCAGCGATCTTTATAACGTAGGAACTTCCGCCGTCGTCCACAAAGTAGTCAAGATGCCCAACCAGAGCCTATTTGTCTTTGCTGAAGGCCTGGAGCGGGTGCGGTTGGCGGACTTTACGCAATTAGCGCCCTTCATGAGTGCGCATTATGTCACGCTGCCCGAGGGGACGGCGCCACTCGCGACTTCGCAAATCGAAGCTCTGCAGCGCAATGTGCTGACGCTGTTTCAGCAAATCGTCGCGGGATCGCCAACGCTTTCCGATGAACTCTCGACCGTGGCCATGAATATCGACGAGCCCGGACGACTGGTTGATTTCATTGCCTCATCGCTGCCCTCGTTGTCAACGCCAGACAAACAGGACACGCTCGAGACCCTCGACGTTCACGTGCGGCTGGAAAAGATTAACCAGCACCTGGCCAAGGAGCTCGAGGTCCAGCAACTGCGCAACAAGATTCAGAGCGAAGTGCAGGATCGCGTGCAGCAGACGCAGCGCGAATACTATCTGCGCGAGCAGATGAAGGCCATCCAGAAAGAGCTGGGCGAGCAGGACGAAGGCCAACGCGATGTCGAAGACCTGAGGAAGAAAATCGAAGAAGCGGGCATGCCCGATGAGGTCAAGAAAGAGGCGCTGAAGGAATTGGGCCGGCTGTCGCGCATGTCGCCGATGGCTGCCGATTATTCGCTGACGCGGAACTATATCGAGTGGCTGGCGGTGTTGCCGTGGGCGAAGACTTCGGGGCAGGAAATCGAAATTCCCAAGGCGAAAGAAATTCTGGACGCCGATCACTACGATCTCGAGAAGGTGAAAGACCGCATTCTCGACTACCTTTCCGTGCGGCGTTTGAAGCCGAATATGAAAGGGCCGATCCTGTGCTTCGTGGGACCTCCGGGCGTGGGCAAGACCTCACTCGGGAAGTCAATCGCGCGTGCCTTGGGCCGGAAATTTGTGCGGCTGTCGCTGGGCGGAGTACACGATGAGGCCGAAATCCGCGGGCACCGGCGCACGTACATCGGCGCTCTGCCTGGACAGATCATTCAAGGCATTCGCCGGGCGGAGACGAAAGATCCGGTCTTCATGCTGGACGAGATCGACAAGGTAGGGCGCGATTTCCGCGGCGATCCCGCTTCGGCGCTGCTGGAAGCGCTCGATCCCGAGCAGAATTCCTCGTTCCGGGACAACTACCTGGACGTGACTTTCGACTTGTCGAAAGTGCTCTTCATCACCACGGCGAACATGCTCGATCCGATTGCCGAGCCCTTGCGTGATCGCATGGAGATCATCGAACTGCAGGGCTACACGGAAGAAGAAAAAGTTCATATCGCATTCAAGTACCTGATCCCGAGACAGGTAGACGAGAACGGCATCACCGCGGAGCAGATCGAATTTCCTGAAGAAGGGGTGCGCTACGTCATCCGCCATTACACGAGAGAGGCTGGCGTACGCAGCCTGGAGCGCACCATCGGCACCATCTGCCGCAAGCAGGCGCGGCGCCTGGCTGAGGGCAAGACCGAGAAGCTTGTAGTGACCAAGGAAGTCATTCAGGAATTCCTGGGTGGCATCAAGATTCGCAGCGAAGGCGAAATCGCCGAGCGCACCGAGCGACCGGGAGTGGCCGTGGGATTGGCTTGGACTCCGTCGGGCGGCGATGTGCTGTTCGTCGAAGCCAATGCCATGAAGGGCAAAGGCGGATTCACCATGACCGGTCAGATCGGCCAGGTCATGCAGGAGTCGATGCAGGCGGCGTTAACCTGGGTGCGGTCGAACGCCGACCGACTGGGCGTGGCGGAGGACTTTTTCGCCAATCACGACCTTCACATCCACGTGCCCGCGGGCGCGATTCCGAAAGATGGGCCCTCGGCAGGCGTGACCATGGCAACCGCTCTGGTCTCGCTGTTAACCAAGCGCCGGATCACTCCGCTGCTTGCGATGACCGGTGAAATCACGCTGAGCGGGAACGTGCTCCCGGTCGGCGGAATTAAAGAGAAAGTGCTGGCGGCAAAGCGGGCGGGCGTACGCGACGTGATCCTGCCGGCGGAAAACAAGATGAACGTCGAGGAAGATCTCTCGCCGGAACAGCTTGAAAACCTGACCGTGCACTATGTGAAGACTATCGATGAGGCATTGCAGGTTTCACTGCCGGCAGTGGCCGAGAGTACTGCGGCGAAAATACTGCCGGCGGCTCCGCCGAAGGATCCTAAGCAGGATTACAACCCCACGCAGCCGGTCAAAGAGCCGGAGCCGGCGCACGACCGGGTGCTCACTCGGGTCTAACTGAAAAGAGAAATAAGAAGGCCGGCCCGTTCGGGCCGGCCTTAATTATTTACCCGCGCAACCAGCGTTCAAACTCCGTTAGAACTCCAACCGCAACGCTACCTGCAGCACGCGCGCCGCGGGGCCATCATTGCGGATGCTGGTGCCCACGGTGCTCGAGATCGTACCGAAATTGCAACTGACGTTAGTGATATCGTTGCACGGCGTGTTGAAGTTCGGGTGATTGAAGACATTGAACGCATCCGCGCGGAATTTCAGGGCGACTCTTTCTGTTCCCAGGGGGAACGCCTTGCCCAGTCCCATATCCATATCGAAATAGGATGGGCCTCGCAGATTGTTTCGACTGCCGATGTTGAAGCCAATGGGACCCACGAAATCAGCATTAGCCTGGCTCGGGTTTGCGAATGCATAGAGCGCCTGGCCCTTGCCGCCGTTCAAGTGGAGATGAAGGTCTGAGATCGGCCCCGTGAGAATGGCGGGCGCATCGTTTGCGTATCCAGCCACAAACGCGTTGGAACTCGCAAAATAGGCATTCCCGCTGTGCCAGCTCGGAAGGCCGCTGACGCTCCAGCCCCCGATCACCTCGTCGAGCCACCGCGCTGCTCCTCCGGCCAACGCTTTGCCCCGCCCAAACGGCAGATCGTAGATGAAATTACCGTTGAAGTAGTGGGTGACATCGAAGTCGGAGTTGCCGCGGCATTCCCGCGGCCTCAGCACGTCGCAGACGAAGCCATAGCCGCCGAACGCTGCCGCGTTCGCAATCAACGACACGTTATCGATCGAGTGCGACCACGTGTAGTTCAGGTCAAATTGCAAACCATGTCCGGCATTCTTGTGCAGCGTGGCCAACAAGCCGTGATAGTTCGAGGATCCCTTGTTGGTGTAATAAGTGTTCTCGGAGAATTGAGCGCCCATACCCACGTTCGGGGGTAGCAATTGAGCCCCCGCCAGGGCCTGCATGCTATCGGCGAAGTCGCCTCGTGCCACTAAGGTTTCAAGGTAATAGGTGAGGATCGCCGTGTTATTGGGAACGCCAAAGGCGGGGCCGGCCCCCGACGGCAGCTGATTCTCAAACCAAGGCTGCGCGGTGACCCCGGAATACGGATCGGCACCTGCTCGAATTTGTTGCGTAATGCTGGCAAACGCGTCGCTCATTAATTGGCCTGATGCTGGATCTTTGAAATCGATCAACTGGTTCGCATCGGCTTGCGCGAGCAAGCGGCGGCCAAGGCGGCCGACATAGGAAGCTCGCAGAATGAACCCGCCAGGAATCTCATGCTCGAAGCCAAAGTTCAATTGAATCGAATAGGGAGTCTTAAGTTTCGGATCAATGATTTCGTTAAACGCCTGACCATTCGCCAGACCAAACGGGGTTCCTGTGTTGTCAACAAAGGGCAAAAATGGTTTGGTAATGGTCGGGGCTGTGGGCGGGGCTGGCGGACTGTTTAGTCCGCTGAACCGCGCATCACTCAGCAGCGTCGCCTCGGGATCATTCGGAGACCCGAGGGGCTGCGTTGCGCTCGCCTGGAACAAATAGGAGAACTGCGACTGTTGATACTGCACGGCATTGACTACGGTTTGGTCATACAGGATTCCTATGCCGGCATTGAAGACAGTTTTAGGATTGAAGGCGTAGGCTGCAGCGATTCTCGGTGCGAAGTTTAAATACTGCGGCTTGAAATAACCCGGGGCATGATTGGCCTTGCCGCCAAGGGAATATGCGATGAACGGGACTACCGAGTTTCCAGATTCGCTGGCTGCACTCTGGGCGACCCGATCATTGAAGTAGGTGTTGAAATCGTAATTCGGCACGGACTCGATACCGTGTGTATCGTAGGGCACGCTGTAATTGATCCAGCGCAGTCCATACGAGAGCGTGAGCTTAGGCCGTATCTTCCAGGTGTCCCCAAAATAGAGTTCCGTTTCGTAATAGCGGTACGTATGTTGAGCCCCGCTGCCTTGGGGCAGAGCATTTCCCTGGGCATCATAGTTGAACGTGCTGCTGACCGCCGTGTAGGGGGCAAGCGCAAGGGCAAAAGCGCTGTCATATAACCCCGGCGCGTAGCCGCACGTACTCGATGTTGCCGGGCAGATATCGGCAGGCCGTAATGTCGAATCGAGATTGTTAGTATATCCCCCCAAGCCGATGGAAGGAGTGTTGTAGTTGAGAATGGTGTAGTCGTGGGGCGTGATGTACTTGAACGTACCGCCAAAGCGAAAGCTGTGATTGCCCTTATCCCAACTGAAATCGTCGCGAATCACCGGAATGGGGTAGGTTCGACCCTGCGCGTTGATGGCGCTGCCATACGGGCCCGTGATGATTGATCCACCCGTCCCGTTTCCACCCATATCCTGGAATTGCGTGGCGCCGGTGGGATTGTAGCTGTTGGGGAAGTTGTAATTTTCGAACACTTCACCGTACGAGGCATTGTTGACCATCCGGTTGTTGATGGTCCAAATGTGTCCTACAACCCAGGTATAGCTCTGATCAATGAATGGGTAGGTTTCTGGGTCCCCGGGGAAATGAATTGCCGATTCGGTGCCGTTGGTTCTGACGAAGTTCCCCTTTCCCCACAGCTTCATCTTGTCATTCAGGTTGTAATCCACTCGTTGCACATAATCGTCTTCTCTGTAGGGGAAGGGTGCGTTGAAACGGAAGCCAGCGGTATTGACAAGGTCTCCATATGCACCAGAAAAATCGTTCGCATGGGGATACCGGCTGGTGAACAGGCTGAGCAGCGAAGAATTAAAGCCCACATGCTGCGGATCGAACCCAGCCACCTGCGCCCCGGTAAGGGTTTCAACATTATTCGAGGTGTTAATGTAGGAAAGAGTGCCGTTGCGGAAGGAGTCCAGTGGAACGGTGTGCTCTTCGAGATTCGAGAGCGTATCCCGCCGCCCGTTGTAGTCGAAAAAGAAAAACAGCTTGTTCTTGATGATCGGACCGCCAACATCGCCGCCAAACTGGTTGCGAATGAGCGGAGGCCTTGGTACACCGGAGTTGTTGTTGAACCAATCATTGGCTTCCAGCGTGGTATCGCGATGGTATTCCACCAGCGCGCCATGGAAAGAATTCGTGCCGCTCTTGGTTACGAGTTCGTACTGGCCGCCGCCGCCGCCCGCGGAGTCGGGAAGAAACCCGGCGCTAACGCCGCGAAATTCCTGCACAGAATCGACGGGAGCTCTGGCCACGATGGCGCCAAATTGGCCCGTACCCATGTCGTTGACGTCGAGGCCATCGACGGTGACGCGATTCTGGTCTGTACGCGAGCCGGTGACCGCGCCATCGAGCGTGACCCCAGGCTGCGCCACGAAAAGTGCCGAAGGATTGCTACGATCCTGAACCGGCATGTCGTTGAGCACTTGAACTTGAAAGTTGTTGCCCACGGTCGCATCGGTGGTATCGAGCGTTACGTTCTGGTTGGCGGCTGACACTTCCACGGTTTCGACCGTCACTCCCAGGTTCATTTGGGCGTTTTGCACGCGGGTGTTGTCCACGTTCATGTAAATGCCCGAGACGATTACGGCTTTGAAGCCTTCGCGCGCGAACTGGATTTTGTAGCCGGGCCCGGGCTTCACTTCATTGAGCGTGTAGGAGCCTGAGTCATTGGTCGTCGTCTTATAGGTGACACCAGTCTCCGGATTCTCCAAAGTGACTTGAACGCCGGGGATCATTGCTCCTGTCTGATCGGAAACCACACCGGTAATCGAAGCCACATTCTGGGCTCCCGCTGGCGTTGGCATTGCGGCCAAGACGCAGAACACGGTTAAGATTGCGGCGATCAGGGAAATACGAGTGGCAGAAATCGTTGACATAAACTTCTCCTGTTTCGACATCGCGGGCCTAAGAATGCGTGCGCTTTCGGGGGAGGCAGATGCGTTGCGAGTCCGACGCCCTGCAAACAGCATGCTTTTTCTGGGACAATGCGAAAGTACTCGTTCGGAGTGCGCACTTTCAAGAAGAATATGTAGTATGACTCCGGCTATGTACGTTACGTTTGTCACAATAAAGCGTGATTGCGATCATTGTTGCGGGCAAACGAACGTGCGCTCTCCGCGCTACACTAAACAACTGATGCGTGTACATGTTCTATTTTTCGGGATGCTCCGGGAGTCGGTGGGGAAGTCTGCGGAGGAAATTGAAGTGCCGGAAGGGGCGTCCCTGCGCGACGTGCTTCGCCATTACGAGTCCCAAGTCCCCCGATTCGTGGAATCGAGTGCCTCCCTGGCAATGGCGGTCAACCAGCAATACGCCGCGCCGGATACAAAATTGAAGGCAAATGACGAAATCGCGCTGCTGCCGCCGGTAAGCGGAGGCGCTCCCGGCAGCGTGGGCGCCACGTCTTCTCAGAAACCGGTACAAAGCAGCCGTCATGCCTCCATTACTCGGGAGAAGATTGACACCCAAGGCATCGTCGACCGCCTGAAGAGGGGGGAAGACGGTGCTTCGGTCGTTTTTGAAGGAGTAGTTCGCAACCAGACGCGTGGGCGCAAGACCCGCTTTCTGGATTACGAGGCCTACGAACAGATGGCGCTGCAGCAGATGGAGTCGCTGGCGGCACAGGCGATCGAACAGTTCAAGGTTCGGGATGTCGCCATTGTGCACCGGCTGGGGCAGTTGGAAATCGGCGAAACCAGCGTCCTGATTGCGGTCGCCTCGGCGCATCGTGGGCCGGCATTCGAGGCCTGCCGGTGGATCATTGATACGCTCAAACGCACCGTGCCCATCTGGAAGAAAGAGCACTTCGAAGATGGGGTGGTCTGGGCCGATGGAGAGCCCTTTCCCGCGGAGATTCCGCGCGCGAATTCTTGAGGCGCAGGCAGCCCTGCCACCCTCCCCGCATCTAAGTGAACGCAGGAGCCTAGGGTCTCAAACTTCGCAAAGGTATAATTTCAGCACTCGATGAGAAAACCCGCCACGAGCCTGCTCCTGCTAAGCGTGTTTGCTTCGGTCTGCAGTGTGCGGGCGCAGCAAACTTCGATTTCGCCAGCCCCCAGCCGTTCCCAGCAGAACGAGCCCGCCACCACGCTCAAGGTCGATGTCAATCTGGTCAATGTGTTTGTGACCGTCACCGACTTGCACGGAGCCCCCATTGGCGGGCTGACTAAAGAAAATTTCATCCTCAAAGAAGACGATCAGCCCCAGAAGATCGCCGTATTCGACAAGGAGTCGGCGCTGCCTATTTCCATCGCGCTCGCGATTGACACCAGTCTCAGCACCCGTCACGACCTGCCTCTGGAACAAGCGTCGGCGAGACGCTTCGCGCGCGCCATTATTCGGCCTGTCGATGCAATGTCGGTGTACAGCTTCAGCGAGATCGTGAACGAAGCTACACGCGGCTATACGTCGGATTTGAAGACTATCGAGGAAGCCATCGAGCACATCCGCGTGGGCGCCGCCACGGCGCTGTATGACGCCATCTACCTGACCTCGCGTGCGCTGGATAAGCGCAAGGGACGCAAAGTGATCGTTCTGATCACCGATGGCGGCGACACGATCAGCAAAGTGGATTACAAAGAGGCTCTACGCGCGGCCGAAGAGGCGGAGGCCCTGGTGTATTCGATCATCATTGTTCCCATCGAGAACAGTGCCGGACGCGAAACCGGCGGCGAACATGCGTTGATCCAGCTCTCGGAGGATACTGGCGGCAAGTTTTATTACGCGACTTCGAGCGCGCAACTCGACGACGCCTTCCATAAAATCAGCGACGAACTGCGTACCCAGTACCTGCTGGCGTACTATCCGTCGCAGCGCACGTCGTTTTCCGAGTTCCGGCGCATTGAGGTGAGAGTCGCGGGCGTGTCCGAGGCGGCCGCGTATCACGTGCGCCATCGCGCCGGTTACTATACAGTGAAGTCTGATTTCTAGAACCAGCTTTCAGGGGCGACTTAGCACTCGACTTTCATAGTGAAACAGGAACTCATTTGTTTCTAGCTGCATAGCGATGTGAGAGTAGGCGAACAGCCCAGGTTCCCAGTACCAAACATTTTGTGGAATAAGCGGACAGCAGTGTCGCAGCGGGCGCCGAAGCGGCTCGCGCAAGAGCACAACAACAGGAAAGGTGGAAGATGCTGAAGCGAAATTTTTCCCGGATGTCTGCGGTGCGAATTGGTTGTTTGCTGGGTTTGCTGGCTCTTTTTGCGCTGCTGTCGTCCGCGGCGCTCGCCCAAACCACCGTCGCTACCGGCAGTATCGTGGGAACGGTGACTGACACCACCGGCGCGGTCGTATCCGGCGCGAAGCTTACCATTACAGGGCCTACTGGGCAGACGATCACTGCCAGCACCGATGCCGCAGGGCACTATTCTTCAGGCTTCCTGGTTCCGGGCGTTTACAGCGTCCGCGTCACAGCGAAGGGCTCCAAGACGGCGCAAGTGCCTTTAGCCGTGAGGGTCGGCACAGCCACGATAGGCAACGTGAAGTTGCAGGCAGGCCAGGAGAGCGCCGCCGTGGAGATGCACACCAGCGAAGTGCAGGTGAACACGCACCAAGCCACGGTCCAGACGGTTTTGACCGCCAGCCAGATCGAAGACTTTCCTTTAAACGGCCGCAACTTTCTCGACCTGGCGCAACTCGTGCCCGGCGTCCAGACCGAAGATGGACAGAGCGTGGATCCCACCAAGGCGGGCTACTTTTCAGCTTCGGTGGGCGGGCGGTTCGGGCGCTCGACCCGCACAGAAGTTGATGGGGCCGATGTTTCGGACGAACGCGTCGGCACGAGTACGACGGGCATTCCCGCCGGCAGCATCCAGGAATTTCAGGTCGCGCAAGCGAGTTTCGATATGTCGACGGAGTTGACCACCTCGGGATCGGTGAACGTGGCCACGAAGTCGGGAACCAACGCGATCCATGGCGAAGCTTTCGGACAATTTCGCGACAACTCGATCGCTTCCGCGGCCCTTCCCGGTGGGGGGAATCCACCATTCCAACGCAGCCAGTACGGTGCCGACGTAGGTGGAGCGGTCATCAAGGACAAGTTGTTCTTCTTCGCGGACGGCGAACGTACCAAGCAGGATGACCGGGCGCCCGTGCCCATCTCCGGTCCTTTTCAGGTTTACTCGGGAGGATTCAGCGATCCGTTTCGCGAGAACAACGTGACGGGCCGCCTCGATTATGAACTTTCGAAGAGCGCACGGTTGTTTTATCGCTTCTCTTATTTCAAGAACCAGCTCGCCGCCAACTCCGGTTACGGTTATTCGGTTTACGACAATAGAAATATAGCCCGCGATCATGTGGTGGGCGTGGATTTCAATCGCGGCCCATTCACCCACTCCATCCGTTTTTCGTATTTGAAATTCCAGAATCAGATGCTGGACGCGACCACCGGCAACAGCGCTCTGCCGTTTAGCAACCTGGGCGCCGAGATCTTTATGGGAGCGACTGGCCTGGTCGCCGGACCGAACCTCTCGGCTCCGCAAAGCACGGTGCAGAGTGATCGCCAAATCAGGTATGACGGCAGCAGAATCTTTGGTTTGCACCTGATTCGGTTTGGCGCCACGTACAACTACATTCAAGGCGGAGGCTCGGCTGCGCTGTATAAAAATGGACCGTCGATCATTTCCCAAGTCACGCCCGTAGAGATCGCGGCTGCTGTAACCGGGCCTTTCCCAGGCGGGGCGTCGAACCCGCTCAACTATCCGGCAGATGGCGGCTACGTTTTGGGGAACGGGCTGGGTTACACCACGACGACGGCAGCCTTGGGCTTTCCCGCAGGCGGGTTAGGCCCTGATAACCGGTTGCTGCTTTACCTGGGCGACTCGTGGAAAATGAAACCGAACTTCACCCTCACCTACGCCCTGCGCTACGAACGCGACACGGCGCGCACGGATAGCCAGTATGCGAGAATTCCCGGGCTGGATGCGCTGCTTCCAGGGTTGGGGAGCCCAGTCACCCAGCCCAACAAGAATTTCGCTCCAGAGCTAGGTTTTGCGTACGATCCGGCAAGCAACGGCAAAACTTCCTTTCGGGGAGGCATAGGTTTGTTCTGGGACAATGTCATCTGGAACAACCTGCGTTTTGACGCGCCCTTACGCCAGGCGAAAGGCGCGTTTCTGCAGACCGCGAATCCCTGCGCTGCGGCGGGTCTTCCGTCGCCTATTCAGACCACGAATGGGACCATTATGGCGAGTTCCGCAGTGTGCGGCACGACAGCGGGATATCCCTTGATTGGAAATGCGTTGCCCGCGCTCCTTGCCTTGCAGGCGCAATATCAGGCCGCCGCGCCCAATCTGCAAGCGCCCAATCCAGCCTACGCAGGACAGTACCTCTCCGATTGTGCGACCGGCAGCAATTGCTTCTTCGCGCCGGGTAGTTCAATGCTGAACCCGAACTACAGGTCGCCACGCTCGGTCATAATGAACATCGGCTTCCAACGGGAGATTCGTCCCGGCATGGTACTAAGCGTCGACTTCGTGCGGAATGTCCAAACCCATTATCTGCTGGGCGTAGATCAGAATCATGCCGGCGATACCAGCACGTTTAACCTGGCGGGCGCACAACAGGCGATTCGAACTACGCTCGCCGACTGCGGCGTGTCATCGATTGTCCAATCCTATTCGACCAACTGTTCACTGGACCCCGCAAACGGAACCGATGATGGTGGTACCTGGAACACAGCCGTCAACCCGGCGCGCCCCGCGACCATCAGCGATTATGCCGTCCACGGGCTGGGTTCGTCAGCCGATATGGGCGGGGCGAGTTGCCTGGCTGCGCTGGGCTATTCGTGCGCTTTCCCCGGCAAGAACGCCAATGCGCCGCCGCTCGGCTTCCTGTCGCCAGTCGGACGTTCCGTATACCAGGGGGTGCAGATGAAGTGGCTGGAGAATGTGAAGAATCCCTTTCCGGGCGCCCAAGCTTTGCATTTCCAGGTTGCGTACGCTCTGTCCCGTTTCAAAGATTCGGGGGGCGGGGTGGGCGCCGATTCCGCGGTGACGGCAGCCAGCAGTGACCAGGATTTCATGGCTCCTGCGCTCGATAACAATAATGTCAA